>Ga0074046_10002810_pt1 | contig 14845 bp, 13 predicted proteins | sample BogForMeECP23OM3_FD_94441 | JGI IMG/M metagenome (GOLD analysis project Ga0074046, IMG submission 94441) | Bog forest soil microbial communities from Calvert Island, British Columbia, Canada - Bog Forest MetaG ECP23OM3 | ecosystem: Environmental > Terrestrial > Soil > Wetlands ...
GACAACGCGTTATTGGTAAATTCATTTTATTTCATCTAAGGAAGGATATGGTCCAAAGTGGTTAACACATCGACAATGAGATCAAGTCGCCAAATACAGGCTCAAACCCGTGGTGAACACCCCTTATACTTTTTTGGTATGTTTCTTTTGAGTCGCTCCTTTCCCATGGTTCTCCAAACCCCTGGTCACCACTCCAAGATCCTGTATCGCCACTTTAAGATCGAGATGTGGATCCAGCTTGTTTTGGTATTCCATCCAGAGCTTGGCCTCATAAGCGCAGTCACCACAATCGTCATACCCTACGCCTAATCTCAAGAGAGGGTTGTGATGAGAACAGACTCCCCTTTCGATAGCATTAAAGAACATTGTCCTAGATTCATACTCCCTTGGATCATACTCTGTCAATGGGTATGGATCTTTACTCTTCTCTTTTACGCCCACCAATCTAGTCTCGGCAGACATTGCCCTGGAAAAGGGTTGTAACCAAATCTCCCCCTTGAGGTATGTGAGGAGAGGAGACGCAAAGTCAACTCCGCAGCTCTCTATAGCTGAAACATAAGGAGGTTGTTTGGACCTGACCAGAAACTGCTCCTTCGTACATTGGTTGAAAAAAACATGTTTAAATTTTAAAAGGTATGTGTCGGGTTGTAGTGTCCTCACCCAGTTGAGTTGCTGGGCGAGGTTCCAGGCAATGTCTAGTGGTTCCGGGTGGTCTTTCTCATCTAGGTTGGTACGGATATCTGACCAGAACAATACTGTTGAGGAAGCAGGAGCGCAGTCTCGAATCAACTGGGCCAACTCGAGATCAAAGTACTCCTCAAAGATGTAGATGCTTTGCTTACCCTTGAAGAATTGATCGATACACAACTTGTTGTCCAACACCCCAATTTCCCTGCGTTGCTTTCTACGCGTTTTACCATCTGCGCACAACGCTTTGACGAAAATCGTGTCCAGTGCCGTAGTACGAAGGTATAACACCTCTTCCACTAGTGCTTGGAGATGATTTCTTCTTCCAATCCTTAAGATGGTCTGGGCAGGATCAACCAACAGAAACTTGACACAGGGGAAGAGAGTGGAAAGGTAGTGTAGGTGAAGAGACGGACTACTTCCGGCATACACTACAAAAGCCTTTTCCTGCAGAGAAGAGAGAAACTTGGTCAAAAACCTCAACTCTACCCCAAACAGTTTACGCTGACCAATGTGTAGGTTGTTTAGGGTTTCTGCCAACCTTAGTGCCTGTCCTTCATTGTAGGTGAGGGTGTACTTGACCTCGCAGAGGTTACAGACCGCCGGAAACTTTTCCTTCCTGACAGTAGCCAAGAGCTGAGTGTACTCGTTTTGCCACTCCCCATTATTCTGCTTGTTCTTCTTAAACTTTTTAACTTTGATCTTTACAAACCCTCTGCTGTTGAGACGGTAAGGTCCAGCGTACCCAGACCTCTCTCGTAAACGATTTTGAACTTGATCGCAACAGTTCCACTCCTCAAGCCCACAAAGCTTTTTGGCCAACTTGGAAGAGAGATGGTACTTTGGCCAAGTGGCAGTACGGGTACGATATTCAATTTCCTCTGGATTAATGATAGTTGTGGGTAGGTTTCCATGGTTGACGGAAGAGTAGTGGGCGACACCTGTTGTAAACTGTTTGGTCACCCAGGTTTGAGTCTCGGAATTATAAAACTCAGACTCTACTGGAAACACAGAGTAGTAACAGACGATCCTTGGTACCTCGCTGTTGTTGCTACAGTTTCGGTGAGGGGTGTGTTGAGACCAGCACACCAAATCTCCGACCTGGCAAGGTACCTCTTGCCACCCAACCACTAACACCTCTTCTGGTACCTTTATCCCCTTCTCTTTGAGATTGGCATAAAACAACAGATCTCTTGGGTGAGGAGGAGTGTTGTGGTACAGATACGCGGTGTATGCTCTGATGTGATTACGGAACAACTCTAAATTTGAGTCGGGCCACTCCGATGCGTTTGGCCAGGGATGGAATCTGTTGTGACACTCTGGCCACCTGAGGTTTTTGATGCCGGTCTGAGGATGAAACATCTGTTGCGCAAACTCCCAGTAGCGATGAAAATTGATCAACACCTCAAGACCCCCAGTCTTGGAGTCGCCAAGTTTCGACCCCGACGATGGATCAATCGACACACAGATCAGAGCTTGGACCCGGTCTGGGAAATTGATACATTCGTAAAACAAATTCGAGTCAATATGACGAGACGTCGCTACAGACCCCTTTGGCTTGATACTAATCCTCTCCGGACCTTGTACAAACACCAAATCCTTTCTGTCATACACCTGCGACAGCAGACGGTAGGCTCTTGGGTCAAATAAAATCCTCTCATGGACGAAAGGATTAAAGTGCAGATTGACCATACCGCAACTCTTAGACCACATTGGCGTCCTGGAGTTTTCGTTGCGCCAGATAAAGTCGCGCGGCAACTCCAAGCTGTTCTCTTCTATAAACTCTTTACGGGCTGACTGGTCAACAAAGATCTTTAGGTTCTCGATAGATGCGTGCTGCTCCAGACCAAAGATGCCAAATAGATCAGTGATGAGAGACTCTTTGATCTCAGACATCTCCTGTTCAGGGTACACTCCTTTAAACACACAGTACCCCGTTCCCTCAAATAACTTTACGTTGGTCTTAGTAAAAGTTTCCATAGGTTAAAAGTCACAGTACGTATACGGTAAGATCATTTTTATTTACAATCCACGCATAATTTCTGCCTACTGTTGAAGACAGAGACGCCTTCTGAAAGAAGGTGCCCATACTTTTTGTCCAGACGGTTATTTTTGGCAACCCACTTTACAATACGATTATAACCATAGCACCCGGCGTAAGCTACCACGCGGTAATCAAAGGAACACCCATTCTGTTTACCAACATCCTCAAGGTTTTGAACTGATTCTTTTTGGCAGCCCCGATACAACACCAATTACCAACTCTTACTGACTGAACGGTATCCATACTTGGCAGCAACCCTTGCCAGGGCAGAGTCTTTTGACTCTTTTTGAAACACAGGTCCTTCCTCGTCGGTAAACTTTTCGAGTCTAGTTTTAACCTTTTCCTGCTATTCCAGAGTTGCCACCCACCTTGGAAAGGTTCTACTGTGACAACAATTTATTTGGACCACACAACCCGCATCAAAACCAGACGGTGAGTCTGTTGGAGTTGGTGTCCAACTACGTTGCGCAAAACAATTTGGTGTCAGAGATTCAAATTCCCGAACTGAAAGAACGGGTCGCGGGGGAGTGTCAAAGTTGCAAGGGGTGTGGTAAAAAAGCCATGTTGCACAAAGTTGTTGTACAATCCGAAAAATGGAGAGTACCAATAGAGATGTCGAGGGAGGTGTTGGTTGTGCTGCAATGGACACCTGGAGTGACCTCTTTTTACCGGTGCGTGGGCTGTGAGGGATTAAAAATGATTTTCCAAACTACATTTGTTTGGAATCAAACTATGCAAGAATTAATTTTGTCTTACAAGAATCTCCCAGAAAATGAGAGAAAAGAATTACAGAATAATCGATAATTCAGGAAAACAGTTCAAGGGTAATCTCGATAGAAAAGCCTCAAGAAGGGATTGGATAACAAGGGGAGGGCGTATTCAAGAAGCTGTTAGAACAGAAACCACGACTGTGCAAAATGAAAAAACTCTTGCACATCTTGCTGACACAATGACACAAACGTCACGCGAAATACAGTTGTATCGTGGTTGTCAGCAACTAGTAGAAGGTCAAGGAAGATTTATGAGTGTCACTCCATATCTCGAGTGTGCAAAAACATTTGGAAATGTGTATCAGCTAAGGATTGGAACAGGTGTGCATATCACCTATGTTTCTGATCCAAAGCTCGCAATGTTTTGCGATGAAGACTGCACAATCGCCGAAGAGGAATTTCTCATTGGTGGAAATTGGAAGCTTGTTAGAAAAGAGAATTCATACATTGTAGTGCCTTTTTAATATATTGGGATGAGTCTTGTCAAGATTCAAGTTTACGTAAACAAACAACTGTAGATTTTTTAGTTTTGTATGTTCCAGGTCCTGCAACACCTCTTGAGTAGAGGGACGTTGCATCGGGTCGGTGGCCAAGATCTTCATCATCAGTGGACGAAGTAGTTTTAATGTACCGGTCATCCTCTTGGACCGGAGAAACTTGGCGATGTAAAGGTACCTTCCTCCCACCCGCTGGCCATCGACCAGGTTGGGAGAGATTCGGAGAGAGTTTTTATACTCCTGTACTCCTACTCCCCTCATCATCAAATCCAGTGCCACCACTCCCTGAGCCCAGACGTCGATACTCTTTGCGTTGAGGTGAGTTGGGTTTTTCTCCTCCACTTTCATCCGTACTAGAAAAGGTGGTGCTAACACCACCTTTTCTAGTGTTGTTCCAGCATTAAAATACTATCAGCATACTTGGCCTGTTCCTGGCTCGGTCTTTGACCGATGCAAGCCTTTGGTTTGTGCATCGGTAGTTCGACGAGATTGCTCAATTTATCAAACACCCTATTGAGAGTGCTTTGTATTTAGTGTATGCGTTGTGTCCTTAAACTACTTACTGTCCGCTTAGGATTGAAAGAAACGAAACCCCCAGTAGCCAACAGAAAAAGACCAAAAACAAAGTCCCAGCAAGTGAAGCAAACAACAATGTTTGTGTTGTAACTTTTCCATCTTGTCCAAGGTATTGATCTAAGTACTTCATGCCAAGTGCAGACCAGAGACTTAAAACAAAGTAGATCAATATAAGCATCACGGCAAAGCCAGCTGCCCACCAGATACTCACTTGTTTACCGCGCCAGTTAATACTGACGGCTTTCTTTTCTTCTTTCTCTTCCAACACAATATTATTTGGATCCTCCGTGCCAATATCTACTTTTTTGTATGGCAACACCTCGAAACTATCGTTGAGTTGAGTGTCAGCTGATGCAGAGTACACATTTCCAAATTCGCCGCTTGGGTATGGATTTGAGTTTTCTCCTGGAAATTTATCGGTGTTTGACCCGCCTTTACCATAAAATCCACCAGTCCAGTGATGGACTGAGCTTGCCAATCCACCAGGTGAACCCATCAGCACGTCCCTGTTCAGAGCACCTCCCCGACGCTCAGGGTAGTCAAAGTTGTTGTTGTCTACAAATGGAGCCTGCTCATTTTGGGAAAAGCTCATGGGGAGGGGATTACCCAGAGGGTTACCCATCAACTGATACTTGGCCATTTCTTATCCTCAATACTTATTCTCCAAATACTATACCTACTGGAATGGGGTGTCACCCCTTTAGGGTGCGCCAACTTTGCCCTCTCGGAACAAGTTTGGAGAGACTTTGTTGGAGTCGGAGACAGAGACGCCTTCTTTCAGAAGGTGCCATGTACTGGTCAGAGACCAAGCCTGGTCTGAGTAGCTTTCCACTTAATAAGTGGAAAGTTTGGGAAAGATGTGACGCTTGCGTCACATCTTTCCGTCCTAGAGAACGCGTCTCGGGAGACGCGTTCTCTAATGTTTGGGGAAGTTTCTTTGAGGCTTTTTGTCCTAGAAAAAGCGTCTTCCGAGACACTTTTTCTAATGTGTCATATTACAACGGGAAACGGGGTGTGCTATCCGGAACACGATGTGCATATTTCCTCAGCACACACTACTTTTGCATTTTTAGACCCAAGTTTATTTTCTCCAATCTTGGTACCAACTGCAAAGTTAATGGCTGGCGCCGCAGGAATTGTTCTGTAATAATACTGTATAGTCTTTAAACCGCCTTCCCACGCTTTAATATCCCAAGAGTATTTGTCTTGATGACAGGGATTGGCAAAGTGAGCATTCAACGAAGAGCCCTGATCAACAAACCTTACGGTGTCAATGGAAAAATCCAAAATTAGGGATTGAGGCAACTCAAATACAGTCTTGTACTTTGCTTTGAGGTTCTGCTCCAATGTGATATTTTCTGGGATTGAGAGGTGTTGAATTGATCCCCCAGATTGGATAATCTCAGAGACAAAAGCATCCGACCACAACTCTTGTTTGTACTGAGTAATGTCCCTGTACAGATGTTTGTTTACGTGAATAAACTTGCCCGAAAGTAGTTTTCTTGTAAAGATTAGGTGAGAAAAAGGCTCGCTGCTTTCTTGGTGGCCAATCAGGTATGATGTGCTTGCTGTCGGCATTTTTGCGATCAGTAAACTATTACGGATACCAATCAACCGACACTCTTTCTTAAGTTTCCACCACTTGTCGGAGGTGATTCTGGACCACTCTGGGTGATCCTTGGCTTTACCTTCAATATCAGCCAGGTCAGTGTGGAGAAGACCATTGGAGTAAGGCGATCCGGCATAGGCTGGGTATGGTCCATACATCCTAGCCAACTCTATCGATTGCATCACCGCCCAGTAGTACCTGTTCTCCTGCAATCCATAGTAGATCCGTCTCGATTTTGGGTTTTCCCATGTAAGATTTAAAATGGCAAACAGGTCAGCAACACCCTGTTCTCCTAATGCTATTGGACGGTTCTTGATGTTTGCGTACTTGATTTTGGGCAACTCCTCTGGGTAGTAAGTTCGATCGATGATCTGATTCAAAGCTCTAATCATTACTCTAGTTGTGTGAGCCAAGGAGTTCCAATCAACTTTTTTCTTTTCTTTTGCCGTCGTGAGAATGTGAACTGGATAACATAAACTCGCCAATGTACAGGATGCAATTTCTGTGTCGCTAGTGTGTTCATAAATTTCCGTACACAAATTCGATTGCCAAATGGGTCCAATGTTACACTGCATATTTTTCCTATTGGCGTTGTCGAGACTCATGATAAATGGCATCCCCGTTTCCACCTGAAGCTGGTAGATCTTTTTGTGAATGTCTCGAGCATTGCACTGCCTAGAGTACATTCCCTTCTTCTCATACTCTAGGTATAGCTTTTCAAACTCTAAACCCCAACTTGTTGCTAGACCAGGACATTTGTTCGCGCAGAAAAAACTCCAATTTTCATCGTTCTTGACCCTCTGCCAAAACAGATCCGAGACAACAACGCCTAGAAATAAATCTCTCGCTCGCATCGACTCATGCCCAGCTGCTTTCCTCAGCTCTATAAACTCTTCTAGGTCAACGTGAAAATCCCTCAGGTACACTGTCGCGGACCCTTTTCTTACGCTACCCTGGTCAACGGCATTCATCACTTCGTTTAATATTTTTGCCCAGGGAATTATTCCTCTACTCACTCCACCATTTACCCCAATCTCAGAGTGTCTTAAACAAGAAAAGTCCACCCCAAACCCTCCCTTGTTCATTGAGATGAGTGCTGCCTCTTTCCAGTTTTCAGAGATGCCACCCATATCATCCGAAACACGTGATAAAAAACAATTTTTGGCCGAAACTCCTTCTACGCAGTATGAGTGATCATCCTCTACACCAAGAGTATAAACATACTCTGGAGCATTATCGATGTTGGACGCTTTGCTCAAGATTCTTACAAAGTTTTGACCAGAGGGAGTCGTAAATCCCAATCTCGTGTTTTTCTCTTCCAGGGGGCAGTGTAAAAAATCACCTGCTCCGAGATCTTTTGCTGCAATCCAACTTCCCTCCACCTCCTTGCCGTAATTTTTAATGGCCCAAAACTCATGGTCGTGCGTGCAGTTAATAGATACACAACTTTCTGCCGTTTCTACCGTCAATTTTACCATCATTCTCCCGTTTCGAGGGTTGCGATGGGTTTGAGAGATTCTTTTCCATGAACCCGTGTGAGTGAGAGTAAATTGGCCTGGCTTGATAACCTCGATTGGTATCATCCCCTCTTGGGTCATCACTCTCATGCCAGAAGCAAAACATGATGCCATATTGGGGCGTCGTGTAGCGGCATTAAAGTACACTGGAGATCCAAAACTGGCCTTTTTCTCACACAACACATCGTACAACTCCTTGATCTGAGCAAGATCGGGGTAGTGTAAAAACGTGGCCACCCTTAGGTACATCATCGCTGGTGTCTCCCTGACGTACCTGTCCTGATGTTCCTTCGGAATTTGTTCTGAGGGAGACATCAGGCCGACTCCCTCCCGAGGAACTTGAATCTTGTAAAGGTAAGACTGAACCAAAGTGCATGCTCCTGGGTACTCAAACTGAACTTGCCTGTTGGCCCATGCATCAAGAGTAGATGCACTCCGCTGCACAAACTCAGAGTACTCAGAGGAGATTCCCTTTGGAGAGGTACCAAGTTTGGTGTACTCAGAAAAGGTGAAAGGGTTGCACAACCTCACCCAAGCCAACAATACCTCTCCTCCAACTGCAGACCACTCTGGATTGAGGTGAGCCAGATCAGCACAGACTTTGGCACAGTACTTCCAACACTTTTCCTCCAGACTCGATTCTTCGAGAGCCAGGCCTTCGGTATGTGTATCGGTCAAAAACCTAGCCAGGTCTTTGGTCTGTGCATCCAGAAAAGTCTCAATCTTGGGCAACACCAATCCAAACTCTAGTTTAGGGTGTTCCTCCATAATCTCCTCCATCATGAGGAACATCCTCATAATTTTGGGTGGTATTTTTGCCCACCCTCTCTCCCTGAACTTGGCTGGTGTATGTGTGTACTCCATCGAGATGTGCTTTTGATTGGTATCAAGGTATTTAATCATACAAATCAGTTTAGAAAACAGTTCCACGACCGCTCCCTCGGAGTGAATTCTATGAATTCACTCCTGATGAGGGAACCCAAAGATGGCACTCACATTGGATGATCTCGAAGGTGTTTGGCCACCTCCTCCAGTGCCACGATGTTTATAAAACCACACTCCCACCAACACCCCGGAGGCAAGATATGATAACAACATCACTATCAGAAACACTACCCTAGTGGTAGAGATAAACAACAGCGGGAGACACACCACTGTTGCAGCGACAAACACTAGCGCTGCAATCTCCAAGAGGAGAGGATCTTGAATAGTCTTACCGAAGATAGTAATCTCTTTCTTGGAGAAGAACTGTCCCATATTTGAGTGATCCAAAATTAAAGGCTGGTAACTAAATCATGGGAGCGGTGTTGAGTCTCATAATAGCAGAGCTGGTAATCATCACACAGTCTGCCTTGGCTGGGGCCAGTGCGTACTACTCAACCGGTAAGGGAAGACTTCTAGATATAATTTCATGTGTGGTGGGAGGCATTGGGTTGATAGTAACATTGGCCATTGCAATCTTTTTGCTATAATCACGACTCGGCTGAGTCGGAGTCACAACTAGTTTCGTGTGTCAACACACGAAATTATCTGTTATTTAAGACTACCTCTTGGGAAATCCTTTGTAAAAGTACCCCTCAAACTCTCTTGCGCTTAGGTACCCTCCCCCAACAAACTCCCCCTTAAGTTCGTCGCACAATTTGGGTTTATGTTTATCAACAAACTGCTCATAAGCAACAATCTCCTGTGATTCAGCTGTCTCCATAATCCCAGCTAACACCAACCCTTTTTCGTCACCCTCCGGCAGGTCCCTCATCAGCTTAAACAACCTGCCTTGAATGTTGGCCTTGATCTGATCTTCCCAGCTAATCTTGACCACCTCGCACCCATCACCCGATAAGGTGTTGACTAATCGAGCTGCATACCCCCAACTGCATCCGCTGCTTTGGAGTTGGGTCGTTGGTTTATCCTCCTGATCTTCAAAAGTAGAGTCCATATCATCCAGCTCTTGAAAAAATCTGCTAATGTACTCAGTTTGGTCCAACTCCTTTTTGATTGCCATCCAGGTCATGCACAAAATTTCCGACAACTTTAGCTGATGTTCTGTAAAGGTGGTGTCGTCATTCATCATTCTGTTCAAAGTCCTTCTCACTCTAAATCTCTGAGAGTTGGAGAGTTTCTGTATCTCCACTTCTAGCTCCTGTAGAACTGTTTTGAGAGTAGTGGTCTGAGATGCAAGAAGTAATTGCTCTCCCAGTTGATTCAACGCCCCAGTCACTGCTTTTTCTATCGTGGAGTCATGAACATTTTGGGATGAGTCATAGATGGTTTTAAACTGCTTGCCTGATGACTCCAATCCCATATTCTTAAGATCGCACAACGCCCGAAGAGCTCGTTCTTTGTCGGGAGAGTTGTCGACCAAACAACCCAGAGCAGCGGCTCGAACTCCCTCTGAGAGAGTGGAGTCACTTCCCATCCCATCTAAAAAGGTGTACACCAGTTCCAACTCTTCCGGAAAGATCTCCTTCTCCTTGAGTAGGTACGTACAGGCGAGCACGGCATCCTTTCTCTCGGGTTTGGACTCAAACACAAAATGAAGGTGTAACTGCTTGACCAACACAACATCGGGGCAGGTCCCAAGCTTTTGACCCCTGGTAAAGAACGAGACGCTGTTGCCGCAGAATCCCTTGAGAGCTCTCAACCTTACGTCTGATGGGATCTTGTCGCAATCCAAAAATCTCTTGAGGCTCACCTCCATATGGGGGTAGTATTCATTGTGTTCCGAAATGTACAGAAACTTGCAGCAGTCAACCAACATGTTTACCCTGGAGAAGTCAGGGTACTCATTCTTCTCCCTCCAGGTGGGGAGGAATGCCACCTCATCCAGAGCCGCAAGCGTCAAGTCAATCATCTGGTAACACACCTCAAACTCTCCATACTCATACAGTGCAGTACCAAAGAAAAACATCTGTTCTGGCAACGCGGTTGCGAGTGATCCGGCGATTTTGATCATTGTGCACAGTAGATTAGTTTTGGTCTGACCCTGCAGAAAAGGGATTGCGTCCTTCCATCTCAGAAAACACTCAACCGCATCCTCTGGTAGGTACCTGTAGAATGAGAGAAAGAGGGTGTACAGAGTCTCTGGAGTCAGACACAACTCCATAGTGTGCTTCTTGTAAAACTTGACACATCCTGCCTTGGTTGGATCAGAGATGGTGTACTTTTCATTAGAAGCCAACAACTCCCCCGGTGTGAAAAACCTAGTCTTTTTCTCTGTGTAACCATCCTCGCCAAGTTCCTCCTCAAGATGTCTCTCCACCGCGTGGAGTGTTTTAAGGATTTTTGACTCGTCCATGGTTTTGGTTGCCTAGGCAAAGTTTATATTTGGTGTTGCGGAAACACCAAAGTAAGACGAGGTTGGGAACAATATATTACTGACCCTTTGCCCTGTCCTTTGCCATGTTAAAGGGTTGGGCGTCTTGTTGTATTCTCCATCCAGTCCATACCTTGGCCCTACCAGTCGGTTTGGATCCAAATAACCTACTCGCTTCCTTGATGAAGATATCCCTCCTGACCTTGCGTTTGGAGTAGTTGGTGGCATACCACTCCTGAAATGTATCAAACATCTCGGACATCGTTATGGTCCAAGCATCAGGCACAGGATCGTCCTTGGGCATCTTTTCCAACACCTCATGCACAAACTCATTGTACGGGTCATTGGAGCTCCTAAAGTACTCTGTGTCAGACTTGACCTGTTCGGGGATACGGATTTTGTCTGAGGTGCGGGAGATGTAGTGATTAAAGATCTTCCACAACAACACTCCAGCAAGTTCGGGGATCCTCTCACTAAACTTCATGTCGGCTGGGAAGATCCTTTCAGCCCATTGTTCGTTCACGTCCAGAGGAAGAGCTGGATCACCCTCCAGCAGAAACTGGGTAAGGTGTTGGATGAGGATTATCCTTACCCACAGGGCATCATCCTCTGCGGGAAACTTTGGTGGTTCATTGGTTTGAAGAAACATGACGCAGTTGGTCCTAAACTCTTTACCATCAAAGTCATACCCCGTTCTTGCCCAATGCTCCTCATTGCCGGTCATACGTTTCACCTGGTCAACGTCAATCTCCATCCTTGAGATCTCGTCGTAGATGTTGGCACGTACCTTATCCATTCTAAGAAGTTCAGGTCTAACAGACCCACTCGAGTTTCGGTTGTTCTTGTGGATCAGTTCGGCAGGAGACTTGATGGCGTAGTCGCCGAGAGACTTTTTGAACAAATCATAGAGGGTGGTTTTGCCACAGTTTTTTTGACCGGTGGAGACCACAAACAACTTTTGAATGTTGCGCCCACCCAAGGTCATGCCCCAGATGTCATACACCAGTTGCCTAATCTCCTCATCTGGATAGTGTTTGTGCATCACATCCTCCAACTCGATAAACTCTGACTCTGTACCAAAGTATTCTTTGTAGTAAATTGCTGTAGTCTTGGAGATGTAGTCGTCAGGCCTTCCCTCCCTAAAGATCTTGAGTTCGAGGTCCAACACCCCATTCTCACACCCAACCAGGTAACAGTTCTGGTCGAGAGACCGCGCGAACTTTGGATCGTGTAGGTATAGTTTGCACATCTCCACTACAGATGACAATGTAGCCGGATACTCTAGCTTCTTGATGACTTGTCTCAACCTGTCAATCTCGGATGGTGGTTTCTTACCTTTCTTCTCTTCTTCTGGTTCAGTCTCTCCATTCTCCTCCTTTTCCTTTTTTAATCTTTTCAGGTACTGCTCAAATTGTTCTTTAACATCTCGGTAGATGAGACTTTTGATCGGGATGGCATCCTCAATCTTCCTCCATCGATGGTTGGAAAACTCGTACCAGATCTTGCCTGTGGCGTGAACATATCGATTTTTGTACATTGCTACCACCAGATCAGCCAATTTACCTGGTGTTGCTTCACACTTGGTAAAGATCTTGAGTTGATTCCTCACTCTGGCGTTCTTCCATTTGGCAAACTCCTCAGGAGCATCCTCCTCCAACATGTACCATAAACTACCAAAGGTCTTACCCCTCATCTCCATACCCTTCCAAAGATGCTCACACTCTCCTGGGGAAAAGTTGGGCGCCCTTTGGGAGAACTGAATCCACAAATCCAATCCCTCCTCGTTCCCCTCAGCAATGTTAAACAGAGTCCAACCAACATCCATCCAGGTCTTGTAGTCAGTTGCTCTCTTGGTGCTCAACAACTCCATAAAGTTGGAATCTCTGATCATGGCGATATCAGCATAGATTTGGTCATCTGTCCTGGTCCTACGAACCTGCTTGGACCGGGTGGAAACCTCCACCTTCCTCTTCCTAAATCTCTCAGAAAGAGGAGTCTTGGTGGAGGTCTTGATCGATAAAAAGATTGGGAGGTAGTACTTGACGGGTTGTAGTAACCGTTTGGGAATTTTTGTTTTGATCTGCTCATATGGATCCTCAAAAAACTCCTCCACTCTCAACTCCTCTCCCTTTGACCCAATGTATCCTGTGGCTAGGTAAGGTTCACTGCTTGAATCCTTTGATGATCCATACATGAGCCAAGGTTTATGATACATGTGTGAGTCAAAGACCCACGAGAGCAGTTCCAACCGATCCGAAAACTCTTTCTTTACCTTTTCCTCGATCCATTTCCTAAGAGCCTCAAACACCCAGGTGTCCAATGCTAGCCAAGGAAAGTGCAGATGTACACCATCTTTGTACTCATTGGTGATGTCGTTGAACCGATACCTGGTCTTCTCCAACACCACACAGTTGAGTACCTCATCGCCACACTCGGACGAAATAATCGAGGAGATAAACTGCCTCGCAACCTCAATTATTTGAATGATCTGTTGCATAGAGTACAAGTGTATCTCCTCTTTACCGGGACAAGTGGTTGTTTTCATATCTATATCTATCCTAAATGGGTGAGGGTGTTCGGCCGTCTCCGCTAAACACAACGAGTCGCCAAGATGAAGGGACTTGCAGTACTGATCCATGAAGGAGTTGGAGTAATCAGGATGTACATAGTACTTTCGTCCACCGGGAAAGGCTTGAGAGTCGAAGATCACATGTGTAGACTTGATCCCTGGCTTTTCTTTGTCATAAGCATACTGTGTGTCGAGGTCATACTGAAACATTCCCACACCTTTTGTCGTACTCCTCTTGGGTGGGTAACCCCCTGCTACTTCGAGTTGCGTGGTACCTTTACAGGAACCAGGTGAAGTAGTCGAGAGTACCTTTGGATGCATTGTGGTAAATTTATCTAAAAACAGTCACAGTGTGAAGAGCTGCGCAGTTTACCTCCCGTAGTGTATTTTCCAGGATACCCTCTGGGGAGGGGTTTTCATTTTTAGATTGTGGGATCAGGCCGCTCGAGGTTGGTTCTCTCCTTTAAAAAATCTGCCGACTAAACTAAATGGAGAACCAACCCACCGTTAACACAGGTGACGTCCAAGTTGAGACCAAGCCAGTCCTTGCATCAGGCCCGATCTTTGACCAAGATAGTGATAAACGCAAGTCAAGCCTCGGTTCACCAAGGGTTGAGGTAAAGCTAAGTCCAGAGGTTACTCTCAATAACAACGTGGTGTACGTCATCAGAGCAGATACTAATGACACCAGAAAAGGACGTGATACTGGCGAGGTGTGCTTTGTGTTTGAAGAAAAGATTGCCGACCATATTCTCGAGAGCCTGGCAAAACAAGAGGTGAAAAATCTCTCAGCCAACCCTAACATCAAAATATTTATAGAGATCCATACAGAAAACGTCCAACCGTACGTCAATAAGAAGATCCATATCTGCACCCAGAGCCTGGGTTATCTCATGAACGGAAGCGTAGAGAAAATTATCACTTTTGGATACACTAAAGTTGCTTGCGGTACCTTCAAGGACTCACTCACTCCAAGCGAAACCAAACAGTCTCAGGCTTTGATCCAGTCACCTGAAGAACGCAAATGTGAAGCACACCAAGAAGAGAGCACCGGCTCATCACAACACTCAATCCCCTCCGGAACAGATAGTGACCAACCTCAACCAGAACAGCTTGACTCGCGTCCAGAAGACAAGTGAAGGATGTGTCTCGAACGAGATAGGAATACATGTTTCCTATCCTCTTAAATTTCGAGTGGTCCAAAATGAAGACCGAGCAGATGGTGTTGTACGTCTTAATAGGGGCTGCCGTGGGAGCCCTGGC
>Ga0074046_10002811_pt1 | contig 14843 bp, 12 predicted proteins | sample BogForMeECP23OM3_FD_94441 | JGI IMG/M metagenome (GOLD analysis project Ga0074046, IMG submission 94441) | Bog forest soil microbial communities from Calvert Island, British Columbia, Canada - Bog Forest MetaG ECP23OM3 | ecosystem: Environmental > Terrestrial > Soil > Wetlands ...
GCCTCGTTACGGACTGGAACAGATGCTGAAAGGATGGGAGGAGATTAAACGGGGATTGGCGGAATCACGCCGAAAGCGAAAAACGCAGGAACAAAAGAAGTGGTAAACAAGTTAGCGCTTATGCCCACAAGGGGTGCCCCTACAAGAGCTGCTCGACTTGGCCATACAAATCGCCGACGCGCTGGACGCGGCGCATTCGCGCGGCATCATTCATCGCGACATCAAGCCGGCGAATATCTTTGTGACGAGTCAAGGCCAGGCCAAGATCCTGGATTTTGGTTTGGCAAAGCTGGCTTCCCTGGTAAGGGCTCCCGGAGATTCATCGGTTCTGCTCCACCGCGATCGTGACGAAGGTACCCAAGCAGCCACCGGGAAGACCGAACCTTTGGCAGCCTCCGATCTTTCCATCAGCCTAACCGGCGTGGCCATGGGGACGCCTGGGTACATGTCGCCAGAGCAGGTAGGCGGCGAGAAACTGGACGCGCGAACGGATCTGTTTTCCTTTGGCTCGGTGTTGTATGAGATGGCCACCGGTCAACGTCCATTCAAGGGTGACACCGGGCCTGTGCTCCAAAATGCCATCCTTAAACAAATCCCCAAGCCGGTGCGCGAACTGAACCCGAAACTTCCCAGAAAGCTCGAGCGAATCATTAATAAAGCGCTCGAGAAGGATTGCGCCACACGTTACCAAACGGCGGCGGAACTGCGCGCCGATTTGGAGGCAGTGAAACAGGAAATGCAGCCTGGGCGAAGCGTCGCCCGCAGGCGCGCGCTGGCAGCGGGAGCTGTTGCTGTACTCTTGATCGCGAGTGCGACTTTGTGGTTCGCCAAACGCCAGTCCATTTCCAAGAATCCTCCCCCGGAATTGAAGCTGCGGCAACTCACCAGTAACTCCAGCGAGAACGGCGTGGGGACAGGTACAATTTCGCCCGATGGAAGATACCTGGCGTACACCGACAGGAAGGGGATGCACATCAAGCTCATCGAAAGCGGCGAGACGCAGACTGTCCCCCAACCGGACGAGCTCAAGAGCAAATGGGTCGACTGGGAGATTGGCCCCTGGTTCCCTGACGGCAGGAAGTTTCTCGCCAATTCCCATCCGCCAGGGGGTGACGCCAGTAATTGGACTTCCGAGGGCACCAGCATTTGGATTATCTCGGTGTTGGGTGGGCCTCCCCATAAGCTTCGCGATGAGGCCTACGCGGATTCCATTTCTCGGGATGGTGCCACCATTTCTTTTGAAACAAACAAGGGTAGATTGGGTGACCGTGAAATCTGGTTGATGGGATCCGATGGAGAGCAGGCACGCAAACTTTATGACGCCGGCGAAAACAGTGCGATTGGGGGCCTCTTTTGGTCTCCAGATGGACAACGGGCCCTCTACGAAAAGATCGATGAGGCCGGCCCCAACCTCGTCAGCCGCGATCTGAAGGGCGGGCCTCCGGTCGCGATCCTTCCACCACCTGAGGCGAAAAGGCTGAATGACTTTCTGTGGTTGCCCGATGGCCGGCTGATTTACGCACTGCGAGAACCGGACCCCGATGAGCATACCTGCAACTACTGGCAGATACGCGTTGACCCACGCAGTGGCGAACCCGTCGAGAAGCCCCGCCGCATTACGAACTGGGCAGGATTTTGCACCGCCGCCGTGAGCGTGACGTCGGACAGCAAACGGCTTGCATTCCTGGAATGGAGAGGCCATACCAGCGTATATGTGGCTGACCTTCAAGCCAGCGGGCCGCGCATCACCACCCCAACCCGCCTCACGCTGGACGACGGATGGAATAACCCATTAGCATGGACGGCCGACGGCAAGGCAGTTCTTTTTTTTTCCAACCGTAATGGTGCGACCGCGGTTTTCCAACAGTCTCCAGGCCAGGACACAGCGAAACCCGTCATCACCCCAAGAGACGGCGAGGACTTACTAGGCAGTGCCTGCCTAAGCCCGGAGGGATCCTGGGTTTTCTACACGGTGGGTCCGAAAGAGCGAGATCCCCTGGCACCAGCCAAACTCATGCGGGTCCCGATAACGGGAGGATCTCCGCAGTTGGTGTTGACGGCTAACATCGATGGGGGGCCACGATGCGCCCGGTCCCCAGCAACTTTGTGTGCCATCGCTGAACGAAGTGCGGATCGCAAACAGCTCGTCTTCGCAGCTTTGGACCCTGTGAAAGGGCGAGGGCGCGAGCTCGCCGAATTGAAAACTGACGCGACGGCTGACTATGAATGGGACCTTTCTCCCGATGGTGCCCGCATCTCCATCCTCAAGAAACGGGAAGGACCAATCCAAATTCTTTCGCTGAACGGCCGGGCGCCGCAGGAGATCACGGTGAAGGGATGGAATATCTTGAGAGATGCGGTTTGGACGGCAGATGGGAAGGGTCTGTTTGTCTCCAGCCTCAAGGAGGGAGGCTCAGTCCTCTTGGGCGTCGATCTACAAGGCAACGCTCGAATCCTGTGGGAGCAAGCGAGCGGCCTCAGCACCTACGGTGTGCCTTCCCGCGCCGGCCGCCATTTGGCGATGCAAGGGTGGACCGGGGATAGCAACATGTGGATGATGGAGAACTTCTGAGAGCAACGCTCACGTGGGCATTGGCGCGATCACATCACGCGAGGTTTTGCGTTTCAGGATTAGAACTGGAGCTGGACCCTCAACTGAATCATTCGGGCAGAAACATTCGCGTTAAGTCCTGAGCCGAGAATGCTGGTCGGGGCCTGCTCCAGGTAGAGAATCTGACCGAAGGTCGCGTCCGAACTAAAATTATCGGGAAACCCAAAATTGGCATGGTTGAAGAGATTGAAAAACTGAAAGCCGATCCCCAGCACACCATTTTCCCAATGGGGGATCTTTGTGTTTTTCATGATCGCGAAGTCCGTGTTGAAGTAGCTCGGTCCACGAAAACGGTTGCGGCCTTGAGCAAGAGTCACGCTCGGGCCACTGCAAGGACCTTTCGGACCTGGCAGATTTCCCGTGTTGAATCCCGTCTCGCAGCCTGTCTGCACAAAAAGCGCTCCTGGACTGGGTGAACCATCGCCCAGCACTTGCGCTGGCTGGCATGGAACCGGCGAGGAAGGAATCACCGCGCCTTTTCCGCAGGGTCCCGCAGAACCAAGAGGAGCTACCGGCACGGAATAAATAGATCCAGAGAAATTGTTATTGATCAGGTTGCCGGCTTCCGTAGAGTCAAACACTGTGTAAGGAAAACCCGTGCGAGCGAAGATCGTTCCCGAGAGCTGCCATCCGTTCACAAGATAATGCGACCCGTGTCCGCGTAACGCCTCTTTGACCGGAACCTCCCAAACGTAGTTTGCGTTGAAGGAATGGCGCACATCGTAATCCGCTGCCCCGTAGCTTCCGCGAAGGTTGTTGGCATCCTGTGGAGAAAGGGAACTGCCATAGGCAAATGGCGCATTGCCCCCGTTGGAGACCTCGTCCAGCGCGTGTCCGTAGGTATAGTTGGCCTGAAACAGGCCGCTACCCAACCGGGTAAACCGTTGTTCGAAGGAAACGACCATGCCGTTGTAGTTGGAAACGGCATCGGTCTCGAACTCCGAGACCAAGCTGAATCGAGGATCCGCGCAAGGTGGAACCGGCGGGCTGCTGCACTCCACCTTGGGGAACGATCCGAACCCAAAGGCATTCGCGTTCCCATTATAGAAAAGCTCATGGATACCGTGATTTCCAAAATAGCCGACGGTCAAGGACGTGGAAGCCCCGAAGCTTTGCTGGCCTTGCAGACTCCATTTTTGATACTGCGGCGAATGGATCGTATTTGCCGGAGTATAAAAGCTTGGGGGGGTGAAGTTTGGATCAGCCGCCTGGATCTGAGCAAGGGTCTGACCAGTGGCAAAGCCTTTCGTAAATGCTACATTGGAGTTTGAGGCAATCTGGGACAGGCTATTCGTTTCACCCGGAGCAAGGTTGTAGCCGGTAATGAAGTAGAGGTTGACGAGGGGTGGGTTGTAAGATAAACCCTTCTTGACGATACCGGGGACCGGGTCGTAAAAGATACCGGCGCCGCCGCGTATGACCGTATTGTGAGAGACACCAAGAGGCTGCCACGCAAAACTGAACCGCGGCGACCATACGATGCTGTCCGTATTCGGGTAAGCTTGTTTCTGATTAATCAGGATCGCTTTATCGTACGGCTGATCCGGGTCATGGCTGACGGAATTAAATGGTCCAGGAAGCCTGGCGAAGCAACGAGATTCACAAACCGGATTGGACTGGTGATCGGCACGCAGAGCGAGCGTAAGCGTCAGGTCGGACCGGGCATGCCACTCATCCTGGCCATACAGCCCGAGACTATAGAAAGCGTAAGGGTTCCAAGTTACGGCGGGGTAGGTTTGGTAAAGAGCTGTGAAATCCGTGACTGGATTGGATGGGTCTACTCCTCCGGAGAAAAATGCGTCGATCGATTGGGGAACTAACTCTCCAGTGCCGCTGAAATTGTAGCCATTCCCCGTCCAATGGGTTCGCAGGAAGTTCACTCCAAACCCAAACTTATGCTTGCCACGCGTCTTCACCAAGTCGTCGGATAACTGGTACTGGTTGGTTTTTGAACCGCCAGACAACGCATACAAGTAGTCCACGCCTCCTAGAATGTAGAAGGGACTGCCCGCAGCATACCAGTTCAGGGTTGTCGGAAAGGCAGCCAGGGCTTGCGATGAATTCGCGACACCCGAAACTTGGTTGATGTAAGTTCCCGCAAGCAGAAACTGGTTCGCCGCTGTGGGGCCAAAGGTGTGCGTCTCGTTGAGCTGGCCTTGCCACCACGGCTGATTGGTGTAGGCATTGAAGAGCGGGCTGATCGGATCCACGTAGACGGCACGTTGTCCGTGATCGTATTGCACGAGCAGGAATACGCGGTCACTGGCCCCCATGTTCCAATCCACCCGGCCTGACACCATCGATTCGCTGGATGGCTGATCAACGTTTTTCAGGAAATGCACCGCACACGCTTCGGTTGTGCCCAGCCCCTGTGGTCCCTTCCAACCGTTGCAGCCGGTGGGATCTTGAGGATTGAAGTTACCGGGAGTCGCCGCACTCGCTCCTGGCGCGCTGTTGTACAGATTGAATATCTGCTCGTAAAACTTATGGGACGCGGAAGTGGGACCGAATATTGAATCGATATTGGCCACGGTTGCGGATTCAAATTTCGCGCTGGGTAGAACTACCGGAATACTGGTCGGGAGCAAGAGGCGCATGCCCTCCGTGTCAAAGAAGAAGAACAGCTTGTCCTTCTTAATTGGGCCACCCACGGACCCCGCCCACTGATTGGCGATATCGAAGGGGCGCGGGTTTCCGAGCGCATTATCGATCCAATCGTTGGCATTCAACGCGCTTCCATTCCAGTAGTATGCTGCGTTCCCATGGAAGTTATTGCCTCCGGATTTTGTCAGATAGTTGACATTCGCGCCCGCAGCGCCACCGAACTGGCCGGAATAACCATTGCTGACGATGGTTGCCTCTTGAACCTCGTTCTGGCCCAGGAGCATCCCCATGGCCCCGCTATTGTTGGTATTCATTTGAATGTCGTTGTTGTCCATTCCGTTCAAGGTGAACAAATTGGAAGTGCCCGGCATCCCCAAAATAGAAAAATTTCCAGCATAAGGGACGCCGATCGTGTCCGTATTCATGATCGCGCCGGGAGCTGTTTGGGCGATGTAGGTGAGATCGTTGCCGGGGTTGGGGACTTGAGAAACCTGCAATTGGGTCATGGTGGTGGAGACGTCGCCATTTTCCGCCTGGATCAGCGGCGCTTCTCCCGTTACCTTCACCGTGGTATTTTCTCTCGCGATTTGAAGCGTGACGTTCAGTGTGCCCGGTGGCCCGAGCAGAACATTTACTTCGCGGATCTCCTCTCGAAAGCCGGCATGCGTCACCATCAGCGTGTATCTCCCTGGCGCGAGGAAGAAGAATCGGTACACTCCCTCCCGATCGGCTTTCGATGCTTGAACCGTTCCCTTACTGTTGTCCTTTATCTGGACCTGCGCATCTGGTACCGCCGCACTGCTCGGATCGATAACGACGCCGGTCAACCCTCCAGAAGTCGTTGTTTGAGCACTTAATTTATTCGATAGGCAAAGGACGAGCACATGGATTGAAAAGAGCAGAATCACGTGCCTCAATTTCATCGAAGCACACCCACGATTCCGGTTCGAAGAGTCTTTTGGATCTGCGAATTCCGACCGTGTGGTCAATACTACATTATTCCCGCCGATTGTACAGGGTAATCACATTTGAGGCACCGGGCTCTTCGGCCTGGCTTGGTCCCCGGACAGCAAGTACGTTTATTCGCAGGACCTCTACGAAGGCCCCGTGCAGCCGATCTTCAGAGTGCAAATCAGCAACCACAAGATTGAGCGCATCGCCACGTCAAGGCAGATTTTGCGAGCGGACGTGACCAGTTTCAGTTTTCTCGGCCTTGCCCCGGACGGTTCGCCGCTGGTATCACTGATCCACAACAACTCGGACATCTACGCCCTCGATGTCTACTTCCCCTAGCCTTTGTGCCTTGTCACGCCAACTTGCGGGCAAGCTCGTATCCCGTTGGGCAGCACATGTGGCCCCTTGTACGGCGGATTCGGCGGCCGGCACAAGGCGCGTCTCTTCGCGTCTGCCCCGGGCATAAGCAGCGAGGACGCTGAAATCCTCCGACAAACGCTCATGGACGCGGCGATTGAGAGGGACGCAACCCTCGGAGAGCAGGATGACTACGGGCAAAGATACGTGCTAGACTTTCGAGTGACCGGGCCTAGAGGCAGTTTCAACGATCGCGATGTGACAGAAAAGGATTGCGCGCAGTAGGAATTTTTCATACCACAAAAGCTATGGCAAACCGAGCCGTGAAGAAGACCATTTCCTTACCGTCGAAGCTTGCCCGGGACCTCGAACAACAAGCCCACGCTGAGCAAAAGACCCTGAGCGGCATCATCCAGGAAGCGTTGTGGAAGGCTCGACGCGCACGGCTCAGAAGGCAGCTTCGGGATCTGCAGGGGTACTGGAGCCAGAAGGCAAAGGAGAAGGGCATCCTTTCTGAGCGCGACCTCGAGCGCTACCTGCACCAGTGAAAGTCGTCTTTGACACTAACATCTTCGTTTCAGCGTTAATGCTTCCAGGGGGCCGAGCGTAACCCTTCGAGAATACCTGGCTCGGCGTAGGGGTGAGCACGACCTGTCGCCTTAAGATCCCAATCATGAGTTTCCCTACCGCTCTGCGGGCAAAAACCTACATCTTGGTAGTGCTGATCGTGATCTTCGCCTCGGCGGGAAACATCCTGCTGAGCAGGGGCATGAAGCAACTCGGCGAGGTGCGGATCACATCGGCTAAGGGACTAGTCAAACTCTTCATGGAGATCTTCAGCAATGGCTGGATCTGGATGGGGATCGGTGCGCTTTTGCTCTACCTCTGCTGCTTCATGGTGGTACTATCCTGGGCTGACTACAGTTACGTGGCGCCGGCTTCAGCCACCGTCTACGCCGTGGTCCCGCTGGTAGGCCATTTCCTGCTTGGCGAGAAGGTGCCGCCCCTGCATTGGGTTGGAATATTGGTCATTTGCGTGATGATTCGGATCGTGATTCGAGACCACGTCAAAGAAAGGACGGGCGCAGTTGGCAATCATGAGATGGGCGATACTTGCGATAGCGGTTCTGCCATTTGTCTACTACTTGGTGGCCACCTTGTGCGCTTGGGACTTTTTCCGGCGGCGACGCGAGATAATGGCGGACTTCTTACCTCCGGCTAGCGTCCTGAAGCCCCTGAGGGGTTTGGAGCATGAGGCTTACGAAAACCTAGCGAGTTTCTGCCGTCTGGATTATCCGGAATACGAAATCCTGTTTGCAGTTGACGACAGGCGCGACCCTGCCATTCCCATCGTTGAGAAGCTCATCAGCAGTTTTCCCAACCTGCCAATCCGCCTGTTGGTAGGTCCGGGGACCCCTGGCTCGAACAACAAAGTGGCCAAGCTTTGCCGGCTGGGGCGCGAGGCGCGGCACGAATTGCTGGTCGTGAGCGACAGCGACATCCGGGTGAAGCCTGATTACTTGCGGCGCGTCGTCTCACCCTTTCGCGACCCCTCCGTTGGAGCCGTGACGTGTTTCTACGTGGGAATGACGGGACACAATCTCTGGTCTGAACTCGAGGACCTGAACCTGACCTCCGATTTCCTGCCTAGCACGCTCGTGGCGCGGAAGCTGGAAGGGATGAAGTTTGCCCTGGGCGCGACGGTTGCGCTCACCCGCTCCCGTCTGGCCGAGATTGGCGGCTTTGAGGCCTTGGCCGACTACGCCGCCGACGACCACGAACTCGGCAGGCGCATCGCCGCTCTTGGCTACCGTGTGGAATTAGCGCCCTGCACGGTTCAGACGCTGTGCGCGTCAAACACGGCACGGGAGTTTTTCAAGCAGCACTTGCGGTGGGGTGTGGTCATACGCCACTCGAGGCCCTGGGGATATGCGGGGCTTCTGTTTACACAGGGCTTGCCCTGGTCGCTCGCGGCAGCCGCGGTGGCGCCTTCGCGTATTGCGGCTATAGGCTACCTGGGCACTTACCTGGTAACTCGCTTGGCCATGGCTTTCACCTTCGGCGGGCACGGATTGAAAGACCCGCTCCTGCCCCGAAAATGGTGGCTCATTCCGTTGCACGATGGCATTTGGTTTTTCATATGGGCGACCACGCTCTTTTTCAATCGCATTTCCTGGCGGGAGTCGAAGTTCTATGTCCGGCGGGGCCGCTTGATCCCCGTAAACCCACCAGCAGGGACGGAGCTCAAGGAGCCGGAAGGAGTACTCTGAATTCGTTGCCAGTCGAGGGGGTCTCCGCGTATTATTCTTGCTGATTGATGCAATCCTAAAATATAGGAGGAACGATATGGCGTCAGTGAAAGTTGGGTTTTATGGCCACGTCCGCCAATATCACGGCTTAAAGAACGAGATTGATGAGGCCATTCACGAAGTTTTGGAAAGTGGCAGTTTCGTAATGGGCCCGAAGCTCAAGCAGTTCGAAAAGGAACTTGCCGCCTACTGCAATGCAAAGGAAGCGGTGGGAGTAAACTCGGGCACGGACGCGCTCTGGCTGGCGTTCATGGCCCTTGGCATCGGACCGGGCGATGAAGTCATTACCACTTCCAACACCTTCTTCGCCACGGCCGAGGCCATTTGGATCGCCGGGGCTACGGCGGTTTTCGTTGACTGTGACCCCAAGACCTGCAACATCGATACGAATCTCATCGAGGCGGCCATCACACCCAAGACCAAGGCCATCGTGCCTGTGCACCTCTACGGCCAGCCCGCCAACATGCGCGCCGTGGCGGAAATTGCCGCTAAGCACGGTTTATTGGTCATCGAGGACAACGCGCAGGCGATAGGGGCACGCGGGGCCGACTTCGCCCTAGGCGAGCTTTCGGACGCGATGTGCGCCAGCTTCATCATCCAGAAGAACCTGGGCTGCTTCGGCGACGGCGGGGCCGTGGTCACAAACCGGGCTGACGTCGCCGAGCGTGTTCGCAAGCTGCGCAACCACGGCTCGGTGAAGCGCTCTGTGCACAGCATGGGCTACAACAGCCGTCTGGATGACCTCCAGGCCGCCGTTCTCAGCGTCAAGCTGAAGCAACTCGACAGGTGGAACGACCAGCGCCGCGCCTTTGCCGCGCAGTACGATGAGGGCCTGAAGGCCACCTCGCTCAAGCTGCCCTATGCCCTCCCCGCCTACCGGCACATCTATCATCTCTATGTGGTCGAAACCGAGGGGCGCGACAACCTGCAAGCCTACCTGAATGAGCAGGGCATCACCGCGCTCACCCACTACCCCATTGCCATTCACCAACAGGAAGGGTTTCCGTGGGGAAAGGGCGCCCGCATCGTGGGCTCACTGAAACACTCGGAGGCGTCTGCGGCGCGCGTGCTGTCGCTGCCCATGTTCCCGGAGCTGACCGGCGAGGAAGTGCAGGCCGTGATCGAGGCGGTCGTCGCCTGGGACAAGTCATCGGGTCATTGAGTCATCGGGTCATCGGGTCATTGAGTCATCGGGTCATTGGTTCATTGTTCCAAGGACTCGGGATTCGGGATTCAGGGAAAGCCCGAAACCTGACTCCTGCGCTCCCGATGTCACTCCGAGCGTAGCGAGGAATCTCGCTCTGAGTGTTTCTTCCATAGACCAGAGCGAGATTCCTCGCTACGCTCGGAATGACACCGGGGTTTTGGTTTTCGACTGTCGACTGTCGACTGTTGACTGTCGACTTTGGACAGGGGGTTTCCCATGAGTTCGAATCGAGTGTACTCCGTCGTGGTGGCCGGCATGGGCAAGCGCGGCATGCATCATGCTACGGCTTTTCAGAAGAACAGCCACTTCCGTCTGGTCGGGCTGTGTGACATCGACCCTGGCCGGCTGGAGGCGGCGGCCAAGAAGTTCGGCGTCAGCGAAACCAACGCGGACGCCGCGGCGCTGCTCGAGAAAACGCAGCCCGACGTCTTCTGCTTCTGCACGCTTCCCGACTTGCGGCTGCCGCTGGTCCGCGCGGGCGTCGAGGCAGGCGTGAAGCTCATCGCCTATGAAAAACCCACGGCGCTTTCCACCAACGAAGCTCTGGAGATTATGAAGCTGGTGCGCCAAGCGGGAATCAAAACCGTGGTCAGCCACCAACACCGCTACGGCGAGCATTATAAGAAGGTCAAGGAGATTATCGCCAGCGGCATGATCGGCCGCGTGCACACTGTTTACGGCCATGCCACCGGCTGGATGATGCACATGATGACGCACCTCATCGACTACGCCCGCTGGTACAACGACTACGCGGAGGCCGAATGGGCGGTCGGCCAGGCGGACGGCAAGGGGAAGCTTGCGGATAATCATCCTTCACCCGACTACATCGGCGGATTCATCCAGTTCGCGAACGGGGTGCGCGGCGTCATCGAGTGCGGGGAGGGCGCACCGGATGTCCCCGAGGTTGAGTATTGGTGGCGCAAGTGCCGCATTGGGGCACAGGGTGCCGAGGGCTTTGCGGAAGTACTGACCGGCGCCGGCTGGCGCGCTGTGACCCGCAATGGGTCGATGTCCGGCCCCGGCGGCATGGACTACGAACACGACATGGGGCCGTACGTTCAGGAGATCGCCGATTGGCTTGATGATGACAACAAGCCTCATCCCTGCAACGGCGAGAGCGCCTACAAAGATTTTGAGATCATGATGGCCATCTGCCGCTCGGTGGTGCAGCGGGGCAAAGTGAGACTGCCCCTGGGCCCCGGCGAGCCAGAGCTTGAAGCTCTCAAGAGAGCCCTCCCTGATTAGATCGCAGACATGCTGAAGAGCGCATGTCTGCGCCACCCAGCGAGACTCTGCGCCACGTTGTGTCGCCTCCAAACGTCAGCGAGGCGTTACCTCGAGACGGGGAGCAGGATCGGCGGAATATACATTCGTGCTGACACGTCACTGACGTACTCACGAAGGTACGGCCATAGGACGACGTGCGCATCTGAACTGGCAAAGTGGCGAACGAGTTTCGCATCTAACGGTGGCTTCCCGTGAAAGTGTAGCTCATAAGTCGCTGAGAGGTCGAAGAGGCAATCCGACCTCTTCCCAGTCAACTTCACCTTTGCCTCAGCCTGCAAGTCAAAGTAGTCCCTCGACAACCTCTTCGGCTTGAGCGTCACCGCGACGCTGAGATCGCGTTGCTTCTCTTTGAAATATTCATCACGCTTAATCTGCGCGCTCGAACTCGTAAGAGCGATTATGACGAGGTCTAGCGACTGTACGAAGTTGGTGTAGCGATCTGGCCTCACATGCGTTCGTTTAACGGTGGGCATGGGAAAATTCTCCACAATTGGGCACCTGAGGGCCCCTGTAAGATTTGACAGGCCTTGTAACAGCCTTCCGCAATCGCCGATTCGTCGGTCCCAGAGGTATTCCCCTTACTCTTATCCCCACGTAACCGTAACGTTCTGGCGTGCGCCAATCTGAGACTTTGGATTCTTCTGTCGCGTCCAGCCGGTCCAGAACGCGGTCGATCTTATCGCGCAGCCCTCCAAAGTGATGCCGCTCTGAAAGTATGTGAAGCACGTACTGGTTCAAACTGACTCCTTGCTCTCGAGCCTCACGGTCAAGAGTTCTATGCAAAGAGCGTGGTATGCGCAGAACAAACTTGCCACTGAAGTCTTCAAGCTTCGTGGGTTCTGGTATTTCTTCACCCGCTTCTATCCTTCCCTCAAGCCACAATTCCTTGACTTCCTCAAGACCACGCAACGCTGCCTCTACTGTGTTACCAGAACTCATGCACCCTGGGAGATCAGGAATCGCAGCGATATACCCCCCCTCCTCATCGGGTATAATCTCGATTGCGTACGGGAGAGCAAGATAGTGCTTAAGGTCCCTCATATTCCCTCCAAGTAAATCAGCAAGTCTTCAATACCTCCTAATGCCGGTTTGGCGAACTTCGTCGGCACATGGTCTCGGCCCTTATGCTCCCTTTCCAAACTTATCGGCCAGAGGTTTCTCACATTAAAGTGGTAAACGACCCTGGTCCCCTTGCTCTTAATCTTGAATCGAGGAAATAGTTCCGCGTTGGCATTAACAATTCTTCGGATCATTCGGTCGAGATCGTCGAACTGGAGGTATTTTTGGTTCTGGAGCTTTTCGAACTCGTCACGGAGTGAACTCACTTTTCATCCTCGTCCTCACGGCGCACCCTCACGGCTCATCCTCACGACAGAAATAGTACTGTATATAGTACTACATGTCAAGAGTTTTTTTGAGGACGCCCCCCACCCTCTCGTGGACCCCGCCCAGCGTTCCATCGCCTGGCCCTACTCGCTTTTCCAATCGGTGGAGCAGTTGCTCACCCTCTCCTGCAAGACGCGCAGCATGCAGAATCATCGCCGAAAGCGCGGGGGACCGACCAAAGATTCCAACGCGAATGCAAGTTGGGCGGGAGCCACGAATCCATCCCAACGCCGCTGGATGCGGCCGTCAGATGCAATAAGAAGCGTAGTAGGAAGCCTGGAAACGCCATAGCGAAAGGCTGTGCCTTCGTCGTCCCGCAGGACGGTTACGCCATCAAGCTGCCAATCGTAGGTGAAGTTGAGGAGTGCGCTGGGATCGAGCGGTTTACCGCCGAATAGCGTGTTGCATCCCACTATCAACACCTCGACGCCATTGGGCGCATACTGCTGGGCCATGCTTTTCAGGAAAACCAACTGCCCGCGAGATAGATCGGATTCAGTGCGCGACAATGGCTGCGAGCGGGCGTCGATAAAGGAAAGCAGCACGACTCTTTTCCTCGCCAGGAAATCGGTCAGGTCGAATCTTCCCCCTCGAGTCGCGAGAGGGCTGAAGGGCGGTGCGGTGTTGCCGGTGAACATAGCTTTGGGAGCCTGGTATGCTCCAATGTCCACGGCGCCTGACTTGGGCAGCGCATTTCCGAAGAAATCCTGATGGCCCATGTTTCCCATGTTCCAACCGGCATTGAGCGCGGGGGATCCCTTCGCCAGGGTGAAGGCGGTCGTTGGCCGGCCCACTTCGTGATAGGTTGAACTATTCAAGAGCGGGTCAGTGAACAGGGAATGTGAGTCCATGCCCATAGCGCCCTGCCAGCCGCCCAACGAACCATAATTGACCGCGTTCCCTTGCCACTGTGGCCAGCCCGGGCCTGTGTGCCAGTAGATATTGTAGTCGGAGGTCAACCCCTTGCCGCTCGTGGCGCTGTAATTCTCCATGCCTGGAACCGTCGCGACGATGATGTTATTCACGAAGTAATTCGGCTGGCTCGAATCAAATGTGCTCTGGAGGTTGAGAGCGTAGGCGGTGGAGTTGGCAGGATTCCAATAACTGGTGTTGTTGTACACCTGGGAATTCAGAATGGTGCCCCCATCCCAGGTGGAATAGAAGAAGTCACCCTGCCCAGCCTTATTCGGATGACGTCCATTGTTCGAACATACGTTATAGCGGATGATTGTGTTTACGTTCGTATCCCGGCCATTGGCGCCGAAAACCGAAACGCAGTACCCATCGGCGTCGTGGCCGTAGTTGTACTGGATAGTGACGTTGTTATTGTAATAGTCGCTGTCGTAGTCCCCGCCATCCTGGTTCGTGGGTGTGTGGGAGAGGTAAGCCTCGTTGAACTGCACGGTGCAAGTGTCGCAATCCCAATTCCAGATTGCATCCGGAGTTCCCATGCTGGTCACGGTGGTCTGGCCGGTGTTGTAGGCGATGCACTTTTCGATCAGCGCGTTTCTGGTAATGTGGATCACAATGCCGTCTCCGCCGACGTCATGAACGGTGCAGTTTCGGACCGTGATGTTGGCGCCCTTAATGCCTGCCGCGCTCGACCACGTCGCTCCATCGATGTAGATGCCGGCCCATTGTGATGTATGGTAGGCTGACGCGCCATCCACCAGGACGTCGTCAAAACTCTCTCCCCTGCCGGTCGTGTTAAAGACAATCAGCCCGCTCTCCTTCTGCGTAGGAGTTCCCGTCACGTCGTGAACAATGACGTTGCTGAGGTAGATGTGATGGATCACGGCATTGGCGGTGTTCCCGGTTACCCAGATTCCATAAGGATCACCACCCGTGGTTTCCAGGTTCTTGATTTCCCAATAGCTTTGATCGAAGAGTGTCAGGGCCGATTGATGGGTTCCGGCGCTGATGACCGGGAGCGGGCCGGCGCCGTAGTCGGCGAGGGTGATCACAGAGCTGGAATTGCCGGAGCCTTGGGGTTTCAGTTGGCCGTTGCAGACGGCGCCGCGAGCGAACAAAATGGAGTCGCCGAGCTGGAAGGTTGTGGAGTCGACCTTGTCGAGTGACCGCCAGGGAGCGCTGGCTGATGTGCCGCTATTCGCGTCGTTGCCGGCGC
>Ga0074046_10002815_pt1 | contig 14835 bp, 11 predicted proteins | sample BogForMeECP23OM3_FD_94441 | JGI IMG/M metagenome (GOLD analysis project Ga0074046, IMG submission 94441) | Bog forest soil microbial communities from Calvert Island, British Columbia, Canada - Bog Forest MetaG ECP23OM3 | ecosystem: Environmental > Terrestrial > Soil > Wetlands ...
CTGCGGCGTGCAACTGCGCTGGCAAACGACAGTGCAGGGAATAGCGGCGAGCGTCGTGCGCAACTCGCGCGGGGAAATTGCGGCGCGGTGGATTGTCGGTGCGGATGGAAGTTCTTCCCGCATGCGGCAGTGGAGCGGATTGCAAGCCAGTACACAAAACACGTGGAGACATGCGGCGCGGCGGCATTATCGCATCAAGCCGTGGTCGCTGTGCGCGGAAATCCACTGGGGCAAGCGGGCCCAGGCATACGTCACGCCGATTGGGGCCGAGGAAGTGTGCATCGTGGTGCTGGCAGAGAAGGCGCAAGAGGCCGAGTTCGACCGGGCTCTGGAAAATTGGCCGGAGTTGAGAGAGCGGTTGGCTGGAGCGGAATTGAGCAGCCGGGAGCGCGGCGCGATTACGGTCATGCACAGACTCAAAAGGGTGACGCGCGGAAATGTGGCGCTGGTGGGCGACGCTTCCGGCGGAGTGGACGCCATCACCGGCGAGGGGCTGCGGTTGGCGTTCCGGCAGTCGCTGGCGCTGGCGGAGGCTATGGAGTGTAACGACCTTTCGGGCTACGAAAGTACGCACCGGGAATTGGCGTGGCGTCCCATGAGGATGGGGAAGTTGCTGCTCCTGTTGGGGCGGAATGAGGGATTGCGCCAGCGCTCGTTCGCAGTGCTGGCGTCGAAGCCGCGATTGTTTGAGGACTTGCTGGCGATACACGTGGGGCAGGCATCCCGTGCGCAGATAGTAGGTACCGGGCTGGAACTAGGCTGGCAGTTTCTGACCGCGTGACAAAAGGGCTAAGGAGTTCCATGCGAGCAAAAGACTGGAAGTCCTTGGGGATTGGCGCCGCCACGCTGGCGGCGCTGGCGGTGCTTTTGTCCGCGAGTGCAGCGCCTCCCAGGATGCCTATCGAGCACACGGCTACTGCGACGCCTTCGGAACTCTCCTTGATCGTGGACCCAGGCCAATCAAGAGTGCACTGGACGGTGGATAGCACGCTGCACACGGTGCACGGCACGTTCGCAGTGAAGAGCGGGGCGCTGCACTTCGATCCGGAGACGGGAAAAGCGGGCGGAGAGATTGTGGTGTTTGCGACGAGCGGTGAGAGCGGCAACAGTTCGCGCGACGAAAAGATGCACAAAGTGGTGCTGGAGAGCGCGAAGTATCCCGATGCGGCATTTCGGCCCACGCAAGTGGAAGGCAAGGTCGCGGCTTCGGGCAATTCTGATGTGCAGTTGCACGGGGTCTTCCTGCTGCATGGAAGCGAGCACGAACTGACCGTTCCGGTGCATGCAGAGATGAGCAGCGGAAAATGGAAGGGCACGGCGAAGTTCGAGGTGCCCTACATCCAGTGGGGCTTGAAGGACCCCAGCAACTGGCTGCTGAAGGTCAAGCCCGCGGTGCAAGTGGACCTGGAACTGGCCGGGGCGTGGAAACAAGGGGAATGAAGCGGCAACAGCGAGAAGCCGGTTGCTTGCCGAGATAATTCGCCAGTCGAAGCCGGGTGCCCTAGAGTAAGGAAGAGGCTCGAGCGCGCCGGCGTTTTTATTTGCATATCCGTGGCGCTTCCTACAAAATGAAATGTTTGGGCTGCAGCCTGGAATCAACACAGGCGGGCCCTGTGCAGTTCCACCTACAATTCAACCGAGGAATTTCATGGAAAAGCCAACGAAGATTGCTGCGCCGAGGGGGAAACTCGGGGTGCTGCTGCCGGGAATGGGCGCGGTGGCGACGACGTTCATGGCGGGCGTCGAACTGGTGCGCACGAAGCAGGCGCTGCCGATCGGGTCACTGACGCAGATGGCTACGATTCGCCTGGGAAAGCGCACGGAAGGGCGCTCGCCGAAAATCAAGGATTTTGTAAAGCTGGCGCGGCTGGAAGACATCGTGTTCGGCGGGTGGGACATCTTCCCCGACAGTGCTTACGAAGCGGCGGCGAAGGCAGGCGTGCTGGATGCGAATCATCTGGCTCTTGTGAAGACGTTCCTCTCGAAGATCAAGCCGATGTCTGCGGCGTTCGACCACGAATACGTGAAGATGCTGAACGGCAGCAATGTGAAAAAGGGAAAGACGAAGTACGACATCGCGCTGCAGGTAAAGGACGACATCGCGAGGTTCAAGAAAAAGCACGGCTGCTCGCGCATGGTGATGCTGTGGTGCGGCTCGACGGAAGTGTTCATGAAGCAGCACGAAGTCCACGCCACGCCGGAATCCTTTGAAGCCGCGATGAAAGAGAATCATCCGGCGATTGCGCCCTCGATGTTGTATGCGTGGGCGGCGATCACCAGCGGCATTGCGTATGGAAACGGCGCTCCAAATCTGACCGTGGACGTGCCTGCGTTGCGGCAATTGGCGCAGGAACACAAGGTGCCGATCGCGGGAAAGGATTTCAAAACCGGGCAGACGCTGCTCAAGACGGTGCTGGCACCCGCGTTCAAGGCGCGCATGCTGGGGCTGAACGGGTGGTTTTCGACGAACATTCTGGGGAACCGCGACGGCGAGGTGCTGGAGGACCCGGGCTCCTTCAAGACGAAGGAAGAATCGAAGCTGGGCGCGCTGGATTTTATTTTGCAGCCGCATCTGTATCCCGATCTCTACAAGAAGATTTTCCACAAGGTGCGCATCAACTACTACCCGCCCCGCGGCGACAACAAAGAGGGCTGGGACAATATCGATATCTTCGGGTGGCTGGGCTATCCGATGCAGATCAAGGTGGATTTCCTGTGCCGCGATTCCATTTTGGCCGCACCCATCGTGCTGGACCTGGTGTTATTCCTGGACCTGGCGCAGCGCGCCGGCATGCGGGGAATTCAGGAATGGCTCAGCTTCTATTTCAAGTCGCCGATGACCGCGCCGGAGCTGTATCCGGAGCACGACCTGTTTATCCAGCTCATGAAATTGAAAAACACCCTGCGTTGGATGATGGGAGAGGATTTGATCACCCACCTGGGGCAAGAATACTACGATTAAATGGCAGCGATCTCCGTGAGAGGGGATCGCGCGCGATTGAGCGGATTTTCAAAGCGTGCCCTCTTTAGCAGCCTGCTGAAAAGCCCTTTCTAAAACTCCCTGCCAAACGGCATTCCGAGTCCCGTTCGTTTTTTGAAGGGGGCTCGGAACTCTGCCCCATCGCGTGCCTTGTACGCGATGAATCTGTTTTTTCCCGCCTCTTGCATGAAAAGCAGATCCCTCGCTGCGCTCGGGATGACAAAAATGTTTACACCATGCCGAAAAGGGGCGCGGCATTGCTGTGCCCCCACGGGAGGGGAGGCGCACGAAATGGGATTGGGATTAGAGGGGCTCGGGGACTTCCCAGCGGCCGGATTCGGCGGAGCGGAAGAGGGCGTCAATGACCGCCATGTTGCAGATGGCATCTTCCAGGGGATTGGGGACTTCCTTGTTTTCGCGAATGGCCTGCGAGAAAAGATCGCCCTGAATCGTGTATTGATTGCAGACGGGAAAGGATTCGGTGATCGCGCTGCCGCCGGCGTAGAGATCCTTGCCGTTGTCGATGAAGATGCGCGCAGGCTTGTCCGTCGGGGCGTTGAACGGAATCTCGATGTCGATGCGGCCTTCGGTGCCGAAGAACTGCATCTTCTGGTAGCTAACGAGCTGCGTGCTGGATGTGAAGATGGCTTGCCCAGTGGGGAATTCGAGAATCGCCGACGTGAGGCGATCGGTTTTGAAACTGGGGTCGCGCTCGATGCAGGCGAAGACGCGCTCCGGCTCATCGCCAAACACGAAACGCGAGGTCTTCACCGGGTAGCAGCCGATGTCCATCAGCGCGCCGCCGTAATAATCGGCAATATTACGCGTGTTCGCGGGGTCTGTATTGAAATAGCTGAAAAAGCCGGACGCCGAGCGGAGCTTGCCGATGCGTCCGGCGCGGACAAGTTCGCGCGTGCGCAACCACTGAGGATGTGAGCGGACCATGAAAGCTTCACCAATCTTGACGCCGTATTCGTCGCGGGCCTCGAGCAGGCGGCGGGCCTCCGTGGCATTGCGGCTGATGGGCTTTTCACACAGAACATGCTTGATGTGGCTGGCGGCGCGGATGGACCACTCGACGTGCATGTGATTGGGCAGGGGATTGTAAATGGCCTCGATCTCGCGATCGGCCAGGAGTTCTTCGTAGGAGCCATAGGCTCTGGGAATAGAGAATTGTGCGGCGACATTTCTCGCCTTCTCGATGGAGCGGGAAGCGATGGCGGTGATTTCGGCCCATTCGCACTGTTGCATGGCGGGAATGACGTGGCGCGTGGCGATGTTCGCGGCGCTCAGAACTCCCCATTTGACTTTAGGAGGCATGACCCGTTCGTCTGTAATTATCACAAAATTAGCGAGAGGCCAAATGACGGAGGTCACAGGGTAACGTTTGCGATCAACCCAAAAGGTCTAGAAGCCATCTGGCTCTGTTGACATCCTCCAGAAAAGGTAGCGATGCCTCAGGCGATACAGATTGAAACTCAAACCCAGCAGCAGGGCTTGGCGGATCTGCATGCGCAGCGAGCGACCCGGTGCGCGGGCCGAGAGCTTGCGTTTTACCGAACTGAACAGGCTCTCGATCAAGGCCCGAAGGCGATAGAGGCGTTGCGGAAATGCCCGCCGCATCTCGGCCCGCACTCCGTGCACGCGCCAAGTTTTCTTTCCGCGCTTGGCGGGGATCACACTTTGCGCTCCCAGTTGCTGACGAATGTAGGTGTGATTTCTCTCGCTGTCGAATTCGGCATCGGCCAGCACCAGCCCGATGCGCGTTTGCCGGGAAGCGGTTTTGACCACCGCGGGCAAATTCGCGCAGTCGTTCCACGGGCCGCGTCGCGCGGTCTGCGCCAACAGAAACTGCTGATCCAAGTCCGCCACCACCACCCACTTCAGCCAGTGCCGCCACGGCAGCGGTTTTTGCCCGTGATGATGCAGGCGCCGCACAAAGAAGGTGCTGACCGCTCCCTGCGCCAAGCCCGTCGCATCCACGCCGACGCGGGCTCGTCGTCGGCCTTTTCGGCGAGCGCCGCGCAACCGGCGCACCGTCTCGCCCACGGCTTGCTCGATGGTTTGCTCGTTCAAGCGCTGCAAGAAACGATACAGCGTCGTGAAATCGGGCACACTGGTGAGCCCCAGGGTCTGACGCAATTCGCGATGTTCGCCGAGCCGCACCTCGGCTTCGCGAAAGGTCCAGTCCTCGTAGCGCATCAAGCAAAGGATGGCCAGCAACTGCGGCTGAGTGAATTGGTGCTTGCTGAAACGACTGCGGTAGCGGGGAAGCACCGCTTGGGAAACTTGCAGAGCAATGCGAGCAAAAGGCAGGAGTCCGACTTCGGCCATCGCACCTCCTGCCTTCATAGCAAACAACAATTTCCAAGAACTTGTGATTGCGAATTCTCATGGTTGTAGCGAGGATGTCAACAGAGCCAAGCCATCTTATGAATGGCCCCTGGGGCGGGCACGGTTTCACAGCTTGCGGGAAAAGCACTATTCGGTCATTCCGAACGGAGTCTGCGGAGTGAGGAATCCCTCTTTTCTTGGGCTTTCGCCAAAGAGAGATTCCTCGCTGCGGTCGGAATGACGAACCGAACCAGTTTTCCGCAGCCTGTTCGGCCGTGCCGAATAGGTTCGCGAAATTAGGGGTTTTAATCCCTGAGGTGCGCAGGTTGGTGACTCGAAGCATTTACGAGACATGCTCTAGTCGAACCAGTTGAAGCGGCGCATAGGGTCTGCTTCCTTGGCAACCCCAGCCAAGCACAAGGCACCGGGGCAGACAATAAGATACCGCTACAGTGCCAGCAATCGCGCCAGGAGGCCTGCCAGAGCGCCGCCAACGAGAGGGCCAAAAACGGGGATGGGGGCGTAACCCCAGTCGGATGCGCCTTTCCCGGCAATTGGAAGAAGGGAATGAGCGATGCGGGGACCAAGGTCGCGCGCAGGATTGATCGCGTAGCCGGTCGTACCGCCAAGGGAGAGGCCGATGCCCCACACGAGGCTCCCGACAAGATACGGACCGAGGCCCGCCGCGGGTCCCGTAGTGGCCACGTTTTTCGAGAAGATGGCGCTGACGACAAACACGAGCACAAAGGTGCCGATGATCTCGCTCAGGAAATTGGCGGGGAAAGTGCGAATAGCCGGGGCCGTGGAGAAGACCGCAAGTTTCGTTGGCGCGTCGGGCGTTTCCCGCCAGTGGGGGAGAAAGTGCAGCCAGACAAGCGAGGCGCCAGCGATTGCGCCGCAGAGTTGCGCGGCGATGAATGGAAGGACCTGCGAGAAATCGTGGCTTCGCAGCGCGAAGCCGAGAGTCACCGCCGGATTGATATGCGCACCGGGGCTGCCGCAGGCGATGGCGGTGAACACGCCGCACATGACCGCGAGCGCCCATCCGGTGGTGATGACAAGCCAGCCGGCATTTTCGGATTTGCTTTTGCGGAGTAAGACCCCGGCAACGACGCCGTCGCCGAGAAGAATCAGAACAAGGGTGCCCATGAATTCGCCGAACCAGGGTGTGAGCATGTAGTGCGCCTCCAGACGCAGAACTAGGACCACTTCGCCTATGGGTCGTACAAATATACAACGGTTGTAGCATACGCCTGGCGTGATTGGCACGATCACTGCTATGGCCGGGAATCTGCGCGTGAAGTAGAATCTCCGCAAGAGTCAAGCTTGAGAGGGGATTCACCCGATCGAGGAAGCGGAGAAAGGGCCTCTAAACTGCCAATATGAAAGCGCTCGTCTATACAGAGCCGGGTCGCGTCAGGCTGGAAGAAAGACCCCGGCTGAAACCCCAAAACGGCGAAGTGGAAGTTGCCATCGAACTGGCCGGAGTTTGCGGGTCGGATATTTCGGGATTTCTGGGACACAGCGCGCGAAGAAAGCCGCCGCTGGTGCTTGGTCACGAATTGATCGGGCGGTTGAGCGACGGGCGCAGAGTGGTGGCGAATCCGCTGATCATTTGCGGGCATTGCGTCTATTGCCTTGCGGGAGCGCAGAATCTTTGCGAAAGCTGGCGGCTGCTGGGGATGGATCAAACGCCGGGAACGTTCGCGGAGTACGTGACGCTGCCGGCGGGGCAAATTCACGAAATTCCAGAGGAGCTCCCGTCCGCGCGGGCGGTGCTGTGCGAGCCATTGGCAAACGTCGTCCATCTCTTCCGCATTTCCGCGCCGGCCCCCTTCTTCCGGCTGGCCATCGTGGGTGGCGGAACAATGGGCGCGCTGACGTTGCTGGCGAGCCATCGCATTGGCGCAAGGGATGTTTTGGTGGTGGATGTAAGCGATCAACGGCTGGAAACAGCTATGAAGCTGGGCGCTGCGGCGACAGTGAACACTGGCTCGCTGGAAGGCCTGGCGGAAGCGCGGCGCGTGGCGGGCCGCGGCTATGATCTGGTGGTGGATGCCAGCGGGAGTGGGGCGGCGCGGCAATCGGCGTTCGATTTGTGCCGGCCGGGGGGATGTGTGGTCCTGCTGGGCATGAGTGCTCAGAGGAGCGAACTGGATTTCGTCACCAGCATGCGCAAAGAGCACCGTGTAGTGATGTCGTTCGCATACACTCCGGCGGATTTCCGGCGCGCTTTGGATTTGCTGATTGCCGGCGAAGTGGATTTAACACGCTGGACGGAACAATTGCCCCTGGAGCGGGGCCAGGAAGCGATGGAACGCATCGCTCAAAGCCCGGGCACGACGCTGAAGATGATGCTGGAAGTTGCGCCGGGCCGCGGATAAACAAGCTCCGTGAAGCCCGTTGCGATTCGAGCAGAGTTTTGCGGAACAATCCACTTAACTTACTGTCTGGCAATCCCAATGATCCTGCGTGACGATGAATCAACCAGAAAGGCGATGACGGCGAGATTTTCCTGCTTCCAGCCCCCCTTCAGTTGCACGGTTATCGGAATCTGGAATTGCGCGGCAAAATCGCGTGTTTCCACTTTTCGCAGCGACCGGGCGACCGCGGCGTGTTGCAGGCGCCGCCCGGAATTCTCGCCGGCTTGCACGTCCGATTGCAAGCCGCGCTCGGTGACGGCAACCCAGAGTTCCAGCTTGTGTGAGCTCAATGCTGACGGCAGGGAAGCGGTTTTGAACTGAAACGTCGCCTCGCGATTCTTGCGTTCGCCGATTTCCTGGAGCGTAAGGTTGGCCTTGGGGAGGGGTGCGGCGCGCCGGATGACTTCCTCGGCCTCGCCGGAGCGGCTGCCGACAACCTCTGCCGAGCCGTCAATGATGAGCTGGGGCGTGTAGACGCCATTGTTGTGGAACGTGGAGGCATATTGTTCCTGGCGCTCCGAGAATTGCCGGGAGGAAAAAGGATCGGTCCAGCCCAGTTGGTTCCAATAGTCAACATGTTCTTCAAGGGCGATGATTTCCACGCCTTCGATGGGCTGTTCCTCACTCAAATGTTTCAGCAGCGCCTCGGCTGGCGGGCAACTGGAGCAGCCCTCGGAGGTAAATAATTCGGCAATTACGAATTGCCTTGCGCCAGTCTGCCCGCTTCCTGGAGGCATCGGGCGGCGCTTGGCGGCAACACTCCCCAGCATGGTGACTGCTAAAACAGAAGCGGCGATAGCGGTATAGATCGTTCGCATCGGGTTATCCTTCCTGCTAGTCTAATCACGTTTCGCAACTAGTCAACGCGCACACGCACTGTTTCCCTGCACAAGTTAGAGCTGATAGAAGCGGAAAGGTATCAGGCAATCTTCAAGAACCTTTCATCGCAGAGCCTCAATGGCTACGGCAGAGGTTTGCAGGTAGTGCAGGCCATCGGATTCGAGCACGCGTCCGCGAATGCGAACAGGTTGCCCGGCCAGATGCAGGTAGGCGGATTTCGGGAGGGGCTGGCCAGTGGAATCGGTGAGGAAAAGGATATTCGACGAGCCATCGAGATCGCTGGTGAGCTATGCCGGGGGAATGCCGCCGCTGAGGCAGCGAGCCGCGCAAACGCCAGACCTGCCAAACTGCCGCCAGGTTAAAGAGAGCACCTACCAGAGCAAGCAACACCACGGGAATGCGGATGGCATCATAGTGAAAGTGGCGGTCCGCGAAACCCAGGACGCCGGCCGCACTGGCGACGGCGGCCGCGCCAATCAGGAGGCGCAAGCCACTCAGCGCCGCGAAGGCTGCGCAGACGCTCTGTACGAAAGCCAGGAATAGACTCGACCAGCCAACCCATGTGGAGCTAGTTCGGGGTTCCCTAGCGGCGGTGTCTTCTACTGGAGCAGCGTCGCCAATTGCGTCATCCATCGTCCAACTCCTTGTCTCCAGAGTCCCGGTGCGCTAGTCTGCAGCAAATTGTTTCCGGATGGAATCGGAGGCCGGCGGCGTCAGATGGGATGCCAAGACTTCGCACGGGCGAAGTCTCCTGAATAGCAAGAAAGTGCCAAGACTCCGGATACCTGCCATTTGGAACTTCAACGATGCCGCGGTTTGTGTTAAGAAAAAGCTGAGCAATTTGTAGATGCTGTTAGAGTGGGAGCGGTGGGAACGTCAGACGGAGTGTGCGATGAGACTCATCCGGTTTGGAGCAAAAGGGCAGGAGAAGCCCGGCATGTTGATTGAGGGCAAGAGGCGAGATGCCTCGGCGTGGTTTCGCGACTGGGACGCAGCGTTTTTCGCGGCCGACGGACTGAAAAGGTTGGCGGCCAAGCTTTCCTCCGCAGACCCTGCCGAATTGCCGGAAGTGACGGAAGGGGTGCGCTGGGCGGCTCCCGTGGCGCGGCCGGGGAAAATCGTCTGCGTGGGGCTGAACTATTCCGATCACGCCAAGGAAACCGGTGCGGAAGTGCCAAAGGAGCCCAAGCTCTTCATGAAGGCGGCGAATACCATGGTTGGCCCGAATGACGACGTGCTGATTCCGCGGCGCAGCACGAAAACGGATTGGGAGGTCGAACTCGGCTTCATCATTGGAACGGAAGCGCGTTATGTGGAATCCCGCGAACAGGCGGAATCGCATATCGCGGGTTACTGCATTTCGCATGATGTATCCGAGCGGGAATTTCAGTTGGAGCGCGGCGGGCAGTGGAGCAAGGGAAAGAGCTGCGATACTTTTAATCCGCTGGGGCCTTGGCTGGCCACGCGTGAGGAGGTGCCGGATGTCGGGAACCTGAACATGCGGCTCAGCGTGAACGGGCAGGTGCGGCAGAAGGGCAACACCGGAACGATGATCCACGCGCCCGCGGAGCTCGTTCGTTACATTTCGCAGTTCATGACGCTGGAGCCGGGCGATCTCATCTCCACGGGCACGCCACCGGGCGTGGGACTCGGCATGAAGCCGCCCACGTATCTGAAGGCGGGCGACGTCGTGGAGTTGGAGATTGATGGACTTGGGAAACAACAGCAAGTCTGCCGGCAGGCATAGCTGAGCGAACATGAAAATCACTGATTACACAACCTTTGTCATTCGCACGCCCTGGCGCAACTTGACGTACCTCGTACTGGAAACGGACGAGGGAATCCGCGGGTACGGCGAAGCGCGTGTGGTGTCGAAGACGCACACGGTCCGCGAATTTCTGAAAGATGTCCGCCGGCACATTGTGGGTTTCGACGCTTCCGACATCGAAGAGTTGTACCGGCGATTCACCCTTTTCGATTTTGGCTTGCCGGGCGAAGCGGTGATGACCGGGCTCGCGCTGGTGGAGATGGCGTGCTGGGACTGCATCGGCAAAAAAACCAAGCTACCCGTCTATCAACTGCTGGGCGGAAAAGTGCGGGACCGAATTCCAGCTTACGCCAATGGCTGGTACACGGTGGATCGCACGCCCGAAGCCTTCGCTGACGCCGCAAAGAAAGTTCTGGCGCGCGGCTATCGCGGGATGAAGCTCGATCCCTTTGGAAACGGCAACCTGGAGCTTACCCGCGAGGAATATCACCGCAGTCTGGACATTCTGGAGGCCGTGTTCAACGTGGCGGGACGCGATGCTCAGGTTTTCGTGGAGATGCACGGGCGGTTTGCGCCGCATCAAGCGGTTGAGATTGCCCGCGCGATTGAGAAATATCAGCCCGGCTGGATCGAAGAGCCATGCCGGCCCGATGATCCCGGCGCGCTCGAGATGGTGGCGCGGCACACCAGCGTGCCCATCGCAACCGGCGAACGCTATTACACCGCGGCACAATTCAGGGACCTTTTTCCGAGGCGCGTTATTCATATCCTGCAGCCAGACATGACGCAATGCGGCGGATTCCTGGAAACAAAGAAAATCTGCTCCACCGCGGAAACTTATTCCGTGATGGTGGCGCCTCACAACGTGGGAGGGATTATCAGCACCACGGCGGCGCTGCACCTAATGGCCGGGTTGCGGAACGGCAAAATTCTGGAGCACTTCAACGATTTCTCCGACGCTGAAATCAAGCAGGCGGGCTGGCCGTATCCGGAGGTCAAGGACGGTCAGTTCGATTTACCGCAGGGGCCGGGCTGGGGCGTGGAACTGGACTTCGATTATATTCGCGAGAAATTCGCGGAATCCGGCGACGGCGTGATCGCCGATCCCGGTCTGGACATGTTTCGCAAGCCCGACTGGTTCAAGAGGTCCGAGGCCGCCAAGAGCGGCAAAAAGCAGTAGCCTGTATTTCTCTCCACGACTTCAACGAACCTTGCAAGCTTTTGTAGCGGCCGCCTTCTGAGGCGGGCGTCTTTTCGATCCCCCGCGTACACTGCGGCCATGAGACACACTGTATTCCAGTTCGGACACCGCCCGAATCAACTCATTCGATCGATTTGTTCAAATTTCTTCTGAGATATCCGGGCTTAACCCCCGAGCGTCTTGGCAAATTGCCGGGGAAGTCGCGAGCAAACAAAGTGGGGTGCTCTGTATCCACGGAATTCAGTGCCGCGGCTTCAACCTTCTAGCGCAGCAAGCCGGTCGCCCCATTCGGCAACTGCGGCGCGCGAAACGCCAAAGCCCGAGCCGGTTCTGCCCTCGAGCGCCGCAAGCTGAATCGCGGCATTGCCGATCGTGGAGCACTCCACGGGACCCCGCATGACCTCCAACCCCGAGCGCTCCTGCAGAAGCCGATTAAGAAAGCTGTTGCGGTTGCCACCGCCGACGATGTAAACGCTCCGGAACTTCTTGCCCGCCACTTCGCTGATCATGCGCAGAACCTCGGTGTAGCGCGCGGCCAGGCTGTGAAAAATCAAGTTGCCAAACTGCGGCGCCGCCTCTGGCTCTTCCGGCAGCGGCGCGTGACCTGAGAGTTTTAACACCGAGTTAATGCGCTGCGGCATGTGTCCGCTGAGGAGCAGTTCGGAATGATCCACGTCTAGAAATACGTTTGGCGCAGGAAGCGAGCGGCAAGCCTCGATGAGCGAAGCAACGCTCCAGTCCTTACCCTGAGAGCGCCAGTGACGTATAGATTCCTCGATCAGCCACATACCGTTGACGTTTTTCAGAAAGCGTGAACTACCCTCGAGGCCTCCTTCATTGCTGATGTTTTGTTTGAAGGCAGCGTCGCTGAGGCAGGGGCGATCCAAGACCGTACCTACGAGCGACCATGTTCCAGAGCTGATGAAGGCGCAATCGTCGCCAACATGCGGGATGCCGGCGACGGCCGAGCCCGTATCATGACAGGAGGGTGCAATCAGTTGCGTGTGTCGAAACTCGGGGAGTTGCGCCAGTTCCCCCTTGATCTGCCCCACAATGGTGCCGGGCGGCACGACTTCCGGCGCCTTGCTCTGATCCAGGCCCGCCGCCCGAAATATCTCCGCCGCCCACGTGCGATCTTTGGCGCTGACGAGTTGCGTGTGCGTCGCCAGCGTGAACTCCGAAACAGGGCGCCCGCCAAGACTGCAAAGAATGTATTCCGGCAAATTCAGCCAGCACGTGCCTTCGGGCAGCCCCGCCTCTCGATCCGCGATGAGCTGGTACAGCGTATTGAAGCGCAGCATTTGAACACCGGTAATGGCGTACAGGCGTTCCGCGGGAAGTGTTTTCCAGAATTGCGCCGGGATGTTTTCCGTGCGCGGATCGCGATAGCAGAAGGGATCCTGCAGGGGCTGGTAGTTGCCATCCACGCGCACATAGTCAACCGCCCAGCTATCTACGCCGATGGAATCGATCGGACCGGAGGCTTCACGGGCGGCCAGGCGCAGACCTTCCAGTAGTCCCTCGCGCAGGCCGGAGATGTTCCAGTAGAGATGTCCATCGCGCTCGTGCGGGCCATTGTGGAAGCGGTGAACGATCCGCAGCGTGGCGCCCTGGGGCGGCCAGTTCAGCAGGGAGACGCGGCAACTCTCTGCGCCGAGGTCAATGGCGACCACGCGGCGTGGCTTCGTGCCGGAGCCGGAAGAATCGTTCATCGTAGAAAAGCTTCGCTCAGCCCGCCGTCCACGGGGAACAAATGGCCCGTCGTGCAGCGGGCGCTGGGACTTGCCAGAAAGAGAATCGCCTTGGCGCAATCATCGGGATCGATCGCCGCGCGCGTCAAGGTGCGCTTGGCGTAGAACTGGCTCAGCAAATCGCGCAGTTCCCCGGTGCTTTGCGCGGAATCGAATGCAATCTTGTACTTCGTGAGTGACGCAATGACTCGCTCGCGAGGAAACATTGTCGAACCCTTCACGACGGTTGCGGGGCTGATGCCGTTAACGCGCACATTCGGCGAAAGGGAAATAGCCAACTCGCGCACAAGATGGCTCAGCGCGGCTTTGCTGACATCGTAGGCCTCGCTCCCGTGCTTGGGGACCACGGCATTTGCGGAACTCGTCAAGACAATCGACGCTGGAAGATTTTGCTTTGCGAGGATGGGCCGCGCTTCGTCCACAAGCAAATGATTGGCGACTACGTTCAGGTCGAGCGTGGCACGCCACTGCTCGTCGCTCACCGTGCCATCGGGCGAAGACGCAAACATCGCTGCGGTGTTGACCAGCACGTCGAACCCGCCAAAGTGCGCCACGACCTCTTCCAGGAGGCCCCGGATTGATGCGCGGTCGCGAATATCCACCGTCGCCGCGTAGCTCGCTTCTTTTCCTGCTGAACGCGCCACGTGGGCGGCCGCCTCTTTCGCAGTTTCCGCGTCTCGATCCGCGACCACCACGTGTGCTCCGCGTTGTGCGGCGGCTTGGGCGGTGGCACGCCCGATTCCGTTGGCCCCGCCCACAACGATCACCACGTGCCGCGCAAATTCTTTTTCCGAAGGCTGGCGGCGCAGCTTAGCCTCTTCGAGTTGCCAATATTCAATGCGGAACGCTTCGGATTGTGGCAGCGCGACGTAATTGTTGTGCACGGCGAACGCTTCCGGCGGGGCAGCCACGCCTACTTGCGGAAGAGTGGAAGGCACGCGGCCATCGCCAAGAGATGTCGCGCCTTCCATCACGTGAATCGCGTTGGTATAGAACTCGCCGGTGATGCGCGCTTCGGCCTTGCTCTTGCCGAAGCTGAACATGCCAACGCCGGGCACGAGCACGACCGTAGGGTTGGCATCGCGCAACACGGGCGAATCAGCCATGGCAAATTTGTGATAGTACGTTTCGTAGTCCTTGCGATACGCAGGCAAACTCTCATCCAGCGCTGCGAACAGGGCAGGCACATCGCCGCCGGGCTGCCAGGGAATCAGCATCGGGCGTATCTTCGTGCGGATAAAATGGTCCGGGCAACTGGTGCCAAGACGCGCCATCGCCGCCGCGTCGCGCGAATTAACGAAGCGCAACACTTCCGGAAAATCCGAATAGTGCGCAATCGATTTCTTTTTGGCGGAAAGGCGGCCGCGAAGAACGGGAAGCAGCTCAACGGCGAGTTGCTGCCGGTCAGCGCGCGGCGCGAATTGCGCTCCCCCGAAAAGGGATTCGCCAGCCTTTTCGAGGTACCCGAGAACGAACTCGCCCAGATCGTCAATCACGGTCAGCGTGTTCTCATAGCAAGCGCGCTGCGTTTCACCCCA
>Ga0074046_10002816_pt1 | contig 14834 bp, 14 predicted proteins | sample BogForMeECP23OM3_FD_94441 | JGI IMG/M metagenome (GOLD analysis project Ga0074046, IMG submission 94441) | Bog forest soil microbial communities from Calvert Island, British Columbia, Canada - Bog Forest MetaG ECP23OM3 | ecosystem: Environmental > Terrestrial > Soil > Wetlands ...
GATCAGGGATAGGATTTGTTTGTCGGTTTCACGTATCTTCATCCGGTAATCTTCGAGCGTGTTCAAGACAGACGCCACAGTAAATGAGTTCACTGCAACTATTCTACGCTCGATTAAAGATAACCGTTCCCGAACGATCTATCTTTCCACGAATCCGAGTTCGTTTCCATTGGTCGCCAGCTTGACATAGCCTAGCTCTATCGTATGGATTCCCTCCGCGGGCCTGCAGTAGACTCTAACCGTCCTAGAATCGAGAGCTAGCAAGATCCCGATCTGTACTAAGTATCGGTTTTCGTCGAGAAGGCCAACGATAATATCCCTCAATTCACTGCGCTTTGATTTGCCCAGGAAAGAGAGGTTTTCCGGAATAGACAATTGCACCTCTGATAGAGCAAAAGCTCTCACACTCCCTCCATCTAGGAATCTACGATACCCATCGATCCTTATCTTTCGCCTGTCGCTCCTAGACCGTGATAACACATCCTTAGCCGGCTCTACGGACATTGATTGTGCCCCACTTCCAGCCAAAATCGGTTGAAGTTCATTTCCGAAGCCTAGCCCAATTACTAGGTCCAGTTTGGTTTGAGCGATCAGATCGATCTTATACTGGATGGCCTCGGGATCCGCGACCCAGCCGTCGGTGTTTATGATCGTGAGTGAGTCTTCTGCTCGAGCAGATAGTCTTCGAATGCCATCAATTAGTTTCCCTTTAACCTGGCCCGGGCTCGTATTCCCGATAAAGATCCGGGCGTCGGGAACTAATTCCGTTAGAGATGTAATCGAGTTCCTTGTCTCTGCTCTAGCTATCGTAGTTGGTGGACCCAGATCCGCCTGCCCCACGTCCGCATCGATGATGGACAGTTTCGCCCCTAGCAACTTGTTAACTAAATAGACGCAGAGAGTGCTCTTTCCGACGTCGGTCGGTCCTATCACTGCCACCTTTCCTTGGTTCATTTCACTCAGGATTTCGGCTGCAATGGTCCATGAAGGAGGAATCGTGCTGCCTTGAATCTCAAATATTTCAGCGGATTTCTCAAGAGCTATCTCTAATTTTGCTCGTTGCACCGCTTCGACGGGGAGTTGTTTCTCGTTCATGATAGTTGTTTGTTGATGCGGTTGAATGGTTGCTCCCAAAATTGACGCTTGGCCGTCGAGAAGGACTATGGTAGCTGGTCCACGTACGAGTAATGTCTTGTTAGGAAATAGTTCACGGAGCATTATGGATCATTGTGCGAACTTGGTGTAACATTTACGGGTATAGGAGCCAGTGAATATTGCTAAATACAGTATCGGATCTTCTCGATTGCTTGCCTGGCTGGTTCCCTGATGAAAGTTGAGGATTATGACGTTCCCGATGCACTGCATTATACCAAAGAGCATGAGTGGATGAGCGTAGAGAACGGTCTGTGTCGTGTTGGAATAACAGACTATGCGCAAAAGTCTCTGCATGAGGTCGTTTATGTCGACCTGCCGCAGTTGGGTAAGAATTTGGCTCAAAACGCAGCCTTCGGCACGGTGGAGTCGGTTAAGGCGGTTTCGGAGCTTTACTCACCGGTATCCGGTGATGTTACGGAGCGTAATGAGAAATTAGTCCAATCACCTGAGTCGGTGAATCAGGATCCGTATGGGGCCGGTTGGATTGTCATAGTTAAGCCTTCGCAGTTGGAGACGGATATGAAGACGCTCTTGGGTGCCGAAAGTTACGCAGCTTTTCTGATGGAAGTTATCAAGAAGAAGTGAAGACTCCACTCGACGTAGACGATGATCTTCCATCGTTCATGCATTAACTTAAAAATGGGCTGGAAGGCAATAGCTGGACTGAACCCGCATGAATTTAACGCAAAATTCTACCCTCGACGAGCGGTTGACGCAGTCGCGGGTGTTTAGGCGAGTCGCTCTGAGAAAACTACAGCAGCGAAAACTGAAGGAAGGGCAAGAGCAAAGGGACGTGTACTCTACCGTCGCGTCAGAATTCCTCAGTCTTCCCTCTCTTGACAACGTCGATCGCCTTTCAACCGTTTACGGCTACTCAAGGGTTCGCAGAGCGATCAGTCTCCTCGACAACTTGGTCTTTGAAGAATTCTTTTACGGAAAGCTCTACCTTTACCCACTGTGGATCAAACAGTTCGCTCGGCTACTCGACGCAGCCAGACCGCGGGCCATTGTAAAGGAATTAATGTCCAGCCAAGAATAGATCTCCCGAGGATTAGGGAGACTGATTCCCAGCCTTGGATTAGAGACGACAACCAGGCCGGAAGAATCTGTGTTTCGTATGGGTAGGGTAGTTTGATAGTTGCCCGCAGCGGTGGAGAAGATCCCCATTGGTTGTGCCAGACTCGATAGGATGATTCACGGAGGTTTCAATAGAGGAGAGGTGGCGTTGATTTATGGTGAAGCCGCAACAGGAAAAACCACCACTGCAATCCAAGCCGCCGCTTCCTCTGCTAAGATGAGACTGAAAGTGATCTACATTGACTCGGATCGCTCCTTCACCCAACAGAGGTTTGGGCAAATTGCGGGGAGCCACTCCCAGGACATCAGCGAACTAATCTCGCTATTCTTTCCCGATACGTTTTCCGAGCAAAGAACAATGATAGAATCACTGGAGAATTATGTTACGCCCTCACTTGGAATGGTGGTAGTTGATTCGGTCAGCTCATTGTATCGCGCCGCCTTTTCCGACACGGCTAGCATCTTCAGTTTAAACCGAGACTTGGGTGGACAACTAGCATACTTAGGTGAACTAGCTTCATCACACAACATTGCATGCATAATTACGAGCCAGGTTCATTCTCGCCTAAAGCCTCCCGTGACTGATATCGAACCCGTCGCACGCCGGACCCTTTTTCATTTTCCGCGAACGATTCTTAGGACAAAAAACACTCCGAAACCAAGCGTCAGAGAATTTGTTCTGGAGAGGATCAACGGAACGGATATCCCCCGAACTAGCTGTTTGGTGCGGTTGCAGGAAAGTGGGCTAGCCGACACCGCAGCCTAGTTTTTATTTCCACGATCTAAGCGTTAGCGGCATTCCGTCTGGTGAAAGAATTGTGGCCGCAACCGCAGGATTGGCTCTCAGCTCTCTACATAATCCTGCCCACGTACTGCGCGAACGCTGCCCCAGTAATCTTCGGGGGCGGACGTTCAATCGATTTTGGAAAGAGGCTGCCTGACGGGCAAAGAATTCTCGGAGACAACAAGACATTTCGCGGCTTCATCAGCGGAATCATGGTCGGGACATTAGTTGGTTTGCTCTGTTCCTACGTACTCTCTATGAATCTGATGCTCATCGCACTCCCGGCTTCACTAGGAGCTTTGCTGGGAGATTTGGCGGGGGCGTTTCTAAAGAGAAGATTGCATATTAGACCTGGAGGCGCGTTGCCTGGGGTGGATCAACTGGACTTCGTCGTAGGATCGGTATTCTTTGTTTCGCTATTTTCGCCGATCCCTGCTTTGGTCATCCTGATCTTACTTGTCGTTACTCCACCGATTCACTTTCTAACGAATGTCGGTGCCTATCTTCTGGGTTTGAAGGAGAACTACTGGTAAACGAAGTCAGCCGATTTTGGTGTTGATCAGTGAAGTGGAGTAGAATACGACTATGAGAACGGTGAGGGTTCCGAGAATCAGGAGCAGGTATGCGTTGCGCGGTCTGTAGGCGTACCTCGTGCTACGAAGCAGCATGTAGAGACCGGCTAGACCAAGAAAGTATAGGAACATAGCAATCAAGCTCTCATTCAAGGTCTGTTGTCCGAGAGTGCCCTGGATTACCACCGAGTATCCGTATGATGTAGGTAGAAGCGAGATTGGATGTTCAAGTATATCGTAAATTCCACCAGCCAAAACGAACCCAACGAAGATGACGACCGCCAGCGCCAAAACTGTTGTCGAAGGCTTCATCCTTCGCGTGGTCGGTCCTCTGAAAGACCGGAATGAGTAGCCGAAGTTACCGAAGAGCCGTTGCATCTTCCATGGCACTCTACGTAATCTGATGCGAAGACCTTCGAGCATGTCGCAGTTCACTATGCAGTGGGAACGACCAAGAGGCTAAAATATGTTGCCTTGCTTGTTGGGTGCCCTTAAGCGTGGTTCAATTTTGCCCCAGAAGATTTTCTGTCAAGAGTGCGGCTCAGTCCTATATCATGGGTTGGAGCTTGAGACTCCAACAGAGATCATACAGAGGCATAACGGTATATGCCCTCAATGTAAGAGGAAACTCGACTTCGAATCCGAGAAGGTCAAAATAGCTCCAAACGAGGAAGTAGCGAAGTAAGCCGCGTCATATCGAAGCTTTTGCCGTAAGAGTACCTCAGTGAAGTGGTTTGCCCAAAAGCGTGCAAATCCAAGTTTTTCACAATAACCATGGACATTTGACTGAGTTCGCCGGTTTCAACCTCCCGCTTTGGTTCAAGGGAATAATCCCAGAATCACTCGCAGTTAGGAACGCCGTCGGAATCTTTGATGTTAGCCACATGGGTCGAGCGTTGGTCCGAGGGCAGGACTCGCAACGGTTCCTAGACCACATTACAACAAACGATGTCGCCTCTCTCAACAAAGGCTCGGGTCAGTATTCCCTACTCTGTAATTCAGTCGGCGGAATCAAAGACGACGTTCTAGTCTTCAACCTACAGCAGGATCAATACTTGATCGTGTATAACGCCGCCAACCGCGTAGGTGACTACGAATGGTTCGGCTCGACCAAGGATGGGTTTGACGCGGAGGTTCAGGACGTGTCCGATGATGTCGCAATGTTCGCAGTACAAGGCCCGAAGGCCGTCCCCTTAATCTCCAAACTAGCCGACGCACCCCTCGGTAAATTACCGCGTTTCGCCTGCGATTGGGCGGAGATTGCCGGATGTAAAGTTCTGGTTTCGAGAACCGGTTACACGGGTGAAGATGGGTTCGAGGTGTTCGTTTGGGACGCCCCTATCGGAAGCGCGGTGAACGCACAGAAAGTTTGGGATAAGATGCTGGAGGCGGGCAGACCAATAGGCCTCGAGCCTTGCGGCCTGGGTGCAAGAGATCTATTGCGACTTGAGGCCGGACTCTGCTTGTACGGCACGGACATGGACGAGAACACAAACCCCTTTGAAGCAAAATTAGGATTCGTTGTCAAACTGAACAAGGACTTCATTGGAAGAAGCAGCTTGCAACAAGTCAAAGAAAAAGGCCCCCAGAAATTGCGAGTTGGCGTTGTAACAGAAAACCGAGTGATACCGAGGCACGGATTCAGCATTCTGTTCAATGACGAAGAAATAGGTCGAGTAACAAGCGGCACCCTCTCCCCAATCCTCGACAAGGGGATAGCAATGGGTTACGTAACGCCACAAAACGCCAGCCAGGGTAACGCGGTCAAAATCAAAATTAGGGACAGGGTTGAAGGAGCAAAATTCGTGAAACCTCCGTTCTACGATACTAGCAAGTATGGTTACTCACGGAGAACCCAATAGCGTTTGGCGGTTCTAGTCACGTTCCAGTTTGGATCGAAGCCACTTGAGCGGACCTTCCCCTTCAGTACCCGCGTAAGGGACCGTGTCTCTTCTCTCAGTCATCGCAGAGGTTGGATTAAGGACCGTAACGATCGGGTTCCAACGAAAACCCTTCAAGCTCGGCATAGGCGCACCGCATTCTAGGCACTGCTCTAATCCATCTGGGTTGGAGGTCCCGCATTGGGAACAGAATATTGGATTTAGAATCGAACCGCAATTAATGCAATACCTCCCATCGCTGACGTTCGGCTTTCCGCAAGATGGGCAGGATGAGTAGGCATCAGGCATGGTATGATTCCCAATCTGCACTGAAATCAGTGATTCGACCTGACAAGGTTTTCGGCCACTGATGACTCGGAACTCGAACTAGCTCAGATTGGTATCGCAAGCATGTACACCTAGAGTGTTGAACGATTCCGACCTTGGTCAAGTGAAAGACGTTGTGCTTGAACCGGTCGTTCCGCTTCATCAACCTTTTATAACGCGCTCAAAGTCTACCTTCGAAAATCTGCGGGTGCATAAATGTCAGCTACCGGCCGAGCTCTGAGAAAAGCTCGGAGCGTCATGGGCAGGTACGTAAACCGCGAGGTCCTCGCGGAACGTGTCGACGGCATCCGCAAAGCAGCGTCAGGAGTTTCACGTGGGACCGTTCTTGAGTACATAGCCCTCGGACTGATTGTGATCATCGCCCTAGCTGTTCGATTGATGCCGATTCGCTGGGGATACTACCTTAACGAATTTGACCCATACCTCCAATGGCGGATGGCACAATTCACGGTCGATCACGGTTTTCTCGCTTGGTTCCAATGGCATGACAGCATGAGCTGGTTCCCGTACGGTGCCGACATGCCGACCTGGAACTTGTACGGCGAAGCTTTCGTCGTCGCAGCCATAGTAATGCTGCTACGCTTCATGGGGATAGGCGTTGCAGTGTTCGACGTAGCCATGGTCTTCCCCATAGTTGCAGGAACAATTACAGTGTTGATCGCATATTTCCTTGGAAAGGATTTCTGGGGAAAAGGCGCTGGAATGTTAACTGCCCTGTTCTTAGCATTGAACCCTAGCAGCATCGGTCGAACTCAACTTGGCTTCCTGCGTCACGAACCCCTTGGAATTCTTCTAATGCTTGTGATCTTTCTCTCCTTCCGTCGGGCAACGGTTTCTAGTTCCTCAACACGCAAAACGATCGCGTACTCTGTATTAGCAGGCTTCTCACTTTTCTATCTCGCAGCGGAGTGGGCAGGGTCCCTCTTCCCGCTTGATTTGATCCCCCTTTATGTCGTTATCCTCGTCCTGATTGGGCGCTACTCGAAGAAACTGTTCCTCAGCTATTCTCTATCGATGGGCATCTTCCTTCTCTTCACTCCATTTCTTGTACCGAAACTCGGATTCGATTCACTTACTGACATCACATGGTTGGCGGTTCTCGCCGGAGAACTAGTCCTCGTAGCACGGGAAGCATCCTCATACCTCGAAAGTACCAGGATGCGGCTGTACACGTTAGCAGCCGTTGTGTTGGGGACTGGAGTACTAGTCTTAGCCCTTTCTTACTTCAACATCGCTCTAATACCGTACGGCAAATTCTACGCAGTCATCAACCCCTTCGTTCGCGGCGATGTTCCGATAATCGCTAGCGTCGCAGAGCACCAACCTGCAACTTGGGGGAGCTTCTTCTACGAATTCGGCGCCATAACTTTCCTAATTCTATTCGGAATAGTGTTCGTAATCCAGAGGGGTAGAAACGAAGACATATTCACCATCCTCTGGGCCGTAACCGGGTCTACTTCGCCGCTTCATTCGTGCGGCTGACATTGTTACTTGCCCCCGTCTTCTGTATTCTTGGTGCAATTGGTACGGTTGAGTTAGGGAAGCCGGCCGTTGACATCGTGCGGGAAGCCGTCATCTATCCAAAACGCAAAACTCGCGTAATCTCCAGAATAGGACGGGAGTTTGGGGTTGCCATCTTCCTCATTTTACTGATCGCCATAATTCCAACATTCTGGACCGCCGTGCGTGGATCATACCAACCCGCCACCATAGTCACGTCCAGCATCCCAACGGCACCCGCAGCCGGAAGTGAGCTGAAATACCAAGATTGGCTCGAAGCATTATCGTGGATGCGCTTGAACACGCCTCCAAGCTCCGTTGTATTTGCATGGTGGGATTACGGCTACTGGATAACGGCACTCGGAGATCGTAGTACAATTGCGGACAACGGAACTCAAAACTCGACTCAGATAGGAATGATTGCCCAGACTTTCCTCGATAACATCACGTTTGCACTCCCTAACCTTCAACGATACAATGTCTCGTACGTAGCGATCTTCATCACCCCCTCGGGCGGCACCTCGGGAGGTTGGCAGGGGTTCGGTGAAGACGGTAAATGGTATTGGATGGCACGCATCGGGAACAATACCATGTGGAACAACAAATACGAAGTCACCTTCCTTGAGACAAGCACTAATCCTCAGACCGGAGCAAGCGATTACGCACGAATAGTCACGGACCCAAAAACCAAGGCGATCATAAGCAACGACACAATCACGACCAGTGCACAGCTAAACACGAATTCGATGCTGGGTTACATGATGACCGTAACCACGTCAAACACTCAAACTACACCATCCCCCTACCTCACTCAAGTATTCTCATCCTCAAACAAGTTCGTATACTTGTTCAAAGTGAACTTGATCAAATCAAGCTTCATTACGATGCGCCCAGTCAGAACACCGATTACGTACGGTACTCCGGTGGTCATGTCGGGAAACTTAACCGATACTAGTGGAAACCCACTCGCCTCGCAACCTGCGCAAGTCGTCTTGGAGTCATCTGTTGATAGCGGCCAGTCGTGGCAACAAATCGGTACCGTTAATGCTGCACCAAACGGCGCGTATAACTACACGGCGGTCCCCAACGCGGGCACCTTCCTAATCCGCGCCCATTACTATGGCACCGGAACATACAGTGAGGTCACCTCAACCCCCGAACCGCTACTCGTCACAAAGTCGAACGCGACCCTAACCATATCAACCTCACCCGCCACATTCAACGTAGGCCAAAACATTACAGTAGCTGTAACACTCTCACCCTACTCACCCTACGTCACAGGCACAAACGTAACAATTTCATACACTTTCGACAACAAGACATTCACCCCGATCAACACGATAGTCATGACCGCACAGACAATGAGCTTCACATGGAAAGCCGATGTTCCAGGAACTTTCATGTTGGTTGCGACGCTGCAGGCAGGTGTGAATTACAACCCTGCTACCGCATACCTCACGATCCGCAGATCGTAAGCAAGGAACAGTGGTTCCGGAGCGGAACGCCGCTTCTCACGGGTTCTCCGGCTGACGTAGTTTAGCGTATTTGTCGTGCGGGGAGAATCTAGTCGGGTGTGGGGTAACGGTTTGTGTTCCGCACTTAGGGCAATTAGGCTTCATTGTATATGTTTTGCAGCTAGGACATTTTCTTATGAGCCACTTCTACCTAGTTTGCGTCCTTCGCCGCCGAGACCCTTGATTGCGTTTAATGCTTCCTCCAAGGCGAGGTTCAGCGTAGCCTGAGCGTCCGTTATTTCCTTGCTTCTAACCTCAAAACGGTATTTTGGTGACCCAAGCGTGTAAACTTTAATCGTGGTCCCGCGCGATTTCTTGACCTTTTTCGCCCCATGCAATGCTTGTCGAATCGCTTCAACACCATCAGTCTTTACGCATGTGAGTTCTACCGTCCCCGTAACCTTAGCCTTCTCCAGCCTGATCTTGCTTCTAGCCACCTCGGTTAGTGCCTTGGCCCAATCTTCAGCTATTCCGAGCTTGGTGAAGGTTTCTTCTCCCTCATCCGTTGCCTCCTCAAACGCGTCGAAGGGATTGTCGAATTTCTCGTAGATCACGTCTCTAATCTTTGCTACGTCTTCGTCTCCGACTTGCAGTCGTTCAGCTGCACCTTTGATTATAGAGTCCGCCTTCTTCACTTTCTTCCATTCAAGCATCTTCTCGGACTTTTCACGGCCGGTGACTCTGCGGAGTGAAAGGTCAACTTGGAAGCGTTGGGGACTTACCCGTAAGACTTTCAGGGCGAGTTTTTGGCCTGGCCTCACGTGGACTCTAATGTTCTTTACGTATGTGCTTGCGATTTCTGAAATGTGGATTAAGCCTTCGACGCCGTCGTACTCGTCGAGTTTGACATATGCCCCGTAATCCACAACACGTGTGACACTGGCTACAACTAGGTCGCCGACTTCAGGGTATTCAACGGGGTTCGACATCGTTCTCGCCAATCTATCCGAGGACTTGAACTACTTCAGACTTGAGCGTTGCCTTTCCGCCAGTGGGGTCAGCTAGCACTTCATTGCATACTGAGCAGTGCGGGGCGAGGGATGGCCGGTCAAATACGACTTGTTCATTCGCACACTTCGGGCACTTGACTCTGAGGAAGTTGCTCTGAGGTTTCGGGATTAATTCTCCTTTAACCACTTCTCATTCCCAACCTACTGAAGAAGCTGCCAGAGAGGAACCATGCAACATAAGGCTTCTGTTCTCTCTACGGTTGACGGGCTGGGTTAACGGAACCCAACATACGTATTATGCTCAGGTAATCGATTACAGGCAGAGTCGCCTGGCGCAAAGCGGATAGTGACTAAGTGAGGTCTAGTTTGCGAAGCCGAATTCCCAATCTGAAGACCACAGAATCGCAAGTTCGGCAGGTAAGTCTGAGCAACATTTTCTTCGTAGTCTTAGCCGTCCTCTTGAGTTTCGGAAACTTTTGACCGCCATACCCGTGTTCATCGCGATCGTGACGTCTATTGCCGACGGCCATTGCCCTATCCTTGCCTTTCTTGTATATCGACACTTGGTGATCAGTATGGGTTTTGCATTTAGGACAGAATGTCCTCATTTCTTTAGGCGCTTTCATACTGATCCGCTCGAATTTGGTACTAGCCCTGCGCGTTCTATTTATTGTTGATGGCGGTTCGCGCCATCTTCCTTCGCGGTTTTGTGAAAGTTTCTTACTTCAATTTCCTTCGCGGCACCTTGCATAACCAAAGCCCGGGCATTTTGGTTAGGTAGCGAACCGACATCTTCTTTCTTGTAGGGCCCGTAAATTTTCAAGTCAGTCCCAACTATTTCGGGTATGTCCTGCAGAAATCTCACGACTGACAATTCAATTGGTTCTTCAGATGCAGCGTCTCCGGTGCGAGCAGGCTCGTTTCTTCCTTGCCCGAAAGCTTTCATCGAGTCCTCAATACCTTTGACCAGAGTCTTTTCTTCATCCGTTAGACCTGTTGCGTCCATATCGCCTTGGCGTTTGGTGATGCTGACGAGTTTCTGGAGCCTCGCCTCCTTCAATTCCCGTAGAAGCCTGGTTACGACTTCCTTTTCTTTTAGGGTGAGGCGGCCCTGAAGTGTGTGTGCCTCCAAAGATGCGGAATCCTGCTCCAAACCATTCAGGTAAGCTTGAACCCTTCGATAGAAATCGCCCGCGAGAGGTTGGGCCTTCTCAGAACTCTTCTCGGACTTCCATGCCTTGTACAGTTCGTTATACACGCCTAGTTCACCGGTGACGCTACACCTTTTGCGACAAGCAGTACGGCGGCAGCAAGTGGCAATTCAACTTTCTCATCGGCGTAGGGGCCGAAGGTTTGATCCCGAAGCCTCAGTTCGGGGGCTTCCGTAATCTCAACTTTCTGTGTTCCTTCAAAAACGACGGGTTCATAGAATGGGTCAAATTCCTCTAGGCGGTCCAATTTAACTACTGTAGCTTTCAGGCCGGTCTTTCCATTTAGCGTGCCCGGCATCCTGATCAACCTATGAACGTCGGTAGTGACGACAGTATCTATCTTCGCGGGTAGCGCGACTAGGCTCATCGCTTTTTCGACAATGTTCCTCCAGATTTTTTCGTTGATTCTCCATTTATCTTGAAATGAGCTCCATAACATCTTTCTCGACCATTCAGTTCTAATTCGTTGACGGTCGTTCAGGATCTGGGTGGCTGCGCCACGCGTGAAGCCAAGCTCAATTAGTGAATTTTGATCCCACTCTGTGAGAATCTGGTATACACCTCGCGCCAGCCTGCCCCGCCAACCTAGATCGGTTAGGTCGGGGCCAACTATGATCGGGTGTTTGCTGTCGAATAGGTCCTGGTACAAACCCTGCTCCGCAGGGTCTAGCCCCAGCGCCATCACATAATCCACTATCTCTCTCCTTTGCACGTCGTCTAATGTCTTCAAACTGTCCGAGACCACGTGAAGGTGGTATCCCCTGTGGCCTGAAAAGAAAAGATGTATTTCGTTTGATTTGATCCCGAAATCTTCTCCGAGAAATTCTAGAAGCTTTAGTACCTCTTCCTTAGCCGCGATGAGGCAGCGGTCGCAAAGCCACGCTTTTTCATCGAGCTTTTCATTCCCACATTTAGGGCATTTCAGAGGTTTCTTTCCCCTCCTTGTTTCTTTGCAGCTCGTGCAGACCCACATATCGTGCGCCTCCTTGCATGGGGTGTCGATATGGTCCGCGTCGACATCGAAAACCACGTCCGAGCCTAGCCACCCTTTTCTTTCCATCTCAAGGTCCGGGTGCTGATAGTAAGCCGTTGAGTAGTAAACGTCGGAGGGAGCGAGTGATAGCAGCGAGTTGGTAAACAGACTGAAATCATTGAACGCCTTATGTCTCACCATCACACGTTCGCGGAAGAGTAAGAAACCGAATTCTCGTTCCACCATTGACGGTGGAGGACTAAGGGACGCAACATTTCCTTTGTAGTATTCTTGGAATTTGAGTTTGAGAAATTCGAAGCGTTGCGTTTGCGTATTGGCTTGCAAATTCTTCCCATCGATTCGTGGAGGTCTCAGATCTTCGCGAATGTCGTGTGGGGCGTCGAGCATATAGCTTTACCATGCGCTCAGTTCATAAGCGGGCTCAGAGACTCATTTGAATGGTTGATTGAGATGAGCGAAGGCTACGCAAAGGTCGGCCAAGTTGCCGATTTTCCAGCAGGATCTCTCAAGAAAGTAACCGTGGGTGTGGATGAAGTGGTCGTCGCCAATGTTGGAGGTAAGCTGTATGCAATTACGGATAAGTGCACTCATAGGGGAGGCCCACTCAACGAAGGGGAACTTGAGGGCAACACCATAATCTGCCCCTGGCACGGCGGCAAATTTGATGTTACCACCGGAAAAGTCGTTAGCCCGCCTCCTATGAAGGACGAAGCCTCCTTCTCCGTAAGAATCGAAGGCACCGACGTACTGCTAAAGAAAATGTAGCGCGGAATTAGCTAAGCTTTCTTCTCGCAAATACAACAGCCGAGAGCACAACAACCGTCGAGATTACAATTACTTCAGAGAATGTTTGATCTGAAATGGTTAGAGTGTAAACTGCGGTTATGGATTTCGGGCCATCCATCAAAATCAGATTCGAACGGGTAACGCCGTTAGTTGTAGCCCAGTAGCTCAGAACGTAAGCGGAACCTAGATAACCCGAAAGGCCGGGGGCGGGCACAATTTCGGGTGCCGCAACAGTCGCGTTGCTGTTTGCGGCATACCATCCGCTGCCACTAGTCGGGCCAAACCGAGAGTTGACTGTGAGCAAATATTGTGGATTGTAATTGATTATGATCAGAGGATTCGATGTGCCCGTGGAACTCGCGTTCTGATATACATAGCGAGTATCGGCGCTTGCTTGGATTTGGTGGTCGAAAGAGACGTTTGGAGTCGACCCTTTGAGATAATAGGCGTCAGCCCACGATCCTCCCGGCACTTGCATGATTTCACTGCCGTTCACGCGGACGGAAACGTTGAGCGCGGAAGGAAGTCCAATGATCACTAAGGTCTGTCGGAAGAAACCTGTTGCGGTCCTTGCGTCTAGTTTTCCGAAGCCCCAGATTGCGGAGCCATCTGTAACTATCCCAGTGTTCGAATCAAGCCGTGCTGTTTCCCGGAGTATTCCCGGAATATCGGTCGCTTGAATGTTGGGCGCGTATTGGAGCATGAGAGCGATGGTGCCGGCCACGTGTGGGGTAGCCATGCTAGTGCCCGCTAGAACTCTGTGGTACCGGTCGGGGTCACTCTGAGTTTGGGGTACGGCGCTTGACCTTGCCGAGACTATGACTTCGCCCGGAGCAACGATATCGGGTTTGGTCCGGCCGTCCCTAGTTGGGCCGAGAGAGCTGAAAGACGAGATTCCACCTATGGAAATATCCGTTCGTCCGTAGGTGTTTCCGTCCATTCCCACCCACGAAAGCTTTGTGATGTATGAGCCAACGGTTACGACGTCCCTGGCTGTGGCGGGAATACCGATCGTATCCTGGGAATCAATCATGTACCCATCTCCTGGGAGGAAGACTGAGCCCGGAAAAGTGCATGTTGCGGAATCGGTCCACGCGTTCCAGAATCCCTGAGAATGAACTTGGTCCGCGACTAAGCTCACACTCCAACCATCGAGTGGTAATGGATTGGTCGAGTTAACCTCGATATAGAGTTCGTTGCCGTTAGGGAAGGAGGTTGTGGTTGTGTTGAGTAGGCCGAAGGTGGTAACTATTCCTCCGGGCACGGTTAACACCGGGTAGGATCTACCGTCAGGTGCGTGTAGTGTCGCCGAGATTTGATCCTGTGAGGAATACCAAATGTCTATGGCTACGTCGACGGTTGTTTGCTTAAACTCAAGTTGGAAGGTAGTGTTTTGGCCTTGGGATATTTGCCCGTCGATGTGGTCTTGGTCCTCCGCTGCGTTGCCTGCAGCAACAACGATTGGTGTCCCGGCTCTGACGAAAGCGTCTAGGGCACGTTCGAATGGGTCGGTGCCGTCGTGGGCACCAATGTTGCCGCCTAGGCTCAAGCTGACGACTAAACGCATCCTAAGTGAGGCAGCTTTCCTGACCATGTAGCTTATGCCGTCGAGAATCTGGTTCGTGTTGAAAGTCCAGCTATCCCCATTACACACCTCATAGCCACTCTTCACGAAGATTATACTTGCACCCGGCGCGACGCCGGTGTAGTTACCAGTCGCCATACCAGAGCTGGCTGCGATTCCGGCCACATGTGTCCCATGCCCAAACGTGTCCTTCTCGGGGCACGTTCTCGCTTGTATGTCCGCCGATGTGCACTCGTAGCCGTAGTTGAACCCTGACGGCGGGCGGCCTGTGGTGGTCTGGTCCCACACGTACAGAATCTTGGTCGTGCCGTTGGGGAAAGTGAAATCGGGGTGAGCCGTGTCGATTCCAGTATCAACAAACCCAACAATCACACCTGCCCCGGTAACGTTCTTTCCGAAAGGATCTTTCACCTCATCCCAAACTTGAGGAGCGCCAACGTCGGGCACGCTCTTGTCGAGTTGGACACTGAGAGGGTAC
>Ga0074046_10002817_pt1 | contig 14822 bp, 16 predicted proteins | sample BogForMeECP23OM3_FD_94441 | JGI IMG/M metagenome (GOLD analysis project Ga0074046, IMG submission 94441) | Bog forest soil microbial communities from Calvert Island, British Columbia, Canada - Bog Forest MetaG ECP23OM3 | ecosystem: Environmental > Terrestrial > Soil > Wetlands ...
CCGCGGGCGGGTCCGGGCAGCGGCGGGCTGACGACGGGCAGCTGCGCCAGCCGCCCCGGCCCGGCCCGCGGACCCGGTCCTAGCCCTGCCGCGGCACGTCGCCGGCCAGAGAGGGGACCCGCGTGTGTTTCTCGCCTCAGGCTGACGTCGTCGGCGGGTTGCTGATATGTGCGATCGGCATCGATGCGGTCCGCCATATCCGCCAGCGCCGTGAGTTCATCGCGCTGGCGTGGATCCCCGTGCTGCTCGGTGCCCACCAGTTCATCGAGGCGCTCGTCTGGCTGTGGCTCCAGGGTCATGTGCCGCGCGGGGTCGGCCACCTCGCGCTGTGGGCTTACCTGCTGATCGCGTTCGTCGTGCTGCCCGTATTCGTCCCCCTGGCCGTCATCGCGGTTGAGCCCACCAGGCGGCGCAAGCAGATGATGGCCCCGTTCGCGGCGCTCGGGGCCCTGGTCGCGGTGACGCTGTTCGTCGCGATGGCCCGTGGCCCGGTCGGGGTGCGGCTGGCCCCGTATCACCTGTCCTACAGCGTGCGGCTGTCTGACGGCTTCTGGGTCGTCGCGCTGTATGTCGTGGCCGTATGCGGGCCGCTGCTGGTCTCGGGCTACCGTAATGTCGTGCTTTTCGGCGTCGTCAACCTCGTTGCCGTCATCGTCATTGCCCGGCTCACCATTTCCGGGTTCGCCTCGGTGTGGTGCGGGTGGGCGGCCGTTTCCAGCGCCGCTATCACGCTGCACTGCCGTTTCGCCAGGCCCCGTCCTCAACGCGCCAGGCCCGGACGGGACGGGCTCATTTCGGCCGGCTGACCGGCACCGTCACGAGGCAGGCGATCGCGCCGAGGGGATGGGCAGGGTTTTCCTGCCGCTGCACGCCCACCCCGGGTCAGGATTCGCGACTGGCTCCGGGTGAGCGCTGGGCTGTCTGCAGGCCGCAGATGAGAGTGTCGAGGCCGGAGGTGAAGCGCTGCTCGCGGTCGTCGGCCCAGGCGTGGGTGCCGTGCGCGGCCAGGGTGGGGAAGCTGCTGGCAGGCAAGGAGCGGAGGAATGCGTGCAGTTGCTGTCTGGCCGCGCTGTCGTGCAGTCGCTGCTCGGCGGGCGACGCGGGGTCGGCGAGGGAAAAGCCGAGGGTGTAGTCGTAGATGAGGCGGAAGGCCAGGGCGGCCTGGCGGCCGGGCAGGGCGGCCGCATGCAGCGGCGCGAGGAATGCCTCGGCGAGGGCCAGGGACGCGGGGCTGACGGGGTCACGGGTCTTGAGCAGGGCGGCGATGCCGGGATGGTTCTCCAGGACCGCCCGCAGCCGGTTCGCGAGCATGGCGAGCTGTGCGGTCCAAGGCAGAGCAGGGTCAGTCCGGCAGTCGACCTCGGCGAGCACAGCGTCGAGGATAAGGTCGTAGAGCTGTTCCTTGCTGCGGACGTGGCGGTACAGCGCGCCGGGAACCACGCCGAGGCGGCGGGCGAGGGCGCGCATGCTGAGGGCCTGCGCGCCATCCGTGCTGATGACCGCGAGGGCCTCGGCGACGACCCGCTCGCGGGTAAGCGCACGGCGGCTGCTCTCTCCGTCGTCCGGCGGGTTGAACCAGAGAGAGCGCGTGTCCGGGTCTCTGGTCTGCTGACCTGCCATGCTTGCCTCCGGCCCAGCCGCATTGATTGTGAACGATGTTCACCATATGTGCGCATTGTAGCTCGGAACTGAATGATGTTCACTTGAGCGGTGTTCTTCCGGCTCACCGCCGCTACCGTGGCCAGCCACCTCATGTTGTGGCTCGTCCTGCTGGCATGCCTGCGCGCCGTCAGCTTGCGCTCATCAGCACCAGTCCGCGCACGCTGGCCCCGGCAGGCCCGCATCACGATGACAGGACCCGCCAGCGCTTTGAGGCTTCCGAGCGGACCAGTGCGTCCGCCTCCCTGGCGGTTGCGTCAATCCGTTCCGTGATCCTCGTGCCCAGCCAGGTCGCCATCCGCGTCAGCAGGATCGTCCCGATCACGATCAGCACGATCTCCAGGCCACTGCCGCGCGCCCACAAAGAGACGCCGGTCAGCAGTCGCACAGTCAGGAACATAACCCTCCATCATTCGTCCGGCCAGCCCGGAGCGGACATGCTGGCTGACCTCCTGGGCTGGGAGGACCTGCGGATGGAGCACGTGCTCGATACGCAGGTCTCCCGGCTGCTCAGCCACGCGCTCGGCTACCTCCGCCCGCGCCTGCTAGGGCTAGACGAGGCAACCGCCAGGTGAGGACCGGGGGAGACGTCGTCCTGGCCGGCACCAGTGCCTGGCTAAGCAGCGCCTCGCGGGGTTCGGTGCATCATCTTGCGCAGCGGCATCATCGCCGTGCGCCATCTGCCGGCCGCGGCGGGCTGGTGCGTGCGCGTGTGCTTGTTCGTGACCTCCGATGGCATGGGCGGGACGGTGCCGTCAGGGGATGAGAGCGGCCCGGTGATGGTCGCGCTCGGATATGGATAGGGTGCAGCTGGCTCAGGCATGGTGTCTTCCTTTCGCGGATGGGTCAGGGCGCCGTGGCCCAGTGGCGGGCAGCCACGCTGTCCCGGCACCGCCAGGCCAGGATCCTGGACTGGCGGCGCCGATCAGATACCGGCAGAGTCAGCCGAGACGCGGCATTACGAGAGTCATGGGCACCAGCGATCACGATGACCGCAGCGGTGCGCTTGAGCTCCTCCGGCAGCCCCGGGAAGCGGGCCGCTGTTGGCGGCTGACGTCCGGTGCCTGATATCGACGCTATACCCGCATCAGGAAACTAGCAAGATATTTCCGGAATCTGGTAACTTATCAGGGTGGCAAGCTGGACCTTCCTCACCCACCACGCCCGGGTTCTCCTGTGCGTCGGTCATGAAACCTGGCCGCGTTCGGCTCCGGCGAGGTGCGCGTCATGGTGGCTGGACGCGGCCGAGGTCCGCGTCCTGATGCGCAAGGCGGGCGTGACGCCGCAGGCCGCTACCGCCAGTCCAGGTTCGGCGGTGCTGCGCTCGATCGCGGGTCCCCCGGTCAGGCGCATCGCTCCAGTGACCAAGCTCGCCAGGGTCCCGGCGGCGGACGGCGCTCGGGCCACTGGCCGCGGCGCCGTGGCCGCGTCCGGAAGCTTCCGGGGCCGCGGCGGGCGGGGACGGCGCAGCTGAGCGCCCTCGCGCTCGGGCTGTTCACCATCGCGAAATACGGGTCGGATCTAAGATCGCTAGGCGTAGGAGTAAAAGCAGGGTAGTGTCAATAGTGTTGCTCCGGACCCCGGCAGCGGCTGTTCCCGAGAAATAGCGGGCTGTCGGCGGGATCCGGAGTTTTTCATGCCCGGGCACCACGATCGTGGTGCCTTCACCAGCAAAAAGCTGGACCCCGCGGCAGATACTCGCACCCAATCCTGCGGCGGCGCCGACGGCTGAGCCTGCCCGTTAAAGGCAAGCCGCTGGCATTGGCGCGTGCATTTTCTCGGCTTGGCCGCTGCCTCGTTCCCTGCAGCTCCGGCCGCGCCCAGAAAGGAATCGAGCGCGATGACTGATCAGCTCGCTGTCGGATATGAAGGCACGGAGCCGTTCCCGGGCGACGGCAGCACGCCGCGCACCTTCGAAGGCGGGGTCCGGGTGGCAGTGACATCCGCGATCGTCATCGTGCCGTTCGCCGGCCTGGCGGTGGCGGTATGGCTCGCCTGGGGTCACGGCCTGCACCTGGAAGACATCCTGCTCGCGGCAGCTTTCTACCTGGTGACGGGGCTCGGGGTGACCATCGGCTTCCACCGGCTGCTCACCCATCGTAGCTTTACGGCGACGCCGGCGCTGCGGGTCGCGCTGGCTATCACGGGGTCAATGAGCTTCGAGGGCGACGTCATCGGCTGGGTCGCCATCCACCGCCGTCATCACGCCTTTGCCGACAGGCCGGGCGACCCGCATTCGCCTTACCGGTACGGAACCAGCCTGCCCGGGCAGCTCCGCGGTCTCGCCCATGCGCACGTTGGCTGGCTGCTGCGCGACGATCCCACCCCGGCCGCGCGCTATGCCCCGGACATGGTGGCCGACCCGGCCATGCGGGCGGTCTCGGCAGCGTTCCCTGCCTTGTGCGCCGTGTCACTCGGGCTGCCGTTCGCCCTGGGCTGGGCCATCGGCGGCAGCTGGCACACCGCACTGGCCGCTCTGCTGTGGGCCGGACTGGTCCGCGTCACCTTGCTGCAGCACGTCACCTGGAGCGTCAACTCGCTGTGCCACGTGATCGGCACCCGCCCCTTCACTACTCGCCGCTACGACCGTGCCACCAACTTGTGGCCTCTCGCTCTGCTCTCCCTCGGCGAAAGCTGGCACAACATGCACCATTCCGATCCAACCTGCGCCAGGCATGGCGCCGATCCCCGGCAGATCGATATCTCCGCCAGAGTCATTCGTATCTTCGAGCGCTTCGGCTGGGCGACCGGCGTACACTGGCCTGCTCCCGCCCGCCTGGACTCCCGCCGTCGAGAGCTAGGTCAGCCTCAGTCGCGTCAGGTACTCAAGGACTGCGAGGCGTTGGTCTCGCCCGTACCTCGTTTGACCGTGAACGATGTTCACCGTACAGTGAACACTGTAGCTCGGAACTGAATAGTGTTCACCTGAGCGGTGTTCTTCCGGGTCGCCGGGTCATAGGCCTGGCCAGATACAAGGGAGAACGGAATGACCACCACCATGACGAGCTGGGACCTGTTCGAGGATCTGCGCGCGGCGCAGGATGAGCTGTTGCAGGCGTCATTGGGACGCGGCTGGCGGCCGACCGGCCGGCAGTACTACAGCGATGCCGGCACCGCGGTCTGGACTCCGGCGGTCGACATATCCGAAACCAAGGACGCCTATCTGGTGACGGCCGAGCTTCCCGGCGTCAAGGCCAGCGACGTGGAGATCACCTTCGAGGACGGCCTGCTGACCGTCCAGGGCGAGCGGCACTTCGCGCACGACTCCGCTGAGGAGAAGATGCACCGTACCGAGAGGTTCTACGGCGCCTTCCGCCGCTCGATCACCCTGCCTAGCCATGTGGAGGCCGACAAGATCGAGGCCTCGGCACAGGACGGCGTGCTGCAGGTCATGGTGCCGAAGGCACCCGAAGTACGGGCCAAGCGCATCCAGGTGCGCGTCGGCGAGGGGCGCACCGCCCTGAAGTCAGGCGCAGCGGCCAAGAACGGCAGCTGATATTAGGGCCCCGGCCGCACGGGCTAGGACGCGCCGGCCGGGGAGCACTACCTTCCTGCCGGCACCGCTCGATGGGGCGGTGCCGACAGGAAGCACACGCCCGTTGTATACGGAAGGGCAGAGACCATGTCCAGTACCACCGAATCCGGGACGGCGATCCGCCTGACGCCGCTCTCCGCGCCGACGCCGCCCGCTACACTGCGGCTGCGCCTGCAACCGGATCGCACCGCCTACACGCCGCTGGACGGCGCCTGGTGGCCCCGGTCGGCCGACCCGGCCTTATCTGCTGATCGCCTTCGCTAGCTTTCAGCTTGAACGCTACGCCCGGCGTCTGCTCACGGCTTATCCCGGCGTTGCCCTGTTCAAGGCTGCGCCAGGCCGGTGCCCGTGGACACCGGTGCCGCAGCGGGGGTAATATAAAAGCATTGCTCCGGACCCCGGCAGCTGCGTCCCGTGAATATCGGAGGAGCAGCGCAGGGCCGGAGTTTTTCGTTCGGGTCGGCGCCGTAAAAGGCGCAGCGGCCTAGAAAAGGGCAAGGGCCCGCAGGAGTTACTTTCTCCCACCGCGATCCGTCGCGTAGGACCGGCTACCCGTACGTCAATTTCGTCACTGATTGGGGAGTCGGTTATGGGCATCATCGCATGGATCGTTCTCGGCCTCGGCGCGGGCTTGCTGGCCAATATGCTGATCCCCGGCAGAAGATCACAGGGTCTGGTCCTCACCTGCGTGATCGGGGTCGCCGGGGCGTTGCTGGGCGGCTGGGCGGCGACCAAGTTGTTCCACGTCGTCACCCTGCACGGGTTCTTCAACCTCTCCACCTGGCTGACCGCCATCGCCGGCGCGGCGGTTCTGCTGCTGGCCTTCCATCTGGTCACCGGCCGGGGGAACGCTGGCCGCACCCGGCGCGGGCCCAACTGGGCGCACCGGTGAACGGGCTAATCTAGCCGCGGGCCGGACGGCCGCTGCGGCCCGCCCGGTGCATATGGCGGGTCGCGGCCCTGCCGCGACCCGCCATCAGCGTGCAGGCGCCTGGCGGCCAGGCCCCGCACACCTGGGAAAGCGGGCTGCCCGCTATCTGCGCCAGAATGATCGACGCCAAATTCGAGAATTCGACAATCCGAGAAAGTGTAGTAACATCAGGAATATCGCTCCGGACCCCGGCAGCTGCACCCGCGAGAAATTCGTGGCTGCACGGCAGGGTCCGGATTTTTCGTTATACGCAGCAGTGCCGGCCAGGAAGCCGCAGACCGAAGGACGGCGAATCCGCTGGGAATTATTCTCACGCCGGGATCCGCCCGGCATAACTGAACTGCCGCGCACATCATTTCGCCGGCGACCAAAGGAGTCAGCTATGGGCATCATCGCATGGATCGCTGTCGGCATGGCCGCAGGATTGCTCACGCGCCGCTGGGAAACACAAGAAGGATCATCGTGAAAATCCTGGTTATCGTCGTTGTCGTCGTCATCGTGCTGTTCCTGCTGAGCGCGGCCTTGTCGGCGAGGATCGTGAAGCAGTATGAGCAGGGGGTGCTGTTCCGGCTGGGCCGGGTGCGGGGCCCGCGGAATCCAGGCTTCCGGCTGATCATCCCGTTCATCGACGTGCTGCACCGGGTGTCGCTGCGGATCGTCACGATGCCGATCCAGTCTCAGGGCATCATCACCCGGGACAACGTCAGCGTCGACGTGTCTGCGGTGGCCTACTTCCGGGTGGTCGACGCGGTGAAGTCAGTCGTCGCGATCGAGAACGTCCGCGCGGCCATCGACCAGATCGCGCAGACCACGCTGCGGAAGGTCGTCGGCCAGCACACCCTGGATCAGACGCTGTCCGAGACCGACCAGATCAACCTGGACATCCGCAAGATCCTCGACGTCACCACCGTCGCCTGGGGCGTGGAGGTGACCCTGGTGGAGCTGAAGGACATCCAGCTGCCCGACACCATGAAGCGCGCCATGGCCCGCCAGGCCGAGGCCGAGCGCGAAAAGCGGGCTAAGATCATCAACGCCGAGGGGGAATCCCTGGCCGCCGCCGCCCTGGGTGAGGCCTCCGACACGATGATGGCCCACCCGCTAGCGCTGCAGCTGCGGAACCTGCAGAGCCTGGTCGAGATCGGCGTGGACAAGAACACCACCGTGGTGTTCCCCGCCCCGCTGATGACCACCATCGCCGAACTCGGCTCCTTCCTGGCCCGCGAGCAGGCCGCCGCCAGCCCCCCGCCGCTGGCCGCCGCCGGGCCCCTCCCGCCGCCGCTGGCCGCCGCCGGACCTATCTCGCCGCACGCCGCTACCGCCAATGGAACGGCCATGAGCTAGCGCATAGGTAGCCAGGCACGGCATCCGGACAGGAAACCCCACTAAGGGGTCTCCATTTAACCGGAGTAGCCACAAGATCTTGATCACAGCTGACCGCCAGACCACAGCATCTTGTACTGAATGCTTGTTTAGTCCGCTCAAGTGGAGAGCCCGAACCCCACTTACACCGCTTCAACCAAGGAGAACCGCTATGAAACGCAGAACCTTCGACGTATTGATGGCCACCGCAGGCTTGTTCCTCGCGGTCGTGCTTATCGTGTCCGGCGTGATGCTGACCTGGGCCCACAACTTCATCGACAACGAAGTGCATACCCAGCTCGCCGCGCAGCAGATCTACTTCCCGGCCGCCAACAGCGCGGCAGTCGCCGCCCCCGAGTTCGCCGCGATGCGGCAGTACGGCGGCCAGCAGCTGACCACCGGCGCTCAGGCCGAGGTCTACGCCGACCACTTCATCGCCAACCACCTCAAGGCGATCGGCGGCGGCAAGACCTACGCGCAGCTGTCGACCGAGGCCCAGGCGCAGCCCAAGAACACCGCGCTGGCGGCCCAGGTCGACACCGTGTTCAAGGGTGAGACCCTGCGCGGCCTGCTGCTCAACGCCTACGCCTTTGGCACCATGGGCACGATCGCCGGCATCGCCGCGATCGCCGCGTACATCGCCGGCGCCGTCATGCTGGTGCTCAGCGGGCTCGGCCTGTGGCACGCCCGCCGCGTCTCCCCGGCTGCCGAGATCCTCAGCGGCCAACCCGCTAACGGACGGACCCCGGTCCCCGCATCATCGCCGGCCAACCAGGCCTGAGCTGAATCGGGCGCCTCAGACTCCGAACGACCGTGGTGACAGCCCTGCGCAGGGCTGTCACCACAGCCCGTTCGGGATCATGATCGGGTGCGGCCGCCCGCCCGGCGCGGGGTGATCGGTTGCGGTGTTGACATCCTCCGCCGCCGAAGGGCGGGATTCCAGCCGCGACGTGCGGTCGCGCTGTCGGTTCGCGGTTCACCGGCCCGGCATCCCGGAGGCCTCCCCGCGTAGCCACAGCATGCCCTGCCGCGGTCCCGCACCAGGTGGTGCAGGTGCCCGCCTGGCTCTGGCGGACAGCTCGAAAGTATCATATCGCACTGACATTCTAAGGGAGGTGGAGCGGCGTTTCCTCCCCGGCCTGAAGGCCGGGGTCCACGCCGCAATCCTGATGAACCCTGGCGCGCAGTCCTGACGTCCGATCTCAAGTCCGAGGCCGGCGCAGGCCGTCACCAGCGGCTTGAGGGGTTATGCTGTTGATGAACAAGTCCGGGCTACTGGCGCGATTTACGACGCGGCTCCTGCCCGTTTATCCGCCGCTCGGGACCCCGGCAGCACATTGGCTAGCCCAGCCGCGATGTGCCTACCAGGAGTCCCGCAGTGCAATCCTCCGAATCAGACCCGGTCCCGGCCCGCCAGCGCCCCGGCCGTCTCCCGCCCGCCCGTAACGACCACACACGGCTATTCCGGCAGGTAAGGGCAGGCGAGTCTGCTGCGCCCGAGATGTCACATCGGGAAGCCGCGGAGCGGTGATCATGAACGTCAAGGCCCGCGGGGCGACTCGCCGGACGTCCCGGCTGGTGCGATGGCTGGCCGGGCGGAACGCCCTCAGGCGGCCCGTTGACAGGATCGAGGGCGCGGTCCTGGTGACGTTGTCCGCTGCCTTCCTCGTGGCCGTGGCCGTGGCGTCCATTCTTGGCGCGCACACATATCAGTCGCAGCGCGCGGCTTCGGCCGGCCTGCGCCCGGCTGTGGCCGTGCTGATTCAGGCCGGGCCGTTCTACAGCAGCCTGGCCTACCCCGGGCAGGCTGAGGCGCGCTGGAGCGACCCAGGGGGCGGTGAGCGATCCGGCGTGCTGACCACCGTGACCACGCCAGGCATCATCGGTGCGGCGGCGGGCACCCGGGTATCGGTCTGGCTGGATCGCTCGGGTCAGTCGGCCGCGCCTCCGGGCGGCCAGGTCGCCATGATCGTTAACGCGCTGGCGGTGGGTGCCACGGTGGCCGGGGGTGCCGGGATGGCGTTGCTCATCTCCTACGCGCTGTGCCGGCTCGCGCTCGACCGGCGGCGGCTGGCCGCGTGGGAATCCGCGTGGTCCTTGACCGGGCCCCGATGGACAACCCGTCGCTGACCCGCACAGTTCCTCATCTCAAGGGAGACCTCCCGGACGATGAGGCCGAAGATGCCGACGATGTGCTCGTTCCACGATGGGGTTGGTGGACCCGCTGGGCTGGCCCCGCCCGCGGTCGCCGCTGGCACCCACACCGCCGCGTCCGGGCGGTTCGGCCTGGATGCACGGCGCTGGCGTCGAGGAGCGCGCCGACCTCGCGGAGCGGGAACCGGAGCTTACCGTAGCTCCGGCCTGCGACTGTGACCTGCCCGGCGGTAGGGGCGTCGAGCCCGACGATCATGCGCATGGTGGTTGATTTCCCGCTCCCGTTGGGTCCCAGGAAACCGGTGACCTGGCCGGCTGCCACCGTGAAGCTGAGGTCATCTACCGCGAGGATCGGCCCGTAGCGCTTGGTGAGATGACGCAGCTCGATTACCGGGCGAGAGCCCTCGGACCTGGTCATGTGGCCGTCCGTGCCGCTGAAGGTCACAGGGCTTGCGGGCTAAGCCGCGTAGGCTTCACCACGCGGCCGGGCCGCAGGCCCGCGAGGTCATGGAATCCGGCGGCGGCGGTGCCCAGCAGGAGGACGCCGGCGGTAAGTCCTGTGGTGGCGGCGAGCGCCGGGCCGGACATGGTGGCCACGAGGATGACGGGCCCGATGGTCAGCGCCCAGCCGACCGGACGGTAGCGGGGGATGTGCACGAGATGGTCGAGCCAGAGCAGCAGCGGTCCGATCGTGATGGCGATGGAGGGCAGGACCCAGTCGCTGTGGCCCGCTGCGATGACGATGACGGGAAAGACGAAGGAGGCGACCAGCTCGATGATGGTGGCAACCGTCACCGATCGCTCGATGGCCTTGGCTTCCGGGCTGGTGGGCCTGCGGCCGGTCCCGGCGGTGACCCGGATGGCGTAGACCAGGACCGCGACGACAAGGACGAGGGCGGCCCCCGCCAGGGCGGTCCCGGTTCCCCCGCCGAGGGTGAGGGCGCCGCGGATCAACCAGAAGGCCGCGAAAGCCAGCTGGATGTAGCCTCCGACCTTGCGTACGCGTTGTGACCAGGCGGCGGCTGGGCTCAGCTCGCCGCCCGCAGGCGACTGTGGCATGTTCACTTTGCTCCTGCCCGGATCCGGTACCAGGCGACCGTGTCGGTGATCGCGGTGGCGAGCGGGGTGGCGGCGGTCCCGAAGGCCGACTCGAATTTGGTGGTGTCGAGAATGAAGGGCTCCTCGAACTCGTAGGCCATCTCGGCCAGGCCGCGCATCAGCGGGCTGACCAGTCCCATGGCCCGTAGGACCAGCGGGGGAACGTTGCGGATTGCGACAGGGTGGCCGACCTCGGCGGCGACCAGGTCCAGGAGTGCCCGGGTGGTCACGGTCTGGGGGCCGGGCAAGTGCCATACCTGGCCGGCGGCCCGCTCGTCAGTGCCGAGGGTGGCCAGCCCCGCAGCGATGTCGGGCACGTAGCTGTAGGTGTGCGGCAGGTCGGGGTGGCCGATGAAGTCGGCGCGCTTGCCCGCCACGGCGTTGCCGAAGACCCGCTCACCGAGGGTGGATTCCGTGGCGCCCGCGCCGAAGAAATCCGATGCCCGCCCGATGGCGACACGGACCCGGCCGGCCGCCGCGGCGGCCAGCAGCTCCGCGGTCATCGCGGCCCGGGTCCGGCCCTTAGACGTCGTGGCCGCCAGGGGGAGATCCTCGGTCATCGGCCTTCCGCCGGTCGGCCCGTAGGCATAGAGGTTCTCCAGGGTCACCAGCAGGGCCCCGGCGCGCTCGGCCGCGGCCAGCACGCCCCGCTGCAACGGCGGGAAAAGGTCCGGCCACCGGGTGTACGGGGCGTTGAGGCACTGGTAGACCACCGACGCGCCCTTGGCCGCGTCAGCGGCCGCATCAAGGTCAGTGGCGTCCGCAGCCCGCCAGTCGACGCCGTCAGCCAGGGCCACGGGACGGCGGCGCGATACCGCCCGGACTTCGACACCCAGCCCGGCCAGCCGGCCCGCGAGCGCGAGGCCCACCTGCCCGGTGCCGAAAACGACGTGCAGGCTGCCCTCAGGCATGGGGGTGCCATCCCGGCGCGGAGCAGATACGTGCGTGTTGTTCCATTTTCCTATTTCCCTGCTGGGTGACGGACCTGCCATTGGGCCAGCGCCCCGGGCAACGGCTAGGTGCCCTCGGCCGGGGCGTGTCCAGCTGCCGGGCGCGGTTGTCGCGAGTTCCTGGCCCGCGTCTTGCCGGCACGGTTCGCGCATAAAAAATCCGGAGCCTGATGCTTCGCCAAATTATCGGCGGGCAATTACCAGGGTCCGGAGCAACTCTTTTTACTGTACCCCTCTTTTGCTCGCCTGGGAAATTTCGAGTCGGATAAATCGGAGTAGGAGATCATCGCCGCTCCGCCCCGCGCCCGGCCTAGCCCGAGAGACGGCTCCTCGGGCGAAGGCCCACTTTGCGTAGGTGATGAAATGCTGCTGAAAGCTAGAAGAACTAGTGGTCACGCCGCGAAGTTGATACCCGTGTCTACACTGTAGATCTACTTTATAAATCTACAGTGTAGACATAGCGTGAGTGCTGACTGGCCGCCATCGGGCGGTTGCCTTCACCGCGCAGCCAAGGGAGATGACCATTTCATGACTGTGACCCTGGATCGCGACGTCGAAGCCTTCATCGGCTCCCCGCGACAGCTGTTCATCAACAGGCAGTGGTGCGACGCGGCGTCGGGCAGGACGTTCGAGACGCCCAACCCCGCGACAGGGGGGACGCTCGCCCGGGTCGCTGAGGGTGGCGCCGAGGACATCGACCGGGCTGTGCGGGCGGCGCGGCGGGCGTTCGAGGATGGTCCGTGGGGCAGGATGACCCCGTCGGAGCGGGGGCGGATCATCTGGCGGATCGGCGACCTGATCCTCGAGCACGCCGGCGTGCTCTCCTGCCCGACTTGCCGCAAGTGCCGTGTTCGATACCGCGTTCCACCAGACGATGCCGCCTCACGCTTTCCGCTACGCGGTCCCCGAGGAGTGGTACACGCGGTACGGGTGCGGCGTTACGGGTTTCACGGCGTCAGTCACCGCTTCGTCAGCGAGCAGACCGCCGCCCTGCTGGGCCGGCCACCCGGCGAGCTCCGGCTGGTCACCGCCCACCTCGGCAACGGGTGCAGCGCGACCGCGGTACGCGACGGCGTGTCGGTCGACACGACCATGGGACTGACCCCGTTGGATGGGCTGGTGATGGGGACCCGCTCCGGCGACGTCGATCCCGGCCTGCTCAGCTACCTCGCCGGCCGGACCGGCCTGGGTGTCGACGAGCTCACCGGGGCGCTGAACGCCGACAGCGGGCTTGAGCGGCTGTCCGGTGTGGGCAATGACATGCGCACCGTCGTCGCCGCGGCCGCTGGCGGAAACGAACGGGCACGGCTCGCCCTCGAGGTTTTCCTGGTTCAGGCGAACGCCGCCGGTTCACCACGGTCGGCCTCCCGTGCACCTGACCCGCTGGCTGCTCACCGGTTACGACAACCTCTGGTTTTCCGGGGCGGGCATCTTCCTGATCGCGGCTGGCGCGGTTTTGCGGTTCGCCGTCGCGGCAGTTTTCCCGCACGGGCCTGAACGTGCGCGTCGTGGGTATCGTCCTGATCCTTGCCGGTGTCCTCGGCCTGCTGCCACTGCTGGCGCGGGTAGCTCGCTGAACCCGCGCCGACTGACCCGCTCGGTTGCCCTCCAAGCTCGAAAGCCTACTGTCGGCTGCGGAAGGCCCTGTGCGCGAGAGTCAAGGAAGCGTAAAATGAGGGTGTTGCTCCGGACCCCGGCAGCTGCACCCGCACGCTATCTGCGGATGCAGCGGCAGGGGCCCGGATTTTTTACCCGTACTCGGACCGGTGTCGGCCGGTCCGCCGATCCGCATCGGTTTCGGTCCACCCGGAAACCAACCCGGAAACCGATGCGGCCGACGGATGCCAGGGTCTTCAAAATTGGTCTACAACTCAGATTCCCGGAGTGCATCATGATCATAATTATCGGGCTCGTCATCCTGGTCGCGGCGGTGGTCGCCGGCGTGGCCGGCGTTTTGTCGAATAGCGGCAGCGGGCATGCGCTCACCCACCACTTCGCGGTGTTCGGCTACCACGTGACCGGCTCCACCGGCACGCTGTTCCTGTATGGCATCGTGGTCGGGGCACTCGGCCTGTTGGGGCTGAGCCTGCTGCTGGCCGGCGCGCGCCGTACCTCCCGCCGCGGCCGCGAGGCCCGCCGCGGACTCACCCAGTCCCGCCGCGAGACCGCCGCCGTCACCGAAGATCGCGACGACCTGCTCGGCCAGCGCGAGACCGCTCGCGCCTACACCGCCAGCACGCTGGGTAACAGCCCAGCCGACGGCGGCCGGGCTGTTACCCAGCCCGGCGGAGACGGCGGCGCCCAGCGCAGCAAGCGGCACCTGTTCGGGCACCGATCCTCCTCCCCGCAGGCCGCCGCGCCCGCACCAGTGGTAAACGGCCATCCCGCCCCCGATATCCCCGCTGGTGATGTCCCCGCCGATGCGTCCACCCCGGTGGAATAACCAGCCAGGCGCCGGATCGGTGGATTCTGACTACCTGCCCGCCTGAATCGGCCCCGGTCTGTTGGGAGACTCGACACGAGATGGAGGTCGACGGTGACGGTCACGGGCTCCCCGGCAGCAGAGCCGTTTTATGACGCCCGGCGCGGCGTCTACTATTCCAAGCCCGTCCTTCGCGGCTGGCTGCACCTGGTCTGTTTCGGGGCGTCGCTGGTGCTCGGCCCGCTGCTGCTGGCCCGCACGCGCGGAGCCGCGCAGATCACGGCTCTCGCTGTCTACGCGGTAAGCGTGAGCGCGCTGTTCGGGATCAGCGCGCTGTATCACCGCGGTACCTGGACTGCTGCCGGGAGGCGGCGCCTGCAGCGCCTGGATCACGCGATGATCTTCTTCCTCATCGCCGGCACCGCAACTCCCGCTTTCCTCCTGGATGCACGCGGCGTGTTCGGGCTGGCCTGCCTGATCGTGATGTGGACACTGACGCTCACCGCGGCTGCGATCCACCTGGCGTGGATGAGCGCACCGGAGCTGTTGGTCGGCGCGACGTTTGTCGGGCTGGGCTGGGCAGGCGGCCTCGCGCTGCCGTGGGTGTGGATCCATGCCGGCGTCGCACCCGGGGTACTGATGCTCGCCGGCGGCCTGCTCTACACCGCCGGAGCGCTTTCCTACCATCGTCGCTGGCCCGACCCGTACCCGTCG
>Ga0074046_10002819_pt1 | contig 14817 bp, 16 predicted proteins | sample BogForMeECP23OM3_FD_94441 | JGI IMG/M metagenome (GOLD analysis project Ga0074046, IMG submission 94441) | Bog forest soil microbial communities from Calvert Island, British Columbia, Canada - Bog Forest MetaG ECP23OM3 | ecosystem: Environmental > Terrestrial > Soil > Wetlands ...
GAGACGAATCCCGGTGTTCTCGCCAAGGCGGAGAAAACAGCGTCGCCAAACTCGAACCTTCATGGCTATCGCACCATCGCCGACATCATGCGGGCCCTGAATCCTTTCACCGGTGCGTTCTACCGCGAAGCCCTGCAGATGAGCCGCATGACGCGCGAGATGTTCTGCCTGATGGAAGGCCGCCACGTGCATCCGTCCACGCTGTATCCGGGCGGCGTCGGGACCGTGCCGACCATACAGTTGTTCACCGATTACCTGGTTCGGCTGATGAAGTACGTGGAATTCATGAAGAAAGTTGTGCCGCTGCATGACGATCTCTTCGACTTCTTCTACCAGGCGCTTCCGGGGTACGAGCAGGTGGGTCAACGGCGCATCCTGCTGGGCTGCTGGGGCTCGTTCAACGATCCCGACCACTGCGACTACACCTACAAGAACATGACCAACTGGGGACGCAAGATGTTTGTCACTCCAGGCGTGGTGGTTGATGGGGAACTCGTCACCACCGATTTGGTCGACATTAATCTGAATATCCGTATCCTCCTGGGCAGCTCTTACTACGACGACTGGGAGGATGGAGAGACCTTCGTTACGAAGGATCCATTGGGGAACCCGGTGGATCAGCGTCATCCCTGGAACCAGACCACAACCCCCAAGCCACAAAAGCGTGACTTCGCGGGCAAGTACACCTGGGTCATGTCGCCCCGTTGGTTCCACAAAAAGACCGGCGAACACTTGGCGCTGGACACCGGTGGTGGCCCTATTGCGCGGTTCTGGGCAACTGCCAAGGCCGGACTGGTAGATATCGGCTACCTCAAGGCGACTGGCAACAGCGTCAAAATCTATCTGCCCAAGACAGCATCGCTGCCAGAGGTCGAATTCGAGTGGAAGGTCCCGAAGTGGAGCAATGCCATCGAACGCGACCGCGCCCGTACCTACTTCCAGGCGTATTCTGCGGCGGCTGCCTTGCACTTTGTCGAGAAGGCGCTGGGAGAACTGCATGCTGGGCGCACGCGGACCTGGTCCGATTTCAAAGTGCCGGAAGAGGCCATCGGCTGCGGCTTCCACGAGGCGGTTCGCGGCGTGCTGTCGCATCACGTCGTAATTCGCGACGGGAAAATTGCCAACTATCATCCGTATCCCCCGACGCCCTGGAACGCCAATCCGCGCGACATCTATGGCACTCCCGGACCGTACGAGGATGCGGTGCAGAACACGCCCATCTTTGAGGAGAACGGACCTGACAAGTTCAAAGGAATTGATATCATGCGAGCGGTTCGCAGCTTTGATCCTTGTCTGCCGTGCGGCGTGCATATGTATCTGGGGAACGGGAAGGTGCTTCAAACCCGGCATTCTCCGATGTTTGGCCTGCAGTTGTAACAGAGACGTTGTACTGGACAGTGAGCGGACGCCGTTGTAAGTAGCAACAGGCAGGTTTGTACAAATGCAATTGCGAACGCTCACTGCTTTTCTCCTCAAGGAATGGAAACGGGATGTCTGAGAAAAAAGAACTGCAGCAGCGGATTCAAAGAATCGGCGGTCTGGTCGAGGAGATCGAGTCCATTGCCGATCCCAGCGTGCGGGCCTCCACGAAGGAACTGGTGCAGCTATTGATGGAGTTTCATGGTGCCGGCCTCGACCGTGCGTTGGAGATCACAGCGGATTCGGGCGATGTGGGCCTGCGCATCATCGACAAACTTGGCCGCGACCCCTTGGTCAGCAGCCTGCTGGTTCTCTACGGATTGCATCCTGACGACGTTGAGACTCGTGTGAGAAGGGCGGTGGAGCACGTCTTACCCAAACTGCAACGTAGCGGCGGCGAACTTGAAGTGCTCGTCATCGATAACGATGCTGTGCGGCTGCGATTGTCTCTGACCGGGAACAGTTGTGGATCCACTACTGCTACTCTCAAGGCGATGGTGGAGGAAGCTATCTACGAAGCAGCGCCTGATATCGGATCGATCGTTGTCGAGGGTTTGGATGGCAAGCCGGCAGGCGGTTTTGTGTCTTTGGATAAGTTGCTGGCTGGAAACGCGGTGCCTGCCGGGACAAATTCATCACGCGAACGGACTTCTACCCAAGTGGCAACGGTGAGTTGAGCATGGCGGCAGAAGGAACTCCTGGGTACGAAAACGCATTTGGAGTGCTACGCCAGTTTGCGCGCCGCCCGCGAAATGTCGAGCATTGCGAGTTATGCAGTGTAGCACTCGCTGCGGAGCACCCGCACTTGCTTGAACCGGCAGGCCGCAAGCTGCTCTGCGTTTGTGATGCGTGTGCCCTTCTGTTTAGCGGAAGGGCTGGGGCAAAGTTCAAACGCGTTCCCCGGCATGTGCGCTTCCTGACAAACTTTCACATGACGGACGCGCGCTGGGACAGTCTGATGATCCCTATAAACATGGCCTTCTTCTTCAGAAGCTCGCCAGAGGGAAGAATGGTCGCGATGTATCCCAGCCCGGCCGGTGCGACGGAATCGCTTCTCTCTCTGGAAACCTGGGAGGAGATCGTACAGGAGAATCCCGAACTCAAGGCGATGGAGGCTGACGTTGAGGCTCTTCTGGTAAACCGTATCGGACACTCTCGCGGATTCTCGGCGCCGGAATACTACATTCTGCCCATCGATAAGTGTTTCAAACTGGTTGGACTGATTCGCTTGCACTGGAAGGGGTTCTCTGGCGGGACAGAAGTCTGGCAGGAGATTGCGCGTTTTTTCGAGGAACTGAAGGACAAGGCTATGGTGCCGGGCGGAGGTGCTCATGCCTGACTTGAGTTTTTCGGTTGAAGGCGTCGAAGTTGTTCCGTTTGCTGCAGCTCCGCAGCTGGCATTCAAGCTTCGGGTCCGCAACGCCGACCCGGAAGAGGCCGTCCACACCGTTGCCTTGCGCTGTCAGATTCAAATCGAGGCCACTCGCAGACGCTACCACCCAGAGGAGCAGGAGCGGCTCAGTGACCTGTTTGGTGAGCCGGAACGCTGGGGCCAGACGCTTCGGACTTTGCTGTGGACGCACACGACTGTCGTTGTTCCGCCATTCGTCGGCAGCACCGAAGTTGATCTTCCCGTGCCCTGCACGTTCGATTTCAATGTAGCCACAACCAAGTATTTCGCCGGCCTGTCCGAAGGCGAAATTCCTCTGTGTCTGCAATTCAGCGGGACGGTCTTCTATGCCAAGGATGCCGGGCCGCTCCAGGTCATGCTGATTCCGTGGGACAAGGAAGGCCGTTTCAAGCTGTCGTTGAAGACCTGGCAAGAGCTGATGGAGACTTACTACCCAAACAGTGCGTGGCTATGCCTGCGGCGCGACGTTTTCGAGCGATTGCATCGTTACAAAGTCGAGCACGGAATCCCCACATGGGAAGAAACCGTGGAGCGTGTGCTGAGCTGTACGGAAGAGGAAGTGCGCTCATGAACACGGCTGCCGTGGAAAGAATCGCCAAGGCCGTGCTGTATGAGGGATATATGCTCTATCCCTATCGGCCCTCAGCCGTGAAGAATCAGCAGCGCTTCAACTTCGGCGTGATCTACCCGCAGTCCTACAGCCAAGCTCAGAAGGGTACTGACCCTTGGGTCATGCAGACGGAATGCCTGGTACAAGGGGCTACGCTGGCGGCCATCGAGGTTCATCTCAAATTCCTGCAATTGACCGCGCGTTCAGTCGAAGAGCGGTGCACGCCCTTAATTGATCGCGAGAAGGCGACCGAGATGGTCTTTGCGCCGGTCAAGAGCCTGGAAGTGGATGGGCGGAAATTCTACGCGTGGGAAGAGGCCGTCGAGCGCGAGATTACCGTTCCGCTGACGAGTTTGGACGAACTGGTCCGACAGCCGCAACAGCTTCTGATCGTATTCCCTCCCAGCCAGACTCGCGAGGCACCACTCGATCGCAACGGCAGAGTCGCTGGACGGCTGGTGCGCACACAGCAAGCCATCGACGGCGCAATTTACGTAGCAGCCCATCCGATCCGCGAGGGCGTATACAAGATTGTGGTTCGCGTGAAGAATGTCACGCCTCTCGAAGATGCGGAGAGCACCTCCCGCGAAAATGCGTTACTGCGGTCGCTCATCTCGGCCCACCTCGTTCTCGGCGTGCAGGAGGGTGAGTTCGTCTCGCTGCTTGACCCTCCCGGGGAGTTGCGCGAAATCGCGTCGGACTGCCGCAATGTCGGCGCATTTCCTGTACTGGTGGGCGAGGAAGGGCAACACGACACCATGCTGTCGTCACCCATCATTCTGTACGACTACCCGCAGATTGCCCCTGAGAGCGCCGGGGACCTGTTCGACGGAACGGAGATCGACGAGATCCTCTCGCTGCGAATCATGACCATGACCGACGAAGAAAAGCGCGAGATGCGGCAATCCGACGAGCGGGCGCGCCAGATGCTGGAGCGCACCGAGAACCTGCCAGTAGAGCAGCTCATGAAGCTGCATGGCGTGCTGCGTGGGCTGCGCCCACTCAAGGAGGGTTCCCAATGAACGAGTGGGAATGGCAGCTCCTCGAGGACAAGACACCCGTAGAAGACCTGGAGATTGCAGGCGTTCGAGTGCGCGCGGGCGATCGGGTCCGATTGCATCCCCGTAAAGGCGGCGACGTGCTGGACATCGCGCTTGCCGGCCAGACCGCGACGATCGAGGCGCTCGAGCAGGACTACGAAGGCAAGTTCCATGTGTGCGTGGTGCTCGACGATGATCCGGGGAGGGACCTGGGACTCCTGCGCCAGCCGGGACATCGCTTCTTCTTTGATCCCGACGAAGTGGAGCCATTGCCGAAACGAGACGCTTCTTCAGAATCGGCAATAGTCAAGCCCACCGTCCTTATCGCGGGTATCGGCAACATCTTCCTCGGCGACGACGGTTTTGGAGTGGAGGTAGTCCGGCGCCTGGCTGCTCGCAAGCTCCCCGCTGGTGTGCGAGTGGCAGACTTCGGCATCCGCGGCTTCGATCTCGCCTATGCTCTGCAAGACGGGTATAAAACCACGATTCTGGTTGATGCGTTTCCGCATGGGCAGGAGCCGGGTACAGTCTCCGTCATTGAGCCCGATCTGGAAGACATCGGTTCGGATGCAACTCCTCAAGCCGGCATCGATACCCATGGCATGAATCCGATGAACGTGTTGCGCATGGCTGACTCGATGGGCGCGCCTTTGAAGGGAATTCTGCTGGTCGGATGTGAGCCGGCAACGCTCGGCCCCGATGAGGGCCAAATGGGACTGAGCGAACCGGTGGAGAAAGCGGTGAATGAAGCGGTGAATTTACTGGACTCGGTGATAACCAAAATTCTGGCCGGAAACTGGCCAACCACAGAGGTGTGAACCACAATCGTAGAAAGGAGACAACAGTGGCGACAGAAATGATTCATTCGAGTAACGGACACTCCAGCGACAGGGACACGCTGTTCATGCTGAGTGGATTAGCGTTGATGGTTTTCGGGGCTGGATTGATCCTTTCCAATCCCGGCGCGCAGCGCCTGTTGAGCAAGGTCGGAGTGGGGAACCTGGGAGAAGGAGTGCTGCCCGACATTGAGCGTTATTTGCGATTGCGTTCCATGTAGGACCGGACCTGCGATCATTTTCATGTCCTCCTCACGGGAAGGAGCTTTTTCGCTTGCCTGAAAGCATTGACCTGAGAAACAGCGGCGACCCTCAAACTGGAGCCGGAGTGTCGGCAGCGGCCGACGTGCGCTATGTGCTTGACCCGAGAACCAGCCGGTTCACCGTCCGGGCGTTTGCCAGTGGAATGCTGTCGGCCTTCGGACACAGCCCCACCATCGCCATCCGCGATTTTGCCGGCGAAGCCCAGTTCAGTCCAGACAACCTGGAAAGCGCTTCGTTGCGCGTCACTGTGAAAGCTGCCTCGCTCGGCGTTACCGACGATGTTAGCGACAAGGACAGGCGCGAAATCGAACGCGAAATGCAGGAAAAAGTGCTCGAGAGCGCCAGGTATCCGGAAATTGTGTACGCCTGCACTGGGGTTTCGGTGGACAATCCTGCGAATGGTCAATACTCGATCAAGCTGCGGGGAAACCTGACGCTGCATGGCGTGACGCACAGCCTGACGATTCCGGCGCGCGTTGCCGTAACCGGTGATATGCTGCGAGCTTTCGGGGACTTCTCCTTAAGGCAGTCGGATTACAACATCAAGCCGGTTTCCGCCATCGGGGGCGGGCTCAAGGTGAAGGACGAAGTAAAATTCTCCTTTGACATCGTGGCCCGTAAGCAGGAATGAGCAGGGAGGCGCGAGGATGTGTTTAGCCATTCCAGGAAAGATTGTCGAACTTTTTCCCGGCACCCCGCATCTGGCTACCGTAGAGGTGGCCGGTGTGCGGCGCAAAGTTGACCTCGGGCTGCTGGAGGACAATCTGCCCGAGTCCGGAGACTGGGTGCTCATTCATGTCGGCTTTGCGATGAGCAAGATCAGCGAGCAGGATGCGCTTGATCAGATGCAAACTCTCAGGATTCTGGGCGAAGACGAACAGGCCATGCAGGAAGTTCGTGGCTATGGGCTCGAAGGTTTCGACGATAAGAAACCGTCGTAAACGGGGCAATCGCCAGTGAGGTTCCCGATCACCGACTTGGTGTTCATTGGGGGCACAGACCGGAAGAACCATGAGATTTGTGGATGAGTTCCGCGACCCGGAAGTAATCACAAAGACCGCCGAGGAAATCCGTCGTCTCGCCGATCCCAGCCGGCACTATCGCATTATGGAGGTGTGTGGCGGACACACGCACGCGATTTACCGGTTCGGCCTAAAGGACATTCTTCCCTCCAACGTCGAACTCATCCACGGTCCCGGGTGTCCGGTCTGTGTGCTCCCAATGGGCCGAATTGATGACGGGCTGGCCCTCGCCCAGCAGCCCGACGTAATCTTTGCAGCGTTTGGCGACATGATGCGAGTGCCCGGGACCCAGGGCAGCCCGCTGGAGCACAAAGCGCGTGGCATGGATGTCCGCATCGTCTACTCGCCATCCGACGCGCTCAAACTCGCGAAAGCCAATCCCAACAAACACGTCATGTTCTTCGCGATTGGCTTTGAAACCACCGCGCCATCCTCGGCCCTCACGCTGATGCGGGCCAAATCCGAGGGTATTCGCAATTTTTCCCTGTTCTGTAACCACGTAACCATTATTCCCGCGATTCGTGCCATCCTCGATTCGCCCGACATGCGGCTGGATGCCTTCATTGGTCCTGGTCATGTTTCCACCGTCATCGGTTGCCGTCCCTACGAATGGATCGTGAGGGATGAACACAAACCGATCGTGATCTCCGGTTTCGAGCCGCTGGACATGCTGCAATCTATCGTTATGCTTCTGCGTCAACTGAAATCGGGTGAGGCTAAAGTGGAGAACCAATACAAGCGCGTGGTTCCCTGGGAAGGAAACCGCGCGGCCCTGCGGGCCATGGCTGAGGTCTTCCAGCTGCGTCCTTATTTTGAATGGCGTGGTTTGGGATTCATCTCCCAGTCGGCCCTTCGCATCCGCGACAGCTACGCGGAGTGGGACAGTGAACAACGCTTCACCGTTCCTGGCGTCCGGGTCACCGATCCCAAGGCGGCCCAGTGCGGCGAAGTGCTGAAGGGGGTCCTCAAGCCGGCGCAGTGCAAGTTGTTTGGCAAGGAATGTACTCCTGAGCAGCCGGTGGGAGCGCTGATGGTGTCGTCGGAGGGATCGTGCGCAGCCTATTACAACTACGAACACCGCAAGGCAATGGCGACCAGTCTGGCGTGGCCAGCCTGAAGCCGGAAGCCACAACTGGCACCGCGCCGGCCAAGGTCCGCTTTCGTGAGCCGCAAATCGAAATGGCGCACGGCGCCGGTGGAATTGCCAGCCGCCGACTGATCGAAGGTCTGTTCGCTCCTCTGCTTTTCGGCTCGGCCAATGAGCCTCTGGGTGATTCCGCGGCTCTGCAAATCGCTGGAGCGAGAGTCGCTATCACGACTGATTGTTTCGTCGTTAAGCCGCTGAGTTTCCCTGGAGGTTCCATCGGCGAACTCGCCATTAATGGCACGGTGAACGACCTGGCGGTTTCAGGCGCAAGCCCGGAGTCCATCGTCGCCACGTTCATACTCGAGGCAGGCTTGCCGACGGATGTTCTTGAGGCTGAAGTCCGCGCCATGGCAGAAGCTGCCCGGCTAGCCGGCGTCGCGATTGTCGGTGGCGACACAAAAGTTGTGGAGCATGGTCAGGCCGACCGCATGTACATCACAACCACCGGTGTGGGTTCTTTTCTTTCTGGCGTACATATCAATCCTCGGTCGGTGCGTCCGGGCGATAAGGTTCTGCTGTCGGGCCCCATCGGCGACCACGGAATCACTATTCTGCTGGCGCGAGGAGAACTCGACCTGGAAGCGGACTTGCGTTCGGATACGCGCTCGGTGTTTCCCCTGGTCGAAGCCATGGCACGGGCGGCCGCGCCGGGTATTCGCTGGATGCGTGATCCGACCCGCGGCGGCGTCGCAACTTCGCTGAACGAGCTTGCCCGCGACTGTGGGCTTGGTGTCCATCTCAGCGAGGACACGATTCCGGTCCGGGACTCAGTGCGGGGTGCATGCGAACTGCTAGGTCTTGATCCTTTGCATATCGCCAACGAGGGGCAGTTTCTGGCAGTGGTGGCACCGGAGTACGCTGACATGGCCCTTAACGCGTTATGGCAGGCCGAAGGCGGCTCTGAGGCCGTTATGATCGGCGAGATACACGAGCAGCCCGCCGGTTCCGTTCTTATCACGACGGAATACGGAGGCAGCCGAATCATCGACATGCTCGTAGGCGACCCTCTGCCGCGAATCTGTTAGGATTCCGCCGATGCCGACCCGATGCGAACTCGCGAGCCTGGTCGAAGAGCGGTTGCTGCAACGCAACCAGCTCTGCGAGGCCTTCTTTGCTCGTGAGGCTGGCCGTCTGGCGGTGGCGTGTCGCGAAATGTCCGAGCGTTTTCTGCGCGGAGGCCGTCTGCTCGCCTTCGGGCGCGGGCCTTACGCCACCGATGCGCAACATGTCTCGGTTGAGTTCGTCCACCCGGTCATTGTGGGCAAGCGCGCGTTACCGGCGCTCGATCTCTCGATCCTGTTTCGGCCGTGGATGGAAAGCATTCTCCGCCCCGAAGACATCGTCATGGGGTTCGGTCCGCCCGAGGGCGACGTGGAGGTCTGGGCGACGCTCCAGGAGGCTTACCAGGCCGGCGCTATGACCTTTGCGCTGCCGGGTTCGGAGGGGTCTTACGCTGTGGGAGCTGAGACTCAGGATGCCTTCATTCACCAGGAAATGACTGAGATGCTTTATCACACATTGTGGGAGACAGTGCACGTCTTCTTCGAGCATCGCGAGCTGGGGCATGAACTTGGCGATACGGCGTTCTTGTATCCGTTTCTCGGCCAGGAAAAACAGGAGACTGGCGACCTGCTGGCTGAGGTCGCCACGTCGATCCAGATGAAGGTGCACGACGATAGCAACCTGCGCGCCCGCCTGGCCGCTGAGCAAGCTGAACAAATTGGCGAAACGGCGCGGGCCATCCGCGAACGCCTGCAACGCGGCGGCAAACTGATTCTCTTCGGCAACGGAGGCTCGGCGACCGATGCCAACGACTGGGCGATCGACTGTGTGCTGCCCCCGCTCGGATATCAGCCTATTCCGGCGGTTTCACTGTCGCTGGAACCAGCCAACATCACCGCGGTTGCCAACGACATTGGCACGGAAGTTATCTTCCTGCGCCAGCTCATCGCTCAGGCACAGCCCGACGACGTTGCCATTGGAATCTCCACCAGCGGAGGCTCGCGCAACATCATTATGGCGTTGGATGAGGCGCGCAAACAGGGCCTTCTGACCGTGGCTCTGCTGGGCTACGATGGCGGCGAAATCAAGCGGCAACGTCTGGCGGATTTCCCGCTGGTGGTCCACTGCGACTACATCCCCCGAATCCAGGAAGTCCAGGCCTCGATGTATCACATCATCCGCGAGTCGCTTGAGGTACTCCACCGTGGCCAAGCTTGAGCTGTTCGGCACGTCGAGTTGCCCCTACACGAAGGAGATGCGGGAATGGCTCGAATGGAAGCGTTCCGAATTCGTCGAATACGACGTTGTGGAAGACCACGTCGCCCGTGAACGTCTGCTGGCCCTGGCTCAGGGGCAGCGGTCGGTTCCCGTCTTAGTCGAGGATGGCAAAGTGGTTCAAATCGGCTGGCAGGGTCGTAGTTGCATCGTGGATGCGAGTTAATGTGGTTGGAAATAATTGGTCGGGGAGAGAGGATTTGAACCTCCGACCCCCTGGTCCCGAACCAGGTGCTCTACCAGGCTGAGCCACTCCCCGACTTGCCGCACTGCGTGTGGAACTCCGGCGCAGCGCAGACGCGCGCGCTCGACTTCTAACCAGAATGCGAGCGCGGCAGAACATCATTATAGCAGAGCATCTCGCGGCCAATTTCTGCGCAACAGAGCGCGCTGCTCTAACTTGACTTGCTGCGTGCCAGTGCTCGCTTGATGGTTTCATCTAGCGCGGCCTTGGCTTTGGCATATTCTTCAGCGCTGATCTTGCCCTGCTGGCGATCGATCTCCAACTGGAACAACTCTTCCTTCATGGCATCCAGCAATAGCGCGTTGCGATCGCGCGCGGGAACCGCCGGATCCCTGTAGTCGGCAAACTCAACGGGCGCCCCACCCTTGTCGCCCGACGTTGACGCCAAAGCGGGTGAAGACGTGTTCGATCTCGAAACCACGTAGAAGCCACCCATCACCAGCACCAGCGCGAATCCTCCCAGAATGTAAACCCTATAGTCGTGCAACGGATCGGGCGCGTCAACGGGCGCGCCGAGCCCGCCGCCGGGACGATTATCATTCGCCGCCGCTTGCCCTCCGCCCATCGCACCGCCGCCGGAGTCACCCGAGCCTTGCGCCCTCGGCGGGCCTTCGGCCTGGAAGATGCCCGTTCCTGCTATGCGAAAGGTGAGATCCTGTCCCGGCTTGACGTTGGTGGCCACCATAATCCCGGATCCCGAGTCATCCGGCATCGACTGAAATTGTTGCGGATTCTTCGGCTTAAAAGTCATGCCCTTCGGCGTCATCACCACGAAGTGCTGCACATCGGCCTGGGGCTTGGGCGAGATCGCGGCCTCGCCGCTGTACGGCAGGTGAAACGCCACCTGAAATTGCGTCTCGCCGGGGCGCAGCGGATAGCTCAGCGCGTAATGGTTCTTCTGCGACGTGGGTGTAGCCTCGGTCGCGATGGGCTGGCCGCCGGGGCCCTTGGCCTGCGCCGATTCCAGTTCAGCGCCCTCGGGCAGAACAATCTCGAAGGTTCCCTTGTCGTTGGCCACGGTGCGCGGCGGCTGCGACTGATTGCGAATCGCATAGAGCGCGATAGCCTGCAGTTGTTTGCCATCACTCTGATAGCGGTCCACCTCGACCGTCTGGCTGAGGCCGTCAACTTTCTTCGCCGAGTCGTAAACCGTCAGTGCGGCCGTGGTTGAGCCGGGCATCAGCGGGCCGCCGGCAGGAAAGTAGTTCACGCCGTCATGGGTGGCGCGCACCATGTGCGGAGCGTTGGCGTCGGCCGGCGCCGCGAACGAGAAGTGGCCGCCAGCATCACTCTTCGTGCTGCCGACCTCCTGCATGCCTTGCGAAAGCGAGAGCAGCGTAACCTCATCGCCGGCAGAAGGCTTGCCCGTCGTGCCGTTGGTGACGGTGCCGGTGATGTTCTGCGCGGCGACGAAAGAGGCAAAAATACATAGGCACGCGAACATAATGATGCATGCCCTGAATGCATGTCCGAAGAATCGGTCGGCGTCGCCAGACCCTGGTGAGTGGCGCAAACCCCAGCCCCGAAAGGGGCGGAAAATCTTAGCCCAGCGCTTCAGCGCTGGGTAGAGGTGGGGAAAAATCCGAGTGCCGTAGGCACGGCAGAGGACAACTCGAAGGGAGGCGTCCATCAAACAGAGCGCGGCACTTGGAGTGCCGTCCCTACGGGACTCGCTTATGTCTGGGACGCCTACCCAGCGCTGAAGCGCTGGGCTAAGATTTTTCGCGCCTACGGCACTACCGCTCACAACTGTCTGCGGGACGACGCAATCCAACATCTTCATGCGCGCCCTCCATCCGGCACGCCGGCGCGCCGCGTACCATGACGCACCACCGCGCGCGCCTTCTCGATGGAATCAATCTCCGCCAAAATCGCCGCCGCTTCATCTTCCAGAGACCCGCGCTGGCCCTCGTAATCCTGCTGGCTCAACTTGCCCGCCTTGTACTCGAAGCTGAGATCGCGCAGGTTTTCGTATGTCGCCTCCTTGCGTTCCAGTAGATAGGTCAGCCGCGTCTTCTCCTCGCCGGTCTCGACCTCACCCGGTTGATAGAACACATAAACGAACAGACACGCCGCGAATAGCGCACATCCGAAGAGGACGAACGCCGTCTCCTGCCCGGCAATTGCAAACGCCATAAGCCAATACATCAAAAATCAGTCTCCTGTCGCGCTCTCTTGCGCAGCTCGTCGAGTTCAGCGCTGTCAAGTTTAGGCTGTGCTACCGGCTGCGCCACCGGACGTGCCTTCCACAACCGCACCAGCCAGATGGTCAGCGCCAGCGCCGCGGCGAACACCGCAAACGGCATGATCCACGCCACGCGATTGAAGCCACTCGTCGTGGGCGCAGCCAGCACCGTGTTGCCGTACTTCTGCACGAAGCTTTGCAGCACCAGCGAGTCGCTGTCGCCGCGCTCCAGGCCGGCAATCAGCTCGTTGCGCATGCGATCGGAGTAGGTGCAGCCCACATGGTTGCACTCCAGCAGCACCTGGTTGCAGCCGCACATGCACATCAGGCCGTGCCCCATCTTGTTGAAGCGCGCGTCCGTGTCCGCGCCCAGGAAGAGCATGGCCAGCGCTACAATCAGCGCCAGTTGGGCGATGCGGAATTTCGAGTGTCGAGTTTCGAGTTTCAACTGCTGGATTCCTATCAATAATTTCGTGTCATCCTGAGCGAGGACGTCAGTCCGAGTCGAAGGACCCCTATACTGCATATTTCCGTCTTCGCCAAGAAAGTCGTGTTACGTGTTCGCCGCCTTCTTCACCCTGTGGCCGGCTGCAGCTTCCGTTCACGCAAATATAGAAACAGCGGCAAGCCCAGAGAAACTCCTACGGTCAGCACCGCGACGAGCGGCAACCATCTCTCGATCCCGCTGAGCCTCGTTCGTTCGCTGCGCACGAAGACCAGTAGCGCCACCGCGGAGACCAATACGTCCATGCCGAAAAAGGCGCTGATGCGATTGGCGAAGAGTTGTTGGAAAAACAGTGGCATATTCAGACCGTTCGCCGCTACCCAGGGTACAAACTGCCAGTACGGCAGGACGATCCCGAGAATGCATAACGCCAAATAAACCGTCTTCATCGTCAACTCCACATTGCCAAACTGTCATCCCGAGCGAGCGAAGTGAGTCGAGGGATCTGCGTTTGCCGGTATTCGTGATAACCGCGGATCCCTCGACTCGGACTGAAGTCCTCGCTCGGGATGACAAGAATAGGGAGCGGGTCTTACGCGGGCCTGAAGGCCTGCTCTTCCACCTGAAGCAACGCGCAAGCATCTCCGCGAGCACCTATCTTTATCCCCTCACCACGACTCCCTGCTTCTCCTCCGCTGCCCGCTCTTTTTCCTTCACCGTCACCTTCGCCGGCTTCATGTTCGGCAGCAGCGCGATCAGCGTCCCGATCAGCACCACCTGCACGCCGACCCAGATCCACATCACCAGCGGATTCACGTGCGCCTTGATGATCGGCTTGCCCGTGTCCTGATTGCGCCCGGTGTACACCAGGTACAAATCCTCCGCCGGGCGCGACCGGTTGGCCACCATGGTCGCCGTCTGCTCGCTCGCCTTGTAGAAACGGCGCTCGGGGAACATGGTGTCAATCTTCTTGCCATTCTTGTACACATCCATCACGGCCCACTCGCTGGAATAATTCGGCTTGTCGTCCTGCGTGTACGACTGGCACACCAGCGTATAGCCGCCAATCTGCATCTTGTCGCCGAAGCCCATCTCCTGCTCTTTGTCCTGATTGAAGGGCAGCCCGGCGAAGCCAATCACGATGAGCACCACGCCGAAGTGCACCAGATATCCGCCGTAGCGGCGGGTATTGCGGCGCGTCATCGTCACCATGCCCTGGAAAATGTTTGCGCCCGTCTGCCGTGCGATCACCCGTCCGCCGCGCCAGAACTCGCCCGCCACCGTCGCGGCCACCAGCACCGACAGCGAAATCGCCATCAGCGAATAGAAATACGCCGAATCCTCCCACGGCCTCATGCCGCCAATCATCAGCGCGATCGCTGTCAGCACAGCCAGCGACGTCGGTATCACGAAGTTGCGCCGCACCCGGTCGAGGGAAGTCTTGCGCCACGCCAGCAGCGGGCCCACTCCGGTCAGCACCAGCAGGAACAATCCAATGGGCACGTTCACGCGATTGAAGAATGGCGGCCCCACCGTGACCTTCGATCCCGTGACCCACTCCGACAGCACCGGAAACAGCGTTCCCCACAGCACCGCGAAGCAGGCCACCAGCAGCACCAGGTTGTTGAACAGAAAACTTGACTCGCGCGACACCAGCGATTCCAGCCGGTGCTCGCTCTTCAGTGTCTCGCGATTGCGCACGAAGAAGAACACGCAGGTGGCGAACGTCAGCGACAGGAACCACACGAACCAGATCCCGATGCCCGACTGCGCAAACGCGTGCACTGAACTCACCACGCCGCTGCGCGTGAGGAAGGTCCCAAAAATCGCCAGCAGAAACGTGGTGAAGATGAGCCACATGTTCCACATCTTCATCATGCCGCGCTTCTCCTGCATCATCACCGAGTGCAGAAACGC
>Ga0074046_10002821_pt1 | contig 14815 bp, 16 predicted proteins | sample BogForMeECP23OM3_FD_94441 | JGI IMG/M metagenome (GOLD analysis project Ga0074046, IMG submission 94441) | Bog forest soil microbial communities from Calvert Island, British Columbia, Canada - Bog Forest MetaG ECP23OM3 | ecosystem: Environmental > Terrestrial > Soil > Wetlands ...
AACATAAGAAACAGTATAATTTCCCCGTTCAAATGCGATGGATGCTGGACTCCCCCAGGGCCTGTTCCAGATATAGGAACAGACCGAACAGTTCTCTCCTGACAGATTCACATTCCCAACATTGACAGGGACATTCTCACCCATGATCCCCAGACTTGCGAACTGGTAACTGGCGGTATCGGTAATCTCAATCGCCGCCTGGTAAGCGGTACCATTGGGAAAAACCACGTAGTCTGCTGACAACGCTCCTGCTGACGGGATTACAGCAAGTGCGATTACAACTGCAGTGCAGAGAGCAGCGAAGGTATGTCTGCATCGATCTCTGTCGGAGGCTCGCATTGTTTGATCACCGTTTCAGGATCTTTCAGGAGATGGCCGGTGACTACGCAGACTATCCGCTCGTCCCGATCAATCATGCCGGATTCAGCCAGTTTCCGTATACCCGCTACGGAGGCGGCAGATGCCGGTTCGACACCGATGCCCTCCTTGCGTGCAAGGTCCCGCTGCATTCGCAGGATCTCTTCATCGGTTACCGATTCTGCAAGCCCACCGGTATTCCTGATGGCCGTGAGGGCTTTTTCCGCATTCACCGGTGCTCCGATGCGTATTGCCGTTGCTACGGTCTCAGGATGCGGTTCAGGCACCACTACAGAAAGGTTTTCACGGATTGCACGGACGATGGGGCTTGAGCCCAGTGCCTGGATGCCGGTCATCATAGGCAACCGGTCAATGAAATCAAGTTCCTTCAGTTCCATCAGTCCCTTATAGACTGCCGAGATATTGCCTGCATTCCCCACAGGAAGTACAAACCGGTCCGGCACATCCCCCAGCTGGTCGACGGCCTCGAAACCGATAGTCTTCTGCCCCTCGAGCCGGTACGGGTTGATGGAGTTCAGCAGGTAGAGGCCGTGTGATAGGCAGAGATCGTGCGCCATCTCGAGAGCACGATCAAAGTTGCCACGGATTGAGATGACTTTTGCGCCGTGCATGAGTGCCTGCGCTACCTTACCCACAGCAACTTTCCCTGCAGGTAAAAGGACGACGGCAGGGATGCCGGCTTTTGCCGCGTATACCGCAAGGCTTGCCGATGTATTTCCGGTACTTGCACATGCGACACGCTTTTTCCCGAGCTGGAGTGCCATTGATACTCCCACCGTCATGCCCCTGTCCTTGAATGAACCGGACGGGTTCATCCCCTCATGTTTCGCGTACAAATGGGGAATTTCCATCTCCTTCCCAAGTCTTTCGAGATGGTAGAGTGGAGTGCCCCCCTCGTGCAGCGTAACCGGATTGATACGAACCGGCAGCAGTTCCCGATATCTCCAGACGGAGAGTGGCCGCTTGTTCCATTCTTTTTTATTAATATTGAGTTCATCGATCGGATATTTCACAGCAAGAAGGTGGCCACATTTTTTACAGTTATACAGGATCTCGTCAGCGGGATAGGTTACTCCACAATTGACGCATGCGAGATGATACATGCAGTAGTGTTGGTCTTTTCATTACATATAGGAATGCAGCTTTCCGGCATGGTGCCAGACTCGTCAGAATTGTTTATTCCTTTAAACGACTGTATCGAATATTCTATACGGACAACCTGCGATAGATCTCATCTTTCCGGTCCTTTTGGGCGGGAAAAGATTGTCTGGCAGTCTCAACAGCAGACACGTCAAGATCGCAAAAGAGCAGCTGTTCTGCATCGTTTGCACGGCTGATTATTGTCCCATCCGGGTCTGCAGTCATTGAAGATCCAGAGTATGAATCAACCGGTGTTGTGCCGGTTGCATTTATACCAACAACATACATCTGGTTCTCGAGTGCCCGTGTTTTGATGAACAATTCCCAGTGATGAATGCGGTTTTCCGGCCATGCAGCAGGAACAAGAACCGCATGAACGCCTTTTTTTGCATAGAGTCTAAACAGGTCCGGGAACCGCAGGTCATAACAGATGGCAATCCCAAACTTGAGTGAGCCCAGCGTGAACATGCCCAGCTCGGTACCTGGGGCAAACCTGGTATGTTCATTCCTGTGACTGAACAGGTGCATCTTTGCATAGGATGCGATGATCCTGCCGTCCCTGTCGATAGCGACTGCAGTATTTTTTGGAAAAGGATCATGTCGCTCGCGAAGCGAACCCAGAACGCCGATCGCGTTCTCTTTGGCATAATCCCTGAGAGAGGATATGATATTCCCGTTGAGCGCCTCTGAATTTTTATTCGATTCCGGGTCCCAGCCGGTTGCGAACTGTTCAGGAAAACAGATGAGTGCAGCGCCGGAAACTGAGGCATGCCGGATGAATACTTCAACTTTTTTTAACGTTTTTTCCGGGTCTTCCCATATGCCCGCGATCTGTGCACTGCATATCCTGACAACTGGGTCTTTTTCCATAAAGAAGCCTTTTCAGATTGGCGGGGGGCTTTTTGGAGTGCTGACGACGATCATGATGGCACTCATCACGATCAGGACGGCAGTTGTGAAAAGGAGAAAAGGAGCCATACTTATGGTAATCCCTAGAAGCAGTGCCGCCATGATGGTGCCAGCAGCAGTAATACTGCTCCCGATAAGTACCAATCCGACCGATGTTAAGTCCCAGTCACTCATGTTTAGCCTCCGGTGATCAGGGGAAATGCCATTTTGATGCCGTTAATGACAAACTGCACGGCAATGGCGATGAGCAACATACCCATCAGGCGGTTGATCGCCCGGTACTCCCTCTGGCCAATTCTTTTCATGATATAATCTGAATTCCTCATCATATAATAGGTGATCGCGATCGAGACCACGATGGAGCAGAACACAACACTAATGGCGACTGGTGTGAAGACGATTGCCTCGTTCATCAGCACAATTGTAGTGGTTATCGCCCCCGGCCCCGCGATCATCGGGATAGCTAGAGGCATGATCGCGATATCATCGTTATCTCTCGACTCGTACCTCTCTGTTGCCGTAAGTTTGGTCCGGGATGTTTTTGCATACACCATCTCCATCCCGATTCCAAACAGCAGGATCCCCCCGGCAATCCGGAATGCCTCAAGAGTTATTCCGAAAAGCTGGAGAATCCAGGTACCAAGGACTGCGACGAAAAGCAGGATCAGGAGGGCGAACCGGCAGGCCTCCTTTGCAATGGTCTCCCGTGCAGGCTTGTCAAGATTTGAGGTCAGGGAAACATAGATCAGGGTCGAGCTGAGTGGATTAACAATAATCAGCATCGAAGAGAGCGACAACAGTGTAAAACTGACAAAGTCCCCTGCCATTAAGGATAGTGCAGCGTTAAAGGATAATAGAGATTATGGTGGAAAAAGAATCCGGGTTAGTATTCATACAACACGGACTCATCAATCCGGGTGTAGGTGAATACTTCGTTGGTTTTGAAATGGATGCCGATCTCCCGGGCTGCGCTTTCAGGGGAATCGGACGCATGAATCACGTTCCTACCGATATCAATGCCGAAGTCGCCACGGATCGTGCCGGGTGCTGCTTCCTGGGGGTTCGTGGAACCGATCACCTTGCGGACGATCGCAACCACGTTCCTGCCTTCCCAGACCATGAGGAAGCAGGGGCCTCCCATGATATACTGCTTAAGCGACGGGAAGAACGGTTTTGAAAGGTGCTCCCTGTACTGTTCGGTCACCCGCGGCTCCGGTAATCTTTCGAACCGTGCTGCGATGAGCTTGAGCCCTTTTGCCTCGAGCCGGGAAACAATCTCGCCAACAAGACCGCGTTGGACCCCGTCTGGCTTGACCATTACAAAGGTGCGATCCATGGCAGGATCACTTCTTGTTTGCCGCTTTCCTGCCGGCGTTCGTCCACTTGACACGGCGTGGTACACGGCCGAGCTTGTGATTGTTCTGGCACTTCGTGCTGCAGAAGTAGAAGATGGTACCGTCCTTCTTCACGAACATCTTGCCGGTGCCGGGCTCGAGCTGGCTTCCACAGAAACTGCAGACGTGTTGTTCTACCATCCTTTACCGCCTCGAAAGTTTCTTTGCCTCACGCTCGGTTTCAAGAAGCATGACAATATCTCCTTCACGGATCGGGCCTACCGTGTTGCGGGTAATGATCCGTCCTTTGTTGCTGCCGTCAAGGATGCGGCATTTTACCTGCATTGCCTCTCCATGCATACCGGTTGAGCCAACAACCTCGATTACCTCCGCTGGCGTTGCATCATCTGCCATGATGAAACCTCACGCCTTCAGCGCGACAAGCTGCTTGGCAAGATCATCGATCGATTCTTTTGCTTTGCCGGGCTTGACAATTGCAGCTGCGGCTGAGCCGACGTCGAGACCGCTTGCGGCGCCGATATCGTTCTGCTTGTTGATGAAAATATAGGGGACCTTCTTCTCTTCGCAGAGTGGTGCCAGGTGCATCACAATCTCTTCGGGTTCTACATCGGCACCAATCAGCACAAGCGCTGCAATGCTGCGCTCAATGGCTTTTGTTGCCTCGTTGGAGCCTTTCTTGATCTTGCCGGTATCCCTTGCAACTTCAAGGGCTTCGAGTGCCTTGTTCTGGAGCTCCTCTGGAGCCTGGGTTTTTACGTAACCTTTTGCCATAACTCACCTCATTCAGGAGTAGAATGCTCCTTCATTACTCATCAGTCAGCAATGATGTAGCCATATCAATTCGACAGGAACGGAAATAAATGTTTGTGAATGGGGGGCGGTGATCGTCAAGGGCCGTCAGGCCCTGCCCGGGAAATTCGAAGGGAAGTTCAGCCTGCAAGCCGGTAGATATCCGTGTTGTCTGCCGAATAAATATTCACAAGGCCAGTTTGGGGAAGACTGACATTGTATTGTTCGCGCTCCAGATCACCGACATAGAGCAGGGTGGCATTGTATTTTTTCATGAGCAGGACCGTCTCATTAGGCTGTTCGTAGATTGCTTTCACATCGGCTTCTCTGATGCTCAGCCAGCCGGCATCATCACCTCTCCACATGAACTCGTGGAAAGGCTGGCCGATGATGGTGGGAATTCCCGTGAATGACGAGATCCGCGAATAGTAGGTATAATCGCCACCTTCAGCTTCAACGATGCGTTCGTCCCTGGGCAATGTTCTGAGGTACGCGACTGCTCCCGCATCCCCGGGATGGGTGACGGAGAGGTATGCAAGTCCGTCAAGGGTCCCGGTCCCATATCCTGCGTTATACTGGATCACAAATGGCAGTGCAAACAGGATCAAGATGACCGTGAAGGTCATGACAGCGGTTTTGCGGGAAGAAAAAACAGGAATCTTTTTCCAGTCCGCTGCTTTTTGCGCTACCATCTGGAAACTGGAGAGGCCGAGCATCAGCCACGCGGGAAGGTAACACTTGAAGATAGTATTCATCCGGAAATACGTGTTCCCCATATTGTCCTTCAGGTAGACCAGCTCGCAGAGGATGATAATTGCAAGGCCTGCCATGGCGAGTATACCGGAGAAATCCTGCTCTTTTCGGGCAAGTAAATAGACAAGGGGAACTACTGCAACTGCTGCCGCAAGGTAACCCGTGATGACAAACGGGACTACCGCAAGAAGAAGGATTGGGCGTTTGAGGATCTCACGATGGAGGACCGCGATAAAAATGGCAATGAACAGGCCGTTAACCAGCAGAAATTCGGGGACACTGGATGATAATGAGGCAGGCACAATCCCGATCCCCCCGGTATTGGTCTGCAGCTCAATGTAAAACGGAAGATAGCACAGTATGGCAAGGGGCGGGACCACGCAAAGATAGAGCCATGACGTGATGTTGCGAAGGGAGGTCCTGTTCCTCCAGAGAATCAGCAGACCGAAGAGCAGGGTTATGGGTGCGTAGATTAACACGTCCCATGTATTGATCAGCGGCATGGATCCGAGACTCAATGCAGACAAGATGCAGATGAGCCATTTTCCCCGCGAATCGAGAGATTCCCACCGTTTGTATGCGAAGAGGAGCAGGAATATCAGGGAGACCTGGTTGAAGATGGAGACAACATGGGCGTGGACATCCCCCCAGATGAATGAGAAGAACGGGTATTCGTTGATCGTATTTGCAATTGTCCGCGTACTGTCCCATAGGATGGAAGTCGGGGGTTCACCGAGTGCCAGGTTGTAAAAGAAAGAAGGATTCGGCAGGAAGAATATAAGCAGCGTAACCCACCGAAACCGCTCGAGCAGCAAGGTTCCTATCGCGTATGTGATTATTCCCGCAAGAGCGAAGACTGTCGGCAGAGCCAAGTTGAAAGCAACATTCGACGGGACACTACCGGTAATTGCCAAGCACCCGAACATCCAGTACCCGAGATAATAATATACATTAAGGGTGCCTCCTGAAAACCAGGGATCGAGAGGAGGTACAACCGGGTTTCGTATCACGGATGCAAGAAACCCGTGGTCCATGAATTTCTCAGCGTACGAGATGGTTGGGTTTACAAACCTCACATCCAGCATGAGGAAGAAGAGGATAAGGAAGAGTGCCACCCAGTGCCATTCACCTTTCAGTTCCTTGATCCGGTAGTTGCGATGGAGAAGATGCCAGACAATGAGAGCAAGGAATGGCACAAGTGCTACCTGAACGGGAATTCTGGCAAGGCCGCAGTACCATGATACAATGGTGAATGCGAGCACCGAGACCGGAAACGCGATGGGAAATGAAAACGCGCCAAACGTCTTTTTCAATGAAGGGTACACGGAAAGCTGTAACAGGAAGAGGACAACCAGCCAGCTGGCAACTGAAAATATCTGCTGTTCAGGAGTCAGGTTCTTTCCCCCCTCCGAATTTTTCAGCAAGCGCCTCTTTTATGCTGGGAACCACCCAGTCCCCGAAATAGTAAATCGATATGACTCCCCCGACAAGGGTAACAAGGTTTTTGACAAGGTGATCAATCACTGCGATCAGGGTGGCAATTGCCGGGGCAACACCGGCGAGCTCGAAGGTTATTGCCAGGAAGAGCTCATAGGTGCCGATGCCCCCCGGTGTAAATGGGACTGCCTTGAAGAGATTTCCGATGACGACGGCAAGAACGATGACTGCAAACGGGATCTTCTGTTCAAACATCATCACGACAGCAACACATGCCAGGATGTCCAGCAGCCAGGCCCCCGCAGATGATATTCCCAACAGCGCGAGGGATCGCGGGCTGAGTGACGCACGCTTTATTTCGTGAAGCATGTTGAGAATAATGACGAGATATTTATTGCGGGATGAGAACTTTCCGATAACCAGGAGAACTCCAAAAAATATCACTCCCGCCGCCAGAGGTACTATAATAAGTGTTGTAAACCAGGACGGTGCGTTGAGGACAAAAAACAGTGAGATCGCACCAAAAAATGCTACGGTAACGACATCAAAGACCCGTTCAACGACAAGGGATGATACACCCTCCGAGTACGTAGTGTTGTATTCGTGCTTAAGGATGAAGACCCGTACGAAATCCCCCAGCCTGGCCGGGACAACGAGATTGACGGTCTGGCTGACGAAAATGCAGGCAGTTGAGACCTTCACACTCACTGAGTAATTGAGGCTTTTGAGGATCGTATGATAGCGCCAGCCGCGGAGCCACCAGGCACAGAGACAGATCCCAACTCCAACGACGAGGTATTCCGGGATGATATTCTGGAGTGCGACGAGGAGCTGGTCCCTGACGCTATACAGCATATACCCGATTATACCGACGGCTATCAGTGTTGGGACAACAATTGCGCTAATCTTTCGATACATGGATCTGCCACCAGAGTCTCATGACTGCCGAACCCATTGCAAATACATCTTTTGGTCTGACCGTCGTTCCTTTTCCCGCACGCCATTGCACAGGAAATTCCCGGACACTGTAGCCTTTTTTTTGGGCCCGGACAAGAATCTCCGTATCCCAGAACCAATGGTTATCGCGTATGGCGGGGAGAATGGGGAGAATACGTTCGCGGTTAAACGCCTTAAAGCCGCATTGGTGATCAAAAACCCTGCTCCCAAGCAGGGTACGTACAAGGAAATTATAGGATCTGCTGGCAACTTCCCTTCCTCCGCTTCGGACAATATCGCTATCCGGCATGAGCCGAGACCCAGTGGAAATATCATATCCCTGGCGGATAGCGTCGATCAGTTCCGGCAGGTGATGCATGTCAGTTGCGAGATCAACGTCATAATAACATATGATACTCCCCCGTGCATCGCGGATAGCCCTGTTCAATGCCCGTCCCCTTCCTTGTCTTTCATCACTATGAAGGAGATGTATTCTGGGATCCTGCCTTTTGTATTCAGTGACAAGTTCTGCACTGCCATCGGAGCTTCCATCTTCAGCAATAAGTATCTCAAACGACAGGGTGATTTCCGAAAGGGATTTTATTGAAGCCGGGATGGCAATTTCCAGCGATTTCCGGTCATTAAAAACCGGAATAATCGCTGTTACTTCAGTTCCTGTCATGAACACTCCGCTGCCTGATCGTTTCAGCAACTTCCAACCCGGCCCTTACGGATCCCTCCATACTTCGCTCGGGATAATTCGTTGCTGAAAACATCCCCGCTGAATACATGCCCGCATTTTCGTAACCCCGGATGAGTGACCGGTACCCCGTGGTATAGACCGGACCAGCCCAAGGATCTACGGCCATCCTGTGCCAGTGGATCTCGTGTCCGGCTACAGAAAAACGCCGGCAAAAGTCCAGAAGCATTCTCTCATCCAGCTGAGGGGGTACGAGTCCAGAGAAGTATGATGCAAGATAGATAAGATGCTCACCGTATCGTTCCCGGGGAATGAAATTGGTATGAGTGACGACTGCACCATAGGGTGCAGGATCTTTCATATTCAGCCAGTAGATGCCATCGGTAACCTCTCTGTCCATGGCAAGAGTCATGCAGGCGGCACCTTGGTAGGGGATGTGAGGAGTTGCAGGTCCCCCGAGCCGCTCCAGTTCCTGCGGAGGAATCGTGGAAACCGCTGCATCATACCGGGTTCCGTTCATCTGCCACGAATTTCCTGTATGGGTCAGATTACTGACAGGTTCCTGCTTGTGAATTCTTCCACCTTTGTCAGCAATCGCGGATTCCAGTGCTCCGATCACCTGGTGAAATCCCCCTTTGAGATATCCGAGCCGCTCCCCTGAAACACTTCGATTAGAACGGATAGCAATGCGGCTGAAAAGCCATGCAGCGGAGACTTCTTTCCTCTGTTCACCGAATTTACTTTTCAGGAGGGGTTCAAAAAAAGAGGAGTAAATATTCGTACCTAGGTTTTCAATGATGTACTGGTCTGCAGGGATATCGTCGAGAGTGCGGAGATCCCTTTTCTTTGCTCTGATAGTAAGCCAGGCAAGTTTTGCCTTATCGATGATAGTGAGTTCCGGATACTTGAGGATCTCCAGTGGTGTGTTCAGGGGAAAAATTCTGGATTGTGCGAAATATCCCGTCGTACCCGTCCACCATTCCAGTTTATCGGAAAGGCCTATTTTTTCAAGGAGTGAAAAGAGTGCCGAATTACCTGAAAAACAATGGTGATAGTATCGCTCGATCCAATAATCCTTCATATTGTATGAGGAGAGACAACCCCCGAGATAAGGCATTTTTTCAAAGAGATCAATCTCGTGCTCTCCCGCAAGTGCATGCGCTGCGACAAGACCGGTCAATCCCCCTCCAATAATTCCTATCTTCATAGTGATGATCTATAGTACTTTTCAGAGCGAAATGAAAAAGGCTCCGGAAAAAAAGCCGGAATTATGTATGCCACCTCGAAGATATTATAAGAAAGTTTTTGTATTGCCGAGATAAAGGTTCATATCAGCAAAAGGACTTAAAAGAATTAAAATAAATAATTATCTGTTAGCCCATTGGATGGTGTCACCGGATGCGGGTATTTTTCATAGGTTTTGGTCAAGCGGGCGGCAAAATTGTCGATATGTTTATCGAGCAGGATAAAAAGCTCGGTACAAACAGCTTCCGGGGAATTGCAGTCAACACTGCGCGAACGGATCTGATGGGTTTAAAGAATATCGAAATGAAGGACCGCATCCTTATCGGACAGACAATGGTAAAAGGTCACGGTGTGGGCACCGACAACGTGACCGGCGCCCGCGTCACAGCTGATGAAATCGACAGCATCATCAGTGCGATTGATATGCGGGGAACACATGATGTGGATGCATTCGTCATTGTTGCCGGCCTTGGTGGAGGGACCGGGTCCGGGGGGTCACCGGTACTTGCCCGACATCTTAAACGCATCTACCGGGAACCTGTCTATGCCCTCGGTATTATTCCCGCGCCTGAAGAAGGGAGACTGTACTCATATAACGCCGCACGAAGCCTGACAACTCTGGTGAATGAAGCTGATAACACCTTTATTTTTGATAACAGTGCCTGGAAAAACGAGGGTGAAAGTGTCAAGTCCGCGTTCCAGCGCCTGAATAATGAAGTTGTAAGGCGGTTTGGGGTACTCTTCCGTGCCGGCGAGGTGAGCCGGATGGGCGTTGGGGAGATGGTTGTTGACTCCAGTGAAATTATCAATACTCTCCGTGGCGGGGGGATTACATCCGTTGGATATGCCGTAAGTGAAGTCATGAGCAAACGCACAAAACAACAACGGGGAATCCTAGGTGGACTGAAGGATAAATTTGGTGGCAAGCGGGAAGCAAATGAGGAAGTGCTGATGGGTGAAGACCGGTCTGCGAAGATAGTTGCCCTTGTACGCAGGGCAATGCTTGGCAGATTAACATTACCCTGCGATTACTCCACGGCAGAACGTGCGCTTGTCCTCCTTGCCGGGCCTCCGGATGAGATGGATCGGAAAGGTGTAGAGAAGGCGAAGAGCTGGGTAGAAGAGAATATTGCCGGTGTAGAAGTCCGTGGAGGAGATTATCCGGTGAACAGTGAATACGTCGCGGCTGTTGTAATGCTGGCAACTGTTGGCAACGCACCCAGAATCAAGGAACTTCTCGATATCGCTAAAGAAACAAAGGAAGATGTTATTAAGTCAAAAGAGAAAAAATCGAGTATGTTTGAAGAAGGTATTGATCCTTTGTTCGAGTGAGGTTGATGATGAAGGGATTAGTGAAATGGATTATACTTGCGATAATTCTCATTGTGTGCATTCCGATAGTATCTGCATTCACTGTTACAGGTGTCACCATAAATCCTTCGGGATCTTTGACACCAGGGACCCCGGTAACGGTCTCGTTACAGGTTGAATTTTCAGCGTCTTCAGGGGAAACGTTCCCTTCCGGCGATGATCTTCAATTCATTACTGATTTGACCAGCCCACAATGGACATATACCATTGTTCTTGATGGTGTTGATAATCCAAGGCCTCAGAGCACATCCCGTTCACTCGATTTAAGTGGTTTTGAACTTTCCTATCCATCAACGGTCGATGAATCTCTTCAGATCACTCTCCAAGGAACGGCCCCTTCCGTTGATCAAACTACCAATAAAACAATAATCACGGTTCAGGAAAATGACCAGAACGGCAATCTTATCGCAAGCTCCGTATTCACCCAAACCACGATGGTAATAAATGTTAATGATGTAGCGACAGCAATATCCGGGATAAAGAATAACCTCACAACATTCAGATCAAATATTGACGAAAAGGCTGCAATGGGGATTGATACCAGTGCCGCTGAATCAAAATATAGTGAAGCATCCAGTGATATTAATGCAGCTGCAGCTCTCCCCTCCACGCAATATTCTGCTGCTTTGAATGATTTAACCGCTGCACAGACGGCAATCGATGCCGGGGGAAATGCACTCGACCTCGCGTGGGCAAACGAAGAAGTTGCAGCTGCTCAGACGCCGATAACAAATGCAGATGCGGTAATCGCATGGTTTAAAGGTAACCAGACCACCGCAGATGACCCCCAGCTCGGTGCCATTATTGCGATGCGAGAAGTTGCTGTTGGTTATATCTCGAGTTCCAACGATTTTATCGCCAACGGACAATATGATCAGGCCCGGGCAAAAGCAGAAGCAGCATTTACGGAAGGCAACGAGTCTTACACGAATGCCCTCCAAAGGCAATATACACTTATGCACAGTGGAGTTGATATCGGCGCAATGATCACTGGGATCTTTAAATCCGGGGTATTGGTGATTGTTGTCGGTATTATTGTAGTAGTCCTGATCGGAGTTGGAATTGTCGTCTACCGCAAACGTTCACGATGGGATGAACTGGGTTAATCCGTTTTTAAAACTCTTTTTATTGCCAGAGAATTCAAGTCCGTAATCAATACGTAAAAAGATGGAGGAGACCGGATCTTTTCCATTTGCAAGCAGACTCGCACATGCATTCTCTATGATTTAGCAGTTGTTGATATCATAAAAATGAGATTTTTTCACCATATCCTATTCTCGATAATAACGAGACGGGTTTATATTACTTTTTGAGAGTAAAAACGTCAATATTAATACTGCCCATCTTCCCATCGCGGTGAATATAGTAATCGATTAGCCTGTTTTCGTTGTCGTAAAAAGAGAACCAATAATCCAGTTTATACGTCTTTTTATCATAGCCCTCAATTGATGGGTAACTTTCAGTATCGTGAAGGATAATTACCCCCGGATTATTTTGTGTTAAGCTGGCAATTTCAGGAAGATCGCTGTACAATTGAATTTTATCCCAGCGATGACCACGATAATACCACGGGAGAGGCCAATAGTCTTTCGATGCGATGACGACACGATCCGAAGCGTCCATCAGCTGCATTACCTGACGGAGATCTTCCGAGTTCTGGACCTGGACAATCGGCTCGTTGATATCCGCTGGAATGAAAGCGACATGCCATGTCATGGTAATAAGGAAAATACATCCAATAAGTGCTATTGCAGTCTTTTGCCAGTTAATCTTGTACACTGCAACAAAGCACATCGGTAGGAGCTGATGAATCAGAAGCCAAGGGACTTTCTCGCCAACGTAGGCATAGAAAGCCATTGTGAGGATCATCCAGTAAATACAGAATCCGAAAAAGAGATCGGATTTTGAATGTATCTCATCTCCCCTTTTTAACTGTTCCAAGCTGACTGTTGCAAGTTCTTTGGTTGAGAGAACAAACCCCCGGTGCAGTACCCAGTTTCTGGTCTTTTTTACTAGTACTAAAATATCCTCTCCAGCCAAGAGGTACTGGAAAGTCCCGATCATTGCGAGGATAAAAATCGGAAGCTCATAGAGCAGGTAAAGTGGGATATAAAAAAACCAGGGCCCGCCAAGACGCTGCTCGTTACTCATTGAGATCCAGTGATCAACAGCCTGGTACCACCCGGTTGTATTTGCCTCGAAATGGACTCCGGTGACAGATACCTGAAAGTTTTGTCCTACGAGAGTCTCCGGATGGGTCCAGAATGCTGAGTAAAGGAGAGCCGTTAATGCTACAACAAGAATTAAAAAAATAATGCTGTGTTTTTTCCAATGAGATGGAAGAACCAGACGACCTCTCCAAACAGCATAGATGAAAAATGAAGCAAAAATAATCAGAATTACTGGAGTCTCCTCTTTGCAGCACAATCCCCCCGCGGTTGCAATAGCCGCAATTATCGCAAATCTGACCTGTCCACGGTCAAAATAATAAAGAAGGGATACAAGAAGCAGGAACGTGAAAAAGAGCATAAAGATGTCATGCCTGAGAAACCGGGAAAAATATACCATATCCGGGGATATGGCGAGAAATAAAGCCACGAGAAGTGTCTGATTCTTATTGATATACCCAAGACGATAGACATAATACACAAGCGGTATCAGGAGGGCTCCAAAGAGGGCGGGAAGAAGACGAGCGACGAGGTCTGAAGCTCCGAATAATGAGAACATCCCCGCTGTAACATAATAAAGGAATGGCCCATGATAACTTGGATCATATACCCATGTTCCTTGAGTGAGTAACTGAAAAGAGAACCAGGAATGAATTGCTTCATCATGATGAAATAACTTGAGATCGAGCTGCCAGAAACGCAGAAAAATTGCAATGAGGATAATTAATAAAAAAACTCTCTCAAAAGTGAATACATGTTTGAGTTTACTGGAAAAATGAGCGGCCTGTTTCACGCCGCACCTTCAACTCTCTAAAACTATCTCAATGCCAATATCTTTTGGCACCTGGATGCGCATTAACTGGCGGAGTGCACGTTCATCGGCATCGATATCAATGAGGCGCTTATGTACACGCATCTGCCAGCGATCCCATGTTGCGGTCCCCTCTCCATCCGGACTCTTCCGTATCGGCACGACCAATCTTTTGGTTGGGAGGGGTATCGGGCCGGCCAGATTCACACCTGTGCGTTCGGCAATCTCCCGGATTCTGTCACAGACCATCTCTACTTTCTTGAAGTCTGTCCCTGTCAGGCGAATTCTGGCTTTCTGCATGTTGTTCACCAAAAATAATATTATCTCATCTTAATATTATCTCATCTGTTTCGGCTGAATGGCAATGCACATTCCAGCGGCGATCGTTGAACCCATATCGCGGACAGCGAACCTGCCAAGCTGCGGGAGTTCCTTGACATTCTCAATGACCATCGGTTTCGTTGGCTTGATGACGACAATGGCGGCGTCACCTGATTTAAGAAATGTCGGGTTTTCTTCCTTGGTCTGACCGGAGCGTGGGTCGAGCTTCTTCTTGAGCTCGATAAATGTACACGCAGTCTGGGCGGTGTGGCAGTGGAAGACCGGGGTATAACCTACGGTCAGTGCACTTGGGTGCTGGAGCACGACAATCTGTGCAGTAAACTCATCGGCAACCGTTGGCGGGGCATCTGCGGGTCCGCAGACATCACCACGGCGGATATCTCCTTTGCCGATACCGCGGACGTTGAAACCGACGTTGTCACCGGGTACTGCCTGGGGGATCTCTTCATGGTGCATTTCGATGGACTTGACCTCCCCTGGG
>Ga0074046_10002823_pt1 | contig 14803 bp, 6 predicted proteins | sample BogForMeECP23OM3_FD_94441 | JGI IMG/M metagenome (GOLD analysis project Ga0074046, IMG submission 94441) | Bog forest soil microbial communities from Calvert Island, British Columbia, Canada - Bog Forest MetaG ECP23OM3 | ecosystem: Environmental > Terrestrial > Soil > Wetlands ...
CATGCTACAAGGATTGCATATATTCGTGTCGTTTATTCAGACCTACATTTTTGTGCTGCTCACCTGCGTGTATCTGGGAGAGGCGACGGCGCACGAGCACTAGAGGATCAGTACCCAGTATCCAGTACCCATCTGCCGGTGACTCGGTTTTTTCTGGGTACTGGGTACTGGTTACTGACAACTGCCGTTCAGCGTGAGGGCGCCGGCTTACACGAGCACGGCGTCAACCACCCACTGGGGGCAATTCATTAAGGAGAAACAAATGCGGAAAATCGTAATGTTGTTGTTCGTGATGATGATGTTCTCGGTCCTGGCTGTCCCGGCGTTCGCTCAGACCGGCGCAGGCGCGGCTGGCTCAACCAACTGGGTGGCCATCACTTCTGGTTTCGCGATCGCCATCGCATCTGGGTTGGCGGCGCAAGGCCAGGGCAAAGCCGCGTCAGCGGCGTGCGAAGCGCTCGGACGCAATCCGGCCGCCCGCGCGGGCATTCAGGTGGCGCTGATTCTTGGCCTCGCCTTCATCGAGTCGCTGGTGCTGTTCGCGCTGGTAATTATTTTCGTGAAGGTGGTATAAGCAGGTTTGTGATTTGTTGGTTTGGATGAAGCCTCTGCGAGCAGGGGCTTTTTCCTTTTGTGACGTGAAAGTGCGCGAGGGCACCCGTACTTCCGACTAGGCTGAGAGCGCGATCTATACCTTTCGTTCGCCGGTCCAGTCGGCGGCGCGACTGTCGGTGCCTTTTTGCAGGGCCTCGATCAGGACGCGGCGGAGGCGGTAGCGGCTGTCGAGATCCATGCTGACGAATTCGAAACCGATTTCATTGATGCGGGCGCGGCGGAGCAGAACCTCGCCGCGGATTTTTTTCACACCCAGAGAGATTTCGACGTGGGCTTCGGAACCGACGCGGAGATTGTCGTTGCGCGTGCCCATGCCGCCGCCCAGACTCATCTCGCGCATGACGATGTTCGACTTTCCCCAGGAACTGGAAAGCGTGGCGGAGAGAGCGCGCGGCAGGATGATGCGTTCGTAGCGGCGCTGGCGCACCCAGGGACAGCCGGGGCCGGGATCGAGCGGAGCGATGGCCAGTTCGCCGGCCTCGAGGCCGCTGTCGGCGAGAGCCTGCGTGCCGTAGAGAGGATTGATTTTGGAGAGCGCCTGAATGGCGGCGATTCGCAATTCGCGGTGCTGGCTGTAGCCGAAGAATCTCTTGTCTTCGACGATGGCGCGCAGAACCGAGACGGCCTCGACCTCGCGCAAACGGCCGAGAGACTCGATGGCTTTCAGTTGCACGAACGGGGGACGGTTGTGAGCTTCGCCGGCGGTGGCGAGCGCGATAAGGCTGGCACTGGCGCTGCGGTCCTGACTCATGCCGATCTCGTCGATGGCTTCGGGCAGGATGACGGCGTCGAGTAGTTCGAGCAGTTCGAGCAAGGTGCGTCCGCGGTCGGGTGCGGCGCCGTAGGCGATCTGGCGAACGATGATGTCCTGATAGAAACGGTTGAACTTGCCCATGCGCGAGGGCAGCAACTCGAGCAGCGCGTTGACGGCGAGGCGGCTCAATAGGCCGACCGTGGAGGCAGCCTGCCGGGGCTGGCCGGAACGCAGCATGTCGCGCAGATCGTCAATCGCGGGTTGTCCGAGTTCGCCGACGATTTCCACAATGCGATCGCATTCGACGCGTTTCTGGGCGCGGAAGAAGCGGTCGGCAAGGTGTTCGACGGAGTATTTGGGAAGCTGCTGCAGGACGTCGATCAGATCTTCGGGCGCCTGATCGGCGTTGATGGCTTCTTCGATCATCTCGGGCAGCCGATTTTCGATGCCGACGCGGGAGCGGAGATCCTGCACCAGAGCAGGACGTTGCTCGGCCAGTCTTTCGAACGACGAGCAGAGTTCGGCGATGGCTTTGTACCTTCTGCGAGAGCAGGCCTCCTGGCCGAAGCGGGCGAAGGCGGCGCCCAGCAGGCTCTGGATCTCGGTATCGGTTTCCTTAGCGAGCCTCTCCCCGATGGTGGCCATGGCATTGGGCATGACTTCATCGGGTGCGCTGGCATAGAGATCGGCGAGTTGAGCCAGTCCGGTGGCAGTCTTGCGGCGGGGTTCGGGATCTTTGGCGTCGATGCCACTGCAATAGTTGGAGAGAATCTTGGCCGCGATCTCATTGTCGTCGCGGTCAAAAAGAAGTTCGATGAACTGCCGAATATTGCGGGGCGGCACGCAGGCGGCTTCGCTGGAGAGCAGAACGCTTTTCTTGCCGGCTTCGGGAATCTCAGCCCAGAACATGCGGTCGAGAATGTCGGCGTGAGACTCAACCAGGATGCCGGCCTTGGACATCTTCTCTTCCTGGACGCGCAGGATCTGGCGCAGCGTGTCCATCTGCCGGCTCATGTGTTCCATCATGTCGTGGACCGCGTTGACCTTGACTTCGCCGCGCTGGTAGCGGTCGAGGGCGAACTTGATGGCCATGGTTTCGGCGGCCTTCATCAGCAGCGGAGTGTCATTGCCCTCGCTGCTGCTGTTCTGAGAAGCCTGCTTGGCCAGACTTTCGAGCAACTGGGCCAGATTGACCTTGGCGCCTTCCGGGGCCTTGCCCAGTTCGACTTTCAGATCATCCGGCGTGACCTTGGGATCCTGCATGGCCTGGCCAAAATGAGTGAGCAGGCGGATGGTCTGGATGACTTCCTCTTCCTGTAAGGGAACGACGCCACCGGTCCAAGTTCCGGACGATGTTCCGGGCGATGTCCCGCCCGGCGATGCGCCCGAGCCTGTGCCGCTGGGGATCGGGACGGTGGGTACGCTGCCGAGGGGCGCGCCGCCTGGAGGGCCGGACCCGCCGCTGCTTGCTCCCTGGGCGGCGGCGATCAACTGCAGAAGTTTCTGAGGGTCATTGAGCCAATGCTTGAATTCGGGGCCGAGGGCTTGCGCGGCGAGTTGAGCCGCCATGGAGAATTCGCCGGTGGAAGGATCGGCGGCGACGAATTTGACTTCATTAATGCGGATGGAAGAATCCTTGTTGTCGCCGAGGGTTTCTTTAATCTGCTTGGCGAAGTCCTGCGCTCTGGATCCGCCCATGGCAAAGGCGCGGACGAGACGAGTAAAGTCGTCGAGCGTGACTTTGTTTGAGAACAGGATGCTGGAGAGCCCGGCAGCAGTCAGCAACTGGGCGAAGCTGCGCTCGGCCTGTCCGGTTTCGAGCGGGATGCCGTCGAGAAGCAGTTTGTTATCGGAAACCCCCAGCAGGAAGCCGGTGTCGCCGCCTTTGGGCACCGCCTGTTGGAGTTCGCTCCAAGCGGTCTTGAACTGGTCCTCGGTGCGCTTGTGGCTCGTTCCATACAGGCGCGTGTACTTGATCAAAATATTGAGGCTGTGCAGGAAAGAGCGAGCGGACGCGCAGCGACTGGCATCAGTGTGAGCGGCGTTAGAGGTAACCGGCTCGCTGCGTTTGGCATCCGTTTGAGCGGCGTTCGAGGTAGCCGGCCCGCTGCGGCTGGCGTCACTTTGTGCGGCGTTGGCGATGGCGCCCTCCTCTTCAAAGAATATTGGCGTTGGCAATAACACTAAGCCGGAAAGTGACCTAACGCACGATTACGGAGGTAATTAAGCCGAACGAGGGACCATCGGTTAGCTGCACTGAGGGACACGTCCTTTGGGTTGCGGGCGCGCTACACTGGTGGTGCGGAAACGCGGCCAACCGTGTTTCTGCGGGAAAACCATTCTGATGAAGATCGGCGTGCTTTTTTTTGGCGTGTTGAAAGACGTCGTCGGACGGTCGCGCGAGACCGTTGATCTGCCGGAAGGAGCGCGGGTGCGGGAGATACTCTCCTATTATGCGCGCCAGGCTCCACGCTTTGAAGCGATGGCGCCGTCGCTGGCGATCTCGGTGAATCGGGAATATTCGGCGGCGGAGCGCGAGTTGCGCGAGGGCGATGAAGTCGGGCTGCTGCCGCCGGTAAGTGGCGGGTCGGCGGAAGGCGCCGGAATCCAGGGCAAAGTTCGAAACAGAGTTCGGGACAAGGTTCAGGGCCAAGTTCGAGGGGATGTTCGAGACCAAGTCACAATCGTGCGCGAGCCGATTGATACGGAGGCGGTGGTTGAGCGATTGAAGCGTCCGGCAGATGGCGCGGCGGTGATTTTCGCGGGCGTGGTGCGCGACAACACGCGGGGGCGGCGCACACTCTATCTGGATTATGAAGCTTATGAAGCGATGGCGCTGAAACAGATGGAATCTCTGGCGGTGGAGGCGCGGGCGCGTTTTGGGGTGCGGGGAGTGTCGATCGTCCACCGGCTGGGGCGGTTGGAGATTGGGGAGACGAGCGTGCTGATCGTGGTGACTGCGGCGCACCGGGGCGCCGCGTTTGAGGCCTGCCGTTGGATCATTGACTCGCTGAAGAAGACGGTGCCGATCTGGAAGAAAGAACACTTTGAAGATGGAGCGGTGTGGGCCGATGGGGAGGCGTTTCCCGAAGAAATTCGGCGACCGGAAAGCGCGGCGGGGAAGGAGTCTGCATCTTAATGGTTGACTCCAAATGAAGCGAATCCCAAAGACGCTGCGCGCTGCGAGCTATGCGCTGCGAGCAAACCCGGTCGGGGTCGGCTTGCCGCCCGAAGCTCGAAGCCCGAATCTCGCGGCTTGCTTGATGGTGTGTGCCTTGGTTGTCGGCGTCTTCCCGTTGATGGCGGAGGAACCGGAAACGACTTTCAAGGCCGACGTGAGGCTGGTGAACGTGTTCGTGACGGTGACGGATGCGCGCGGGGCCCCGGTGGCGAACCTGCAGAAAGAAAATTTTCTGCTGAAGGAAGACGGCAAGCAGCAGAAGATCGCGATCTTCAGCAGGGAATCGGCGCTGCCGCTATCGATTGTGCTGGCGGTGGATACGAGCCTGAGCACCAGAAAAGATCTGCCGCTGGAGCTGATTTCGGCGCGCAAGTTCGTGCACGCCATTGTGCGGCCGCAGGACGGACTTGCCTTGTACAAATTCAGCGAGGAAGTGAGCCAAATGGTGCCGTTCACGTCCGACCTGAAAAAGATCGACGCCGGAATCGACCGGGTGCGCAATGGCTCGGCGACAGCGCTTTACGACGCCATCTTTCTCGGCTCGCAGGCGCTGAGCGGGCGGCAGGGAAGAAAAGTGATGGTGGTAATCACCGACGGCGGAGACACGGTGAGCCAGGTGGACTACAAAGAGGCGCTGCGCGCCGCCCAGGAGTCGGAAGCGATTATTTACAGCATCATCATCGTGCCCATCGAAGCCAGCGCGGGACGAGACACGGGCGGCGAGCATGCGCTCATTCAGATCTCATCGGACACGGGCGGGAAGTACTACTACGCCACGTCGCTGCCACAACTGGACGACGCCTTCCGGCAGATCGGCGACGAGCTGCGCACGCAGTATCTGCTGGCGTACTATCCGTCCGAGCGCTATTCGAATTCGGAATTCCGCCAACTGCGGGTGGACCTGGCGAACCCGCCGGCGGGCGGCCCTTATCAGTCGCACTATCGCGCGGGGTATTACACGCGCAAGGGGACGTTCTAGAACCGTGAAAACGAAGCGCCAGAAAAGAGGGCGCCCCGAAGGACGCCCCACAATTCTCAAACAACCGCCGAATTAGAAGTTGACCCGAATGCCCATCTCCATTGCTCGCGGCAGAGTTCCCTCCCGCGCGAACGACCCGAAACTTGCTGCCGGGCTTGTAAGGGAGAGGACTGGATCCAGCAGTTGGTTGTGGTTCAGAACGTTGTTGATATTGAGGGAGCCCTCGATATTGATCCGTTCTGTAATTCGGACATTTTTCTTGATCGCGAAGTTCAAATTCCAGTACGACAGGCCGCGGAACTGCCCGTACCCACCGCTTCTGTTATCGATCCCCAAAATCAGAGGACGGAGCGCGCTAAACACGGCGGTGGGATTTGCGAACATGGTCCCATTGCTGTGGACCGACGCCGACGGGAGCCCTCCCGTATTCATACAGTTCGCGTCGGTGTTCATGTAGATGCCATCGGCCGTGCCAAAATCCTGTCCGCCGCTATAGCCCTCTTCAGCATAACCTGAAGTGGTGGCGCAGAACAGTGGCGCGCCGCTGCCGGCTGCGAAAACAAACGAAGGAGTCCATCCCCCCAGAATATGACCCACCGCGCCGTGCTGGCCACGATAGAAGGGCGACTGGTAAACCATGAACAACGTTTCTACGATTTTGCGATCCGAAGGTTGCACGCCGTACTGCTCATCAAGGTTGAATGAGTCCACGGACACTTGACCGCTAGTGGCCTGAACGACGTCTCCCGTACCGAGCGCTCTGCTAAAGGTGAGATTGTTCTGGAAGGTAATGCCCTTCCAGTTATTGATTTTTATCGTCGCAAAAGCGGCGTTGTAATTGCCATGCCCCAGACTGGTTGCCATGGCGACGTTGCTCCCGATTTGCCCTGCGCTGGTCATCGTGCTGACGGGGAAGTTGAATCCCGGCGCAGTTCCTCCGTGGTCCAGGTAACTCCACAGGGACCAGACACTTTGACTTTGCAAGTCGCCGAACGCCGTGGGGTCATTGATCAACGCCGCCGTGCAATTGCCGGTCGTGCAATAGCCGGTTCCTGCGAGTGCGGCTTCAAAGAATGGCTGCGGGGCAACGGTAATACTTCCTACAGTCGCTGAATTGCAGGCAACGATTGAGGTCGCACAACCCATCGCCTTTTCGATGTTGGCGTACGCAGTTTTGAACTGCTGCCCACCAAGGGTCATCATGTACGGCACCGAGTTGAGATTGACCGACACAAGTGCGTTGTGGATCCAACGACTAATGCCGCCGAATTCCACTGAAATCTTATTTGTAAACTGATGCTGAACGGTGAAATCAATCGAGTCAACGGAATTCGGCCGGGTATGCGGGTCCAGGGGCGAGGCCGTGGTAGCCTGGTTGCTAAGCACGCCGTTCTGGATTGTGCCAGGGAATAATGGCTGCGCCAACGTCGCGGTTGCAGCCGGAAGCGGAGCCGTTGTGCCATCCGTTCCAATACGGAAGGCCCCGATGCCGCTGGTGCCACTAGCGTCGATCGGTCCAGATGAACCACAGGTTCCATTGCTAAAGGCATAGGAGCAACTTACCGCCTCGATCAGGCCGGGACTTAGGAGCGGGGTCAGCACCAGGCCCACGCCGTTTAAACGTCCATAGATTCGCCCATAGCCTCCACGGATCACTGTGGACTTTCCGCCTAATCTCTGACCCAAGTCTGGGTTCCAGGCTACCGCAATGCGTGGGCTGAACGCGTGATAGAACGGGTCAAACATGTGACTCGGATGTCCGGCTACATTGCCGATCAGGGCAAACCCGATTGTCGGGTTGTAGACCTGCCCGGCGAGCGCCGCCGCCCTGCGTTGCGCCAGGTACGACTGAGTACCGAGTTCCCGGCCGTCTGGACCCACGAACATGACCTGCTCCCCATGTTCCTCGCTGGGCGGCATCTCCAAGGCCCACCCTAAACCGTACGTGACGGTGAGGGACGGCTTCAGATGCCATGTGTCATTGAAGTACAGGTTGTAGTAGGGAATGGTTACTTTATCGGAAGCCGGTGTGAGCGGCTTCGTATTCAGGGCCAACTGTCCGCCGGAACCAGAATACGTATAAGCCTGCTGCGAGTCGGTCACGATACCCAGGACTGCGGCCGCCTCGCGAGCAAGGATAGCGCCGCTGAAAGCGGGAGCTAAGCAGGTGCCGCCGCAGGTCATGTCTACGTAGCCGGAACCACCGGAGTCGCCGAGCAGGTACACAGGGTAGTAATTGATGCCTCCGCCGTTGTCAGTCCGCTGGTGGTAATTCCAGTTGTGCTGGTACTGGCCGCCGAATTGCATCAGGTGGTTGCCTTTCAGCCAGGAAACGTCGTCGCGGAGGAAATGATCCTTCCCATCCCAGAACCGTGTGCGCGTTTGCTGGGTATTGACGTTGTAAGGAGCGGCCACGTCATTTCGTTGCTCGCCAAACGGCTCGAGAGCCGCGCCCAAGGCCGGCAGCGTCGTGTTACCGGCGGCTGAAAACTGCGCCGGATCGCCGTTCGATCCCCATTGCCACCAGTTGCGCAGGAAGCTGTAGCGGAAGTCATTGGTCACGTGCGAACTGATGTTCGTAGTCATTCCCAAGACGAGATACCAGGGCACTTGCGGCCGGTTGGTCAGGGAAACCGGGGTGCCCAACTTGTCGCCGGAGAAGAATCCTCCGATGTCAACCTGATCGTCGGTGGCGCGCGTCAGATGGTAGTAGCGGTAGCTCGCCTGGAAATGCCACTTCTGTCCAAAGTCGTGGTCAAGGCGCACCACCGCGAAGTTGTCGGTTTGCTTAAGCGCCATGTTCGCGCTGAATGCGAGTGTGTTGACGCCGTCGCAGAAGGTGTCGCCCGTGAGCGGACCACACCCGGCCGCCAAAGGGACGACGGGCATATACGTGTTCCACAACGTCTGTACGTAAGAGTTGATTCCTATTCCCCTGGGATCAATGGTGGTGCTGGGATTGTTGGACAGATCGTAAACTGTTCCGTCCGGACCGGTAAGGTACCCCTGGCGCATGGCAGCGCTGGGGACGAGTTTGGTGATGGTCTCCGAGTTGGGCCAACGCGCGCCCTGGTAGTTAAAAAAGAAGTAGGTTTTGCCGCCAAGAATCTCTTTGGGAATGATGGGGCCGCCAACCGCCACTCCGAACCAACTCCTGTGCCAGTCCGGCACCGCGATCTTCGGATCAGCAGGCGTGCCAGCATGATTGTTATTCTCCCATGTGTTGCCGGAAAAATTATTGTCCCAATAATACTCGTAAGCCGTGCCATGCCAGGTGTTGGTGCCGCGTTTGGTGACGATCGCCACCTGCATGCCTGAAGAATTGTTGACGTCGGCGGTTTGGTTGGTAGTCGAGACTTTGAACTCTTCTACGCTGTCGACCGGGGTTGGCATCACGCCCGAGGGCTGGCCACCGTTGATCCCGAGATTTGATCCGCTGATCTGATTATATTTGTTCGAGAACAACCCACCGGCCGGATCGTCTCCAAAATTCGGGTTGTATACGCCCGAACTGCCGTCCATGTCGTTGCTGTTGTTGCCACCGTCGAGCGTGAAAACGGTTTGGTCCACCACCGTGCCGGCAGCGCTGCCGTCAGGACTGACGCCGGCTTGAAGCGTGATGAACGAACTGGTGTCGCGGCCAAGGGTCGGTAAGTTCTCCAAAGCGGCGGCGGTGACAGTATTGCCAAGAGTGGCACTCAACGTCTGCAGTTCGGTGCCTGTCACCTGAACCTCAACCTGTTCTGTGACTCCGCCAACTTGCAGCGGGACATTGACCGTGATCTGCTGGCCGACATCAACCTTCAGGTTGGAAACCTTGCCCTGGGAAAACCCAGGGTGCTTGACCGTAAGGTCATAGGTCCCTGTTGGAATATTGGTGAAAACGTAGCTTCCGGTATCACCGGTGGTAGTCGTGCGCCTTGTGCTGGTCGTCTTGTCGGTGAGCGTAAGGTTCGCACCACTGATGACTGCGCCCGAGGGGTCCTTCACCATCCCAACAACCGTCCCGGTGCTACCGGATTGGGCGGCACAGGGACTCGCGCTGAAGACCACATACGTCGAGAACACCAGCAGTACGATCGCGAGGTACGCGTGTTGATAGCTTGGCTTGGGGGTTGCAAAGTTAGATACTGCGGTGGAGAATCTCGACAATCTTTCCGTAGCGGACATTGCACTCCTCCTGGGGAACGAAATCGGAACGCGAATTTACCTGTTTTGCTTTATCTGAAATTGCGGGTAATTAGTCCGTGTTGCGCCCGCGGTCAACCGAGTCAGCAACTATGAAAATGCCGATGCGCGACAGCTATTAATGACAGCATTTCGTGACCTCAGAATCCGAATGCGGCGAAAGGTATGAGTCGGGCGGGCCAAGAGCAATTATTCCCCCGCGCAAGACCTCGGTGAGCACGCGTCATGCCGTTTGAAGTGCATGAAAATAAAGACAAACCTGCGAGTCCGACGCGGTGACATACGTTTTTTAGAATTGTCTGTCGAGCGTCAATATGGTTTTCTATATGGCGCCTGGAACGCGGATCCGCCGAATTACTCTTCGCTGAACTACCAAAACAACTCCAGACTAACCCTGGCCGATACCTCGCATTCGTGACCTGGTAAGCCATCCGCCTGAATCCTTTCCGCTCGTTCTTCGATCTGGCGGGCTCAGCCGATCGGCGGCTCAGGTTGCGCTTGCTCTTACACAAACCTCAACTCTCAAGATCGCTCGGCTGTCTCGAAAAACTCATACATCGCGCCGCTGAAGTGTCTGCATCTAGTAAACTGTTTTATTCGATTTCAGCAGAAAAATCATTGCAGTTGAAATCAGAACCCGTAAACGCGGAATCGCTTCCAGGTTCTGCTTGAGGTTTTCCTCCAGGAGAGTGGCGCTTTGTTTGATTGGTCTGGCTTGTGGTCTGCCTTGCAAGTTCGTCGCGCTGTGCTTATTGGCTTATTGCCCGTAGTCATGGTTACGCTCACGCTTTCGTTGCGGGCGCAGCAAATGACCGAGGAAAATCCGACCACCGGCACCATTCAAGGCACGGTGCGGGATGACGCCGGCAGCCCCGTGGCAGGGGCGCGGGTTTCGTACAGCTCGGCGGCCACCGACACTACGGGCCTGACGCGCACCGGCAAGGACGGGGCGTACGTTTCCGAAGCCGTGCCCCCGGGCGCTTATGTGGTGCGGGTGGAAGCCCGGGACATGTTGCCGTCCGAGGTCAGCGTGAACGTGGTATTGGGGGCGGCGGCCACGGCGGATTTCAAGTTGGAATGGATCAATCCGGGGCCGCTGCGGCTGGAGAGTACGTTCAGTGGCGACGTCAGCGACACATTGCCGATTAACGGGCGGAACTATCTGAATGCGGGACAGTTTGAGCCCGGCGTGCAGGCGGTGGATGGAAGGGGTTACGATCCGGGCAAGAGCGGGTTCCAATCGCTTTCGATCGGCAGCCAACTGGGACGAACCACGCACTACGACTTCGATGAAGTCGAGGCGATGGATGAGACCAAAGGCGCGGCCACGCTGAACCTGCCGGCCGAGGCGGTGCGCGAAGTGATTGTCTCGCGCGTCACGCCGGAGGTGTTTCAGTCGCTGAACGCAACCGGCGCGGTGCGGGTTACGACGCGCTCGGGCGGAGATGAATGGCACGGTAATCTGTTTGGAAATCTGCGCGAACGCAGCGCCGGGATGGCGGGGTTTCCGTCGGGCGATCCGAAGTACAGCCGCCAGCAGTATGGATTTGGGGCGGGCGGCGCGTTGATCAAGAACAAGGCGTTTCTATTCGTCGGCGGGGAACGCGCGAAGCAGGACGGGAGTCTGCCGGTCGAGTACGGCTTTCCGGCTTTTAATGGGACCGCTCTCCGGAGCGCCTATTTTCGCGAGAACATGCTGACGGCGCGGCTGGACTACAACTTCAGCGAAAACATGAAGTGGTTCGCGCGGTTCAGCTACGACAACGCGAACGAAATCGGGCCGCCGGACAGCCAGTCGAATTTCCGCAATCAGTGGAACGTTCCGGGAGCGGCCGGCGGCGTGGATTGGAACCGGGGACGGTTTGTGAACAGCGCGCGCTTCGGCTATCGGAAGATGGTGAACGCTATTACTCCTGACCTCAAGGATTCGGCGATTCTTGCCGCGGCGCCTTTCCACATGCAGATTGGATCGTATGCCCTGGGGCCGAGCGTGGCGGGCGCGCGCCAAGCGATTCAGCGCGACCTTTTCGGGCGCTATGACGGCAGCACGATCTATAAGACGAATCACACGATCCGCTTCGGCGGAGCAATTCATCGCATCGCGCAGGGAGATTTCTATGCGCCCGGAAACGATGGGCCGTCGGTGACCAGTTCGAACGGATTGGATGTGATCACGGCCATCAACCTCAACCCGAACCTGTTGCCGCTTTACCCGGGCGATCCGCGCGGAGGGGCGGGCAATCCGCTGAACTATCCGGTGGGCGCCATCACGATTTTCAACGGCCTCGGAAATTTCAGCGAGAACTCGGCCTTCAACCGGTCGAGCGGCGGACACTTCGACACCCGCCTCGAGGGGTACGTGGGCGACACGTTCAGTCTGTTTCCGAGTCTTAACATCAGTTTTGGCGTGAATTATGTGCGCGACAGCGGGCGCACGGACAGTGATTTGGCGCCGCTGCCATGCTCGGCCTTGACCAATTCCAAGATCCCGAACACTCCACCGTGCCCGAGCGGTTTTATTCTCGATCAGTTCGGTCTGATTCTGAATCCTGTCACTAACCAGCTGAACCCTCCCACGCATGAATTGCTCGGCCAGAAAGTGACCCAGCCGGACTGGAATTTTGCTCCGCAAGCCGGTCTGGCGTGGGATCCCGGACACAATGGGCGGACGGTGGTGCGGGTGAGCGGCGGGTTGTTTTACGACAATTTTCTGCTCCAGAATACATATCAGGATCGCATCAACCGCTTGTCGAACGGGCAATACAACCGCAGCCTGACGCTTTGTCCGGCGGGATCCGTGCTTCGTCCGGATGGATCGGTGGTGAGTTCGGCGAAGAGCTCCGGGCAGACGCTGGATATCGCGACGCAGATATGCGGGCAGCCGATTGGGACGGTTGCGCCCTTCATTCAGGCGCTGCAGTCGGACTTTATGGCGGCGCAGCGGGCGGTGACGGGCGGGCCGAACGTGTACTCGCTGGCAAACAGCGCGGCCAATTTTGGCGGCCTGCTGGCGCCCGGCTTCAAGACGCCCCGTGTGGTGCACATGGATTTCGGAATCCAGCATCAGATTGGGGAACGCGGCATGTTCTCCATCGACTATGTGCGCGAGATCGGCACCCAGTTTCCGCTGGGGATTGACACCAATCACGTGGGCGACTGGAGCTACATGACGGACGGCAGCAACATAGACCCTTTGAAAAATACCTATGCGGCGGAGCTGTCGGCGATCAATGCGACCGTGGCTGCCGCGGGATGCGGGCCAGCGACATCTGCGGGCGCCAGTTCGCAGTTTGCCGTGACTTGCTATTTGAACGCAGTGCCGACCGCGACCATCGCCGATTTCGCGCGCAATGGGCTCGACTCCTCGAATGCGTACTGCGGACCGTTCCCGTGCTCGGTCCTGAACAAGCCGCGGCAGGCATCCTTCGGCGGGATCAATCCGGCCGTGGGATCGAACATCATGTATTTTCCGGGCGGGCGGTCGCAGTATCAAGCCTTGCTCCTGGCCTACAGGACCAGCCTGGCGAGCCCGCTACGCTATGTGGGGCGGTTGGACTTTACGATTTCGTATGCCCTTTCCCGCTATCGCACTAACATCGCGGAGCCGAACGGCAGCGGCGGAGATTATTCGCTGATGAACGTGGCGGAAGATTACAACCGGCCGCATCTTCGACATTGGGGATCCTCGGGGCTGGACCGGACGCACCAGTTTACTTTCACTCCGACGGCGGTTCTGCCGCACGGGCTGCGGCTGGCGATGATCGCTCATCTGGCGTCGCCGCTGCCGCTGAGCGTTCGCGTTCCGCAGCAGGATGGGGGCGGGGTGGCGGGGGAAATCTTCCGCAGCGACCTCACCGGCGACGGCACCGTGGGCGATCTTTTGCCGCAAACCTATATCGGAAGCACGGGAAAATATTCGAACAGCCAATTGACCGGCGTCATCACGCATTACAACACGACGTATGCCGGGCAGTTGACGCCGGCGGGTATTGCGCTGGTGCGTAGCGGCTTGTTCAGCCAGGCTCAACTGCAGCAGTTTTTGGGCGCTTTTGCGCCCACGATTCAAAGCCTGCCGGGGCATTTTGCGTCGGCCACCTGGCTGAAGACCATGGATCTGCGCCTGAGCCGGCCTTTCCAGGTTGCCGAGCGGGTCAAGCTCGAGCCGAACGTCTCCTTCTTTAACGTCTTCAACTGGGCCAACTTCGGGGGCGCGGGGAACCAGTTAAGCGGCGTGCTGAACGGAGCGCCGGGCACTTCGCTGAATAACTCGAGTTCGGCGGGATACTGCGGCAACTCCACCACTTTCTGCACTTCGCGGCTGGACCGGGTTCTGGCCGGTTCGGGCACATACGCCAACGGGGCCCCGCGGCAAATGGAGTTTGGAGTGCGCATCACGTTCTAGGCGGTCGCAGGAAACACTATCTGCCGAGGCATGCGACGCAGCCTCGCCCACGCTGATTTCACAAGGCTTACGCTTCAATCTAAATATCTCCTCCGCATCCTCCAACCGATGCTAAAATAAGCCCACGCTGGACGGGCTGCCAGCCCCGCCGCCGCTGGCGAAAAAAGGGGGTATTTCATGCCACACCCGCGTGTGTGGATGGTATTCATGGCTTTGGGGCTGGCGTTCGTATCTACTCTCGCGACCGCCCAAACCTCTCTTCCCCTCGGTCATAAAATTCGCAAGGAGCAGGCGCAGCTGCCACCCCCGCCGGTTGGTCCGCTGTCCCAAATCCCGATGGAACAGATTCCGCCCGCACCCCCGCACGTGAGCTATCAATACGGGTTGCTGACGATTGTGGCCCAGAATTCGACCCTGGCCGCCATTCTGCTTGACGTACGCAAACTCACCGGAGCCTCCATCGATGTCCCGTCCGGCGCTACCGAGCGTGTGGTCGCGCGGCTCGGTCCGGGGCCGGCCCGTGATGTACTCGCGGGTCTGCTCAATGGCACGAGTTTCAACTATGTGATGGTAGGCTCGCCCTCGGATCCGGCGGCCCTGTCCGCCCTGTTGCTTACCCCGAAGCCAGGGGGAAGCCCGGGCGGCGCGACAACTGCCAATACTTCCGTCGCCATGGTGGACCAG
>Ga0074046_10002828_pt1 | contig 14789 bp, 8 predicted proteins | sample BogForMeECP23OM3_FD_94441 | JGI IMG/M metagenome (GOLD analysis project Ga0074046, IMG submission 94441) | Bog forest soil microbial communities from Calvert Island, British Columbia, Canada - Bog Forest MetaG ECP23OM3 | ecosystem: Environmental > Terrestrial > Soil > Wetlands ...
CCGCACCGCGCTGTCCCTCTCGCCGCAGCAAGACAACAGCCAAGCCCACTTCGAACTAGGCGCACTCTATCGTTCCCAGGGCCGAGGGGCAGAAGCGATGAGGGAGTATCAGGCGGGCCTGAAAAGCGACCCGAAGAATCGTGACGCTCTTGCGGCTGTGCAAGAGCTGAGTTCACATGTTCGCGCTCAGTGAGGCCTGGCCTTGCGGCAAAGAAAATTTTGCTTTACATGATGAAGAAACGTGAGATAATAGAAACCTTAAGTTTCCCTTTGACAAGGCGGTACGGGGTAGGTTCGTTAAACTCAAGAGAGGAAACCCTATGAGAACATTGCGTCAAGCGCTGTCAAGCTATGTAATATGCCTTGTAGTCCTACTGCTGGGAGCCACACCTCTCCTGGCAAAGAATGGATACCTCAGGTTACATGTGACCCCGAAGCAAGCTTACGTTTATATCGACGATGTGCCGCTAGGATGGGGGAGTGGCCTCTTCTGGGCCGTCCCGGGCGAGCATACGCTGGCTGTTTATAACTATGGGTACAAGTCGTATAACACGAAGTTCACTTCGGAGAGCGGAAAAACCGGCAGCCTGTCTGTGGCGCTGGAGCCTATCCCCGGGAACGTCTCAGGCCCCTGGGGGATGATACAGCTTAAAGGTCCGTCGGAGGCCGCAGTGCTGCTGAACGGGAAGACGCCGCCCTTCTTCGTCGGCCACGTGGATGAGTTTAATTTCAACTTCGCCTGGTGGCACCAGGAACTGCTGGTGCCTCCCGGGAATTATGACCTCAATGTATTTAATTACAATGGCGCACAAGTCTATTCCGGGCCGGTTAGCGTTGCCGAAAACCAGCGGCTAACTCTCTCCCTGAACAAATCAGGAGAGAAAAAGACAACCGACTGGCCGCGCGGCAAGACGCTGACCTCCCCCCTCCCTCGCTTCAAAGCCGGAATCGCCAGCGCCACCGTGGCCGTGGCCAAGCCCACCTCCCAGCTGACGTCCAGCTCGAGCCAGATTGACTGTGGTGGCACGGCGCAGCTCAAGTGGTCCACCACCGAAGCCCCGCGCGTCGAGATCAGCGGAACCGGAGAAGTCGCGGCAGCGGGCGAGCAATCGGTGCAACCCAAGCAGACCACTTCCTACAAGTTGACTGCTACCGGGCCGGGCGGCACGGCCAGCTCCGACGTCACGGTCAATGTGAATTCGAACATTCAAGGTTCGCTGAGCGTGACACCGGCGGAGGTCCGTTATCACAAGGTAGGTGACAAGGTCGACCAGCAAGGGAGCGCTTCGATCTCCTGGTCTGCCCCCGGGGCCGATACCGCTTCGCTGGACCCGTTCGGTTCTGTATCGCCCACCGGCGGCCGCGCCGTTCAACCTACGCCCAGCAAAACCGACGTGGGACCGATCGACGAAACCCTCACCTATACGCTCCACAGTTCCAATGCCTGTGGAGGCTCTGACACGCGGACGGCGAGCTTGCACATTGTGGGGTCCATAGAGTCGGGGCGAAATGCCGAGGCCGAAGTTCTACAAGTCAAGCTGCCGGGCAACAGCATCTACTTCCCCACCGACCTTCCCACCACGGCAAAACCGGAGGGCGGGCTGGTTTCCAGCCAGACACAGTGGCTGCAGGAACTCGCGACCAACTTCAAGCAATACCTGCAGTTCAGCCCGGATGCTCACCTCGTCCTCGAGGGCCATGCGGATAGGCGCGGGTCCGTTAAATATAACATGGCGCTTACCGAGCGGCGCGCCGCGCGCGCGCAGAGCTTCCTCGTTGAACAAGGGATCAGCGCCGCGAACCTCGAGACGAAGAGTTTCGGAAAAGAACAGCAACTCGATACCGCAACCGTGAAGCAGTTGACCGAACAGAATCCCGATCTTACGGACCAGGACCGCAAGATGGTTTATCGCCGTCTCCCAATTTTTGTGCTGGCGAACAATCGGCGGGTGGATATTGTTCTCAGCACGACGGGGAAGAGGTCCCTTGAATACTATCCGTACAAAGCGGCGGACTTGAAGGCGCTTCTGGCAGAGCCCCACAGGGCCAAGGCAGCACCCAAAGAGACGAAGACCGAAGTAAAGAAATAGCTGCCGCGGGGTGCGCGCCTGGCGTTTCCTTACCGCGCGCGCACTCTCTCGCCGCTTGCCAGGTCCGCCAGGATGTTGAGCAAGACACTGGCATGTCGAGGGGGCGGGTTTGTGCCGAGACGGCGGGTCAGCCTTTAGTGCTTAGTTGACAACCGGCAGCTTTTGGTTTTCTGCTTCCTCCCTGCTTCCCTCTCTCACCTGCAGCCTGGCAGTTTTCAGCGGTCCCCTGAAAAAGCAGGGCGCTGGATTAAAGCTCTACAGTTGACTAGAAATGGTATGACGCAGCGTTATGCTCAAGCTGACCGCTCAGTGAGGAACACGTGAGCCCCTCGGGAGGCTGGTGCGACAGAAGAAGACACGGCCTTAGGCCCCCAGCGGCTAGGGCTGGGGCACGCCAGACCGGGACTGCAACAGCCTCTCCCACTGATTGAGCAAAAAGGGCGAAGCAGGACCTGCCCTCCAGCTTCTCAGGATTTGGGTATCAGACCAATCCCAGCATCGCTGCGGTTCGACATCAACGTTGACGGGCCATCCGTCCCAATCTCCTGCCGGGTAATAAAAGGCGCCGACCACTTGCATCCACAAAGCTATGGCCACGGTCGCAGCGAACGCCACCTTCAGCACAGGGCGAGCCCGAATGCTGGCCCACACCGGGACCAGGAACCAGGCCAAGAAGGGCAACAGGTCCGTGGAGTAGCGGGGACCGAAGCACCACCCGGCCCACCAGTCCATCACGCCCACCTGAACCACGAGGATAGCAGCCAGTGCCACGATGAGCGGGCGGCTCCAGCCAGGGTTCTTTTCCTTCCAGAGTCTAGCTGCGCCCCAGAACGCGAAGGCCACCCACGGCGTGTAGACGAGCAAGCCACGGCTTGGACTTACCAGTGATCCGGCGAGGCCGACACCGAGACGGGCCAAGAGGCCGAAATGGCCGCCGCCTTCCGCTCCAGGCGCCGGGCCTCCGAAGTTGCCCAGCAGTCGGCCAAAGAAATACAGGTTGTAGGCGAACACCAGCGAACCTAAAGCAACTGACGGCGTCAGGAACAGAAGCCCGTTCTTCCACTGCCTGCGGCCGACGAAATAAAGTAGGAAGGCCACAATGAGTACGGCTTCCAGGGGCTTGTTGGCGGTGGCCACGGCCACGGCAAGGCCCGCCCAAAAAGGAGCGCTGGGTAAGTCGGGAACACGGAATAGCGCCCACAGCAAGAAAGCGAAACTCAGCTCCGTCAGCCCATGTCGCCAAAGAGCCTGGCTCGATATCGCCCACGTGTTGCTGGCCAGGCCGTAGATCAGTGCCACCGCAAGACTGACGTTGCGCGAGGCGATCTTGCGAAAAGCGAGAAAGAGAAGTGCTCCCGACAGCGCGGTGATCAGGGACGCGCTGAGTTTCTCCATCGTGTTGACGATCAGGAGGAAGGTGAATGAATACGGATACAGTGGAGGCGACTGGCGGGAGAGCCACCAAGCTGGTAAGACGTAGAGCGGCGTCACGAGAACGGGGGTGATGATCGGGTACCCTGACACCAAGTGACCGTGGGACTTGGCGGTGAAGTACGCCCCATTTACTCCCAAAGGCCCGGCAAGGCCGCTTTGGAGCCATTGATCCAGGTGATCCAGGGAGAAGCTGTGGTCCAGGAGAAGGCTAAAGGGCAGGAAGCGAGCCGGGAGAGTGTCCTGCGAACCAATGGTCGCGAAGTTTGCATTGTAAATGACAAACAGAAGAAGCAGCAGGAAGCCGAAGAAGATCAAATCACGCCGAGGTCGGGCGCTGGGAAGGCTCGGCATTCTACCGCTGAGGCGATCCGAACTCGCCACCCTTAGTCGCCCCAGGGCACGTTTTCTTGGCAGTTTTCGTCGGCTCGATTTTCCCGCCATGGCTGGAGGCTCATTGTGCCACCGCCTTGGCGAACCGTCAACGTGTTACGTTACGTCGGTCTGCGCAGTCTTGCCACCGGGCATTTTGCTCTGATGAGCAGTATTTGGGTGGGGGACCTGCGCTGCACCCGCTGCCTGCTGCCTTCTGTTCTTCCCCAGCCCCCCACTCCCCACCACCCAGCCCCTCCCTGTCACGGCAGTCCTGACTTCTTCCCGGAGGCGGCAGACACAGAGCTAATGACCGGGCGGGGAGGCGGGTGAGGTCGGCTTTGCCGGCTGGCCGGAGAAGTACTCCTTATCGAAATACACGTGGTACTGGTCCGAGACGTGTTGGATGAGCTCGCTGGCTTTTGACCTGCGAAGTTCCGACTCCAGGGCCGGTCTGACTTCCTCGAACGGCTTCACACGCTTTTCTTCGACCTTGATGATCTCCAGCCCATAAGGAGTTGTGATGATGTCACTCACTTGGCCCGGCTCAAGAGAGTACGCCGCATCGGTAATTGGGGGGACGACTTGGCCATACTTAATGAAACCCATGTCGCCGCCGGAAGCGGCGGTGGCGTCGTCCTCCGAGTACTGATTAGCCATCTGGGCAAAGCCAGCGCCCGCCAGGATTCGTTCACGGATGTCCACGAGCTTCTTGCGGGCCTCCGGCTCGGGCAGCGCGGGATGGCTTGGGTTGTTGGATTCCGCCGGGGCGTCCTTTGTTCGGATGAGAATGCGGGCAATGCGAACTTCTTGAGACTGCGCTTTATCTTTCTTGTAAAGTTCCTGGAGTTCCGGGTCGCTGACTGTGACGCTCTGCTCGAAGTGTTTTTGAGCGGCATCAGCCAGGATGCTCTCCCGGGCAGCCTCGAGGGCACGCACCACCTCGGGTTGCTCCTCGAGTTTTTCCTTGACCGCCTCAGCCGCCAGTATCTTGGTGCGGGCAATGTACTGGGGCAAAAGATGTTTTCCCGGGCCTCCGTAGAAGGCGCGATAGCGGGGAGGCAGTGCCTGGATGAACTCCTCGACCTGGGTGGCGGTAATCTGTTCATTGCCAACGGTGACCACGATGCGCTTGACGGGTGCGGATTGAGTCTTCTGGGGCGAAGCGTCTTGCGGCGCGGACCAGATGGACCGTGGCCAGCCGCAGAGCGCGATCTGGAAAATGACCAGTAATAACAAGTTTGAGAGCAGGCTCCGCAAGGTTACCTCACATGCTGTAGAATTAGAAAATCGAAATTAGAAAATCGAAAACCGAAAATCGAAATTCGAAATTGGAAAATCGAAATTCGAAAATCGCTAGAAAATCGAATACGGGAAGGGAAAATCGAAATTGGGAACTCGCGAGCGGTTCCGCTTGTGCTCCCATCTTCGAGTTTCTATTTTCCAGTTTCCAGCTTCGATTTTCGATTTTCCAGTTTCCAGTTTCCAGTTTCTAACTTCGATTTTCGGATTCCGTTTTTCGTTTTTCGATTTTCGGCTTTCCAATTTCCAGTCTGCTTTAACGGGTCCGGCTTGGAGGGACCTAGGGCTCCGCAGGCTTCTCAGAGCCAGGGACGAGGGAGGTTCCCATGGTCAGTTTAGTGACCGCGTTTTCAGGCTGGGTCGTCACCATCACCCCGAGAGTTAACGCCTGCACCCTGTCACTTTGCAGGCTGGACGGGTCGAACTCGAACTCGAGCACCCCAGCCTCACCCGGCTTGAATTCCTTCTGCTGGGTCTTTAACCGCAGGCAATCACAGCTTATCTGCACTTCGGCCAGCGATACGTTATGGTTACTGACGTTAGTGAAAGGGAAACGGGCCACTTTCACCTCACTCCCGTAAGTCTCGCCTAAGCTGACCCAGAAGGACTGGAACTTGAGGTCCTGGGAACCGAGGCGGAGGTGGGGCGGAGGCGCTTGCGGGTGAGACGGCGTAGTGAAAGCCGATTGCAAGGCTTGGGGATCGGGCTTTGAAAACTCACAATACCAAACGCCCCTGAGCCGCCGCCACCGCGACTTCTGGGCCTTTAGAATAGGCTGTGGTGCGATGGGGAGAATGGTTGGAACCATAACGACCACCGCCGCCGTGTTTCCGCTGGGATCCAGCTTGATGGACTCAATCTGGTATCCTGCCACTGGCTTCTTTTCCTGATACCGGAAGATTGGCCGCGACTCCTTGGTTAGATACTTTTCGACCTGCCCCCAATTGCCCTGCTGGAGGGCGCCGTACAATTGCTCAACTCGCGTCCGCAACGACTGTTCGCTCGACGACGCAGCCAGAGGCGGCACGCCTCCAGAGAGGAGCCAAATCGCCGCCAGCAAGCCGGCGGCCAAGGCAGAATTGCCAACTCTTGTTCTTGCAGCCTGCATCTTTAACATGGTGAACCCTAACGGGCGGCAATGTCAAGGCGCAACCCGCACCAGCAACCAGACAGCCGCGCTTCGCGCGGAGCCGCCCTCCCTGATCGCTTCGGGACATGGCAAGCCCCTCGTGGGCAAGGACAGGAGACCCGCAAGAGGTCGCCCCGTGTTCTGGTTGGTTTTTCTCCCTCTCAGGGCTGGAGGGACCTGACAATGCTTCCTGTAGAGTCCAGAATCCCGGCGATCCTTCCCCCCTGCTAGGGATCCAGCATCAACCAGTATGTGCCTTCAATTTGATGGTTGGGGACAGAACTGTCGCTTCCGTTTTCGGAATTAGCCTGGACCGGACACAAACCTCTTCCCCGCGGAGCGGCGCCTGCTCTCCGCCGCCCGCTAACTCAAAACGTTATGCTGTCAGATGGTACTCTGACTGATAACTCGGCTCCTGCCACGGCTAAGAAGCTAGCCTCCACCCTTGACAGGTCTGCCGCCGTGTCGTTCGTCGAACTGTAAATGCGGACTGCCGTCAGGCGCCACTGTGCTTGCAGCCCGCGCGCGGAGAGTCTGAGGCAGCCCCGTCTCAGCGGGGCTGCCTCTTCGTCGTCCACTAGTTCAAAACGCCGCTAGAGCGTAGAAAGATTGTGCTGCTCTAGTGTCCGTACAAACCGGAGAGCCGTTTCTCTAAACGCCGAGCTAGATTGACTGGAGTCAATGTATTCTCGCCCATCCCGTCACCGTTCAGATCACGTGGTGACCACTCGGGATCCGGAATGTTTATGGCAAGATAATTTGCGTATATTCCAGCGCTGACACCCAATGAGTAGTCGATGGCAGCGTAGCCATAAGCCTGCGAGAATTCGCACTTGGTCCATATGTAGCCCGTATAACCTGCGGTTTTTGGCCGCGAGCCAGCCAGGTCATACGCCATGGTCGAACCCGCGGCTATAGGTCCCATGGTCCAACTGTCCACCAGGCCGCCTCCCGCGTAGAAGAAATTGTAGCAGTTACCCGACTGCGGCGTGGCGCTACCCGCTTCTAAGAGGAGATCCGGTGGGCCAGGATAATACGTTGAGCCCGCACCGGCGGTGACGGTCGCGATGTTCGAGCCAAGAATGCCAAGCGGATCCATGGTGACATTGGAAACCGCGAGATCCGTGTCCCATGGGCCAGCATTGAGCACCAAGGGGTACAGAAGGTTGGTTTCGCAATTGTTGAAGCAGATCACGTTGACCGTTCCCTCATTAACTGATACAAACCGCGGAATGGCAGTGGTGGCCGGGGGCACCTCGGGGTTCTTGTATATAGAAAGGGTAACGCAAGGCAAGGCGCTTGTCCCTATCGGCCCTTTCGAATAGAATTTGAAAGGAAGGTTGAGGTTCTCAGGGCTTCCCGCGTCATTGTTTCCGACGCAATACTCGAAAGTTGCCGTGCCGGTGTTGAGCCCAGTGGAGTTCCAATAGCTGTCCTTGCCGCTGAGTTCCGCGTCTAGGGCCCCGACACCGTAGCAGGAACCCGGTTCGCCGGTAGTCACTTCGGTGCACGGGATCGGTTCCCCTGCTGAAACCCCGAAATTAGCGGGAATATTGTTAAGAACAACCGTAATCAAGGTGGGGTTCGTAACGAACCCGGGACTACTGGATCCGGTATCCAAGGTGTCTTCCCAAGACATGCTCGTCAACGCGTAAACGAACTTCTCACCCACGTTTACGGTGAAGTACCTCTCGTACTGTTGGTTGCCCTTAAGGACACCTAGGCAGAGCAGGACATAAGCAGTCTGGGATATCTCACACTTGTACCGCTCGTCTTCCCTGCAGTACACACCCAATCCAGGGGATGGCGATCCCGGCAGTCCCACCGAGAGGGCCGGATCCGGGTTCACATTCAGCACAATGTTAGGATTGGGCTGATTTTGGAGGGTCATATTAGCGGCTGGGCTGAATGCCTGTATAGCAATGGTGACATAGCCAGTGGCTGGACTTGCACATGCCACAGTGGCATTAAGGCGAACACTGATGTCTATCAGGGCGTTGCCAGGGCCGCTTCCTCCAGTGGCGGGCCAAACAACCACATTCGTATTGAATGTTAGGGTCAGGATTTCGTTCGGAGCGTAGCCGCCGATGGCGGTCGGGTTTAGAGTGGCTGTTATAAAACCAAAGGCACCCGACCCACCGGTGGGGGCGCAGCCATTGACCCAGCCCACGCCGCCGCCGGAACACTTGAGGTACACCGTGCCGAGGCCCGCGACGGGCGCAGTATAGTAGATTTTAAAATAGGAGCTAGAATTGATCGTGCCGGTGCTTTGGCTCTGCAGGCCGATTTGGCCGGTCGCCTCGGTCAGGCCTTGACAGCGCCCACCGGGATTTGTGTTAGCTGATGCTTGCCACGCGGTTTGCGCCAAGGCACTGGAGGCCGATGCCACAAGCCCGAAAACCAAGAACAAACTTACCAACAACAAGTTTCTCTTCGTCATTTTCTTCCTCTCCTTTTTTATGGGGTAAGCGTGTTTGCGTTCGCTAACCCGTGACTGGCTGAAAGAGCCGTTTTGAACCAATAGACGCCGCCGACCTTATCATTGCGTCCAGCCTCTTGTCAACAACTTTTTTTTCGCGGAAATGTTATCCCTCAGTCTCGCGTGGCCACGCGCCCAGCCCGGCGCCTGCCGCCCCTTCTCCCGCGACTGCGGGATCAGGGCAAGCCATAAAGGGCGAGCCGACGCCACCCGAAAATGAGCGAAAACGCCGCAGCGCTGGTTTGGGTGAGGAAGCAGTCGAAACGAGCATCGCTCCCTCCATGCTTTCAAGGCCCTTCTTGTGCCTTCTCATGTCTCCGACTTCGCCGCCACGCTGCGTCTTTACTACCTCGATCAAAACTCTAAATGATGAGCCATACGCTAGCATCAACAAAACAGGCTGTCAAGAGCTTTTTTGGGAATTTTTTTGGGTTTTTTTTGGAGGACCTTTTTACTGGGAGGGGAAGGCGGCAGTCAGGAGTCAGGAAATGAGGAAACTGAGAATTTGAGATTTGAGATTGGAAATTGGAAAATGGAGAATGGAAACTGGAAAATGGAAACTGGAAAATTGGAAACTGGAAAATGGAAATTGAAAATTGAAACTCGGAATTCCTAGCCTCGGCCAGTTTCCATTTTCTAGTTTCCATTTTCTACTTTCCATTTTCCAGTTTCCAATTTTCCAGTTTCCATTTCCCAGTTTCCATTTTCCAGTTTCCATTTTCTAGTTTCCATTTTCTAGTTTCCAATTTCCAGTTTCCATTTCCCAGTTTCCAGTTTCGTTGAGCCTCACTTGCATCCGCGGGCCCCTGAATTCTGGCTCCTGACTTCTGACTCCTGAATCCTGAATCCTGACTCCTGCTTCTACGGGTTCAGCAATTGGTCCTTCTTGAATTCGCGCCGCAAGTCCTTCAACTTGTCGCGAAGCTCGCGGGTGGCCTCGAGGGCGCCGGGACGAGTACTGATGACGTGCGGCGTCACCAGCACAATCAATTCCGTTTCCGTGGTGCTGTATTGAGTGCTCCCAAAAAGCGCGCCGAGAAAGGGAATGTCGCCCAGCAGCGGGATGCGATTAACGGTTTTTTGGTGGTTGTACGAGATCAGCCCGCCCAAGGCAATGGTCTGGCCGTCCTGAACCACGGCGTGGGTGGACACCGAACGCTTCGTGAAGCTCGGGGATTGGATGCCACCCGCTGCGGGCGGCTCCTCGTTGCTGATGTCCTGGCTGATGGTAAGGGAGATCAGGCCTGTGCTGGAGATGCGCGGAGTCACCGAGAGGATAACGCCCGTGTCCACATTGGTGACGGTACTGGTGTACAGGCTGTTGCCCGCAATCTGTCCGCCCTGGGCGAGACCTTGGGAGGTGAGAACCGGCACTGAGTCGCCCACCTGGATTCGCGCCTCGGTGCTGTCCGTGGTGAGCACGGTGGGGGCCGCGAGCGTTCGCACCCGCGAATGATTTTCACTGGCAGTCAGAAAATCCATCAACTGGTGGGTCTGGCCGAGCAGGGAGCCGGCGGAAAGTGTCAAGCTACCCGCGGAGCTGACACCGTAGTCACCGAGGAGTGGCAGAGACGCGGTACCGCGCTGCTGGAGCGCGTACGTGAGACCAAACGATAGTTCACCGGTAATGTCCACTTCGTAGACTCGGGCTTCGATCAGAACCTGGCGGGGCATCACGTCTAGCTTTTCGAGAGTCTTGGCAATTTCGGCATACTCCTGCGCCGTGCTCTGCACAATGATGGAATTGCTGACCGGATCAGTGACGATGCGCAACGCCCTCTGGGGCGGCTCAGCGGTTCCCTGGCCGGCCGCCGAAGCGAAGGCGCCCAGGCCCCCGGTGGCTTCACTCGCGCGCGGCTGCAGACCTTGTGCCTGCGCTCCCCTGCCGCGGCCGGCAGCGGTTTCCGAAGAGGCTGCTGCACCCCGCAGGTTCTGCAGGAGTTTGACGAGGTAATCGGCTTCAGAATTCTGAACCTTATAAACGAAGGTCTGAATTCCTTCCGGGGCCGCCGGCTGGTCGAGCTTCTCCACCCATTTCTCGACCTCCTCGAAAGCGGCGGGATCAGCGGCCGCAACCAGGATACCATTGATACGATCGAGGGGCACGAAACGCAGTGGCGATTGCTGGTTGGCGAGCGCGTAGGTGGAGAAAATCGCCTCCAGCTCCGGAACCAGAGCGGAGGCCACATTGTTGCGCACCGGGATCACCCGCACGCGCTCCGCGGCAACGCTGGAATTGTCAAACTGCTGGAGGATCTCCATCAGCCGCTTTATGTTCAAGCTGTCATCGACCAGGATCAGGGTGTTGGCCCCCTCGTGCACGGCCACACTCCCCCCCTCCGAAAGAAACGGCGCAAGCATTTTCGCCATGTCCGCCGCGAAGACGAACTTCAGGGGGATGATCTGCATGAGCATGTGATCATCCGCAGGCAGATTTGCTCCGCTGGCGCCGGTCGAGATACCCAAAGGGTTCTTGGGGGCCGCCGGGAGAGGGATGATGCGATAGAAATTCCCGGTCTTAATCGCCGTGGCATTATTCATTTTCAGAACAGTTTCGAGAATGGGTAAGAGGTCCTCGGTCTTGAAGTCGCCCGCCGTGGAAATGGTCACCACACCTCTAACGGCTGGATCGAGAACATAGTTCAGCTTCAACTCGCCGGCCACCAGACTGATGAACTGAAGGAGGTCGGCATTCTCGAGACGGAACCCGACCCCCGCCCCACCCGCAGCCCCCGGCGGCGCGGCCTCTGGCGCCTTCTCTTCTGCTGGCGCGGTTGGGCCGGCCGGAGGAGTCTGCGGCGGCGTGGCCTGCTCGTTTGGTGTGGTTGGGCCGGCGGAGGGAGCCTGCGGCGGCGCCTTCTCTGCCGGCGCGGTTGGGCCGGCCGGAGGAGTCTGGGGCGGCGTGGCCTGCTCGTTTGGTGTGGTTGGGCCGGCAGAGGGAGCCTGCGGCGGCGCCTTCTCGGCTGGCGCGGTTGAGCCGGCCGGAGGAGTCTGCGGCGGCGTGGCCTGCTCGTTTGGTGTGGTTGGGCCGGCGGAGGGAGTCTGCGACGGCGCGGCCGGCGGCGCCTTCTCGGCGGGCTTGCTTGGGCTGGCCGGAGGAGCCTGCGAAGGCGCGGCTGGGGGCTGCGTTGCTTGTGGCGCGGGCGCGCCCGGTTGCTGGGCGGATGCGCGCACGCCGAGGGTTAGGATGGCTGCGGCGGCGAGTGCGAGGACGGCCAAACCCGTCGAGGATCGTAAGGCTCCGCGCCCGAGGACTGGCGCGCTCCGGCACTCAATTTCACGCATCATCCGGTGTGTTCGCAACTGACACTGGTGCCGATCAGAGAGTAAGTGCAATCTGTGCCTCCTTGTCCACCTTACTTATTGGGACTGCCGGCTTGGTTCGGCGACTGGCTGCCGCCTTGATTCGGCAACTCTGAGCCGGGCGTTCCCACGTCCTGCCAATAAACTTTCGTACCGAAAGGAGTCTCGAACACGACCTTTCGCTTTCCTCCGATGATGGTGCCAGCAGGGACGTCTGGAGGCGGCGACTGGGCGGCAGAGTTGGACGCCGCACCGAGGGACGAGGGAGTAATCGTCGCCGACTTGGGAGCGCTTCCCGCTGTGGTTATCTGTGCCGAACGCGCGCCCGGGCTGGCTGTTTTCTCAATCACGCCAGGGAACTGACGGGCAGACTCGGTAACGTCCAATGTGGTCTTCTTTTCCTGCCACTCAATCACCACATTGGAGGTGCCAATAGAAACCAACTTGTAACCGCCGATCTCCTCTCCCGGCAGGACACGTTTGGAGACCGGCGAGGACTGGTCGCCCGGGGCCATCAATGCAAACCAGCCGTCACCCAGGTTCATGGTCCCGAACAAGACCGGCGGTTTCGGAGCTTTGGCCTCCTCGGGCGGTTTCGGCGGCGGAGTACCGCGCAGGGGGCTGAAAACATTTCGGTCAACGATCTCCACGAAGCTTTGCGGCGGTCCTTCGTTATTAGGGCCGGGAGCGGGTGTGGCAGAAGGCTGCACGGGCGCGCCGACGTAGAGCCACTGCGTGCGGCGGCGATAGTCCTTCCAGAGCCGTGTCAGGAACCAGCCCAGCAGGATGTTCACGCCGATAAGCCCCGCGACAATGAGAATCTGCTCGCGACGTCTTGCTAGCATGTGTGCCTCCCGTAAAGACCGAAAACCGAAAATCGAAACTCGAAATTCGCCCGCCCACTCAACAGTCGCGAGTTTCGAAAGGGCTGAAACTCCTCCTCAACAGTTTCGCACTTCGAATTTTGGTCTTCGTTTCTCCGCATTCGACCACCGACCCCCGAGTTTCGAATTTCGATTTTCGTTCCTAGTGCGCGGCTGCCTGGTCCATCGGTTGCTTTACCGTTCGGATCACCGCCCCAATCGTCAACTCCACGTTTGGCATTTCTTGCGAGTCCCCTCTGGCGCCGTAAACCGTGAGTCCGGTAACGGACAAGAGCTTGGGGGAAGAAGCCAAAGCGACCAGGAAATCGACGAGTTGGTCCACGCGACAGCGGAAGTTCGCCCGTCCCGTTACGAGAGAGTATCCTACCTCGAGTTCCTGAGTGCGAAGGAACTCACTGCTGCTGATCTGGATGCCCTTGCTGTCGGCCAACTGGCCCACCAGACGCTGCCACTCGGCATTTGCCAAAAAAGGCGAGGAGCTCTCCAGAAGGCCCGCCTCGAGTCCCTTCAGGCGCGCCTCGGCAGCGGTGAAATGGGCCGGCTCAAGCTTCGCGTCAGCCAACAGTCGCTGGTCCCGGCGAAGTTCCACTTCCCTCTGCTGGACCACCTCGGGGCTCGTGCCCAGGTGGTCCAGCATTGGAAAGACGCCGAAGTTGAACAGCGTGAATAGGGCTGTAGCGGCCACGCCTATAATCAGAACAATTCGATCTCGACGACTGAGCTTTTCAAACTTTTCAAACATTGGAGTCCGTAGGAGGATTGCCGATTTTCGATTTTCCAATCGACAATCGACAATCGTCAATCTTTTCTGGCCGCGGCCTGCCTGAGCCGCATGCGGATTCGAAAAACCTCCTTATTCTTGTTATCCCGTGTGATCGGAGCCGTAAACTCCACCTGGGTGAAGTAAGGCGAATTCTCGAGGGGCGGAACCAAATCCGCCGCGCGATCGGAATAACCATAGATCTCAACTGTATCTTCGCTGATGTGCAATTCCTGGAGCCAAGTGCCGTCCGGGAGCAGCTCGGTTAGTTGCTCGAGCAGCCGGAGCCTCTGCCAGTTGCCGGCTTGGAGGGTCTCAAGGACCGCCGCACGGGTCTCGAGAGCACTCGTCTCCAGATTCTGTCGCCGAACCTGCTGAGCAGGGCCCGCCAGGCGCCGGATCGCGCGGTCCAGGGCGCGGCCGTACAGCGCCCTTTCGATCCAGGCGTGCGCCACCAGGGTGAGCGCCAGAAGCGTCGCCGTGGCCCCCAAAACGTAAAGTGGGAGTCGTGCGGTGCGCTGCGGCTGCCAACGCTCTTCCCGAGGGAGAAGGTTGATGAATGACGAGGTATTGCGGTGCAGGCCCGCATAGGCGGCAGCCAGGGCAGGCCAGTCCCAGCCCAAAGACTCATTGCGCTTAGTCAGATTCAGCTTGGGGCCCGGCAACAACAACGCCCCCTCGAAAAGGTCCGAAAAGGGAGCAGGCAAGGGCCCGCAGACAAACCTGGGAAGGGTTGCAGGGTCGGACACGAGCAAAGCCGCCAGGGTGCGATGCCACTCCCGTTCAAATCGCTCTCTGGCGTTGGCGCCGGGTTCGAGAGGAATCACCTGGGTGGCGCACAGGTTGCCCTGGCGAAACGAGAGCAGTTCCACGCCCGAGGTTTGGCCACACACGATCAACGTCGTGGGCGGCAGCTGGGGCTTCACCAAGCGCGCCACCGCCGCCGCCCCCAGCGTTAAGCCGCTCAGCCGCAGGCCCAGTTCTTGAAGCACCTGCCTGTACCGGTTGACACGCGACTTCTCCGCCACCACAACCATCA
>Ga0074046_10002829_pt1 | contig 14784 bp, 14 predicted proteins | sample BogForMeECP23OM3_FD_94441 | JGI IMG/M metagenome (GOLD analysis project Ga0074046, IMG submission 94441) | Bog forest soil microbial communities from Calvert Island, British Columbia, Canada - Bog Forest MetaG ECP23OM3 | ecosystem: Environmental > Terrestrial > Soil > Wetlands ...
CGGGCGGCATCTTCTACGATCTCCCATCCCAGCAGGCGTTTGCGCTCCTCCGCCTGCGCTAATGAGTAGAACGGCCCGATCGGCTTGGTGGGATGCTGCATCGCCGGGTCGCTGGCCGAGACGATGGTCTGCGTCACCAGGCTGACGACTGGCACATGCAAGCCCGCAGCGGCTAGTTCATCTTGCAAGGATTGCGCCAGCATGTAGCCGATTTCGCCCTGGCTGGCCGCGCCGCAGACGTCGAGCGTCTGCCCGGGTACCTGGTCCGCGGCCCGCTCCGAGCGCAGCAGTTGCGCGCCCACTTGCGGCCCGTTGCCGTGGGTGACGACCAGATGATAGCCGTCGCGAATCAGGCCGATGATCGCCGCCGCCGTGCGCCGTGCATTAGCGAGTTGTTCGACAATCGTCCCTTTCTCCCCGGCCCGTATCAGGGAGTTGCCACCCACGGCGATCAGCATGGTCTTCAAGTCGGTTGCTCGTTGTCAGCCTTCACTACGGCAGGATCGTCAGATTGCATACCCTGCCCCGGCTTTTACATCTTCCCGGACGGTTCGAACCGCCGTGGAAGAGCGGCGCTTCAGCGCCGCGTCAGCGATGACCCAGATCACTGGGGCTTTAGCCCCTGCGGCTTCCCGGGCCTAAAGGCCGTTCCCTTCATGTACGCTCCGGACGCGGCCCTGAAGGGCCGCTCTTCCACGTTCCCCCCAACATCATTGCCAGCGTCGTGGTATTCATGAAGGCTCGTCTGTTACACGCTCGTCGTCATCTCCTGGAACGGCACCGGCTCCGGTACGTCGCGGTACTGCATGAGCTCCAGAAGAATCGCCTTCTGCGCGTGCAGACGATTCTCCGCCTGCTGGTAAACCACGGAATTCGGCGAGTCGATCACCTCGTCGGTCACTTCGTCTCCGCGATGAGCGGGCAGGCAGTGCATGAACACGGCGTCGAACTTCGCCTTGCGGAACAAGTCGGAATTCACCTGATACGGCAGAAACAACTTTCGCCGCATCTCGGCCTCGGCTTCCTGGCCCATGCTGGCCCAGACGTCGGTGTAGACGACGTCGGCCGCGCTGACCGCTTCAGCCGGATCGTGCGTGAGCGTGCATGTGCCGCCGGTTTTGGCGCCGCGCTGCAAAGCCCACTCCACCGCCTCGGGCTTCGGTTCATATCCCTCGGGCGTAGCTGCCCACACGTGCGCTCCCAGTTGCGCTCCGGCGAACATCAGCGAATGGCAGACGTTGTTGCCGTCGCCGACGTAGGCCACTTTCAGTCCCGCCACGTTGCCTTTAAGTTCCTGGATCGTGAGGTAGTCAGCCATGGCCTGGCAGGGATGGCTGTAGTCGGTCAGGCCGTTGATGATGGGGATGCTGGCGTACTCCGCCATGCGCTCGACGATATCATGGGCGTAGGTGCGGATCATGATCGCCTGCACCATGCGCTCCAGGTTCTTGGCCACGTCGTAGACCGACTCGCGCTTGCCCAGGCTGATCTCGGCCGGCGACAGATAGAGAGAAAATCCGCCCAGTTGCTGGATGCCCACGTCAAACGAAACGCGGGTGCGCAGTGACGGCTTTTCGAAGATCATGGCCAGCGTTTTTCCCTTCAGCGCTCCGCTGTGAGCGGAAGGATGCGACTTGATCTCGCGGGCGAGATCGAGGAAATAGCGGATCTCCTCCGGCGAAAAATCTTTGATGGAAAGAAAATTATGACGGCCCATGCGGTCTTCCGTTTCTCCAGGCAGAGGTTGCTCTGCGTCCGGTATTCGATTTGCGTTGATTGCGATTCTGGGTTGCCGACCCCTCTCTCAAGCCAAGAACAGCCGGAGGATTCAGGGCTTCCGGCCGGCAGCAGCCGGGAGCGAAGCAGGAATTCTCAGGGGATGCACCTTGCGGGATGATCTTCTGGTAACCTTGCCGCTCGCTGTAGCTCATTGAGAACACGGCAACATCCCGAGACCCTATGCTCTCTTTTCCGGGTCTGGATGGGCAGTGAAAGGCATCACTGGCCAGGGTGATGGCGGTCACGTTTTGCTGCATCCGACGGTCAAATCAGCTATTTCAGGAGGTCTGTCGGTCAGCTATCTGGCCGGAGGGGCCTTGCTGGAAGCACATTCGACTATGCAGTCAATCACGGATCCACCGGCCCAGACAACGATCGCAAGCGGATCGCGTAAGATGAAGATTCCACGGAGGTAGCCAATGTTGGAAATCAAGGCTGTTCCCATGGAGTTCCCCTCGGACGCCAACATCATTGTGGGCCAGTCGCACTTCATCAAGACTGTAGAAGATCTGTACGAAGCGATGAGCACAACCGCTCCGCAAGCCAAGTTTGGCCTGGCCTTCAACGAAAGCTCGGGCGCGTGCCTGACCCGCGCGGAGGGAAATGACCCGGCCTTGCGCGACTGTGCCGTGCGCAACGCCCGGGCCCTGGCCGCAGGACACACGTTCGTGCTGGTGATGCAGAATGCATATCCCATCAACGTTCTGAACGCCATCCGCAACGTGCCCGAAGTCTGCTCCATCTTTTGCGCTACCGCCAACCCGGTTCAGATCATCGTCGCCGAAAGCGAGCAGGGCCGGGGAGTGCTGGGCGTAATTGACGGCAGTTCTCCGAAGGGCGTCGAAGGTCGGGCTGACGTTGCCTGGCGCCACGATCTACTGCGAAAAATTGGATATAAGCGGTGAAGTGAGAGGACGTTATCCACGAGCTCACCGCTGATGCTGCTCCGACAACTCTGCGCAACCGTGGAAGAGCGGCGCTTCAGCGCCGCGTTACAACGCCACAAAACCACCCGGGCTTAAGCCCTGGGGGCACAGGGCCTAAAGGCCAGTTCCTCGAGGGCGACCTGAACGCGGCCCTAAAGGGCCGCTCTTCCACGGTGATACAAGTTCTCAATACGATGACATTACTTTCCCCGCCGCGCTTCGGCCTCTGCCAGCCAACCCCGCTTCAACTTCTCTGTCGGAACGCTGGACAGATAGGGCTTGATATCCAGAACCGGCGTTCCGTCGAGCATGTCGACGCCGCGGACGTGCAAAAACCTGCCTTCGCGGCGGAGAAGCTCAACCACGGTTAACCCAATCGGATTCGGGCGGCGCGGAGAGCGCGTTGAGAAGACGCCATGCCACCGGTCGTCGCAGGGAGGCGTGCCCACTAGTTCGAATCCAGCTTTTCCATCCGAGATCTGGCGATCGAAAACCCACAGCACGATCAGGTGGGAAAAGCCTTCGATGTCCGCGAGTCCGGCTTCCAATTCCGGCAGAATCTCGAGCACTCCTTCCGCATCGTGCTGAGCGCCCAGCCCCCTGGGGACTTCTTGCGTGCTCCTGTAGGGACTTCTTACATATCCGATTGGCCGCGGAGAAAACATAGCTCAAATACCACCAACAACCAACTTGTGTCGCCTGACCCGATCCCTGAATCCATAAGAAATTCCCTTGACGGGCCACATTTCAAGAACAAGAGAAGCGTCCATTATGCTGGGTCACTGGCCCACCGTTTCGCGACAATGACGGCCAAGCACACAGACAACGCCGCAGCGACCGGAATTATATAGATGATGCCATGTAAAACCACGGCAGTCACATAATTTTGCACCGTAAGGTACGTTGCATGGAGAAGGATCGTAACGGGCAGGCTCTGTCCACTTCGGTCATATAGAAAGGCAAAAATGACCGACCAGGAAACAAGATTGACACAAATGACCAGCAAGAGCGTGGTTGTCAGATAATTCAGCGTCAAAAACCATACCGGGATATGCCAAACCGCCCAGTACACGCCAATAATCAGGGCGGATAACAGGCGCGAATAATGACCTTGGAGCTTTCGCAGGGCAAGAGCTCTCCAGGCTATCTCTTCCCACAGGGGACCGAATGGCAGCGCCACTAGACTGTTCAACAACACCAATATGGTTGGCCTGGTAGGTTTCCCGTGAAAAAAGATAAGCACCGCGCACATTGACGCCACAAACACGGCGGAAGGCAGCGCGATTGAGAGAACGTACCATCTGAGTTTAGTTCTCCAAGCAAGTAAGCTCAACAGCAGGTCGTGAAGTTCCTCTTTCCCTTGCGCTGATGCCCATGCAAGTGCAAGTAGTCCGGGCAGGGCGTTCCCAACCAAGAGTTTGATGTTACCCAACGGCCATCTGACCCTCCATCCCTCAAAAGTTATGAAGAGGTAAGCCTGTTTCGAGACTGGCCAAAGCCACACTGTCCACGACAATGCCGCACTTAGGCAAAGGAAGGACCAGACGGGGAAAAGCCTGTTTGAGGCCGTTGTCGGTCCAATCTTCTGTTCAGCCGTCATTCTTGATGAGGGCATGCACCCAGCTCTTTCGACAAAATTCCTGCTCAACGTTCAGGTCGAGGGTTGCACATTTCACTGCTGGAGCACTGCCCTCACATCCTGCTCCAGCACGGAAGCCTCGATTGCGCCGATATGTTTGGCATAAATGCGGCCGTCGCGATCGATGATGAACGCAATCGGCAGACCGAGAACACCGCCGTAACGCTCGCCAATCTCGGCGTTACCCATGACCACGGGATAGTTCATTTGAAAGCGCTGGTAGAACTCGCGCACCGGGTCCGGGCTGTCGTCCATCGAAACGCCAATGATCTCGAGGCCCCGGTCGCGGTACTTGTTCTGCAATTCCACCAGGTGAGGAATTTCCTCGCGGCAAGGCGTGCACCAGGTCGCCCAGAAATCAAGCAGCACCACCTTGCCGCGGCAGGCAGAGAGCTGAAGCAATTGGCCGTTCAATTGGGGCAGGGAAAAATCGGGAGCAACCGAATGCTGCTTCGCCGTCGGGCCTCTACCTATCCTCCCGCGACCATGCAATGCGACGTAGGCGCCGACGGCCACGAAGAGCAACCCTGCGCCAATCAGAATTCTTCTTCGCGACGCCACGTTCCTTACTGTCCTTTCGCGACCGGGTAGCCCTTTTCAACCCAGTCCGCCCCGAAGTTGTTGGCGATGTAGAGCACCTTTACGTTGGTGAACCCCATGGCGCGCAAGGCATCGTCAGCGGGCTTGACGTTCGGGCAATGGTTCCACGGGCAGCAACCGCAGTAGAGAACAATGAACTTTTTCTTAGGCAGGGAGTCAACCTGCCGGTGAAGCTGTTGCATCCCGGCCTCGGAAGTGACAGGTCCAACATACTCCGAGGCGGGAATGTGAGCCTGCGCGTAAAGCACGTAAGATCCCACCTGAAGCATCAATGGCTTCTCGCCCTGCGCAGCCTGCAGGATCTTCACCAGATCTTCCGGATTGATGAGATGCGAGGAAGGTATGGAAGTCGCCTGTCCCGGTGCCTGACCAAGAAAGACAGCAGCCGAAAGCGCGCTTATCAAAACGGCAAGAGCGATTCTTCTGGTCCGTTTGGAGATCATCTTAGTAACTTCCCGTTAATAATCTACCGCAACTACTGGCCATCCTTCGCCGGGGGTTCTTTCGGTAGCGCTGGCTCGATCGGCTTGCGCGGCAGCATTTGGTCGCGCATGGCGGCATCATAGACAAAGCCGGCTACGATGACCGCGATCTGCCTGAGATCCTCAGGCTGCAGGCGATCGAACACGTCCATGTTGGAGTGGTGCGTGCGCGTCTCGTATTCCATGGGATCCTGGATGAACTGGAATCCCGGAATCCCGACGGCGTCGAACGACTGGTGGTCGGTGCCTCCGGTGTTGCGCATGGTGAGCGTGGTCATGCCAAGGTCTTTGAAAGGCTTCATCCAGGCCTCGAAGATCGGCGCCACGGCTTCGTTCTCCTGCAGGTAGACGCCGCGAATCTTGCCCGTGCCGTTATCCACGTTGAAGTAGGCGGAGACCTTCGCCTGTTCCGGCTTTACCGTTACTTCGCCCGCTTCGCGCCGCGTAACGGTCGGCATGCCCTTCATGTTGGGATCGTCCATGGGCGGACGCGAGCCGAAGTGCTGCTCGACGTAGTACTGCGAGCCGAGTAAGCCTTCTTCCTCGCCGCTCCACAGGCCGATGCGGATGGTGCGGCGGGGCTTGATGCCGATGGTCTTCAGGATGCGCACGGCTTCCATCATGACGATTGTGCCCGCTCCGTTGTCGGTAGCGCCGGTGCCCGCATGCCAAGAGTCGAGGTGCGCGCCCAGCATGACAATTTCATCTTTCTTGTCGGTGCCGGGGATCTCCGCCAGGGTGTCGTACTGCATGGGATCGTCATCATAGAAGGTGTTGACGACGTTCAGTTCCAGGGTCACGTCTTTCTTCTGCTGCAGCAGCCGCGCAATGCGGCTCCAGTGCTCGGAGGCCATGGTGAGCTGCGGAACGGTCGTGGTTTCGCCTGGTTTGTACGAGCCGCCAGACTGCACAAAGACCGTGCCTCCGCCGGCGGAGTCGCGGCTGTGGTCAATCACCGCCAGAACCTTTTCGTCGGCGTAGAACTGGTTTAAGTCTTTCATGAACTGCCGCCGCCGAGCGAACTCCGCCATACGAAACATGGGACGCTCACCTGGAATCTGATACTCGCCGATCTTGGCCAGATCGTCATCGCTCAAACGCTTGAAGGGTGCTTCCGCGATGGGCTTCAAATCGGCGTCAGGGCCGGCGATCACGATCATGCCGGCCAACTTGCCGCGATATTTGTCGAAGTCTTTTTTCTCTTCGATGGTGACGCGAACGCACTTGCCGCTGACCACCCCATTCGTGCCTGGGGTCCAGGCCTTGGAGTAAACAATCAGCGGCACGATGTCGGGCGAGGTCATGCGGGCATTGACGTACTGATTGGCCCAGCCGCGGCCGAACGGGCCCCAGGCCTCGAGATGCGCATTGCTCAAGCCCATGGCAGTGAGCTGGTCGCGGGTCCACTCGTTGGCCCGCTTCATGTTAGGAGATCCAGTAAGACGCTCGCCGATCGAATCCATCAGGCCGGACGCGTAGTCCATGACGTTGGAATTGCGGAATCCCTCGTAGCGAATGCGCGACATGGCCTCGAGATCAACCTTTTCCTGAGCCCACAGCGCGGGAACCAATAACAGAACTATGGCGAGAGAACAGACCAGCCTGCTGGACTTTTTCATACGGGAAGCTCCTAAGTGGGATCAACTGGGATCAAAGCGGCGATTATACAACTGCAGCGGAGTTGGACGGCTGCGGGATTGTAAAGCTACTTCACGGTCGAGTTTTCGGAAGGCTGTGCCGGCGCGGGCTTCGTATCTTCCTCGCTGCTGTTTTTGACTGTGTACTGCACGATGAGCGTGATGCGGCGGTTCGACGGGTCCAGAGGGGCTTCAGGCTTGCGCAAGCGCTGATCGGCAAAGCCCCGCACCTGCGTGACCTGATCCGCTTTGAGTCCGTTCGCCTGCATGATCCGTCGGGCGGCATTGGCGCGATCGGCGGAGAGTTCCCAGTTGCCGTAGTTAGCCGAAGGCGCGTAAGGGTTGGAGTCGGTGTGACCTTCAATGGAAATTTTGTTGGGGAGTTGCCCCAGCTCTTGCGCCAGGGTGATCAGCAGGTCGCGTCCATCGGCCTTCAGCTTGGCGCTGCCGCTGTCGAAAAATGTTCCGGCAGCCGACTCGGAAAGCTCGATGCGCAAACCCTCCGCGGTTACGGTCATCTCGATGTGGTTCTTCAGCTTTTCAAAGTCCGTCACCTGCCGGATGGCCGTCTGCAGCTGGTCTTTCAGTTTCGGCATGTTGTCGCGGCTGAGAGTGAAATTCTCTCCCGTGCCCGCCATGTTGGAGCCGACTTTTTTCGCCGTGCCGGTGGGATCTTTGAAATAGCCGCCCACCGCCACCTGAATCTGTTTGCTGGAGTTCAGCAGCCAGAGAACGATAAACAGCGCCATCATGGCCGTGACAAAGTCGGCGTAGGCGACCTTCCAGGCGCCGCCGTGATGGCCGCCGTGGCCGCCCTTTTTCTTCAGGATGATGATGGGACGCGTTTTATCCATGACGTTTGCACGCTGTCCAAAGCTCAGGCAGACGCAGCCGATGCTGCAGCCGCCGCGCCTCCACCGCGGCAGGCCTTTTCCAGTTCCTGGAAGGAAGGCCGCACGTGGCCCGGAATCGCCCGCCGCGCCGTTTCCACCGCCATGATGGGAGCGCTGCCCTTCAGGAAAGAAACGATCAACACCCGCAGCACGGCGAGAAATGCGTGCTCTTCTTCGGCCGCCTTGGCCATGTTGGCCGCGACGGGTCCGACCAGGCCGTAGCAGAGCAAAACGCCGAGGAACGTTCCCACCAGAGCGGCCGCGACTTTGTGCCCGATCTCCTCGGGCGGACCGCCCAGCGCCCCCATCGTGATCACCACCCCGAGAACCGCAGCCACAATTCCCAAGCCGGGGAGGGAGTCGGCCATGGTACTCAGGGCCGCAGTGGGCTGGGTGGAGTCGTGATGGTGAACTTCCATATCCAGGTCGAGCATCTGATCGAGTTCGAACGTATCCACACCTGTGATGGCCATGCGCAGCGAATCGCACACGAAGTCGCGCACGTGATGGTTCTTGAGGAAGGCCGGATTCTTGGAAAACACTGCGCTCTTTTCGGGTTCTTCCACGTCCGATTCCAGCGCCATGAGGCCGTCTTTGCGGGCTCTGTTCAGCAGGTCGTACATCATTTTCAGGGTGTCAATGTAAGCCTGCTTGCTGAACTTGGAGCTTCCGAACACGCCACCGATTCCGTCTACGATCTTCTTGATGATGTGCAGCGGGTTGGCGATCAGCACCGTGCCCGCCGCCGCTCCGCCGATGATGAGCAGTTCCGCCGGCTGCAGAAGTACGCGCAAATTGCCGTGCTCCATCAGGTAACCGGCGACGATGCAGCCGAAAACGATGACGATGCCGATAATGGCGAACATTCCTAGCTCCCCGCAGTCTGGCTGTCGCTGGCAGCGGCGACGCGGACGCGCGTGGCCGAGGCCGCGTCCGAGGATTTCTGTACCCTTTCCAGGATCGACTCCACAGTGTCGCCGGGCTCGGCCGCTGTCCGGCCCATCGAAACCGGCAGCGAGCGTCGTTCTCCCCACCATTCGATTCCGTTGCTGGCCAGCATGCGCCGGACGCGTTCCGCCACCGAGCGCAGGGCCTCCTCGCTGCAGCCATTCACAATCACCAGGAACTGATCGTCGCTCCAACGGCCCACCAGATCGGTCTTCCAAAGTGAGCCTTCCAGCGTGCGCCCGATTATGCTCAGCAAAGAACCAGTTGCTTCGATTCCATAGCGGGCGCGGAAATCCACGAGGCCCTCCAGCCGGATACACAGCACGCCGAAAGGCACATGCGCCTCCGCAAGCGTTCCCAGGGTTTCGCGCAGGTGGAATTGCATCATGGCGCGGTTGGCGACGCCCGTGACTTCGTCCACGCAACCGGCCAAGTGGAGGCCGCCTACGCGGTCGGCGAGTGTGGCCTGCTGCTGGTCCTCGAAGATTTCTGCCGCGCCGATAATCGAGCCGTGCCCGTTGTGCACCGGAACTGCCCGCGCGCGAACCGGGATTTCGTGCCCGGCCTTGTGGTGCAGAAAGGCCAGCGCTTCCGCGGCGTGCCCGGTCTTGATGGCCCGCGCCAGCGGACAATCTTCGTTGCACCATTCGCAATCCTGCTGGTCGCAGTGCAGCAGCGCCTCTCCGATACAACAGTGCCCGATCACGTCATAGCGCAGATGGCCGGTGATGCGCTCCGCTCCGTCGCTCCACAGCACGATTTTCTTCTGCACGTCCACAACGCACAGGCCGGTCTGCAGACTCTCCAGAATGCTGCGATAGACCTCGGCATCGTCAAATGCGGACATGGCACGGCCGGCGGCAGATTGCCCCGGACTAAGGTTTCATCGGCAAAGTGCACCGGGACTTCAACGTGCTTTGCTTCGCAAGTCTCGCTGTGCGGTGGGAAGCTACGGTCCTTCAAAGAGATGGGAGACTGGCACTTCCGGGGAGGCCGATGGCACGGAAGTGCCATAGGCAGCAAGGCTTTTCGCGTTTAGCATCGGCGGTGAGCAGTTCTGGGGGAGGGCTGCCCGGGCGTCCTGGACTCGCAAGAGTCTTGGGGCGCTCGTTATTTTTTGGGGCGCATTTCACCGAATCAGGGATCCGCAGGTCGCACGTCCCGCATTGGCAATCTCGGCAAACACGAACTCCGCAAAAGCACGCAGAATCACCTATGCTTCTTTTCCGAGGTACGGAATCGAGCAGGCAGGACAGGTTAGCAATCGTCGACGATTCGAAGCCTGATCTGCCAGAATGGCGTGTATGGGGCAGATACTTTCTTACCGTCCGTAACGCCCCATCCATTCTGCTTGCGCCAGCAGGTGGCCCTTCATGGTCGCTTCCAGTTCGCGCTTGCCGGCTCCGGCTTTGAGATCGAGCTTGGTATCCAGCGCAAACAGCTTGAAATAGTAGCGATGCGGCTTGCCCGGCGGCGGACAGGGACCGTTGTATCCCGTCCTGCGGAAATCGTTGGTTCCTTGCTGCGAGTCATCAGGCAGACGCGCGGCCTTGCTGATCCCTTCGGCTAACCCCCGCGCCTCGGGCGGCAGATTCCACAGCACCCAATGATTCCAGTTTCCTACGGGAGCATCAGGATCGTCGGCGAGCAGTGCGAAGCTATTTGTGCCCGCCGGGGGATCCGTCCACGAAAGCTGCGGCGACACGTCGGCCCCATCGCAGGTGAATTTCTTCGCGATGTCGCCGCCATTGGAGAAGCTCGGACTGGAAATGGTCAGAGACATGGTCTTTCCTCCGGTTTGCGAGCGCGGCGAGGCTGAAGCCGCGAGCGCGCCCGGTTTGAATGACAGCATTGACAAGAAAGTGAGCAAGAAGAGTGCGATCAAGGAAAAGGTGACGGTGATGCCAGCAACAGTCGTGTAACGCCGCATGGAGCCTCTCTTTGAGCGTCGGGCAGATTGGCCGGGCTGTAGGGAGGATGGCAAAGCGTCCTCGGCGGACAGCTTTAGTTGGTGGAAATGGTGAAGTTTACCGTGATTCTGGCCTGGGTCTCAACCGCTTCGCTGCCCAGGTAATGCGGTTTGAAGCGCCATTGTTTCACGGCTTCCTGCGCGGCACTGGCCAGGATCGGCGGCCCGCTGATCACGTGCAGGTCTTGAATCGCTCCGTCGCGGCCGATCAGGGCCTGCAGAATTACCGAGCCCTGCACTTTCATCTGGCGGGCCAGCAAAGGATAGCCCGGCTGCACCGAATGGCTCACGATGGCGGTAGTATCGGCCGACATCTGCACCCGTTCCGCGGCGTTCGAAGTTATGCCCGCTGCCGTGTCGGCAGCCCCGTTGGCGGCTTCGGAAACCGTTTGCGGCGCCGTGCCGGGCTGCAAGTCAACGCGAACAGAATTTGTTCCGGGATGAACCTTGCGATGACTGTCGCCTGCGACCACCTCTACTTCAAGCGGCGGGAGCACGGTTCTTTGGGTCGTGGTGTTCGCGGGCGGATTGGGTGGCGCTGCCGGAGGTGCCGCTTTCGCTTGCGCTTTGGCGTTGTGCCGCGTCTTCGCGATCGTCGGTCGCTTCGTGGATGGCGCCGCAGGGAGCGGCGCTGCCGCGGTGGTGGCCGGCGCGCTCTCGTTAGCCTGGTCCTCCGCTTCCTGCGTGTCGGGGAACCAGAAATCCCGATCGTGGTACAGAAGCAATCCTAGCGCCGCGAGCAGCAGAACCAGAGCGCCCATCATCAGGCGCTGCTGGCTTCTCTCGGTGGGTCTGCGCCCAGGCGGCGCAGTCAGAAACTGCCGCTTCGTCTTAGTCTCTAACGCCTTAGGCTCGAACGTCTTGGGCTCGAAGGTTCTTGGCTCGGACATGGGGATCCCTGGGGCCGCTCCTGGGGGACGACTCTACGCATAGTATGCCTCGAAAAGCCTTCAAAGGCCAGAAAAAGCGTGGTGTTTCCGCGCCCTTTCTATGGCCCATTCGTGCCATATTGGGGCGACTTTTTGAGGGCTTTTGACTCGAGCGCCAGGACGCCAGGCATCTGCCAGGTCCACAGGCAACGTTGGGGGTCCTAGCAGGCGAGCTGACCGCGAGTGATTTTCAGGCCAGGCAGGTTCCCCAGCACGGTTACGGCGACTGCCTCGGTCTTGAAGAACTCATTAGCCAGATTGGCCAGATCTTCCGCGGTCACGGCTTCGATGCGCTCGATCAGTTCGTCAAGATCGTAGTAGCGCTCGAAATACATTTCCTGGCGGGCCAGGTTCGACATGCGGGCGGTGCTGGATTCGAGGGAAAGCATCAGGCTGCCTTTGAGCTGGGCCTTCGCGCGGCGCAATTCCTCTTCCTGCACCGCTTCGGTCTTGAGCTTGCGGAATTCGCTGACCACTGACTGCACCACTTTGGCGGCTGAGGCGAGAGAAGTTCCGGCGTAGACCGCGAGGCATCCCGTGTCGCGATAGGGATTGAGATCGCTGTAGATGGAGTAAACCAGTCCCTGGCGCTCGCGAATGTTCTGGAACAGGCGCGAGCTCATTCCGCCGCCGAGCAGGGTATTCAAAACATAGCCGGCGTGGCGTTTCTCATGTGCGATCGGATGCGCCGGCACGCCCAGGCACAGCTGCACCTGCTCCAGCGCCTTCTTGTTGCGCAGAATGATGCGCGCCGCGATCTTCGGCGCCGAGGAATGGAAGCCATTCTTCATCGGCTTCATGTGCTCGAACTGCCGCGTCACCAGCTCGACGAAGCGCTCATGATCGAGATTGCCCGCCGCCGACACGATGATATTTCCCGGCACGAACCGGCGAGCGTAGGCGTCAAGCACCGTCTGACGCTCGAAACGCTTTACCGTCTCCTTGGTGCCGAGAATCGGCTTGCCGAGAGGATGATCTTTCCAGAAATTCTGGGTGAAGATTTCGTGCACCAGATAGTCGGGATTGTCCTCGTCCATCTTGATTTCTTCGAGGATCACGCCGCGCTCGCGGACAATGTCAGCGGCATCAAAGACGGGATTCAGAACCAGATCGCTCAGGATGTCGAGCGCCGTCGGAATATGTTCGTCGAGCACCTTCACGTTGAAACAGATGCACTCCTTGGCGGTGAACGCGTCCATGTTGCCGCCGATCGAATCCACCTGGCGGGCGATTTCCTCCGCCGTGCGATGCTGCGTGCCTTTGAACACCATGTGCTCGATGAAGTGGGAGATTCCGTTCCATTCGGCGTCTTCGTCGCGGGAACCGGTCTCGAGCCAAATGCCAATGGAAGCGGAACGGATGTGCGGCATCTGCTCGGTAATGATCGTCAGACCATTGGGCAGCGCCTGCCGGCGGATACTGCGAACTTCTCGGGCCATGAGTGCTTCTTGCTCGTATGAAAATTACTCTACAACCCCAGTAAAGTTGCCGTGGAAGGATCTTTACTATTCTGACACAATTATTCTGAACCCGCGCGACGGCTGTGCGAGAATAGTTTAGTGATTTAGAATCAGTGAGTTAAACGGCTGTTCGGTGCCGGGGTTTAGCTGCTAATGATGGGCCTGGCAAGGTTCCGGTCAGGCCTGCCGATTCCAGTTCATGACCAATTCCTCGCAAGTCGCGCTGCTCGGGCTGAACCGCACCGAGATCGCCGCGCTCGTCGAGAGCGCAGGCGAGCCGGCTTACCGCGCGCAGCAGCTTCTAGAGGCGGTGTATCGCCAGCGCGTGGATTCGATTGAGCAGATTTCGACTCTGCCCCAGCAGTTTCGCGCTGGGCTGGCCCAAAAAGGCGTCTCGATCGGCCTGCCTGCGATCGAACAACGATTCGTGTCACAGGACGGAACGGTGCGCTATTTGATCGGATTTCCCGACGGTCAGAGTGTGGAAACGGTGTGGATGCCGGAAGGCGACGGCGGCGAAGCCGGGGATGGAAGCGAGGCGGGCGATTCGGCAAGTGCCGCCGAGCCTTCGCTCGGCCGGACGGGCGAGGACGCCCGTCCCCACACATTCTGGAACGCCGCTCGCGGCTGGGATCGCGCGACGATCTGCATTTCGAGCCAGGTGGGCTGCGCCGTCGATTGTCAATTCTGCCTGACCGCGTTGCTGGGCGTGAAACGAAACCTGAGCGCGGGCGAAATCGTGGGCCAGGTATGCGCGGTGCTCAAGGATCAGAAAGTCTCGCCACCCGGGGATCGCATCAATCTTGTCTTCATGGGGATGGGCGAGCCGTTCCTCAATTACGACAATTTCATGAAGGCGGTGCGTTTGCTGGTGCAGGAAGTCGGCGTGGCCGAATCGCGCATGACGGTTTCGACCGCGGGCATTGTGCCGCGCATTCATGATTTCGGTGAAGAACCGGTCCGGCCGAAGCTGGCCATCTCGCTGAACGCGTCGAATGACGAATTGCGCACCCGGTTGATGCCGCTGAATCGCAAATGGAATCTGGAAAAGCTGCTGGCGGCGGCGCGCAATTTTCCTCTGCGCCATCGCGAACGAATCACCTTCGAATACGTGCTCCTGAACGAAGTCAACGATGCGCCCGAGAACGCCAAGGAAGTCGCGGAGTTGCTGCGCCGCATGCGCGCCAAAGTCAATCTGATTGCGCTGAATCCGGGGCCGGGCATCGACTTTTCCACTCCCGCGGCGGAGCGGGTAGCCGCTTTCCGACAAGTGTTGATCGCGGCAGGAATCCCAACCTTTGTGCGGCGTCCGCGCGGCCGCGATATCTACGCGGCCTGCGGTCAACTCAAGCGAACGGTTGCGCTTGCCACGATGCCGGCACCGTAGTTTCTTCGGACTGGGCTGGGGCAGTTTCCGCAATGGGCAGTTCCACGCGCAGCAGCAACGTGCCATCGTCGCACCGCTGGCATGAAATCCGACCACGATGCTCCTGCAAGATGCCCTGACATGCGGCCAGGCCGA
>Ga0074046_10002830_pt1 | contig 14779 bp, 13 predicted proteins | sample BogForMeECP23OM3_FD_94441 | JGI IMG/M metagenome (GOLD analysis project Ga0074046, IMG submission 94441) | Bog forest soil microbial communities from Calvert Island, British Columbia, Canada - Bog Forest MetaG ECP23OM3 | ecosystem: Environmental > Terrestrial > Soil > Wetlands ...
CATCGACTGCAGAGCACGCGTGCGCTCGTTTTGGCTCAGTTCCCCGGAAAGGGCGACGACTGAAAAGCCGCGATCGCCAAGCCTGCTTGATAGACGGTTCACACCTTCGCGGGTTGAGCAGAAGACGAGCGCGCTGCTCGCCTCGAAATAGCGCAGGGTATTGATGACAGCATTTTCGCGCTCGGCCGCCCCAACCGTTATTGTGCGATACTCGATATCGGCGTGCTGCTCGTTCTCCCGGATCATTGAAATGCGAATGGCGTCTCGCTGAAAGCGTCGGGCGAGCGCAGCGATCGGCTTGGGGACCGTCGCCGAGAACATGAGAATACGCCGTTCCGCGGGGGCGGCTCCGAGAATGAATTCGAGGTCTTCCCTAAAGCCGAGATCGAGCATTTCGTCGGCTTCGTCGAGAACCAGCGTTCGCACAGAAGACATGTCCAGGGAGCCGCGCCGTATGTGGTCGCACAGACGCCCAGGTGTTCCAACGACGATGTGCGCGCCATCGGCCAACGTGCGGCGCTCCTGGCGCATGTCCATGCCGCCGACGCAGGAGACAGTTTTGGCTCCGGTTGGCTCATAGAGCCACTCGAGTTCGCGCCGTACCTGCAATGCCAGCTCGCGTGTCGGCGCTACGACCACCGCCAAGGGATCGGGGCCTCTTGGAACGCGCTCACTGCCCGCCAGCAATTCCTGCGCCATGGCGAGACCGAAAGCCACCGTCTTGCCGGAACCGGTCTGCGCTGAAACCAAAAGATCGGCGCCAGCCGCCTCCGGCCTGAGGACCGCAGTTTGGACAGGCGTCAGTTCAGTATAGCCATGCTTGGTGAGTGCTCCGGCTAGTACCGAAGCGATACCTTCAAAAACCATCATTCGAAAAACTTTCAATGTTACGGTGGCAGTTTGCGAGGCTTCGGGCACGTCCTGTTGTTGCCGGCGAGCTCGAGTTCGACGCTCCAGCCGATTCCGGAACCTCCGCCTGCGCTGAGTTGGGTGTATACGGCCAAAGTCTTTGCGAGCCGATAAAGAATGGGACACGCGGGCGAACCTTGGTTGTGGTCTTTGCGCCCAGCCTACGTCAGCAACAGCTCCAATCTCAACGATCATTGCTGGGATGTTTCCATCCTTTCGGGTTCGCCGCTCGTGCTGCCCGAGGCTTGCCGGACCGGTTCGCGCGGCGCATCCCATGGATAACGGCGGCGCAGATGTATTGGGCGCGGCAGCAGCGCAGTACGATCCGCGTTTTCCGCACCCGGTGCCAGGCGATGAACCCGCACATAGAGTTCATCGATGATCGAACCGCCGTTGGCGCTGGCCGCAATCTCGGTCCACGAAACCGGCAGACCGATCGTCGCCCGGATGGTGGCGCCAATGCGGTGACGAAACTCCAGGACGAGCAGCGAGAGCCGGAGCGACAGGCTGTACCGGCTGACGAAATGGAAAAGGGCCGAGTTCTGCCCCTCGAAATATACCGGCAGGACCGTGGCGCCAGACTGCTGAATGAGACGGACGGTAAACAGTTTCCACGGCAGTTCTTCCGCTGTGCCGAAAGGCTTTTCCGCCGTCGCCACGCCGCCAGCGGGAAAAATGACGAGGGTGACGCCCTCTTTGAGGAGCCGCCGGGCCTCGTTACGCGTCTTGAGATTGGTCGCCAGCGCCTCTTTCGTCTCGTTAAAATCGATCGGCAGCCCAAGCGCCTGGACCTCCGGCAAGCGCATGAAATCGGCGTTGAGCAGGGAGCGGTAGGGTCTGCCAATACGCTCAGCGAGGGACAGGATGGCGATACCGTCGGCGATACCAAACGGATGGTTGGCGATGATGATGAGCGGGCCATCCGGCAGGCGGGCGTGCCAATCTGCTGGTGCGTTGATCTCAAGCCGCGTCCCGATCATGTCGAGCGCGTCGCACCACATGCGCGGGCCCCCAGCACTCTTGGCACCCCAGCGACGATAGGTTTTCAGTAGCCTGCGGCGGCCGGAAAGGTTCTCGATGGTGCGGATAAGCCAGCGCCGGACCGGTGGGGTGCTTGCCGTTGCGTAGCTCAGTTCGTGGTGGGTCATGTGGAGCTGCGATTGCCGCCAAAATGGTGTTGCTTACGGCTGGACACGCCGGGACGATCAGGCATCGATTAAATACAATAGCCGCATTGCAGCTCTTTGACAGTGTGCGGCGGCTGCCATGCCGGCTGACAACATCATATTGAGCAATCTAGTTTCACGTCTTTCGAAGAGAAAGACCAATACAGCGAGAATAGGCCATAGCAATATGGCCAAGATCACAAGACGTATTGCATATATCGGAATATCTTCTTTGTAGCTGGTAAATAATACACCAAAAAGCGTGGTTTTCCAGATCTTAACCATAGCCAGATTAACAGATAGAAGAAGTATACCGTATATGAGCAATACATCGAAAAACCACGCGGGCAACTTCCCAAATGGCCAAACATGATTGCCTACGAACGCAATCTGTGCCCTTATATTGTCCCGGTAAAGCTCGATAACGTGTTTGAAGAAGTCGGCCCAAAAAGCGACGCCGTCCACAAGGCATGCCGATCAGGTTACCGGTCGCTGAAATGGCGAGCCAAAGATAGAGCCAATGAACGTGTTGCTGCTTGTCACCCATAGCAATCCCCCGAAATCAGGATGCTATAGCCGGTTCCGCCTTAGCTGACTAGCGCATCAACGCTGCGAACGGCTCATTGATTTCCTGTATGGGTCAGCTGCAGCCACCGCCATCGCCCCAAATGGCGTTAACGGCCCGCAACCGGACGGCGCGGCCGGGGGCTGAGCTTCCCTGCGCGCGCCCTAGTTCTTTGTTTTTCCGTGCTTCTTTCCGGAAAACCGCTTCACACTTTTCGGCGTGCACTCTAAGACAGCCAGCGCTTGCGCCGGCGGTAATGTTTCACCTGCGTATAATCCTTCACCCCCGATCCACCGAGGTAAAACGCCTTGATATCGGGATTTTGCTTCAACTCAGCCGCCGTCCCACCCATGACCACGCGCCCATTCTCGATCAAATAGGCACGCTCCACGACATCGAGGGTCGCCGCTGCGTTTTGCTCGACGATCAGCACCCCCACGCCATCGCGGTGCAGCTGAGCGATGATCGCGAAAATCTCATCCACGAGCGAAGGGGCCAGCCCGAGGCTCGGCTCGTCGAATAGCACGAGCTTTGGCCCGGTCATCAGCGCTCGGCCGATGGCGAGCATTTGCTGCTCGCCGCCGGAAAGATAGCCGGCCTTCGCGTTGCGCCGCATATGCAGCCTTGGAAAGTAATCGTAGACCCGGCTTCTCAGCGCCGCGATCTTGCGGCTGTCGCGATGCATCGAGGTCGCCGCCGTAAGATTCTCGTCGGCGCTCAAATGCTCGAAAACGCGCCGTCCCTCGAGGACATGGACGATGCCAAGCCGCACACGCTCGGGCGCGGGCAGGTGCGAAATATCCTGCCCCGCCCACGTCACGCTTCCGCGGGAGATCTCGCCCCGTTCCGGTGCAAGCAAGCCGCTGATGGCCTTCAGCGTTGTACTCTTGCCTGCACCATTCGAGCCGAGCAAAGCGACCATGCCGCCAGCACCGGCCTCTATCGAGACGCCTTTGATAGCGAGGAAGACGCTGTCGTAGATCACCTCGATATTGTTGAGGACGAGCATAGCTGGGCGCCTATTTGGCCGCCTCTTTGAACTCAGCCGATGTCTTTTTCACAAGGTCCCACACCACGTCTTGGTAGGCCGCAAACCAGCCGGTCTCCGGCTTCCACTCTTTGCCGTCCCACAACGCAATCCGCCCCTGACCGCCGCCCTGATGGTCCGTTGCCGTGATCGTAACGGGAGGCATCAGCCCGTCCGCCGTGAAGTTCCTGATGCTTTCGAGGCCCCTCTTGAGTTTGGCAGGCGTCAGAGGCGCCCCTTCCTTATCGAGCGCGAGCCGGGCGCCTTCGGCGAACAAGGCCATCGTAGCAACGCCGATATTGTAATAGCTGCTGCCAAGCTTGCTCGCGTCGCCGGCACCTTTGCCCTTCTTGATCACCTCGTTCTCGATCGCCTGAATGACCGGCTTCTTGCCGGACGCCACGCCCTCGAAGCGCGCGATCCCCTTGCCCGCATCGGCACCGGCGATACCCATATCGGTCTCAGAAAGCCAGATCACCGACACGATTTTATTGGGTGCGATCCCGTTTCTCAGCGCCTCGCGCACCGAGTTGGGCTGACCGCCGCCGGCGCCCCAGATCACGACCCAATCGGGCTTATCGTGCCGCACTTGCGTCCACTGCGCCGACTGCTCGTTTCCAGGTGAAGGATAGCCAACCTCGCTGAAGATGAAGCCTTGCTCTCCGGCGAGCTTTTCGAAGACGGGGATGGGCTCCTTGCCGAAGGGGCTGTCGATATGAACGAGTACGATCTTCTTGCCTTTGAGAATGCCGCCTTCCTTATCGCGGATATATTTCACGATATCGGCGGCCTGCGACCAGTATGCGGGCGTCATGGGGAAGATAGTTGGAAACACCGCGCCATCCGCCGCGTCGGAGCGGCCGTGGAACGCGGTGATCACGTTCATTCCGTCGGCGAGAGCGCGCGGAACGACGGCACGGGAAACCGGCGTGGACAGGAAATCGACGAGCACGGCGCCATCATTCTTGAAGCGCTCATAGGCCTCGATGCCGCGTTGCGGCTCGTTGCCCGTGTCAACGGTAATAAGCTCGACCGGCGTTCCCTTGATTCCGCCGCGTGAATTGAGAAGCGAGATGTAGTCGCGCTGGCCTTGGCTGTATTCGCTCGAAACGAACGTATATACTTTTGTGAAATCGAGCGCTGCGCCAACTTTGATGGGTACTGTTTCGGCATTTGCGCCGCCAGCTCCAAGAAGCACCAAGGCTGCAAGAGCGGAGTATCTTGTGATACGTTTCATGAAATCCTCCCGTTGTTTTTTTGTTTGCGTTGGAACCCCCGGCCCAGGGGCAGAGGCGCCGCGGCTTTAGAGTAGTATATGGCAATCATGAGTGCCTGGTATGACGGAATGGCCAGACCAGGAAATAATTCCGAATATTATCACATATTTTGGCGAGTCCCAACGGCTCGAACAATAGAAAGCCCGCGATAAGCCCGCCATAGAGAATGAGTGGAATGTGCGAGCGCAGCTCTCCGCTGATTTGCAGTCCGAGACTGCCGGCGACGGCGCCGGCAGCGTTGTTGAGTACGATGGGTGCGAAAAAGACGAGTGCAGCGCCGGCAAAGCTGCCGGTCACGCTCGCGAGCCCGCCGATAATAACCATGGCCAGAAGCTGGATGGAGACATCGAGGTTGAACTGCTCGGGCGTCACAGCCCGGTAATAGCAAAAGGCAAGCAGCGCTCCCGCCATGCCGCCAAGCAGCGAGCTAACCCAGAATGCCATCAGCTTGAAGTAGAATGTGTTCACGCCAAGCACGGCCGCCGCATAATCCTTTTCCCGGACCGCGGCAAGCGCCCGGCCGAACGCGGTGCGCCGCACGTTCAACAGGAAAATCGCGACCGCGATGCATGCAAAGAGCACGAGATAATAGCGGCTGATGTCGTTTTCGATGGAGATTCCCAAAAACCGGAAGACCGGCGCCTGGAGCGTCGCCTGGCTGCCGCCGGATATGGCCGGGACATGATTGATGGTCCAGTCGACCACATATTGCATGGCGAGCGTGCTGACCGCGAGATAGAGGCCTCTGACGCGCAGCGATGCGAAGCCGAAAACGAGGCCGATGGCGGCGGCGAGGATGCCTCCTGCGAGTATCGCCGCCTCGAACGGAACACCCGCCCGCACGATGTGGATCGTCCCGTACGCGCCGATCGCCATCACCGCCGCATAGCCGAGATGGATTTGGCCTGCCCAGCCAACGAGCAGGTTGAGGCTCAGCGCCGCCATGCTCCAGATCAGCCACGGAAGCAAATAGCCGGACAGATAAAGGCTGGAGACGAGAAAGGGCGCCGCGAGCGCAATCAGAAAAAGCAACAAGACCAGCCAGCGGTCCGCGGGTATTTTGAGGAGTGCGCGGTCTGCCGCGTAGCTCGTGCGATAAACTCCGGCGAGCCGGTAGAACATGGCGTCATATCCTCTCGATTTGCTCGCGCCCGAGCAGGCCGAAGGGACGCACGATTGTCGTGAGCAAAATCGCAAAAGAAGCGACCACGTCCCGCGTGCCGCCGCCAGCGATGGGGTCGAGGTAGCCTGGAATGACGCTTTCGGCCACGCCGAGCGCAAGACCTGCGACGAGCGCGCCCAAAATGCTGTCGAGGCCGCCCAGGATCGCGACCGCGAGCGCTTTGATCAAAAGAAGCGACAGCGTCCAGTCCACGCCCTGAACCGAGCCCCACAAGACGCCGGCGAGGAGCGCGGTCATCCCGGCGAGCCCCCACGACAGCGCGATGGCGCGTTCGACGCGGATGCCCACCGCCCAGGAGGCTGGCTGATCGTCCGAGACCGCGCGCAAGACCACGCCGCGGCGCGAACGGAAGAACAGCGCAGCAAGCCCGATTGCGGCCAGCGCTACGGCGCCGCCGAAAAGATAGGCGCGATTGATGAACATGTCCGCGACGATAATGGGCTTCGCCGGGATGCCGAGATCGAGCCGCTGCAAGCCTGTTCCCCCAAGCGCCGGGACAAGTCCGCGAAGCAGGATTTCAATGCCGAGGGTCAGCATGATGATCATGATAACCGGCTGGCCGATCATCGTGCGCAATGCCAGGCGCTCGATCAGGAAGCCCATGAGGAAAAGGCAGGCAAGTCCGGCAAGTATAGCAAGCAGCAAAGGAAGGCCGAGGCCCGAGACGAGCCAGGCGACGAGATATCCGCCCGTCATGATGAGTGCGCCTTGGGCGAGGTTCGCCACGCCGGATGTCTTGTAGATTAAAACGAGACCCAAGGCGCAAAGGGAATACATAAGGCCCGTAAGGGCGCCATTAATCGCTAGCTCTCCGAAATATAGCCAATCCATCAAGCTCCCCCAGCCGCCATAATCGAGAGCTTACGCTGCAGTACGCCCCTCTCGCCCGTCTCGTACACGACGGCAAGGTCCACATCGACGCTCTCTTCCGGCCCAAACAGCGCTGCAATCGCTTTGGAGTAGTTGGCATCGATCACGTTCCGGCGAAGCTTCCGCGTTCGCGTGACCTCGCCGTCGTCCGGATCGAACTCTTTGGGCAAATTGACGAACCGCCGGATCTTGAGCGCCTCGGGCAGCACGTCGTTGGTGTGCGCAATCACACCCTGAACGAGTTTCAGCACTTCGGGCTTTTGCGAAAGACCGGCGTAAGACGTATAGGCCACGCCCTCGACTTGAGCCCAATGCCCGGCCGCTTCGATGTCGATGCACACAAGCGCCGCGAGGTAGTCCCGGCCGGCTCCCACGATAGCCACATCGCGGACATACGGACTGAATTTGATCCGGTTCTCGATATAGGTCGGGATGAAGCGCTCCCCGGCCGCCGTATATTGCAGCTCGCTCACCCGGCCCAATACGACAAGCTGGCCGTCCGCCTCCAGATAGCCTGCATCGCCCGTATGCAGCCAGCCGCCGGCAAGCGCCTTCGCTGTTGCCTCATCGTCGTCCGCATAGCCATCGAATACGCTCGGCGCCCGGATGAGGATTTCGCCCTCCTCGCTTATGCGAAGGGCGATGCCTTCCAGAGGGTGCCCGACAGTGTGCAGCCGGACGGCGCCGTCGCGCTGCGCCGCGGTCAGTGCGCAAGTCTCGCTCTGCCCGTAGAACTGCTTTAAATTGAGACCGAGGCCGCGGAAATAAAGAAACGTATCCTCGCCGACCGCTTCGCCCGCCGTGTAGCAGCGTTTCGCCCGGCTCAACCCCAAATGATCCTTGATCGGGCCGTAGACCATGGCCTCGCCGATTGCCCGCCAGACAGCCGCGAGAGGACGGCTGCGCGTTCCGGCAAGGCGCCGTTTCTCGAGGTCCATTGCGAACTGCATGAAATGTTTGACAAGGGCGCGCTTCAGCGGTGTCGACTCCGAGATCTGCACTTGCAGCCGGGTCAGAAGATTGTCCCAGCTACGGGCCGACGCGAAGAAGAAAGTGGGGGCTGCTTCCCGGATGTCGTGCATCGCGGTTTCCTGGCGCTCGGGTATGCAAAGCGTACCGCGTAGCGCAATGGTCGCGGCCATTGAGAAGGAGTAATCGCCGACCCATGCCATCGGCAAATAGCCCATGAGCGTGTCGTGCTTTCGGAAGTAGCCGGCATCGGCAGCCTGACGCACGGCGGCAATCAAGTGCCTGTGCTTGAGCGGCACGCCCTTAGGCTGTCCGGTCGTTCCCGAGGAGTGGAGCATCACCGCACAGTCTTCGGCCGTTGCACGCGAGACAAAAGCGTTTGCAAGTGCAGGCCCGTTCGAGAGCCGCGTTGCCCCTTGCGATAATACGGTCTCATAGGAGAACAGATTTTCCTCGCGGTAGGACGAGACACCGCGCGGATCGTCGTAGACGATCGTGTGAGGTACGCCATGCCGCGCCCTCAGCTCCAAGAACTTATCGACCTGCTCCTGGTCCTCCACAATGGCAAGGCGGGTACCCGGCTTGACGAACTGTGCAAGCTCTCCCGGTGAGGTCTCCGGATAAAGCGGCATTGCGTACCCGCCCAGCATGGCGGCAGCGGCCATGCCGAAATAGAGCCGGGCGCGATTGTCGCCGGCGATGACAGCCGGCTCATGGGCTCCAAATCCCAACGTTTCGAGCCCCGCAGCCAGAGCGGTGACTTCTCTCAGGTAATCGGCCCAACTATATTCCCGCCAGATTCCAAGCTCGCGCTCGCGGACGGCAATCCGTTCCGGCGCCTCCGCAGCGTTAAGCGCGAGCAGAGTGAGCAGCGTCTCCTGCGCTCCTGCGGCGGCTTTCGCCGGCGGCGTAGCGGTTCCGGCCGGTCTTTCCTGAACCTCATCCCGCATGGGCGTGCCGCTTTCCAAGATAAGCCTCGATGACGCGAGGCTGCGCAAGCGCATCTCGCGGCTTTCCTGCTGCGATCAGCTCGCCATAGTTCAACACCGCCATCCGGTCGCACAAGCTTGCAACCACGTCCATGTGGTGCTCGATCATAAGGACCGTAGTGCCGCTCGCTTCCCGGACGTCGAGGATGAAGCGCGCCATATACTCCTTTTCTTCCTGATTCATGCCCGCCATGGGTTCGTCGAGGATAAGAAGCTTGGGCTCTGCCGCGAGCGCGCGCGCCAGCTCCACGCGCTTTTGTAGCCCGAGCGGAATCGCATCGATCGGTTCGTTGCGAATGGATTCGAGCTGCAGGAAATCGATGATCTCCTCGGCCTTCCGCCGCTCTCGAACCTCGTCGCGCTTGGCCCACCACCAATAGAAGGCGGTTGCAAGCGCCCGCGGATGCATGTGGATGTGCCGCCCCATGAGGATGTTATCGAGCGTGGATAGCCCCCTGAAAAGGGCGAGATTCTGAAAGGTCCGCGCTATCCCGAGGCGCGCGACGCGGTGAGGCCGCATGCCGGTGATGTCTTTACCCTCGAAGAAGATCGTGCCGTCTTGAGGAGGGAAGAAGCCCGCAATCGCATTGAGAAGCGTTGTTTTGCCGCTGCCATTGGGCCCAACCAACCCGAAGATCTCGCCTCGCCGCACGTGCAGCGACACGTCTTTTAGCGCTTTCAAACCGCCGAAGCTACGCCAGATAGCGTCGCAGACGAGGAGCGGCTCGTCGCGATCACGCCGGATAGTTCGTATGATGGCGTCCCCCCAAGCTTCTTAATGAGCTACCTCTTGCCACAAAGGGTAGTTTCCAAAGTGCCGGTTAACAATGCAAGGGGAAACTGGCAAGCTTTCACAATCGCTTGCAGCGAAGCTGCCGCGCTATAAGGCTTGAGCTTTGTTTTGGCGCCACCTCCACTGATGGGGGCCGGCGCTTGGGGCTATCGCAGCCCGGCGATTGGGGGGGCGCACAGAATGCTCGCGCACCCCAGTCCAATACTCTGCAGGTACCGGCGATACGGTTGCGGCGCAGGTAAAGCCCCGGGCGAGCAAACTTGGTGGTGCCCGCCCGGGCGGCTTGCCACCCAAAGACCTATCGCCTGACGCTGGCGAAAGCTACTGAAGCATCGCGGGGCCTTCGCTGCCGGAAAAGCCGTTCACCGCCTGAGCGCCCAAACGCCAGACATCGGGGACGATCACCTCGCGGCTATCGCGGCTGCTTGGAAGCTCGATCACCGACTTCTTTTTCATCAACGTTAGCTGACGGCTAACGGTCTCGATTGTGATGTCGAGGAAGCCAGCGATTTCCGCGCGTGAAAGAGGCAGAGTGAACTGAACCGGAACCGAGCCATCGTTTTGCGAAACGGCTGCTTTGGGCAGCACGCGCTTGGCGAGCAGCCCCAGAAACCCTGCCACACGCTGATAAGCCGTGCAGCCTCGCAGCAACAGCATCCAGTCATTGTAGGCTTCGTGCTCGGTCAACGCCGCTTGGAATAAGACCCGCTCAAGTTGCGGAGCTTCGTCGAGAAGCCCGGAAAGGGTCTCAACGGGTATCGCGCAAAGCTCGAGGTCTGTAGCGGCCTCGGCCGAGCAGGTGTGCCGGGGCTTGAACGTTCCGCAGAGCAAATCGTCTGCGAACATAAGACCGATGATGTGTTCTTCCCCATCCGGATGGACTTTGGTGAGCTTGAGCGCGCCGGAAATCACGGCGAAAGTGTGCGCGGGTTTATCGCCCTCTTTGAATATGAGTTCGCCTGCTTTGAAGCTTCTCCGGCGCGATGCCGCCTCAAGCTTGCGCAATTGCTCGTCCGTAAGCGCCGAGCGAATGCCTCCGTGCGTGATCGAAGACGGTCTATAACGATGATTGTTTAGCACTTTTTACCTTCCCGTATGAATTCCATCGCCTTCCGCTCGAAGCGGGGTGAGCCGCCTGCAAGAGCGTTTCGCAACAGCCGCAAAACTGGAAGAATAGAAGAATAGGCGGCAGGGCTTTAGCGCACCTTGCCATCCAATCCCCGCAGAATCGCGGCGGAGCCGGGAGATCCCGGCTATGCTAGGCTTGCGAGGGAGGGCCGCGATTGCGGCGCGTGGGAACGGCAGCGGCGCCGGCATGCTGCGCTACGCCAGGCCGCATAATTTGAACGGCAATAAGTTCGGCAGGCGCCGGCGCCGACGGCGGCGGAGGCAGCACAGCGTTCGATTGCATCAATACGCAACAGTTGCATTCGTGCTGCTGGTGCTGAGGCTTATCCGATTCGCCAGTGACGGCAACGCCATCCTCGCCAGCGAAGACCATCCGGCCGCCGGCGCAAATGGCCATCTTGCTGCCGTCTTCGGCAAGCGCAAGCCCGTGTGCGCTGCCAGAATGCGAATGGGACAAGGAGCCCGTAAGAATATTGAGGAGGAGGACCAGAACGCCAAAGGCGACGGCAGCCTCGCGCCGAAGCGCGCTGCGGCCCTTGCCCGGCAGTCCGTAATATAACCTCATCCCCAATGTACCGCTCCGCTCGTCCGGAAAACGCAGTCTTAACTGTAACACAAATCAAGCAGGTGGCCAGTAGAGTCGTTGATCTGTGTCAACTCAGGCATGCCGCTGGCGGGCGGGAGCTGAGCAATAAGCTATGATTGCGAAACAGCAGTTTCTACCCGGCCGATCGTCATCGTGCCATTCGGCGTTTGAAACGATAAGTGCTCAACTAACCAGAACTGAGGCTTCAAAAGTCTCATAAAAGCGATTTCCATCGGAGGAGCTTGCCGGCCGGGATCGTCAGCCTGGCAGATTACGATTGTGGCCGGGGCTTCCGTTGCCGGTTTGGGCTGCAAGCGCAGGTTGAACCGGGCACGGCCCATGAGGATGGGGAGCACGCTATGACACGGATGAGCCGGCGGAGATACAGGCCTAAGCGACGTGACAAGCAGCGCTGAGAGCGGATCGAATATCCCTTGTAATTGCAGAGGAACTTTTGCGCCCTTGGCGGCCGCGCCCGCGAAATGCGTGTCGACCGAACCTTCCTCGCCGCCGGATGCAACCATCCGGAAATGCTCCGGCGTCAATTTCGCGCCAGCCCGGGAGCCCAGCGCCTCTCCCTGGATCTTAGTGTTGAGGAGCAGGACGCCCACATCGGCCGAAACCGTCACCTTGTAACGCTTTGCGCTCAGGGTTGTATGCAGAATGGCGTCGCCAACGCGAACGCCAGCGAGGCTCACAACGTAACGCGAGACAACAACCTCCGCGCTCGCACTCGAGGATAAGGCCAAAAACGCGATCAGACTCGATAAAATTGTACTCCTTGCTCGGCGTGGAATGAGAAGATCTAGTTTTGACACTGCTCTCATGATGAAACTTCGATGCACACTCAAGTCGAAACCTGCAGCGGTGTTGCCAGGACCGGTTAAACCTTGCCTGAGGAAGCAGGTTTAATTGTTCGAAATGTGAAAGAGTCGAAGCCTTGCTGTGGCAAAGTTATTTTTGCCGGCCTGCTTGCGCTGAATGCGCCTAGTTTTTCTTTGGCCCGGCCGGGCGTTCGATCCGAACCAAACGGCTGTTGAGGTGCGGCGGCGGGCGCGATTTATGGCTAGCGTTCGCAGGCGGTCTGTGCAACTTTAAGTGACGCGACGGTTCCCCTGCAAGGGGATGAAAAGGGAATGCGGTGACGGAAGACCGGATGCCGCAGCTGCCCCCCGCAACTGTGAGCGGCGAGCGGAAGGCCCAATGCCACTGGGAAATACCCGGGAAGGCGGCCTTAAGCTTCGACCCGCGAGCCAGGAGACCTGCCTGAGCGCAAAAAATTCCGCGCACTGCCGGAGGGGCAGCAAGGAGGTTGGGATGACGTTCAACGATCCGTAGACACCCGCGCTGCCGCGCGCCGCGAGCCTGCCCAGGCTTCGCAGTCTTTTCGTCATTGAATCGCGGAGATCCCATGCACATCGAACCCGGCGTCTTGAACGCCAGCAAAGTGCTTTATGCCAATGTCACCGCCGCCTCCACGCTGACAGCTTATCTCCCCTCCCTCCTCCGCAAGCCCGCAGAGATTGTTAAGATCGCCCTTGCGGCCGTCTTCTTCTCCTTGTTCATGGAGATGTTCCACATGCCGGTGGGGGCATCGGAGCTGCATTTCGTCGGCGCTTCGGCTGTCTATTTCGTATTCGGTTTCCTGCCCGCGCTTTTCGGCTTCGCCATCGGGCTTTTCTTGCAGGGCCTCCTCTTTGAGCCGCAAGACCTTGTGCATCTCGGCGTGAACTCCCTTTCGCTCATCGTGCCGCTGATCGCCGTTCATGCGCTTCGCGGCCGTCATTATTTTGCTGACGGCGCTTCGAAGCCGCAGCTCTCCTGGGCGGAGATCGTGAAGTTCGATGCCGCTTACTACGCCGGCGTTGTTGGCATGGTCGGCTTTTGGCTGGCGCTCGGCAATGAGGTGACTCCCCTTTCAAGCTGGGCGCTGTTCGCGGTTTCCTATGTGCCGCTCGTTCTTTGCGAGCCGGTATTCACCTTCGCGGTACTGAAGCTGCTGGGCAAGCTCGATAGCTCCAGCCCAATCCGCAAGGTCACAGCGGCCGGCGCGCTGGCAATCGCCTAACTCTGCGCATGCAAGATCACGCGAGCCCGCGCGTCACCCTTCACGTCTGCGTCACCTGCAGGCGCGGAGAGGAGACGCTTGAGCCGAAGGAAGGGCGTTCGGGGTATAAGATGCAGCTAGCGCTTGCCCGTGCGATGGAGGCCGGGCAGGCCGCGGGCATCGAGCTTGTTCCCGTCGAATGCCTCTCCGGCTGCAAGCGGAGCTGCACGGTGGCGCTCGCTGCGCCCGGCAAATGGTCCTACGTCATCGCCGATCTCGATCCGGAGCGGCACGCAGCGGACATCCTGACCTTTGCGCAGCAATACTCCGCGCACCCCGATGGCGTGCCGGTTTGGCGCGAACGCCCCGAGATCGTGAAGCGAAGCGTGCTTGCGCGCGTGCCGCCTCTGCCGTCCGCGATAGAAAAAGAGGAGCCGGCATGATCGCGCCGAAAGTGCCCGTCACGATTATCACCGGCTTTCTCGGCGCCGGGAAGACGACGCTCATCCGGCATACGCTCGAAAATGCAAACGGGCGCCGGCTCGCACTCATCATTAACGAATTCGGCGATCTTGGCATCGATGGCGCGATCTTGAGGTCCTGCGGGATCGAGAGCTGCCCAGAAGAGAACATCGTCGAGCTAACGAACGGCTGCCTCTGCTGCACGGTGGCGGACGATTTCGTGCCAACGCTCGACGCGCTTTTGTCGCGGCCCGCGCGTCCCGATCATATCATCATCGAAACCTCAGGGCTCGCTTACACCGGCGAGGGGGAAGGGCTCTTTGCGCGCGCAGAGTTCGAAAGCCGGGTGAAGGCGGCCGAAGGCTTCGTGCATGTCCAGGACCATTGCGAGACCGACGTTCTACCGAGCCTAGACTTCGCTAGCCATGAAGGCGGCTTTGCAGCGGCCGCCTTTGCGCTGGGCAACGCCGCCGCCGCGATCTATCATGCCGATGCGGCGTAGCCGCAGGCGCCGCGCGTCCGCAGCCTCGAGGAAGAGGTTACGCGCGTATTGCACGGCCGCGCGCTAAGCGAATGCTGGCTGGAAGGACAGATGCGGCACGGTTTTGCCGGCGCTGCCGGGATCGCGGCTACGGCCGATTCGGCCTTCGCTCTTGCGGCCACGGCCGGCGCTATCACTAGCGAAGGCCGAGGCCGTGTAAAAACGCCGTTTCGCTCGGGTTTGATAGCCCACGGCGTCGGGCAGCCTATGTACAGGCCCGTAATCTGGCGATACGATCCGGAATCGCGCGGGTGCAGTTCAGAAACC
>Ga0074046_10002831_pt1 | contig 14779 bp, 13 predicted proteins | sample BogForMeECP23OM3_FD_94441 | JGI IMG/M metagenome (GOLD analysis project Ga0074046, IMG submission 94441) | Bog forest soil microbial communities from Calvert Island, British Columbia, Canada - Bog Forest MetaG ECP23OM3 | ecosystem: Environmental > Terrestrial > Soil > Wetlands ...
ATGCGCCTCAAGCGCTGCGTCGCGGTCGCCGGAACGCACGGCAAGACGACGACGACCTCGCTGGTGGCGACGCTGCTCGACGCGGCCGGCCTCGACCCGACCGTCATCAACGGCGGCATCATCAACGCCTACGGCACAAACGCGCGGCTCGGCGCCGGCGACTGGATGGTGGTCGAGGCCGACGAGAGCGACGGCACTTTCCTGAAGCTGCCGGCCGACGTCGCCATCGTCACCAACGTCGACCCGGAGCACCTCGACCATTTCGTGACTTTCGAGGCGATCAAGGACGCTTTTCTGGCGCTGATCGCGAATCTGCCCTTCTATGGCTTCGCGGTCATGTGCCTCGATCATCCGACCGTGCAGGAGCTGGTCGGGCGGATCGAGGATCGGCGCGTGCTGACCTACGGCGAGAATCCGCAGGCCGACATCCGCCTCTTGGACGTCGACATGGCCGGGGGCGTCACGCGCTTCTCCGTTCTGATCCGCGAGCGGGCGACCGGCCGGGCCACCTATATCGACGAGCTCGCGCTGCCGATGCCCGGAAGGCACAACGCGCTCAACGCCACAGCCGCCATTGCGGTCGCGCACGAGCTCGGCGCCTCTGTCGACGTCATCCGCAAGGCGATCGGCGGCTTCGGCGGCGTCAAGCGGCGCTTCACCCGCACTGGGGAATGGAATGGGGTCTCGGTCTACGACGACTATGGTCACCATCCGGTCGAGATCGCGGCCGTCCTGACGGCCGCCCGCGCGGCGTCGACCGGCAAGGTGATTGCGGTCGTGCAGCCGCACCGCTACACGCGGCTTGCATCGCTGTTCGACGCCTTTGCGACATGCTTCAACGATGCCGACAGCGTTATCGTCGCCGACGTCTATCCGGCCGGCGAGGCGCCGATCGAGGGCGCCGACAAGAACGCCCTGGCCGCCGCAATCGCCGCCCACGGCCACCGGCATGCGCTCGTCCTGCCGTCGCCCGACAAGCTTGCGCCCATGATTCGCCCATTGGCTGCGCCCGGGGACTATATCGTCTTCCTCGGCGCCGGCACGATCACGCAATGGGCCTACGCGCTGCCGGGCGAACTCGCGGCCCTCGACCGGCCGTGAAGGCGTCGCCGATGAGCTTTCCGGACATCGCCGGCGAGATTAGGACCCTCGCGCCGGACCTGCGCGGGCGCCTTTCCGCCAACGCGCCGCTCGCCGAGGCGACCTGGTTTCGGGTCGGGGGGCCGGCGCAGGCGCTGTTCTCGCCGGCCGACGAGCAGGACCTCGCCTATCTGCTGGGGGCGCTTCCGCCCGACGTTCCGGTGACGACGATCGGCCTTGGCTCGAATCTGATCGTGCGCGACGGCGGGATCGGGGGCGTCGTCGTCCGGCTCGGCGGCCGCGCCTTCAACGCGATCGAGGTCGCGAACGGCTGCCGCGTCTCCGCCGGCGCCGCCGCGCCCGATCAGTTCGTCGCAAAAGCCGCGGCGACCGCGGGCGTCGACGGCCTCGCCTTCCTGCGCGGGGTTCCCGGGTCGATCGGCGGGGCCTTGCGCATGAACGCCGGCGCCCACGGCGGAGAGATCAAGGACGTGCTCGTCGAGGCGCGCGGCGTCGACCGCTCTGGCGCAGTGCGCGCCTTTTCGAACGCCGACATGGGCTTTTCCTACCGCCACAGTTCTGTTCCGGACGACGTGATTTTCACGCGGGCGAGTCTTCGGGGCCGCCCGGGTGAACCTGCCGCGATCGCGGCGGAGATGGAGCGAATCACCCGTGCGCGCGAAGAATCGCAGCCGATCCGCGAGAGGACGGGCGGCTCGACCTTCAAGAATCCCCCCGGCGAGAAAGCCTGGCGGCTCATTGATGAGGCTGGCTGCCGGGGGCTTACGATCGGCGACGCCCAGGTCTCGCCCATGCATTGCAACTTCCTCATTAACCGCGGCCGCGCGACCGCCGCCGACATCGAGGCGCTAGGCGAAGAGGTCCGGCGGCGCGTGCGCGAGACGAGCGGTGTTCTGCTGGAATGGGAGATCAAGCGCGTCGGCGTGGCGGCGCGATAGGGTTTTGGCGCGCGTTCCTCGCGAACTTTGCCTGTCAGCCGGCCCCCGGTTAACGCCTCGTTAAGCCTGCACGCTTAATCGTAACTTAACTTTGCCGATTGGCGGAACGTTAGGGAAGAGTGCCGGGCGATGAAGCATGTCGCGGTGCTTATGGGCGGCTGGTCGGCGGAGCGTCCGGTTTCGCTCAACTCGGGCCGCAGCTGCGCCGACGCGCTTGAAGCGATCGGCTATCGGGCCACGCGAATCGACGTCTGCCGCTCGATCGCCGACACCCTGAAGCCCGTCAACGAAGGCTCGTCCTTCGGCGTCGTTATCGCGAAGGATGGTCGCGCTGATCCGCCACCGGAGGTCGGCCGCGACGACTGGCCCTATGGCGACACGCTGCTCGCCGAGCGGTTCGTCGCCGGAAAGGAGCTGACCCGCGCGGCGATGGGCGACCGAGCGCTTGGCGTCATCGAAATACAGCCGGTTTCCGAAGCGTTCTACGAGTATGACGCAAAATACGCGAAAGGCGGATCGCGTCACGCCGTTCCAGCGGATCTTAAACCGAATATTTACCATAAGGTCCAACAGTTGACGCTGATGGCGCTTCGGGCGCCGCGACGTGAGTCGCGCCGACTTCCGGTACGACGAACCGAAGGGTCAAGAGGGCGAGCTCGTGTGTCTTGAAGTTAACGCGCAGCCCGGCATGACGGAGACGTCGCTTGTGGCGGAAATGGCCGCCCACGCGGGATTTTCGTTCGGCCAAATTGTCGCCTGGATGGTGGAGGACGCCCCGTGCGATCGCTGAGCCGCCCGCTTGGATGGCAGGCAGCCGAGAAGCGAGCGGTCGCCGGCGTTCCGGCCGCACCGGCGCTTGCGACAGTTCTGCTGCGCGGCGAACGCTCAAGGCGGATCGCGCTGCGCTTGCGCATACCTCTCGATCGGCCTCCGCCGCTCGGGCTCGAGATCGCCTTGACCCTCGCCGTACTTCTGGGAGCGGCGGCCTTGGGTGCGGCGCGGGGCGGACAGCTCGAAGCCTTCGTCGCGAACCACGGAAGCTTGAGCGACGTCGCCGCGCGAACGCTCGGCTTCGGGGTCGACGTCGTCACCGTGTCCGGCGCGACGCATATGAGCGAATCGCGCATTCTCTCGATCGCCGGAATTAGCTCGAAGAACTCGCTGCCATTCTTCGACGTAGCCGCGGCGCGCGCGCGGCTCGAAGCCGATCCGCTCGTCAAGCAGGCGAGCGTGCGCAAGCTCTACCCGGACCAGATCGTGGTCGAGATCGTGGAGCGCACTCCTTACGGCGTGTGGCAAAAGGACGGCCAAGTTCGCGCCATCGCCGCCGACGGCGCGCCGATCGACGAGGTGCGAGACGGCCGCTACGCCGACTTACCGTTCGTCGTCGGAGAGGGCGCGAATACGCGGGTGCGGGAATTTACAGCGCTGCTCGACGCGATGGACGAGCTGAAACCGCGCGTCGAGGCCGGAGTTCTGGTGGGCCAGCGCAGCTGGAACCTCAAGTTGAAGTCCGGCATCGAGATCAAGCTTCCGGAGGTCGATCCACACGCCGCGATCGCGACCCTGCTGCGTCTCCATCGCCGGTCGCGAATTCTGGACCGCGACGTGCTCGCACTTGATCTTCGCGCGCCTGGGCGCGTGTTTGCGCGGCTGTCGCAGGAAGCGGCGGCCGAATGGGCCGATGCCCATACGCCAAAAAAAGGTGCGCAGCCATGAGCTTTCGACCGCTCCCTCCGCGCATGCGCCAGATTCCCCCACGCAAGAGCGCGATCCTGTCGGTTCTCGACATCGGCGCCTCGAAAATCGTTTGCTTGGTCGCGCGGTTGAGCCCGATGGAGCGGTCGAGCGCGTTGCGCGGCCGGACCCACCGATGCAAGGTGCTCGGCATCGGCCATCAGCGCTCGAACGGAGTCAAGGGCGGCGTGATCGTCGATCTTCATGCGGCCGAGCAGGCTGCTCGCCTTGCAATCGACGCGGCCGAGCGCATGGCGGGCGTCGAGGTCGGCGGCGTCATCGTCAACATGTCGGGCGGTCTCCTGGCGTCGCAACGCTTCAACGCCAAGGCGGCGCTACGGGGCAAGACCGTGTCCGAACACGACATCCATCGGGTGCTCGAAGCCGCGTCGGCGGCGAACGAGCACCCCGGACGAACGGTGTTGCACGCCCTGCCGACCAGCTATTCGCTCGACGCGACGCGCGACGTACACGATCCGAAAGGCATGATCGGCGAGGAGCTCGGCGTCGACCTGCATGTCGCGTCTTGCGACTCGGCGGCCGCTCGCAACCTCATGCTGGTGGTCGAGCGCTGTCATATTCGCGTAGAGGCCATGGTTGCGACACCGTACGCCGCCGGCCTTTCGACGATGGTCGACGACGAGGCCGAGCTCGGCGCCGCCGTCATCGATTTCGGCGGCGGGACCACGACGGTCGGCGTGTTCTCGGGCGCACGCCTCCTCCATGTCGACGCCGTGGCAGTAGGCGGAATCCATGTCACGCGGGATATCGCGCGCGGTCTGAACGTGTCGATGACCGACGCCGAGCGGTTGAAGACGCTCTACGGCGCCTGTCTCGCGTCCCCGTCGGACGACCGCGAATCGATCGCCGTCCACCGGCTCGGCGACGATATGGATCATCCCGGTCATTTGCCGAAATCCGAGCTCGTGCGGATCATTCGCCCCCGTGTGGAGGAGATCCTCGAACTCGTGCGCGACCGGCTGCGGGCCTCCGGATATGGCGCTCTCGCGGGTCGCCGCCTGGTGATGACCGGAGGCGCCTGCCAGTTGACCGGGCTCCCGGAACTCGCCCGAACGGTCATCTCGAATCAGGCGCGAATCGGACGGCCGCTCGGCATCGAGGGACTGCCCGAATCTGGAAAGAACCCGTCCTTCGCGGCGGCCGTCGGGTTGATGGTCTACCCGCAGATGGCGGGCCTCGAATACTTCGAACCTTCTCGGCACGTCTCCTGGCAGGCGTCCGAGGGGGGAGGGTACGCCTCGCGCGTCGGGCGCTGGCTGAAGGAAAGTTTCTGAAGGAGTTACTGACCTTCGCCGGCGGAAGGTCCTTTTGAATACGCGCTCGTGCAATCAATCGGCGTCGGCGGACGCCCAACGGGATGAGGCAGGGTATGTCGATCAACTTGAAGGCTCCGGAACTGAGAGAATTGAAGCCGCGCATCATCGTTTGCGGTGTAGGCGGCGCAGGCGGAAACGCGGTCAACAACATGATCGTGTCCGGCCTCACAGGGGTCGACTTCATCGTCGCGAACACCGACGCCCAGGCGCTGACCTCGTCTCGCGCCGAGCGCATAATTCAGATGGGCTTGCAGGTGACGGAGGGACTCGGCGCAGGCTCGAAGCCCGAGGTCGGCAAGGCGGCTGCCGAAGAAGCGCTCGAAGAGATTCGCGATCACTTCGCCGGCACCCACATGGTCTTCGTCACCGCCGGCATGGGCGGCGGGACGGGCACCGGCGCCGCTCCGGTAATCGCCAGGGCGGCGCGCGAGATGGGCATCCTCACCGTTGGCGTCGTCACCAAGCCGTTCCATTTCGAGGGCGGCCGCCGAATGAAAGTCGCTGACTCGGGCATCGCCGAACTGCACAAGGCGGTCGATACGCTGATCATCATCCCGAATCAGAACCTGTTCCGCGTCGCCAACGAAAAGACGACCTTCGCCGACGCCTTCGCGATGGCCGATCAGGTGCTGTACTCCGGCGTCGCCTGCATCACCGACCTCATGGTCAAAGAGGGCCTCATCAATCTCGACTTCGCCGATGTCCGCTCGATCATGAGCGAGATGGGCAAGGCGATGATGGGCACCGGCGAGGCGACCGGCGAGAAACGCGCAGTGCTCGCGGCCGAGGCGGCGATCGCCAACCCGCTACTCGACGAGACTTCGATGAAAGGCGCGCGCGGGCTGCTTATCTCGATCACCGGCGGCAACGACCTGACGCTCTATGAGGTGGACGAGGCCGCGAGCCGCATTCGCCAGGAAGTCGATGAGGAGGCCAACATCATCCTCGGCGCCACCTTCGATTCGGCTCTCGACGGCGTCGTGCGCGTCTCCGTCGTCGCGACTGGCATCGATCAGGCGACAATCTCGCAGATCGAGCCCGTCGCCTATCAGCCGCGTGCAGAGGCAGCGCCCCGCATGCGCGCCCCGGCCCAAGCGACCGGGCATGTTCGCGCGCAGCCGGCGCAGCCCGCGCCGATCGAAGCGCTCCAACCGGCTCCAATCGTCAATGATGTCGAGCTTCAGCCCGTCGCGCCGGCCGCGGTCGCCTTCCCCGAGCCGATCGAGCCGCGGTACGAGGACGAGGCGCCTCATTTCATTCCGCCGGCCCCCGAGCAGCTGCCAGTGCGTGCCCCGCGCATGCCGCAAATCGAGGATCTGCCGCCTATGGCCCAGAATCAGCTTCGCGCCATGCGGGAGCGCGAGCGCGAGGCTCAGTCGCCGCCCGCCGCGCCCGAGCCGCGCCGGCGCTCGCTGCTGGAGAAACTGGCGGCGTTCGGCATCGCGCGACACGACGAGGAGCCGGCCCCAAAGGCCGCCAACCCGGTCCTGCCCCCCGCTCCGCCACGACCGCAATCCACACCCGTGACCCACGCGGATTTCGGCAGGCCTCAACCGAGGCCGCAACCACAGCGCGCGTCGGCGGGCTCTCTCGACCCGCACAGTCGGCCGAGTCCTCGTCCACCAGTTACGGAAGACGATCATCTCGATATCCCGGCTTTTCTGCGGCGACACCCGAACTGATTCTTGTCGGCAACGGTTCCGGCCCGGCCGCGGAAAGTCGCTGCGGCCGGACACAATTTGGAGCGCGACGCCTTCGAATATGATTTCAAGTAACTGAAATTTAACCAATAAATTGATGTGGCGGAGTTGTAACTTTTGTTCATCAAAGGTGATTTGGCTCCGCCCCGATTCGCCGCCTAAATTCCCGCGCCACGATCCGCCGTAACCGACGTAGTCGACGGCGTAACACGGGCGCAGAGCGGCGGACCACGGCGGTCGCGTTGCCCAGCGCCGCAAATCTGGGCCGGGCGAAAGCCCGGAGAAGCTTTACGATGCGATTTGGTTTTCAGACGACTCTTCGCGACCGCGCCACCATAGTCGGGGTGGGGGTCCATTCGGCCGCACCCGCTCAACTTGTCCTTCAACCTGCAGACGTCGATTCCGGGATCGTGTTCCTGCGGACCGGCCTGCCCGGCGGCCGCGAGCGATTGCTGGAGGCGAAGCGTTCCAATGTGACGCATACCGCGCTCTGCACCATGCTCGGCGACGCGTCCGGCGCCAGCGTCAGCACGGTAGAGCATCTTCTGGCGGCGCTCTCTGGCCTGCAGATCGACAATGTTCTCATCGAAATCGACGGGCCCGAGACCCCGATCATGGACGGCTCGGCCGCCGACTTCGTCAGCGCTATCGATCAGGTGGGCCGGGTTCAACAGTCGCGTTCACGACGCTATCTCAAGATCGTGAAGCCGGTCCATCTTGCAAGCGACGGCGGTTATGCTGAGTTTCTGCCGGCGGAGCGCGGGTTTCGCCTCGACGTCGAGATCGACTTCAATTCGCGTGCGATTGGCCGCCAGCGTCGCATCTTTGATCTCGACCCGGCCACGTTCCGCCGGGAACTGTCCCGCGCCCGCACGTTCGGCTTCGTGAGCGACGTCAAGAGGCTATGGCAGGCCGGATTCGCGCTCGGCTCGTCGCTCGAGAACTCGGTCGCCATCGATGGGGACAAAATACTCAATCCTGGGGGGCTTCGCTACGCCGATGAATTCGTTCGCCACAAGGCGCTCGACGCTGTAGGCGATCTTTCGCTGGCCGGAGCGCCGATGATCGGCCTCTATCGGACCTATCGTCCGGGCCACAAATTGAACGCCGCGGCGCTCGACGCGCTGTTCGCGAACCGCTCGGCATACGAATATGTCGAAGCCCCCGTATCCAGAGTCTTCGTCAAAGGCTTTGGCGTCGGAGCGCACGTTCCGGCCGCTGCCGCTGCTTTCGCTGTGGCCGACTGACCGTTGGGGAACTTAAATCGTTCGGAGTCGAAGTTCCTCGAGGCGCGATTACGCCACAATTCCCGTCCATGTCGATTCGCGCCAACCGCCGAAAGTGGCGGGCGAGTCGGGACTGGGCTAAACAGCGGCTTCGCCGCGAGGGCGCCGATGGGCGCTGGTCTTTATTTCAACCAATCGAGTTTGCAACATGGCCACGGTCGAATTTGGCATGTCCCAATCGAGGGCGGGCAAGCAGACGACGCGCGGAATCATCGTTTCGGCCGCGCTGGCGGCCGTCGCCCTTTGCGCGTCGGCCTGTTCGATGCTGGACCAGTTCAATCCCTTCGGGACCGAAAAGTACAAAATGGAGATCGTGCCGGATACGCCAGCCAGCAAGACCTATAACCAGGGCCTCGAGAAACTAGCGAACGGTGGGCCCTCCGAGGCGGCGAAGAAGTTCGCCGACCTCGGCAAGCAGTATCCGGGTTCGGATTGGGCCCGCAAAGCCTTGCTCATGACAACCTACGCCAACTACCAAGCCGGAAGCTATACGGATGCGGAAACCTCGGCCGAGCGTTTTCTGAAGGAATATCCCAACTCGCCCGACGCCGCTTATGTCACCTATCTGCGCGCCAACGCCTACTATCAGCAGATTCCCGACATCTCGCGTGACCAGGACACCGCCACCAAAGCGATGGAGGCGTTTCAGGACTTGGTGAAGAAATATCCCCAATCCGAGTACGTGGAGGATGCGAAGTTCAAGATCCAGGTCACGCAAGACCAACTCGCCGGCAAGGAAATGTCAATCGGCCGCTTTTATCTGAACAGGCACAATTACACCGCAGCGATCAATCGCTTCCGTAATGTGCTGCAATATTACCAAACGACGCGACACGCGGAAGAAGCCCTCTATCGTCTGGTCGAAGCCTATCTTGGCCTGGGGATCACCGACGAAGCGCAGACCGCCGCCGCCGTCCTCGGGCATAACTTTCCCAACAGCCAATGGTACCAAGACGCTTACGCGCAGCTGAAAGGCAAGGGCCTGTCGCCCCAGGAGAACTCCAGTTCATGGATCTCGAAGATCTATCACGTGGTTGTTCCGTCCTGAGCGAGGCTCGCCATGCTCGCGCGTCTGTCCATCCGCGACGTGGTGCTGATCGACCACCTTGATCTCGAGTTCTCGCATGGGCTGACGGTCCTGACCGGCGAGACGGGGGCGGGCAAATCAATCCTACTCGACGCGCTTTCGCTGGTGCTCGGGGCGCGGGGCGACGGTGGGCTCGTGCGCCACGGCCAAGCCCAGGGTCAGGTGACGGCGGTGTTCGAGTTGCCTCCGGGACATGCGGCGCACTCACTCCTCGAGGGGCAGGACATCGAAATCGGCGACGAACTGATCCTCCGACGGGTCCAGCTAGCGGACGGGCGCACGCGCGCTTACGTCAACGACCAGAGCGTCGGCGCTCAGGCCTTGCGATCGCTTGCCTCGGCGCTGGTCGAAATTCATGGCCAGCACGACGAGCGCGCGCTGACCGACGCCGCGACCCACCGGGCGCTCATTGACGCCTACGGCGGTCTCGATGCCCTTGTCGAGGCGGCTCAGACCGCCTTCGTAGCCTTGCGCGACGCCGAGGGCGCGCTCGAGGCCGAAAGTTCGCGGGTCTTGGCGGCCGAAGCGGACGCCGACTTCGCGCGCCACGCTCATGGAGAGCTATCCCGCCTGGACGTCCAGCCTGGCGAAGAAGAGGCGTTGGCGGCTCGCCGACAAGCGATAATGCAGGGCGAAAAGGTCGCGGCGGACATCCGCGAAGCGCGCGATCACCTGAGCGGTGAGGCCGCGCTGCTGCCGGCGATTCTATCGGTTTCGCGCCGACTGCAGCGCCGAATTCCTCAAGCGCCGGCTCTCATCGAGCCGAGCGTAAAAGCACTGGATGAGGCGATCGAGGCGCTTGAAGGCGCTTCGCGCGCTCTCGAGCAGGCGCTCGAGGCCTGCGAATTCGATCCGCACGAGCTTGAGCGCTGCGAGGAGCGCCTGTTCGCCCTGAGGGCGATGGGGCGCAAGTACGGAGTCCCGATCGACAGCCTGCCGGCGCTCGCACAAAAGTACGCCGACGGTCTCGCTCTTCTGGACGCCGGCCGCGAGCAGATCGCCAGACTCGAGGCCGCTGTCGCCGGCGCGCGCGCGGCCTACCATGAGGCCGCCGGCGCGCTGGCCGCCGCGCGCGAGCGCAGCGCCAGGGCGCTCGAACGGGCGGTCGTGTCCGAACTGCCGCCGCTCAAGCTCGAGCGGGCGGAGTTCAGCGTCGACTTGCGCCAGGACAGGACGCTCTTCTCGCCCAGCGGTTACGATCGCGCAGAGTTTGTCGTTCGCACCAACCCCGGCTCTCGGCCGGGGCCACTGATGAAGGTGGCCTCTGGCGGCGAACTGTCGCGCTTCCTGCTCGCCATCAAAGTCTGCCTTGCCGAGCGCGGCACCGCGCCGACACTCGTCTTCGACGAGATCGACGCGGGCGTCGGCGGCGCGGTCGCGGACGCCATGGGCCAGCGGTTGTCCCGTCTGTCGCAACGGGCGCAGGTGCTCGCGGTCACGCACGCCCCACAGGTGGCGGCGCGGGCGCAGAGCCACTATCGCATTGTGAAAAACGACGTCTTCAAGGGGGATCGCGTGGCTACGACCGTGTCACGTCTGGGCGCGGTCGAGCGGCGCGAAGAAATCGCTCGCATGCTGGCGGGCGCGGAAGTCACCCGCGAGGCGCGCGCGGCCGCCGTGAGTCTGATCGAAAGGGCCGGATGAGGGCTGAAAGGCCGATCCATTTTGCCATTTGGGCTTGCTCCGCTTGGCTGCTTGGCCCTATCAAGCGCCGCGTCAGGCTGAGGTTCGCCTGACGCTCGCGAGAGGAATGACATGAGCCCGGACGACGCCGGGAGCGCGAAGCAGGACAAACGGCGGGAACGTCTTGTCGCCTTGCTCAGGGAGAATCTGAAGCGGCGCAAGGCGCAGCAGCGTTCGCGCGAAGCTGAAGAGCAGACGGCGGGAGACGGAAAGGCGCCGCCTCCGCTTGCCAAATTGGACTTGAAAGAGTGACGCGCGGCGTGCCTCGCTTAGGAACGTTCGTCGTTGTTTGGGTTGAAAGGACGAGGGGAATGGATCGCATCCAAATTCGCGGTGGGGCCAAGCTCAACGGCGTGATCACGATCTCGGGCGCAAAGAACGCTGCGCTGCCGCTGATGATCGCTTCCCTCATGACCGACCAGACCCTGACGCTGGAGAACCTGCCACGCCTCGCCGACGTCAGCCAGCTCGCGCGCATTCTGGGCAATCACGGCGTCGATTATTCGATCGACGGCAAGCGGGCCGGCGAAGAAGCCGCCTCGGGTCAGACCGCCCATCTCAGGGCCCGGATGATCGTCGACACCACGGCGCCCTATGAACTCGTCTCCCGCATGCGCGCGAGCTTCTGGGTCATCGCGCCGCTGCTCGCGCGGATGGGAGAGGCGCGCGTGTCGCTGCCCGGCGGCTGCGCCATCGGGACCCGGCCGGTCGACCTCCTCCTGATGGCGCTGGAAAAGCTCGGCGCCACGATCGAAATCGACGGCGGCTACGCCGTCGCCAAGGCCCCAAAGGGCCTCGTTGGAGCGGATATCGAGTTTCCGAAGGTGACGGTCGGTGGCACGCACGTGGCGATGATTGCGGCGTCGACCGCACAAGGCTCGTCGCTCATCGCCAATGCGGCGAGGGAGCCGGAAGTGGTCGACCTCGCCGACTGCCTCAATAAGATGGGCGCGCGCATCCGCGGCGCCGGCACGTCGAAGATCGAGATCCACGGGGTCCCGCGTCTGAACGGCGCGCACCACCGCGTGCTGCCCGACCGCATCGAGGCGGGGACCTACGCCACCGCAGTCGCGATGACCGGCGGCGACATCCTTCTCGAGGGCGTCAGCGAGGACCTCCTTCAAAGGCCGCTCGAGGCGCTGGAGAAAAGCGGCGCGACGGTCACCAGCGACAATCGCGGCGTGCGCGTGCGGCGTAACGGGGCGGGAATCGAACCGATCGACATCGCAACCGCGCCCTTCCCCGGCTTCCCGACCGATCTGCAGGCCCAATTCATGGCGCTGATGACGCGCGCGCAGGGGACCTCCCGCATTACCGAAACGATCTTCGAGAACCGGTTCATGCATGTCCAGGAGCTGGCGCGGCTCGGCGCGCACATCAAGCTCGAAGGCGATACGGCGATCGTCGAGGGCGTTGAGCGGCTGCGAGGAGCCCCGGTTATGGCGACCGACTTGCGCGCCTCGGTATCGCTTGTCATCGCGGCGCTCGCAGCGGAGGGCGAGACCATCGTCAATCGCGTCTATCACCTCGACCGCGGCTTCGAGCGGCTGGAAGAGAAGCTCGGGGCATGCGGCGCCGATATAATCCGGATCGTGGGATGACCCATGGCGGCCGCTGACCAAAGGCTCAAACTTCTTGCGCTCGATCGCGAAGGGCTGGGCGTGATCTCGGCTCATGCGCAAAACACCTGCCTCAAGCGCTCCGACATGGCCTGGTTGCAGAAGCAGCGTCGCTTCGTGGTCGCCGGCATGCGCTACGACTGGGTCGGCGCAAAGACCGATCCGCCCGAGCGCGTCTCGAGCGTGCTGCGTTTCGACCGGGTGCTGAAGGTCTCGCATCTCGGCCTTGGCGATAACCAGGACGCGCCGCTCAACCTGCTGGCGGTGACCTTTGAGAAGACCGATCCGCCCGCTGGAATGATCCTTCTGGCCTTCGCCGACGGCGCGCTGGTGCGCCTCGACGTCGAATGCGTTGAGGTTGAGCTTTGCGACATGGGGCGGCGCGTGCCTGCCGAGCTATGCCCCGGGCACGCGCTGACGCACGCCTCAGCGGCCTGACGCACGGGCTGGAGAGCACTGATGGCGATTGAACTCGACATGGGCTCGGCGGATTTCGAACGCCGCTTCGAGGCGCTGCTCCAGGCCAAGCGCGAATCAGCGGCCGATGTCGACGCCGCGGTCGCAGCCATCATCGACGACGTGCGCGTCCGCGGCGACGCGGCGCTTGCGGAATTCTCGCTGCGCTTCGACCGCGTCAATCTTGGCGCCAAGGGGCTCGCGATCAGGGCCGCCGAGATTGAGGCCGCGGTCGCAACCTGCGAGCCTAGGGCTCTCGACGCGCTCGAACTTGCGCACGCGCGCGTGACGGCCTATCACGAGCGGCAGAAGCCGACCGATCTGCGGTTCACCGACGCGCTCGGGGTCGAACTGGGTTGGCGCTGGCGGCCTATCGAGGCGGTCGGCCTTTATGTTCCGGGCGGCGCCGCAAGTTATCCTTCGTCGGTCGTAATGAACGCCGTGCCCGCAAAGGTAGCGGGCTGTCGGCGCATGGCGATGGTCGTGCCGACGCCGGACGGCCGCATCAATCCATTGGTGCTAGCGGCGGCGCGCATCGTTGGCGTCGACGAGATCTATCGGATCGGCGGTGCGCAGGCGGTCGCCGCACTCGCCTACGGGACGCAGACCATCGCCCCCGTCGACAAGGTTGTCGGGCCCGGCAATGCCTACGTCGCGGCGGCGAAGCGGCGGGTGTTCGGCGTCGTCGGCATCGACATGATCGCCGGGCCCTCAGAGGTTGTCATCCTCGCCGACTCGAGCGCCGACCCGAGCTTTGTGGCGGCGGACCTCCTTGCGCAGGCTGAGCATGACGAGGCAGCGCAGTCGATCCTCATCACCGACGATGGCGCGCTCGCCCGCGCTGCCGCGCTCGAGGTGGAGCGACAGCTCGCCCTGCTGCCACGCGAAAAGATCGCCGGCGCGAGTTGGCGGGACTATGGCGCGATCATCCTCTGTCCGACATTCGAGATCACGCTGCCGCTCGTCAAGCGTCTCGCGCCGGAACACCTCGAGATCATGACCCGGGACCCAGAGGCGCTTGCGGCGAAAATCGACAACGCCGGCGCGATCTTCCTCGGGTCGCATACGCCGGAGGCGATCGGCGATTATGTCGGCGGCTCCAATCACGTATTGCCGACTGCGCGCTCCGCGCGTTTCTCCTCGGGGCTTGGAGTGCTCGACTTCATGAAGCGCACTTCGCTGCTGAAGTGCGACGCGCAATCGCTCGCCGCCCTCGGGCCTGCCGCGATCGCCCTCGGGGAAGCCGAGTCGCTTGACGCGCACGCCCGCTCGGTGGCGCTGCGCCTCGCCGCGGAGCCGCAACCCGCGAGGCGACCGTGAACGAGAGCCGCGACCGTCTATCCGAGGTCTTCCTCGACGAGGATACGATCCCCCGCGGCGCAATCGACATCGATCACGAGCGGTCAGTGGCGATTTTCGATCTAGTCGAGGAGAACTCGTTTGGAATCCCCGGTCGCGACGACGGCCCGTACACACTGACGATCTCCCAGGAGGAATCGAAGCTCACATTCGACGTGCGTACCTCGGACGGCGAGCAGGCCATCTCGATCGTGGTTTCGATGACCCCGTTTCGTCCGCTTCTCAAAGACTATTTCATGGTCTGCGAGACCTATTATTCCGCCATTCGGACGGCGAGCCCCCGCCAGATCGAGGCGATCGACCGCGAGCGCACGAAGCTCCATAACGATGGGGCGGAGCTGATGGCGCAGCGTCTATCTGAAAAGGTAGCTATCGATCAGGGCACGGCGCGTCGGCTCTTCACGCTCATCTCGACCCTGCGCTGGAAGGCATGAGCCCCGGCCTCTCCGCGAAGCTGGACTTCGTCGTCGCCAACA
>Ga0074046_10002832_pt1 | contig 14770 bp, 10 predicted proteins | sample BogForMeECP23OM3_FD_94441 | JGI IMG/M metagenome (GOLD analysis project Ga0074046, IMG submission 94441) | Bog forest soil microbial communities from Calvert Island, British Columbia, Canada - Bog Forest MetaG ECP23OM3 | ecosystem: Environmental > Terrestrial > Soil > Wetlands ...
CGGTCCCGGAGAAGTCTATGTGCCGTCCTACCGCGTGAGCCGCACCTATGTGAACAATGTGAACATCACCAATACGACGGTGAATGTCACGAAGGTGACTAATGTCTACAACACGGTTGTCATCAATCGAACCGTGAACAACATCACCTACGTGAATCAGCGCACCAACGGAGTGACGGTGGTGTCGCACGACGCATTTGTGAATGCGCGGCCGGTGGCGCGGAACGTAATGAAAGTGGATGCGAGGGAAATCGCGGCGGCGCCCGTGAGTCACGTGATTGCGGCCGAGCCTGGACGGACCAGCGTGATGGGCGCGGGACGGCCGGCGTCGGCCAGGCCGCCGGCAGCGGTCATCAGCCGTCCGGTGGTCGCGGTAAGAACGCCGCCTCCGCCTCCGCGTCCGATCGAGCAGCGGCAGGCGCAGGCGGGTGGACATCTGAATCAGCAGGCGCTGGTTCGTCCGGCGGGCCCGGCGCAGCCCGCTCCGATGAGTCAAGGCGGCCGGCCCGCGCAGACAACTCAAGAGGGCTTCAAACCGTTTGGCCAGCCGAATAGCGGTAACGGTCAAGTCCGGCCAATGCAGCAAACCCAACCGCGGGTGTATGAGCAGCAGGGGACTTCGCAGCCTGAGAACCGGCCCGCGCAGCCCGAGGCGAATCGGAATGCCCAGCCTGCGAATCGCTATGCTCAGCCGGCCAGCCAGCCGGCTCCGCAGGCGACGCATCCCTTGGTTCGCCCGGCCCCAGCGGTGCAGGAGCGCAGCCCGGCACAGGAGCAGCAGCAGGAGCAGAAGTTCAATCAATGGCACCAGGAGCGGCCTGCGTCTCCTCCGCCTGCGCCGAAGCCGGCTCCCAAGGCTCCGGAGCCGAAGGCGGAGAAGCCGCCTAAGAAGTGACGTTGACGCTGACGCGCATCTTGCGGTCTGATAAGGTTCGCAAGAGTTGCGGCGGCGAATGAGCCAACCAGTAAGACGACGCCGGGAGAAGCGCGAGCTCTCCCGGCGCATTTTTTGGCGGCGCAGCGCCTTTGCTGGCAGAGCCGTCATCGAAGTAAAGTGATCGAAGCAAAATGACCGAAGCCCAATGAACGAAGCCAAGCGTCCTACGATCAACTGGATGGATGTGCTGTGGCTGGCATTCCTGGCGGGGCTGGCCTTGCTGCCGCCCGTGAAGGAAGTCCACAAGCAGCTCATCCTGCTTGCTTTCGGTGTGGTCCAGTTGGGCGAGGGATGGCTGGTGGCGCGCTGGCCGTCGCGAGGCCCGACCTGCGTCGTTCTTTGGAAAATTGCCTTAGCTACGCTCCTGATCGATCACACCGGCGAACTTGCGATCAACAGCTACTACTACCCCATCTATTTTCTTCCCATTATCACTGCTGCTGAATACTTCGGGCCGTGGGCCACGCTCATGTGGACATCGCTGGCCTCGATCGCCTACTGTTCCTATCTTTATCCCGCGTGGCTGGAATACGGCGAAATCCCGCCGGATGCCTACCCGCTGCTGGCGATCCGTTTGCTCTTCTTCTTTCTCGCCGCCATGGTGGTTAACCGCTTTGTGGTCGAGAACCGGCGCCAGACGCAGCGCTATCAGGATCTGGCGGAGACTCTTGCCGAGACCAATCGCCGCCTGGAACAGGCGCAGGCGGAAGCGCGCCGTTCCGAGCGCCTGGCGGCGCTGGGCCAACTCTCGGCTGGTCTGGCGCACGAGATTCGCAATCCGCTCGGGGTGATCAAGGGCTCGGCGGAAATGTTGACGCAGAAGCTCGGAGAGTCCAATCCGCTGGCCACGGAACTGGCGGGATACATTTCGACCGAGACCAACCGCCTGAGCGCGCTGGTCACGCGCTTCCTGGATTTCGCGCGCCCGTTGCACGCTGATCTGACCCCGCAAAGCATTACCGCGGTGCTCGACCGCGCCTTGAACGATGTTGCGCAGTTTTGGAGGGGCGCGCCGGTTCGGGTGGAGAAAGAATATGACCCTGGTCTGCCGCTGGTGCCGCTGGACGAAAGCCTGTGCGAGCAGGCCTTCGTGAATATTGTGCAGAATGCTTATGACGCGATGAGCGCCAGCGGCGGGACGCTCCGGGTTAAAGTTAGAAACGTGCCAGCCGGCAGCCGCGACGGCAACTCTCGCGACACTAAGATGGACGGAGTCGAAGTGCTCATCGAAGATACTGGGCCGGGCATTCCACTGGAGTTGCGGGAACAAATCTTTAACCCGTTCGTGACGACGAAGAAGACCGGAGTGGGCCTGGGACTCTCCATCGTGTCAAAGATCATTGACGGACATCATGGCAGTATTCGAACTGAAGCCGCTGACGGTTCAACGGGCGACGGCGATCCGGCTACATCAGGCCCGGGCGCGCGTTTTGTGATATTTTTTCCCGCTGCATCGGAGAGCGACAAAGTGGGATCTTCCGCTCATTTGGTGATCTCGTGAGACGCCGAATTGAGAAAGGCAAGGAATCGAAGAAGAGGCGCGAATGCCGGCCATTCTGATTGTCGAAGACGAAGCCAAGATGCGCCGCCTGCTCGAGTTGAACCTTGGCGAGGACGGGTTCACCACGTTCTCGGCCGGGGACGCCGAGACCGGCCTGAAACTGCTACGCGAGAATTCCATCGATCTGGTGCTGACCGACCTGAAGCTTCCCGGCATGAACGGCCTGGAGTTTTTGCAAACCGTCAAGCGCCAGAACGCCGCTCTGCCCGTGGTGGTGATGACCGCGTTCGGCAGCGTCGAAACCGCGGTCGAGGCAATGAAGGCCGGGGCCAGCGATTACGTGCTGAAACCGTTTTCGCTGACCGAGATGCGGATGGTCATCCACAAAGAACTGGACGTCCGCAATCTGCGCGAAGAAAACCGGACTTTACGCGAGGCGCTGGGCAAGCGCTATGCACATCCTAACGTCGTGGCCCGCAGTCCGAAGATGCAGGAAGTGCTGGCCACGGTGGAGCGCGTCGCACCGACCAACGCGACCGTGCTGCTGGGCGGGGAGAGCGGTGTGGGCAAAGATTTAATCGCGCGCGCGATTCACGAAAAATCACGGCGGGCGTCCGGCCCGTTCCTGAAAATCAACAGCACCGCCATCCCTGAAAATCTGCTGGAAAGCGAATTGTTCGGATTCGAAAAAGGAGCGTTCACCGGAGCCGTCGCCAGCAAGCCCGGCAAGTTTGAGCTGGCCGACAAGGGAACGCTTTTTCTCGACGAGATCGGCGACGTGCCGCCGGTAACGCAGGTGAAATTGTTGCGCGTGCTGCAGGAGCGCGAGTTCGAACGGCTGGGCGGCACGCGCACCGTGAAAGTCGATGTGCGCCTGATCGCCGCCACCAACAAGGATCTGCGCGAGGCGCTCGAACAGGGCACATTTCGCGAAGATCTTTATTATCGCCTGAACGTTGTGCCCATCGACATTGCGCCGTTGCGGGAGCGCAAGGAGGACATTCCCGATCTGGCGAATCTGTTCATCTCGCACTTTACCGGAGAATCGGGCAAGCCCGTGGAGGGCATTACGCCGGAGGCGATGCAGATTCTGGTGAATTACCACTGGCCGGGAAATGTGCGCGAGTTGCAGAACATTGTCGAGCGCGCCTGCGCGCTGGCGAAGGGCAGCGTGCTCACGCCGACAGACATTCACCTGGACGTGCGTCCTGCGAAAACGGCGAACGGCGCGGGAGGTTTTCTTCCCGAGGGCATGACGCTGGAGCAATGGGAAGATGAAATGGTGCAGGAGGCCCTGCGTCGCGCCAACGGCAACAAGAGCCAGGCGGCGCGCCTGCTGGGCCTTTCGCGCAACGCGCTGCGGTACCGGCTCTCAAAAATCGGCATCGCGGATGAAGGGGAGAAAGAGACGTGAGACGAAGTCTAGTCGGGTTCTCCTCAGCTGGAAAAAAGGAACACCGGTGCTGCCGAGGCAATGTGCTAAGATGTGTTCATGGCGAACACAAGTAGCGCGACTCTGAGTATTCGTCTGAAGTCGGAGACGAAGAAGCGGCTGGCGAAGCTGGCCAAGGTATCCGGGCGAAGCTCTAACTTTCTCATCTCTGATGCGGTCGAGTCGTACGTCGCCGACCAGGAGAGGATGCTGGCCGAGATTCGCACGGCGGACCGTCAGGTGAAGTCAGGCCACTACATCAAGCACGAAGACATGAAGGCGTGGCTGCTGTCCTGGGGTACCGCCCGGGAGTTGCCGCCGCCGAAATGCGCCTGCGGCAAGGAGCACAATGACGAGGCGCGGGGCTAGTGGAGATCGTCTGGTCCCGTCTGGCACGAGCGCGTCTGGAAGAGATTCGAGCTTACGTCGCCAAAGACAAGCCTGATGCTGCAGGAAGGCTAGCTACGCGCATCGTCGCCGTGGTGGAAGCGCTTCGAAGTCATCCGAATCTGGGCCGCGTGGGAGCCGAACCGGGAGTCCGCGAGTTGGTGATTGGGGGCACCCCGTACGTCGTTGTATATTCCGTGAAAAGAACTCAGATCACGATCAGCACGATCTGGCACGGTGCACAGTCAAGAAAAAGCCGCAGGAAGGCGAAATGATGCATTCGACCTCACCAACAGGAGCGAAAATGAGGATCATACGAGACGCGGTCCTGATATGCATGATCTGTATATTTCTGGGTACTCTGGCCGCACCGGGCATCTTCGCGCAGACGGCGAAGAGCGAATTTTTCAAAACTTCCGACGGCATACGGATCCACTATGTCGAGGCCGGCAGCGGCCGCGCCATCGTTTTCATTCCAGGATGGACCATGCCGGCCTGGATCTGGCAGAAGCAAATCGACGAGTTCTCGAAGAAATATCACGTCATTTCTGTCGATCCGCGGTCGCAAGGCGACAGCGACAAGCCGACGTTCGGCCACCTGCCTGAAACCCGCAGCCGGGATTATAAGGAACTGGTCGATCATCTGGGCCTGAAGCAGCCCATACTGGTCGGCTGGTCGATGGCGTGCGGCGAGCTGGTGAAATATGCCGAACAATTTGGCCCCGATAACGTCGGCGGTTTCGTGCTGGTCGACGGATTTCTCCCGGAGAAGCTCAGCCCGGAGATGTTCGCCGGCATGTCCGGATGGATGAACCAGCTCCAGCAGGATCGCCAGAAGCAAGCGGATGGTTTTGTACGCAGTATGTATAAGAAGCCGCAGACGGAGGAGTATTTGAAGCGCGTCATAGACGCTTCTGTGCAGGTTCCGGCTGACACGGCGGTGGTGCTCCTTTACGACATGATTGCGGTGAAGGACTTTTCGAGCGGTCTGGCCAAGATGAATCGCCCGGTGCTCTTTGCCTACCAGCCCGACACGCAGCCGACCGCCGACTTCCTCAAATCGAAACTGGGTGACAAGGTGCGGCTGGAAAAATTCGACGGCGATGGCCATGCGTTGTTCGTCGATGATCCGGAGAAGTTCAACCGCGTGCTGGAAGAGTTCATACAGGGCTTGGCCAAGTAATCAGGCCCGGTGACCGGGAGGGATCAGGTCACCCGAAGTGGCCGAAAACCACCACTCCTGGCTGAGGTCGGCCAACTCGGTCGAATTCAGCCGTCCAGCCTGTTTCGTTCGTCTCGTTCCGCTTTGAAAACAAACGACTTGTAAGTAGTCTTCTGCTCCCTCTTTGGCATGGCAGTTGCCATTCTTTTTGCTAGAGAGATTCCTACACATACGGGTTTATACGGTCATGTTTGGTTCGAAGAGGTGGGTCATGAAAAGCAGATTCATAGCGGGTTTGGCAGTCTTAGCTTTGGGAATATCTGGTTCGCTGTCGATAACGGCGCTGGCGCAGACGACCGAAGAAACTCCGGCACCCACCGATCAACCGAGCGCTCCGATGGAGATCGGGCAGCCGGGGCAAGGTCCAGTAGCAGACCATTCTGGCCCCCCGGGACAACCTGGCAACGCGCAGCCTACCGAGGCCGCTCCTGGCGGACCAGAGGGTGAGGCTCCGGCGAAAACCGACCAGGGCGTGGCGCGCGTCAGCCTGATTCACGGCGATGTGTCGACGCAGCGCGGGGATTCGGGAGACTGGTCGGCGGCGGTTTTGAACCAGCCGGTTATGACCGGCGACAAGGTTTCGACCGGCGACAACGCGCGTACTGAATTGCAGCTCGACTTTGCCAACACTTTTCGGCTGGGAGCGAACGCCAAGGCCAACATCGCGAACCTGACGCACCGGGACATTCAGATTCAGCTGAGCCAGGGCCTGGCCAGTCTCACCGTTTCGAAACAGAGCGAAGCCGAGCCGGAGATCGATACACCGAATGTCTCGGTGCATCCTGCACATCAGGATGGCGTGTACCGCATCGAAGTGCAGCCGGATGGCGACACGCTCGTGATTGTGCGCGAAGGCGAAGCGCAGATTGCCACGCCACAGGGCAGCGCCGAAGTGCACAGCGGCGAAATGGCCACGGTGCGCGGCGACGCCAATTCTGCGCAGTACAAAATTTCTCAGGCTTCGGATCGCGACGATTGGGATCGTTGGAACGCCGATCGCGACCACATGATCCGCAACGCCAGCTCGTGGCGCCACACCAATCGTTACTACACCGGAACGCAGGATCTGGATGCGTATGGCCGCTGGCAGAACGTGCCGGACTATGGCGACGTGTGGGTTCCGAACGAGCCCGATGACTGGGCTCCGTATCGCAACGGCAACTGGGTATACGAGCCCTACTACGGCTGGACTTGGGTCGGCTACGAGCCATGGGGATGGGCGCCGTATCACTACGGCCGCTGGTTCCCCTATGGCGCGGGCTGGGCGTGGTGGCCCGGTCCGGTCTATGGCGGCGGATTCTACCGTCCGTTCTGGGCGCCGGCGTATGTGTCGTTCTGGGGGTGGGGCGGGGGCTTCGGAGTTGGGTGGGGCGGTTGGGGCGGATTCGGATGGCTTCCGGTCGGGCCTTGTGACTACTACCATCCGTGGTGGGGCGGATACCGCGGCCGATTCGGTTGGGCTGGCCGTGGCGGCTATAACCGCTACGGTGGTTTCGCGCCCTTGCACGGCGGAACGCGGTTCTCGAACATCGCGCACATGAATGATGCCCACGTTGGCCGGGCCATGTCGACGGTCAACGCGGGACATTTCGGGGCAGGCCGGGTAACCGCCACGGCGGCGACCCGCGAGCAGTTGGGCGGCGCGCGCATGATGGCAGGCAATCTGCCCGTGGTTCCATCGCGGGCGAGCTTGTCGGCGAGCGGACGCTCGGCGGCACCCTCAACGGTGCGCAATGGTTCGGAGCGCTTCTTTGGGTCGGTGCATAACAATCTTTCACGGCCACAGTCGTTCCAGGCGCAGACGGCAAGTCTGCGACAGAGCATGGCGCAGAATCATGTGGGCGCGATTTCGGCCGGCGGCCGCGCGGGTGCGGGCGAATCCAACCTAGCACGCGGAACGAATAGTTCGATGAAGCCGAGCGCGGGTACGTCGCGCGCGTTCACTCCCCCGAGTGGCAGCGCGCGTTCGTCGGGCGGATTCAGCTCGGAGCGTGCGAACTCGGAGCGGAGCAACGGGGGATCCTCGAACATCGGCAGGTCAAACCTGGGCTCGGGAAACCTGGGCTCGGGAAACCGGGGCTCGTCAAACTTGGGCTCGGAGAACCGAGGCTTCGGTTCCTCCAATGCGGAAGCGCAGCGGAGTACGAGTCGGTCGGCTCCCGCTGCTAGCCGGGATGGATTCCGGCCGTTCACGCCGCCATCGCACAGCGACGTGGCGCGTGCAGTACCGGGCGCGTCGTCAAGTGGACAAATGGGGCGGAGCAACGCAGAGCGCGGCAGCAGCGGCAGCTACTGGAACCGGGCCGCGCCAAGTTCGATGGGATCGCGCGGCAACGGTTCGTACTCGGGCGGCTACGAGCGGGGATCGTCATCGCGTCCGCAGCTGGATATGCGGCAGCCGATCGTGCGCAGTCCCTCGTACGGCGGTTCGCGTGGTAGTTACGGTGGATACGGCGGCTATCAGGCTCCGACCTATCATGCTCCGACATACCATGCCCCGACGTATCATGCGCCGAGTTACGGTGGATCGCATGGCTCGCCGGGCTACAGTGCGCCGAGCCATGGTGCGCCAAGCCATGGCGGCGGTGGGGGCGGCGGCCACGTGAGTGCACCGAGCGGGGGCGGACATGCTTCCGGCGGGGGCGGCCACTCGGGTGGCGGCGGCCATGGTGGAGGTGGTCATCGCTAAGAAGCTGGAGACGTTGCCACGGAAGCGGTGATTCGATGCAAGCGCGGTGATGGAAACGAGTTGATGTAAACGAAGTGAAGACAGAGGCGGAAAGGGGCGTGCTTAGCGGCACGCCCTTTTTCACGTTTGAAAACTTTGCCGATTACGGTCTTGCGTAGGCGGGACTGTCAGGATCGGGGCGATCGTAATCGCGTCCGTATTTGTTTTTGTGAGCGAGCGTGACGTCGGTTTCTGACAGAGTGAGGCTTCCGATCGAGGTGTCGGCGGGACCCACCGTGATTTCATGGCTCAGGGCGCGGAGGGCGTCGGGCGCAACCGCCGAGTGAAAGACCTGCAACTGGTAACGGCCCGGCGGAACGTTGCTGATGCTGAGGTCTCCGCGTGCGTCGGAGATGGCGTAGTAGGGCGTTGCCAGGGCGATGACCACGGCGCTCATCTGCTCGTGAATGTTGCAGAAGATAAACGAGACGCCAGGTTTGTCGAACTGGACGAAGCGCGTGGTTCCGCTTTCGTAGAGCCCGAGGTCGAAGCGCTTGCCCTCGAACAGCGAAAACACATTGTGGAAGAACGGATCGTGGTTGGGGAATTCGACCTGGCCTCCCACTGGGATCACGAGCAGCGAAGGCTGGAAGCTTTTATTTTTCTGCACGAGTTGCGGAATGTAAGCGGGGTCTTGTCGCGGAGGATCGACCGTTGCACCAACGGGAGTGAGCCATACGACCGCCTTCGATGCGTTGGCCAGAGCATGACCGTTGCGGGTGAGCTGCACATGTCCTTTAAGGGCCTGCTGGGCGGGCGCGCAGACCGCTGCCAACAGCACGAAGAGAAGCGAATACTCATAATGGAGCGAGCGAGTTTTCAAAACAGAATCCCCACGGATAGATTGACCTGATTGGTGATGCTGCTGCTGTCATAGATCGGGAAGGTGTGCAATCGTCTGAACTCCGCGGACAGTAACAGGTCGGAGCGCGGACGAAAGACAACATTGCCCAGGGCACCGCGATTGCGTCCCAGAATCTCCCCACCGTTGTACTGATCGGTGGCGAATCCGCGCACGTCGCCGGCAAAGGCGTTGTCTTCGGCGATGACGCCGTTCAACTCCAGCTTGGGAGTCAGCTGGAGCTTGAGTTGGGCCCACCCGCCGGCGGTGTTGAGGCCGCGGATCGGGGTGTAGGGACCAGGAGGGCCACCGTACAGAATAGAAGTTCCAATCGCGCCGCCGAGTCCGCCAATGCCGCGGCCGCGATAGAACTCACCCGACAGAGCCAGGCGCGGGAGGATGGGAACTTGCCAATCGGCCATTCCGGACCACGCGTCGACGAAGCGGCTCCAAGCCCAGTCCTGGCGGCCATAGTAGCCGGCGACGCCGAAGCTGAGCGGGTGCTCCCGTACTGGGCGCGACCATGCCGTGCGGAACGCATAGGCGGGCTGGCCCGACAATTCTCCGGCCTGGGCCGAGCGGTAGAACGAATTGTAAGGTGGCTCCCAGTCGAGGTTGTCGAGAACGCCCGCCTGCACGGTGACGGTCTGCTGGTCGGAAATGGAGAAGCGATGCTCGACGCGCACTTGCGGCGTCCAGCCCCAGAGGTTTCCGGCGAAGGCGAACGCGGGCGTGGCCAGCGATGCGAACGACGTGGGCGACAGAGGCGAGATGAACAAAGCGTCCTGGCCGGCGACGATGGAAGTGTGTTCCCAGTCGAATCGCACATTGGCGGTCTGCAGGCGCGCGATTCCAAAGCTCACGCCGTTGCCGGTTGCGGGGAATCCTCCGGCGAAATCGAGTTGAACATCGGCCGAGGTTCTGGCCCCGGCGATGTTGGGGCCGAAAACTTCCAGTCCGATTTCGGACTGGCGCAGCGTGGCGCCGAGACTGGCCTGGGGCGAGCCCGCCGCGACCGGTTGAGAATAATTGGGAAGGTCAAGATTGTCGGAGCCGCCGACGTTGCGAAAGGCGTTCATCAGGACGATGCCGTGAAGGCGGGCCCGGTACTTGGAAGCGGTCTCGACTTTGGTCTGATATTGTTCATCGATTTTCGAGCCGATCAGCGAAGTGGATTCTTCCAGCTTCTGTACACGTTCTTCGAGCGGGGCGGAGGCTTGGATTGAGGCCGCAGTGGCCGACGCGGCGGCCGACGCCGAATCCGAAGCAATGACAGACCCGTTTTGCGGCAGGGACGCGGCCGTCTCAGAGTCGGCGCTCGCGGGAGATGCGGGCCGTTCCAGCAGGGCACGCGTGGCCTCGAGGTCGTGACGCAACTGGTGCATCTCGGCGCGGGACTCGGCATTTTCGGCGCGCATCTCTTCTACCAGACCGCGAAGTTGACGGACCTGATCCTGCAGGTCACGAACAGCGCTGGCAGCTTCGCCTGGCGCCGGCGACGCAGCGGACGCGGGCGGTTCCTGCGCCCAGCCGACCGTACAGAAAAAGACGATAGCGGCGATCGCGAATGCGGCGCCGCGAAACGGAGAAATCGTAAGGCTCTTCACACCGTCCTCCTACTCCATATCAGGGTCAGGATCCAGGTCAGGCACTTGGCGAAGAGAGGGGAACGTGCCTACGGGCCCGGACGAGAAATCGAATTCCTTTGGGCGTCATCGCGCTGCGCGGGGACCAGCGAAGGCGAATCGACGCTGGATTCGCCGGCGCGGGAGGCATCCTGCGCACGGCCGGGCACCACGATGCGAAAGACCGTTCTGCCTTGCGCGGTGTGCTCTACGGTAATCTCGCCGCCGTGATCCTGCACGATTTTCTGCACCACAGCCAGCCCCAGGCCTGTGCCGTTTTCCTTGCCGTAGCTGACGAAGGGATGAAACAGGCGTTCGCGGATGGATTCGGCGATGCCGGGACCGTTGTCGGCGACGGAAATCGTAATGGAACCCGCAACCTCGGCCGCCGTAACTTCCACGTTACCGCCTACGGCGGGAGCGGCCTCGCAGGCGTTCAACAGCAAATTGTACAAAGCCCGCTCCAGTTTGCGCTGGTCAAACCATCCGGCAACCTGAACGCCACAGAGCACATCGATGGAGCGGTTGTGATGCCGGGGATGCAGGCGAACCGCGAGAACGGAACGCTGAATGGTTTCCGACACGTTGGCGTATGCGGGGGTCAACGACTCGCGAGTGCGGGCGAATTCCAGCAGGGAATCGATGAGGTCAGTCATCAGATTCACGCCGGTGCGAACTTCCTGGTATAGCTCCTCGCGCTGCGCGGGAGTGAGGTGGCTGTCGCAAAGAAATTCCGAGTTGGCGACGATGGCAGCGAGGGAGTGGCGCAGATCGTGTGAAATCGAGCTGGCCATGCGTCCGATGGTGGCCAGCTGTTCGGACTCCAGCAGATCGTGCTGACTCTTGAGCAGGCTGGTGCGCATGCGGTCGAAGGCGCGGGTCAGTTCGGCCACTTCGTCGCCACCACGGGAATCGAGCGGATGATGGAAGTCTCCGCCTTCTAGGGCTCGTACTCCGGCGACGAGACTTCCGAGCGGCCGGGTGAAAGTGTGAGAAATGAAGAACACTAATCCGCTGCCCACGACGATCGCGGCCAGGCCCAACAGCAGCAGATATCGATTCAACTGATCGACAAACTTCGTAGCCTGATCGTATGAGCCGAGAACGCTCAAGCGCACCGGCGTGGGCCGGGAACCGGAGAGTACCAGAGAAGTGGCGAGGAAGCGTTCGCTGCCAATCTGGATGTCGCGCGGATCATCGTGTGCAGAGCCTGCGATCAAATCCTGCATGCTGCCGCCTTGCAATTGTGCCGGGGTCAGCGTCGTGCCTACGATTTCGTTGCCGCAGGAAAATGCCACCTGGCTGCCAGCCACCTTGCTGACTTCGGCGGCGAGGCGGTCGTTGATCTCGTAGCCGATCTCGATCAAGCCAAACAGAACTCCGTTCGTGCGGGAGCCGCGATAGATGGGCTCGATGAACGTCTGGTAAAGGTGATGATCTCCGAGCCACCAGTGGCTGGATTCTCCGCGATCGTCGTCGAGCGACTGCTGGAAGTATTTTTCGGCGGCTTCCTTCGTGAATCCGGGCGTCTTGGTATGCAGTGCAACCACCCGGCCGCTGCGATCGACCATGACAAAAAGATCGCTGGCCGCGATCTGCGAAATATCCTGCGAGGCGTCCTGGATGGTGACCGGGTCGGGGCTGGTCATGATGGCGCGGGTGATGGGAAGATCCGCCAGCAGGGCGACGTCGCTGGTCAGCATGGTTTCGCGTTCATGGCGAAAATCTTGAAACGCGGCGACAGAGTTGCGCAGGTTGACCGCAATACTTTGCCGGACGTTGCGGCGAATGCTGCGCTGCACCAGAAGCAGACTGGTGGTGGTAAGGCCGGTGGTGATGAGCAGCATCGAGAGCAGAAAGCGGGTACGCAGGCGCAGGCGCGGTAGAAGTCCGGCAGCCGACTCGGTCGTTCGATCAGGCCGGGAATCAGCCTGAGTAGAATGCAGCGCGGGTTCGGGAGGCGAGTTCACGGGAATCAGCGGACGAACTTGTATCCCATGCCATGTACGGTGCGGAAGTGTACCGGGCTCGACGGGTCTTTCTCCAGTTTCTGGCGGAGTTTGAGAATGTGGTTGTCGACGGTGCGCGTCGATGGATAGTTCTGGTAGCCCCAAACTTCGTTCAGCAGTTCGTCACGGCTGATGACGCGGTCGGCATTCTGCACTAGAAACTGGAACGTCTTGAATTCCTGGGCGGTCAGGACCACGACTTGGCCATCGCGCTTAATCTCCATTTTCTTGAAGTCGGCGGAGATGCCATCGAAGCTGACGACCTGCAAATCCGGGACGCGCGCGGTATGACGCAGCGCGGCGCGCACACGGGCCAGCAGTTCGCGGGGACTGAAAGGTTTGGTGACGTAGTCGTCCGCGCCCAACTCAAGCAATAAGACTTTGTCGGAGACGTCGCTGGCAGCGCTGAGTACGACGATGGGCACCGTCGGGGCGATCGCCTTGATTTCTTTGCACACATCCCGGCCGGAAACCTTGGGTAGTCGCAGGTCCAGGACGACGGCGGCCGGCGCCGACGATTGGAAACTGTCGAGCGCGGACCGGCCATCGGACTGCGTTTCCACGGTGTAGCCCTCGGTCTCGAATAGACGCCGCAGCGCCTTCTGCACGGCGGGGTCGTCTTCAACCACGAGGATGCGGCCGGAGGGCTTTGCGGCGTTAGCTGGATTTGGCGTTTTCGCAGTGCTCAGTGGCGCGGCAAGGTTCCCCATAATTTGAATTCCTGATTTGAATTACTGTGATCGGGGGAGAACTTCCGGTTCCCACAAATTGCCCCATCCGGAAGTGGCTCGTCTACTGGAAGCTTACAACGGTTTGACGGCTGAATACGCGGATTCTGCGTGGTTTTGACATTCTTTTTACAATTTCAATTTGGTGTCAAGAGACGCTTCGGAAGGACAGTTGCTTGGCGAACGCGACCGGACGAAGCATTGTGCGCATCGCTCGCCGGCGCCACGGCTGTCGTAGAATTGGCGCTTGCCTGTGCTCTCGCAACTGGACGGTCTCGTAGTGGTGCTGGTGCGCCCGCGCAACCCTCTCAACATTGGCGCCGCGGCTCGTGCCATGAGCAATTTCGGGGCGCACCGGCTGCGCCTGGTGAATCCGTTTGCGGAGGGGTTTCGCGAGGCCAAATCGGCCGTGGGCGCGTCTGATCTGCTTCGCAGCGCGGAGGAATTCAAGACCGTTGCCGAGGCCGTGGCCGACTGCGTCCTGGTCGTGGGAACCACCGCCGTGAGGAATCGTGCGTTGCAGCAGCCGGTGCGCCCACTCGACGAACCGGCCGGGGCCGCGATTCGCAAGCAACTTCAGACCGGGCGGGTTGCTCTTTTGTTTGGCTCGGAAAAAATCGGGCTGACGAATAAAGACTTCAGTCATTGCCACTGGCTGCTGAACATCCCGACAAAAGAGAAGAACATCTCCATGAACCTGGGACAGGCCGTGGCTGTCTGTCTCTATGAGCTGGCACGGAGCGTGCCCGTCGAGCAAGTTGGCGAGCAGGTCGAGCTGGCAACCGCGGGCCAGACCGAACAGATTACTGAGGGGCTGCTCGAGGCGCTTCGCATCAGCGGCTATGTGAAGCCAGGGACCGATGCCATGTTCGAGAAAAAAGTGCGCTGGCTCATTTTGCGTTTTGGGTTGGAAGCCTACGACGCCAAGCTGCTGCTCGGCATGATCCGGCAGATCGTGTGGAAGCTGCGGCAGCGGACCGAAGACTAGCGGCTGGCGGGCCGCGCCGAAGCCTGAGTTGCGGCTCGTTTGATGCGAAACTGAATGAGCCACGTGCTGGCTGCTGGTGTGCCATCCGCTACGGGAGGCGAGAATTCCCATTGCTGCGCCGCCTTCAGAGCCAGACCAGCAAAGTATTTGCTCGGCCCCGGATGCGTGAGTTTCGCGGATGTTACCTTTCCTGATGAATCCACCTCGACCTGGACACTGACCTTGATTGTGCCGGAAATGGTATTGCGCGCGCTTGGAGGCACTTCGGGAAGAACCTGGTGGAGGACCTCACCGCGCGTTGGTGCGGACTTCCTCGGGGCGGCGATCGGCTCATGGAGCGGAGGGTTGGACGCGGGTGCTGTTGCGGCTTCC
>Ga0074046_10002833_pt1 | contig 14769 bp, 16 predicted proteins | sample BogForMeECP23OM3_FD_94441 | JGI IMG/M metagenome (GOLD analysis project Ga0074046, IMG submission 94441) | Bog forest soil microbial communities from Calvert Island, British Columbia, Canada - Bog Forest MetaG ECP23OM3 | ecosystem: Environmental > Terrestrial > Soil > Wetlands ...
AAACCATTGCCCCCGTCAGCGATAATCCCATCGTCATCCTGCCCGCCGTGGCCGGATGATCACCCCGGCCATGCCGGTGAACGACGATGCTCAAAGAGCTACACCACGCATTGGGACACGGTCCCCAGCCGCGCGGCGGTCATCTTGAGAACGCGAAACAGCGCGCGCCGTTCGTCGGACGAGAGATGGGCGAAGCATTCGGCTTCATTGGCGTCGGCCAGTGCGGCGAGTTCGGGCACGAACCTCGCGCCTTTGGTTGTCAGCCGAAGGGTCTGCGCACGGCCATCTTCAGGGTCGGATTCGCGGATCATCAGGTCCTTTGCGATCAGGCGGTCGGCAAGCTTCGTGATCGCGCCGCGCGTCAGGCCCATCTCCTCGGCGACGTGGCTCGGAGGTGCAGGCTCGCGCCCATAGAGCACCCGCATCACCCCCCACTCTGCGACTGTCACATCCTTGGAGGCGAGCTTGCGGGCGAAGCCGTGCGACACGTGGTTCGACACCTGGCGCAACCAGTAGCCAAGATGGTCGGTAAGTTCGGGAACGGATTGCGGCACGACCCTGGTCCAGTATGATTGACTAGGAAACTATCCAATCTAATTTCCAAGTCAACTACATTTTCAAAGGTTCTCCGCGAAGTTAGAGGCGCGCCTGACTGACTCGGTTACCCGGAAGGTGCGCTCGAGCCCTGCTGAGACCAGCGTCAAGAGCCGGCAGGATCGCCTCCGCCAGATGGGGGCGCGTCGCGTTGTCGAACGGATTTCCGGTTGCGGCGAGGGCGATCATCGGCGTGAATGCGTTGTGAGCGAGGAGGACCGCATGAGCGGGAGACACATGAAGGCCTGGCGCCTGAGCCGTCTTGGCGGCGCGCTCGATCTGAAAGAGGTCCCGGTCCCCGAGCCCCGTCCCGGCAGCGCGCTCGTCAAAATCGAGGCGTCTAGCCTCATGTCCTATCTGCGTCCCTATGTCGAAGGAAAGCTGCCCTTCTACAATCCGCCGCAGGGCGAGTTCACGATCGGGACGAATGGGATCGGCGTCGTCGAGGCGGTCGGCCGGGACGTCTGGCGCCTGAAGCCCGGTCAGCGCGTCGCGCTGTCCTCGCATTTCGTGGCGCGCGAGAACGTGGACGATCCGGAGCAGGTCTTGATCGGCCTGACCGCGGGGGCAGGCGCAGAAGCGATGCTCGCCGACTGGCCCGACGGAACGCTGGCCGAATACGCGCTCGTTCCCGTCGAGGCGGCGACCCCGCTCGAAGGGCTCGATGCGCGCGATGCAGCGGAGCTCGCCGTCCTCAGCCGTTTCGTCATTCCGTTCGGCGGCCTCCTGAGGGGGCGGCTGGCGCCGGGCGAGACGCTCGTCGTGACCGGCGCCACCGGCGCCTACGGAACGGCGGCCGTTCTCCTCGGCGCCGCGCTCGGCGCAGCGAAAATCATCGCCGCCGGACGGGACGAAAAGGCGCTCACGGCGGCGGCCCAAGCGGGAGGCCCGCGCGTCTCTTCTGTCACGTTGACCGGGGCGGCGGAAGCGGACGCTGGGCGCCTTCGCGCCGCAGCCGGCGGCGGCGCGCATATCGCGTTCGACATGGTCGGCAACGCCGCCGATCCCAACGCAACGCTCGCGGCGATGCTCAGCCTCCGCCGCGCCGGGCGTCTGGTGCTCATGGGCAGCATGACCGTTCCCCTGCCCGTTCCCTACACCGCTGTCATGCTGAACGACTGGGAGATTCTGGGCCAGTTCATGTATCCGCGCAGCGCTGCCCGCCGCCTCGTCGAACTCGTCCGCAGTGGGCTTCTCGACATGAGCCCCATCCGCCCGAGCGTTTTCCCAATCGCGGACCTTCCTCAAGCCATGGACGCCGCGGCGACCGCCGGAAATCTCGGCTGCGTCGTGATCAAGCCCTGAGCCCTTAAGCGGATCGCTTTGGAGCCTTCGCCACCTGCCCCGCGAGCGCGGGCGTTGTCACACCGTCCGCGTGACCTTCAGCAGATGCGGCGGGTCGTCGGGGTTGCGGCCGCGGCGGCGGGAGGTCGCTTCGGCCAGACGATAGAAAGTGTGCAGCGCCGCAATCGGGGTGACCATCGGATGCCCGGCGTCGGGCGCGACCAGCGTCGGCCATTGGGCGTGGCGTTCGACATCGACGATTAGCGGCGCCGCGCCGAACGAAGCGAGCCGGTCCACCGTCTCGAAGAATCCGTCGCGCGCCGCGTCGCCGGGGGCGAAGCCCAGCACCGGAAAACCCGGCGTGACGACGCCCGCGGGCCCGTGCAGCACCTCGGCCGAGGAGAACGCTTCCGCGTGAATGGCCGAGGTTTCCTTGAGCTTGAGCGCCGCCTCCATGGCCACGGCGAAGGTCGCGCCTCGCCCGATGACGAAGAGCGAGGTCGTCGTGGCCAAGGCGTCCTCAATCGCCGGCGGCGCAGCGGCGTGCGTGGCGTCGAGAACCGTCGGCAAGGTCTCCAAAGCGGCCGCAAGTTCGGCATCCTCGCTCCAGTCCGCGACCAGCGAGGCCCCCGCAACCAGCGAGGCGATCATCGACTTGGTCGCGGCAACCGAGCGCTCGACGCCGGCGTGCAGCGCCAGCAGCGCGTCGGCGTCAAGCGCCGCGGGCGAATTCTCGTCGTTGACCAGCGCAATCGCCGTCGCGCCCGCCGCCTTGGCCGAGTGCTGCATCGCGACGATGTCCGGGCTACGGCCGGACTGCGAAATGGTGATCGCGACCGCGCGCGAAAGCCGGAGCGGCGCGTGATAGAGCGAGGCGATCGAGGGCCCGAGCGAGGCGCAGGCGAGGCCGAGCTTCAGTTCGACGACGTGCTTGAGAAACAAGGCCGCATGATCCGAGCTGCCGCGCGCGATAGTCGCGACGAAAGCCGGCTCGCCGGCGCGAAGCTCGGCCGCGAGTTTTTTCGTCGCGTCGCGGTTGGCGTCGAGCTGGCGGCGCAGGGCCTGCCCGGTTTCAGTAATCTCCGCCGCCATGAACGTCCCGGTCATCGTTGCGCTCCTTCGGCACGCTGCCGCGCGTTCGGCGGCAGGGTCAGTTCGGCCACAAAGTCGTAGGTGTCCGAGCGGTAGGTCGAGCGGGTGAACTCGACCCTTCGTCCGTCGGCGACATAGGCGACACGGTGGATGTCGAGCGCGGGCGAGCCCTCGGGGATGTCGAGCAGCGCCGCCTCGGGCGCGCCGATCACCACCGCCCTCAGCCGCTGAACCGCGCGCACGGGACGATAGCCTGAAGCCTCCAGGGCCGCGTAGAGCGAATCGCCGACCCGCTCGGCCTCGCCGAGAAAGCGCATCGGCACCGCGGCCCGCTCGATCGCCATCGGCACCCCGTCCGCGAGCCTCAGCCGGGACAGCCGGAAGACCGCCTCGCTCAACGCGATGTCGAGCATCATCGATTCTTCCGGCGTCGGCAAAAAGGCGCCGCGCTCGATGACTTTGGAGGAGGCGGCGAGACCCCTCAGCCGCATGTCCTCGGTGAAGCTTGTCAGCCGCGACAGCGGCTGCTCGACATGTGGCGGACTGCGGCGGACGAAGGTCCCTGCGCCATGGCGATGGACGAGCACGCCCTCTTCGATGAGCCCCGCAATCGCGCGCCGGAGCGTGGTGCGGGAAACCTCGAGCATCTGCGACAGCTCCCGCTCGCCCGGCAGCAGGTCGGACTGGGCGAAGCGACCCGACGCGATTTCGCGCTTGAGGGCCGCGCTGACGCTCGCGAACAGGGGCTTGCGTTCAGCCCTGATCGCGCGAAGCTCCGTCATTCCCTCCTCCGTCCTCCACTAGACAAGAGGTATACCCTTGGCCCATAATGAAACACAAGAGGGCCTGAACTGGTCTACTTATTGGGCAAGGAGGAACTCGTTGGCGTCCGCGAACGCGCAAGCCTCACGAAACGCCGGCGAAATCCGGGCGCCGCTGCTCGATTCCCTGGTCGCAGGACAGATCCACGCCATCGATTGCGTGGCGAAAGAGCGCGCCGCGCTCGCCGGCGCAGCCCGCATGGTTGCGGCCGCCCTGCAAAGCGGCGGACGGCTTCTTTATCTCGGGGCAGGCTCGTCCGGGCTCCTCGCGACGCAGGACGGGCTTGAACTGCCCGGCACCTTCGGTCTCGATCCCGCGCGCGTCCGCTTCGTCACGCCGAACGGCGAGCGGTTTCTCGTCGACGGCGCCGGCGAAGACGACGAACGGGCGGCCGTCGAGGCGGTCGACGATCTCAAGCCCGGCCCGAATGACGCCGCCATCGCCGTCTCGGCCAGCGGATCCACGCCCTTCACCGTCGCCGGCGCGCGCCGCGTCAAGGCAGCCGGCGCGCGCCTCGTGGCCGTCGTCTGCCGGGCAGGCTCGCCGCTCGCCGCGATCGCCGACGCGGCCGCGGTGTTCGACATCGGTGCGGAGGCGGTGGAAGGCTCGACACGGCTTGCCGCCGGAACGGCGCAAAAGGCGGCGCTGGGCGTCCTCTCGACGCTCGCCGCCGCGGAAGTCGGTTGGGTCCATGACGGATTGATGGTCAACCTGCGAGCCGACAACGCCAAACTGCGAGCCCGCGCCGAGGGCATCGTCGCGCGGCTGGCCGCGGTCGGAGAGTCCGCGGCTGCCGCCGCCCTGGACGAGGCGCAAAACGACGTGCCCGTCGCGGTCGCCGCCGCGGCCGGCCGTCTCGATGCGGCGCGAGCGTATGCGCTTGTCGCAGAATGCGGCCGCGACCTTTCCCGGATTCTGGCGCGCCTCAGGGGCGCGGATGCGGATGTCAATTCGAGCGCGGGCATGAAGCCCGGCGAGTGAGGAGGGTAGGATGAAGACGGGTATCGCATGGATGCGCGGCGGCGTCGCTCTGGCCGCGTTGCTGACCGGGCTGGTCGCGGCCCAAGCCGGCTCGCTGAAGATCGAGAGCTGGCGCAACGACGACGCCGACATCTGGAACAACACGCTCATCCCCGCCTTCAACAAGCACTATCCCGACATCAAGGTCGAGTTCGCGCCCTTGGCGCCGGCCGACTACAACGCTGCGCTGAACGCCCGACTGGATGGCGGAGCGGCGGGCGATCTTATCACCTGCCGCCCCTTCGACGTCTCGCTCACGCAATTCAAGAAACATCAGCTCGACCCGCTGAACGATCTCAAGGGCATGGAGAACTTCTCGGACATAGCCAAGGCGGCTTGGTCCACCGACGACGGCAAGGTCACGTTCTGCGTGCCGATGGCCTCGGTCATCCATGGCTTCATGTACAACGAGGACGCCTTCAAGAAGATCGGCGCCCAGCCGCCGAAGACGATGGCGGAGTTCCACGACATCCTCGACATGCTGAAGAAGGACGGGACCCATACGCCGATCGACCTCGGCACCGCCGACCAGTGGGAAGCCGCGACCATGGGCTTCCAGAACATCGGACCCGACTACTGGAAGGGCGAGGCCGGGCGCCTCGCGCTGATCTCCGGCAAAGAGAAGTTCACCGACCCGCAGTATATCGCGGTGTTCAAGGAACTCGCCTCCTGGGCGCCTTACATGGGCAATGGCTTCCAGGCGCAAAAATATCCCGACAGCCAGAACCTGTTCTCGCTCGGCAAGGGCGCCATTTATCCGGCCGGATCGTGGGATATCACGACCTTCCGCGGTCAGGCGCAGTTCCCGATCGGCGCGTTTCCGCCGCCGCTGCCCGCAGGCGACGACGAGTGTTACATCTCCGACCACGTCGACATCGCCATGGGCGTGAATTCCGCCTCCAAGAACAAGGAGGACGCCCGGAAATTCCTCGAATGGCTCGCGACGCCGGAATTCGCCGAACTCTACGCCAACGCTCTGCCGGGCTTCTTCCCGCTCAGCAAGACGGCGGTCACGATCAAGGACCCGCTCGCGGCCGAAATGGTCGGCTGGCGCAAGGACTGCAAGTCGACGATCCGAAATTCCTACCAGATCCTGTCGCGCGGCGACCCGAACCTCGAGAACGAGCTCTGGAACGTCTCGGCCCAGGTGATCAACGGCACGCTGACGCCGGACGCCGCCGGCAAGCGCCTGCAGGACGGCCTCGACAAGTGGTATAAACCCGGGCGCTGATCCTCGAAGCGGGAGGGCGTCCTTCGCGGAAGCGGAGGACGCCCTTCGTTCCCGTCATCAATCCGCTTGACGGCGGCGTCGCAATCCAGCGACGTTAAGCCAATCTTTTCTCCCGCGAAAAGCACGATGGCCGAACCATTGTCCCAAGTCGTCGCGTCGATGCCGCGCGGGCGCTTCCTCGGGCTGTTGGCGTTGTTCCTCGGCCCTTCAGTCGCAATCTATACGCTCTTTTCCATCTATCCCCTGATCGCGACGATGGCGCTCTCGACTTATACGAGCGACGGCTCCGGGACGTACTCGTTCGTCGGCCTAGCCAATTTCGTCACGCTGCTCACCGACGCCGTCTGGTCGAAGCCGTTCTGGAACGCGGTCTGGAACAACCTCGTCTTCTTCGCGGTGCACATGGCGGTGCAGAACCCGATCGGCATCGCCCTCGCAGGGCTTCTCAGTCTCCCCGCGCTCCGGTTCAAGGGCCTCTACCGCACGGTCATCTTTTTGCCGACGATGCTTTCGGTGGTGATCGTCGGATTTTCCTGGAACCTGATCCTTTCGCCGCTCTGGGGCGTCGCGGAGGGCGCCTTGAAGGCGGTCGGCCTTGGGAGCTGGTTCGCCCCGTGGCTCGGACTGCCATCGACGGCGCTGGTGACGCTGGCGCTGATCTCGGTGTGGCAGTTCGTCGGGATCCCGATGATGCTGATCTACGCGGCGCTGCTCAATATTCCCGATGAGCTCGTGGACGCCGCCCGCGTTGACGGCCTCGGCCAACTCCGCATCTTTTGGCACATCAAGCTGCCGCTGGTCCTGCCGACCATCGGCCTCGTATCGATCCTGACCTTCGTCGGCAATTTCAACGCCTTCGACCTCATCTATTCGGTCAAGGGCGCGCTCGCCGGGCCGAACTTCGCCTCCGACATCCTCGGCACCTTCTTCTACCGCACCTTCTTCGGAAACCAGTTGCAGGTGGGCAATCCGACGATGGGCGCGGCGGTGGCGACGGTGATGTTCTTCATCGTTCTGGTCGGCGTCTGCCTCTATCTCTTCATCGTCCAGCGCCGCATGCGGCGCTACTCGTTCTAGGGGGCCCGATGCTCAAGCAGCGCGCCGAGACGCTCGGCGTCCATATCATTCTGGTCGCCTACAGCCTGCTCGCGATCGGGCCTATCCTGCTCGTGGTGATGAACTCGTTCAAGACGCGCAAGGCGATCTTCGGCGCGCCGCTCGCGCCCCCCGACACGACCACATTCTCGCTGATCGGCTACTACAAGGTGTTCAACGCCTCGCATATCGTCACCTATTTCGCCAATTCGCTGATCGTCACCCTCGTCAGCATGGCCCTCGTACTGCTGTTCGGCGCGATGGCGGCCTGGGCGCTGACCGAATACAAGTTCCGCGGCTCGACGGCGCTGGCGCTGTTTCTGTCGATCGGCATCATGGTGCCGATCAGGCTCGGCTCGGTCGCGATCGTCACGATGATGCGCAAGGCTGGCCTCAATGACACGCTGACCGCGCTGATCCTTGTTTACATCGCGCAGGGCCTGCCGATGTCGATCTTCATCCTGAGCGAATTCGTCCAGCAGATCCCGAAGGACCTGCGCGACGCCGCGCGCTGCGACGGGGTGCCGGAGACGCGCATCTTCTTCGAGGTGATCGCGCCGCTCCTGCGGCCCGCCATAGCGACCGTCGCCGTGTTCACCATCGTGCCGATCTGGAACGACCTGTGGTTTCCGCTGATCCTGACCTCGTCGGATTCCACGCACACCATCACGCTCGGCGTGCAGCAGTTCCTCGGCCAGTACATCACCGACTGGAATTCGGTGCTTGCGGCCTTGTCGATGGCGATTTTGCCAGTCGTCGCAATCTACGTGATCTTCTCCCGTCAACTGATCAGCGGCCTCACCGCCGGCGCGGTCAAGTGAGGCGCCCGTCATGGCGAGACTGCATATCGACGCGCTCAACAAGAGCTACGGCGAGACCCAGGTTCTGATCGACATCAGCCTCAGCATCGAGGACGGCGAGTTCCTCGTGCTCGTCGGGCCTTCCGGCTGCGGCAAGTCCACGCTGCTCAGGATGATCGCCGGCCTCGACGCGCCGACCTCGGGAGACATCGTCATCGCCGACCGCAAGGTCAACGCGCTTGCCCCCGCCGAGCGCAAGATCGCGATGGTGTTCCAGTCCTACGCGCTCTACCCGCATATGGACGTGCGGAAGAACATGACCTTCGGCCTCAAGTTCACTGGCGTCGCGGCCGCCGAGCGCGACCGGCGAGTCGCCGAGGCCGCTCGCATGCTTCGGCTCGAGCCGCTGCTTCAGCGCTATCCGCGCGACCTCTCGGGCGGCCAGCGCCAGCGCGTCGCTATCGGCAGGGCCATCGTGCGCGAGCCGGACGTGTTTCTGTTCGACGAGCCGCTGTCGAACCTGGACGCGGCGCTACGCGTCTCGACGCGCGTCGAGATCGCCCGCCTGCACCGGCTGCTCAAGGCGACCATCGTCTACGTCACCCACGACCAGATCGAGGCGATGACTCTCGCCGACCGCATCGTGGTGATGAACCAGGGACGGATCGAGCAGGTTGGCAAGCCGCTCGACCTCTACTACGAGCCGGCCAACCTGTTCGTGGCCGGATTCATCGGATCGCCGGCGATGAACTTCTTCCCGGCCACGGTCGAAAGGATCGAGGGTGGCGCGGCGCACGCATATGGCGCCTCGATGGCGCCGCTATCGCTGCCCGCCGGAGCGCTCAAGGCTGGAGACGAACTGACGATTGGCGTGCGGCCGGAACATATGACCGCCGGCGGTCCGGGCGCATTCGCCGCCTCCGGGATCGTCGAACTGGTCGAGCGGCTCGGCGAGGCGTCCTACGCCCACGTTCGCCGCGCCGACGACAAGATGATGGTGGCCGAAATCCGCGGCCGCGATACGCCGTCGCCGGGCGAGTCGATCACGTTTGGCGCCCCAGCCGACGACGTCCATGCGTTCGACGCCTCCGGGCGGCGGCTCGATCCAAAGATGATCAAAATTGCGTGATTTTCCGCGCCCCTGTCACAGGTTTTGTGGCTAGTTCGCCACAATTTAACGTAAAAGTCGGATTGTGGCGGGATCGAGGGGCCGGCTCCTTGCGCGACGGCGCCTCTTCGCCATAGTTGATCGGGAACGCGTTGCGGCCTTGCGAAGTTTATGCTTGCGCCGTCACGGTTCCGTCGGAATCGGGCCAGACAAGTCGGGGAACGTCATGCGCCGTATTTTCGTCCAGGTTGCCGCTTTTGCCGGCCTTCTGCTGAGCGCCGCAACGGCGCCGGCTTTCGCCAACGCGCTCGACTCGCAATTGCAGCCGGTCGCCTCGCCTATTCCGCGCGAGACGGTCTCCTTCGATGGGAGGGAAGCGCCGGGCACGATCATCGTCCGCACCAGCGAGCGGCGGCTCTATTTCATCCTGCCGGACCATCAGGCGCTCGTCTATGGCGTAGGCGTCGGCCGTCCTGGCTTCACTTGGCAGGGCGTCACCCGGATCGCCAACAAGCGCGAGTGGCCGGACTGGACGCCGCCGCCGCAAATGCTCAAGCGTCGTCCAGACCTGCCGCGCCACATGGAAGGCGGGCTCGACAATCCCCTCGGCGCCCGCGCGATGTATCTCGCTGGTACGCTCTTCCGTATCCACGGCTCGAACGAGCCCGACACGATCGGCCAGGCGGTGTCCTCGGGCTGCATCCGCATGACCAACGACGACGTGATCGACCTCTACAGCCGCGCCAGGGTCGGCGCCAGGGTCGTCGTCACCCGCTGAATTCGCTGTTGCGTCCTCTGCTTATTTGGCGGCGGACGCCTTTTTTTCGGGCGCTTGGGCGCCTATCTTGCCGCGAATGAACGCCCACACCCGCGCTCCCGACGCGCCGCTCGTCGACCCTTTCGGCCGCCGTATCGCCTATATGCGCGTTTCGGTAACGGACCGTTGCGACTTCCGTTGCGTCTACTGCATGTCCGAAGACATGAACTTCCTGCCGAAGCGGGACATTCTGTCGCTCGAGGAACTCGACCGGCTCTGCTCCGCCTTCGTCGGACTCGGCGTCCGCAAGCTCCGAATCACCGGGGGCGAGCCGCTCGTCCGGCGTAATGTGATGTCCCTCTTCCACGGCCTCAAGCGCCACCTCGCCAGCGGTGCGCTCGACGAGGTCACGGTCACGACCAACGGCTCCCAGCTCGCGCGCTTCGCCCACGAACTCGTTGATTGCGGCGTCCGGCGGATCAACGTCTCGCTCGACACGCTCGACCCGGACAAGTTCCGTTCGGTCACCCGCTGGGGCGATCACGAAAACGTCATGAAAGGGATCGACGTCGCGGTCTTGGCCGGGCTCAAGATCAAGATCAACGCGGTCGCGCTCAAGGGCTTCAACGACGGCGAGGCCCGAGCGCTGCTCGACTGGGCGCACGGGCGCGGCTTCGATCTCACCTTCATTGAGGTGATGCCGCTCGGCGCCATGGAAGAGGACCGCGCCGACCAGTTCATGCCGCTGACCGAGCTCAAGCGCGGACTCGAACAGAGCCTCACGCTGACGCCTTCCGCCTACGCCACCGGCGGCCCCGCCCGCTATTTCGACGTCAAGGAGACCGGCGGCCGGCTCGGCTTCATCACTCCGCTTACCCACAATTTCTGCGAGAGCTGCAACCGGGTCCGCGTCACCTGCACCGGCACGCTTTACATGTGCCTGGGCCAGGAGGACGCCGCCAACCTCCGCGAGCCTTTGCGCCGCTCCGAATCGGACGAGCCGCTGATCACGGCCATACAGGCGGCGATCGCCCGCAAGCCCAAGGGCCACGATTTCGTCATCGCCCGGGCGGCAAAGCCTGCGGTCAGTCGCCATATGAGCGCGACTGGCGGTTGAACTTTCTTCAAGGCCGCCGCTGGCGAGGCGCGCCGGCAGGCTTTATATCTCCCAATATCTCCCAGCGGTGAAGGGGCGGGACCTTGACCTCCGCTCCGGAAAGGAACCAGCGCCATGGCGAATGCACGTGAACGGATCGAGAAGCTGATTGCGGAACACCCGATCGTTCTCTTCATGAAAGGAACGCCGCAGTTCCCGCAATGCGGGTTCTCGGGCCAGGTGATCCAGATTCTGGACTACCTCGGCGCGCCGGTTCACGGCGTGAACGTTCTCGAGGATGACGAGATCCGCCAGGGCGTCAAGGCGTTCGCCAACTGGCCGACCATTCCCCAGCTCTACATCAAGGGCGAGTTCATCGGCGGCTGCGACATCACCCGCGAGATGTTCCAGTCGGGCGAACTGGCGGCGATCCTGACTGACGCGGGCGTCGAACTGAAGAACCAGGCCAAGGTCTGAACCCGACGGCGCGACGCGCCTCGAGGCCGTCGCCGCCGACATCACCACGCTTGCGTCGACGCGATTGTCAACGCCGCCAATGCGGCTCTGGCGAGCAGCGGAGGCGCGGATGGCGCAATCCGTCGCGCCGCCGGGCCCAGACTCGCTGAGGCCAGCGGGGCGATCGGCGGTTGCCCGACGGGCGAGGTGCGCGTGACTGGGGGCTCGACCTGCCGGCCGCGGTCGTCATTCAAGCTGTCGGGCCGATCTGACGCGGCGGGGAGGGCGGAGAGGCGCATCTGCTCGCCTCCTGCTATCGGCGGGCGATCGAGGCGGCGCGGGGGTTCGAGAGCGTCGCCTTCTCCTCGATCTCGACTGGCGTTACGGATTCCCCGCGCCGAAGGCCGCCGGCATCGCCGTTGCCACAACGGCCGGGCGCTTCGCGAAGCGCCCGGCGCGCTGAAGCGGGTCGTCTTCTGCTATTTCTCCCAGGCCCGCCGACGTGCACCCTGCGGCGATGGCGGCGGTTGCGCGCTGACAGGCGAGACGTTTCGCCGCAGCCTCAGTCTTAATGCGTAATTGAAATTGCTGCGCCGCAAACCTAATTTGAAATGTCAAGGGAACGGCACTCAGACGGCAATCACGCTAACTGCCGGGGGAACCGCTCGATGTTTCGCTCTTATTCCTACCAAATGTACGAAATGGTCCATGCTGCGATGGCGCCGGCGCGCGCCGTCACGGACGCTGCTCACTTCGTTTTCCGCAATCCGTGGAACCCCTTGTCGAACACGACGGTCGGCAAGAACATATCGGCCGCGGCCGAGTTGTTCGAACGGATGACCCGACGGTACGGCAAGCCGATCTTCGGTCTCGACGAGATCGAGGTCGATGGCGCGGTCTATCCGATTCTCGAGGACGTGGTCTGGAGCCGGCCGTTCTGCAACCTGCTGCATTTCGTCCGTCCGGACTTTCCCCACGCCGAAGACCAGCCGAAGCTGCTGATCGTCGCGCCGATGTCCGGCCATTACGCGACGCTGTTGCGCGGAACGGTCGAGGAGTTCCTGCCCCACTGTGACATCTACATCACCGACTGGACGGACGCGCGCCTGGTTCCGCTCGCGCTCGGCAAGTTCGAGCTCGACGATTACGTCGATTATATCCGCGAGATCCTCCATCACCTCGGGCCGGGCGTCCATACCCTCGGCGTCTGTCAGCCGTCCGTGCCGCTGCTCGCCGCGGTCGCGATCATGGAGGCGAACGACGAACCAAACATCCCCGCCAGCATGACGTTCATGGGCGGCCCGATCGACACCCGCCGCAGCCCGACCGAGGTCAACAAGCTTGCCGAGAAGCGCGGCGTCGAATGGTTCCGCCGCAATGTCCTGCATCCGGTGCCGTTCCCTTATCCGGGTTTCGGCCGCCAAGTCTATCCGGGTTTCCTGCAGCTTTCCGGATTCATGGCGATGAATCTCGACCGCCACGTCAACGCGCATCTGGAGATGTTCAACCACCTGGTCGAGAACGACGGAGACTCAGCGGAAAAACACCGCGACTTCTACGACGAGTATCTGGCGGTGATGGACATGGACGCCGCTTTTTACATGCAGACGATCGAAAAAGTGTTCGTCCAACATTTGTTGCCTAAAGGCGAGTTGACACACCGCGGCCAGCTGGTGGACTGCTCGGCGATCCGCCGCTGCGGCCTGATGACCGTCGAGGGCGAGAAGGACGACATTGCCGGGATCGGCCAGACTCAGGCGGCTCAGGACTTGTGCGTGAACATCCCGGATTGGATGAAGGTCCATTATCTGCAATTGGATGTCGGGCATTACGGCATCTTCAACGGCTCCCGCTTCCGCAAGGAGATCGCTCCGCGGTTGCGCGAATTCTGGGCGATGATCGACGGAAGGCCGGCCAAGCATCTCCCCGCCAAAGTCAACTATGCCAAGAGCAAGACCGGCAAGCCCGTTGGCGTTAAGGGGGCCAGCGCGCCCAAGCCGGTTCTGGTCCCCGCGTAGCGGCTCGCGCTCGAGCCTTCGTTCGCGGGCCGGTTCTGTTTACCGCGATCGAAACGTGATCGCGTCTCCGTTCGCCTCGGTGGTATTCTCCGCCGGGCGAAACGGAGAACAGGGTGGGAATCGCAGGATTTCTCGGCGTAGGGATCAGCGCCCTTCTCGCCCTTGCGCCGGAAGCGGCGTCGGCTGGGCGTCTGACGACGCTCTCCGCCGACTTTCAGCCCGGGTCGATCATCATCAGCCAGTCCGCGCGGAAGCTCTACCTTGTCCTCGACCGAGGAACCGCGATCGCCTATCCGGTCGCTGTTGCAAAGCGCGGCATGGAATGGAGGGGGACAGCCCGCATCGCCGGCAAGTATGTCGAGCCGGCCTGGTCGCCGCCCGATTCGGTCAAGCACGACCATCCCGGCCTGCCCGACGTCATCCCGGGCGGCGCGCCGAGCAACCCGATGGGGGCGCGGGCGATTACACTCGATCGCGCCGAGATCGCGATCCACGGCACGACCCGCGCGATGCGCGCCTCGATCGGCACGGCGGCTTCCTACGGCTGCATCCGGATGCTGAACGAGGACGTCATCGACCTTTACGACCGCGTCTCCGTGGGCGCCCCGGTGGTGATGAAGCCGTGAAAGGGCGCCCTTAGCTCTGTCCCTTCCACGGCGCGAGCCAGCGCTCGAGGAGCCGCATGGCGAATGAAAAGGCGAACGCGCAGACCGCGATGACCCCGATGCCGACGAACACGAAGTCGGTGGCGAGGAACTGCGAGGCCGACATGACGAAGTGGCCGATGCCGCGCGTGGCGGCGATGAGTTCGGCCGCGACCAGCGTGCTCCATCCGACGCCGAACGCGATCCGCATCCCGGTCGGGATTTCCGGCAGGGCCGATTGAAGCACGACATCGCGCAGAAGCTGGAGGCGATTCGCTCCGAGCGAGAGCGCAGCATTAACGCGCTCAAACGAGACGGAGCGCACCCCCGCCTGAGCAGCGATCGCGATCGGTGCGAACATCGCCATCGTCAAGAGCGCGATCTTCGAGGCCTCGCCGACGCCCACTCAGATGATCGCGCGGATTCGCTGACCGACAACGACAACTGGCACACCGACGTCACCTTCATCGAAACCCCGCCCTTCGGCGCGGCGCTGACGCCGAAGCTTTTGCCGCCGAACGGGGGCGACACGCTCTGGTCCTCGACAGTCGCCGCCTATAATGCCTTGTCAGAGCCGATCCGACGCCTGGTCGATGGGCTGACGGCCGAACACGATTTCCAGCACGGCTTCAGGCGTCACCTGTGGGGCGTCGGAGATCGGCGTGAAGCCTGGGAGCGCGCGGTCGCGGCGAATCCGCCCGTCGTCCACCCCGTCGTCCGAACTCTCGATGACGGTCGCCGGGGCCTGTTCG
>Ga0074046_10002834_pt1 | contig 14761 bp, 13 predicted proteins | sample BogForMeECP23OM3_FD_94441 | JGI IMG/M metagenome (GOLD analysis project Ga0074046, IMG submission 94441) | Bog forest soil microbial communities from Calvert Island, British Columbia, Canada - Bog Forest MetaG ECP23OM3 | ecosystem: Environmental > Terrestrial > Soil > Wetlands ...
ATTTCCGAACGCAGGTTGGGCAGGACGAAATCGATGGTCGTGGTGATCGAATCGGCGTCGGCGTAGAGGCGCAGAAGTTTGTAGGGAGCGCTGTTGGAACTGGGCGTGTGCGCGCTCATGCGAAATCCGTACGGGATAGGCTCGAAATTCTTCCGCTTCTCGTGAATTGATTTCTGCGTGCGCCACCACCACGCCTGGTGGACGAAGGGGCCGTGCGCGGGATCCATCAGTCCGATGATGCCGTGGTCAACCGAGCAAGGCAGGTCGGCGGTCAGATAGGCAAGTTTGTAGCGCTCGCTGAATTTCGGAATCTCGGGCGCGGGAATCGGCGCGGGCGCGGCCTTCGAGAATCCGGCGCCGGCTGGGCCGGGATCGGGAATGAAGACCCAGATGAAGTCATCGCGCTCTTCGCAGGGATGGCTGCCCGCATAGATGCGGTCGATTTTCAGGTTTTGATCGGCTACCAGCGACGGGATCAGCTGGCACTGGCCGGTGTGAGCGTCGAATCTCCAGCCGTGGTAGCAGCATTCGATTTGCTGGCCGTCGAATTGTCCGCAGGAAAGCGGCATGCCGCGATGCGGGCAGGCATCGCGCAGGGCAAAGGCCTTGCTTTCCCGGTCGCGTCCGATGACTAGCGGTTGTTCGAGGAGCGTGGTCTTTGTGATCTGTCCGCGGCCGAGCTGACCAGCCGGGAGCGCGCGATACCAGAAGCCGAAGAGCATGAGCGCGTCGGGCGTCTGGGACTGGAGTGGGAAGTCGTCAGGCATTGGAAAGGTGAGAATACCGCAGCGGCCGCAAAATCAAAACCTTGAACCACAGAGGACACAGGGGAACACAGAGGAAATCAGATTTGTCGTACGCTAGTGCAATTCAGATATTGTCATCCTGAGCGAAGCGAAGGAGCTGTTTTCTTCTCAGTGCAAGGAGGAGCAGGTCCTTCGCTTCGCTCAGGATGACAATCGAGCTTAGAGTCGCCAATCTAGAGCGAAGAGAATTCAAGCGCGTAATCCGGAGCGCAGCCGCCTTCTCAACTGGACGTAGGCTTGGCTGGCCACGCCGGGCTCTTCGATGTGCGTCAGGAAGAGCTTGCGCAGGTTGGCGGTGCTCAGGCGGCCCTCGATGTAGGCGTCGTAGAGATCGGTGCCGGTGAGATGTCCGAGTTGCTCGGCGGCGTATTCGTACTTGTGGCCGGTGAAGGCTGGAGCATGCGCGACCCGAAAATCGTATTGGCGGTGCTCGGTCAGGAAGTCCAGAACTTCGACGGCGTCGGCGAAGGTAAGTGAAGTCTGGTGTTCGAGGTCTTCCCGGGTTACGTCGAATAGTTCCGTCAGATCGCTATCGCGGAAAGCGGGACGCGCGGGATGCAAGATGCGCGATCCGAAAAAGGCGAGCGCATGTTCGAACACGGCCAGGTAAAACGCGTCGTCTGGATCCAGTGTTTTGGCGACATGTGCAGCTTGAGCCTTGCCGTTCGCAACATTCGGTAAGCCGCGACAGGCTTGATGAAGGCAGCGCACGGCGTCCTCGGCGGAGGAGGTCATGCGGAACTCGCGCACATACACGGCGTTGATGGGCGCGAGGTAGACGCTGCCGCGCTCGCGGACTTGGCGGAGCAGACGCTGGCGCTGTTCGGAAGTGAATCCTTTGCGCGACAACAGGCGGCGCAGAAGCGCGTCAGAACTGCGCGAATAGACTTCGGGCATGAGATCGACCAGGAGCCTGGGCTGCGTCGTGTTGTGCGACGAGTACTGATTGATGCCGAGAAAACGCACCATGCCTTCAATCAGGTTGTAGAGAGTGGGGCCGAGGTCGGGCCCGCTGTGGCCCTTAGCACTATCGCTGCGTCCCCAGCGGTCGAGCCAGATGCGGTAGGTCTCGTATTTTTCCAGCGGCGTGGCGTTGAAGACGCAGACAACATTGTCGCGGACGTCTTTGCGGACCTGGACGGCTTCCACGTGGTCGCGGGCTTCTCCAGCAGCGCGCCAGTAGAGGGCGTCGACGTTTTGCAGAACGGTGAGCAGGGGCTCCGCCGGAAGCCGCTCCTGGAGCAAGGCGGGCAGGTGCTGAGGCGCGAGATGGGATTCGCCGAAAAGGACCAGGATCAGCGCGTCGGAATGTTGGCGGCGGAGTTCGGCGATCTTGTCGGCGGCGTGGCGGTCGCGGGCCCCGATCTTGCGCAGATCTTCGCGGGGCATGCAATCGAGCCCGTAGATGGATGCATCGCAGTCGCGGGCGGCGGAGAGCAATTCGAAAAATGTCGGCCAGTCGTATCCCCAGTCAAGATCGAAGCGAATGCGCTGGCGCAGTTCGTCTTCATCAATCTCGCTTCGGAACCACTCGTCGAGAATGTGCTGATCGCGGGAAAAAATGGTTTCCAATCCCAGCACTACCGGGCGCTGGTGGAGTTCGGGATCGCGGAGGAGCAAGGCTAAATAGCGCTGCGAGTTGGGCAGGGCGTGGTAGTCGCCGACCAAAACGGTTCCGGCTTGGGCAATTTCGTGGCGGACGTCGCTGGGGTCGAGAACTTTCTCGTAGGAGCGGTAAGCCTCGCGAAAATCGCGCAGATACTTGCATCCGGCAGTGGGGTCAATGGCGCCAATCTTACGTACGACGCTGGAGGTGGCGTGGCGTTGAGCGGCACTGCGCCGCGATCGTAAGATGCCGGTGGCTGCCATAAATGCGTCGTTGATCGTTGGTCGTTCGTCGTTCGTATTCGCCTTGCGTTCGACGCCGGATAAAAACTCAGAAATTACAACTACAAAATCACAAACCAACCGCTTCCCTCGCCTTGACTTGCTTTTCCCGCGTCCCTATCCTCAGTCTTTCGAGGCCGTGACCTGGCCTCGTGGAGCGCCACTTTGTCCCTTCTGATTCCGGAAAACCTGACTGTTGCTACCACCGGCGCCAGTGGATCGTTATTTCTTAAACACTTCTTGCTCACCGTGGAACGCGAACCTCGAGTGAAGACGGTGAACTTCATCACTTCTGACAGCGGCCTGCGCGTCATGGCCGAGGAACTCGGTGTCGAAGGCCGCTCCGACCTTCTACGTCAAATCATCGGCGCGCCATCGGCAAAGATTCAGCAGCAGGCCAACACCGATATCGGGGCGAACGTGGCCAGCGGGTCGTATCCCGCGGACGCGATGGTCGTGATCCCATGCAGCGTCGGCACCCTGGGCCGCATTGCCAACGGCACTGCCTCGCATCTGATCGAGCGCGCCGCCGATGTGACTCTTAAAGAGCGACGGCCGCTCGTGCTCTGTGTGCGCGAGACGCCGCTGAACAGAATCCACATTCGCAACATGTCGCTGGCGGCGGACGCGGGGGCGACGATCTTCCCGCTGATTCCGACGTTCTATAACCATCCGTCGGACGCCAACGCCATGGCCCACGAATTCGCGAACCGGGTGCTGGCGCATATAGGACTCGCCCAACCGGACGCCTACCGGTGGAAGGCTGAGAACTTCTTGAAAGATCGATGACTTGGACGAAGTCGTTCCTGCTTTGCAGGACTCCCTTCAGTCTAGGGAAGGGGCAGTAACGAAGGTAGGTATCTGGTGGGCATGTACTGCGAGTGCGGGTGAGTTTGCGATTCTTTCATAGAACTTACTTCTGGAGACAAAGATTGCAAAAGGTTCAACCCAAGCATCGTTCGTTCTGGCTTCAGGAAGTAGCGGGGGATGCCCCGGACGCGCCCAGCCTCCGGGGTTCCATCAAGACCGATGTCGCGATCATCGGTGGCGGATACGTCGGCTTGTGGACCGCGATTCGGATCAAGGAACTGGTGCAAGATTGCAACGTAACCGTCCTGGAGCAAGATGTTTGCGGCGGTGGTGCATCGGGCCGAAACGGCGGGTTCGTATTATCGTGGATTCCCAAGCTCTTCTCGCTGGCCAAGCTCTTCGGTATGGCGGATGCGATCCAGATCGTTCGGGACTCCGAAGACGCGATCGGCGAGATTTCTGAATTCTGCCGCGATCATCAGATCGATGCCGACTTCAGGCGGGGCGGATGGTTGTGGACGGCCACCAGTGCCGCCCAGACCGGAGCTTGGGAGAGTGTACTTCGGCTCTCGGAACAGCATTGTGGGAACGCGATTCAGAGAGTTGATTCGAACGAAGTAGCCCTACGCGCCGGGTCGCCTATTCATCGGGCCGGCGTCTTCATAGCTAACGCTGCGATTGTCCAGCCAGCGGCCCTGGTGCGGGGCTTGCGGCGCGTCGCTCTGCAAATGGGTGTTTCCATCTTTGAAAACACTCCAGTCGTGAGATTCAGCCGGACGGTCCCTGCCACCTTGCGCACGCCAGAAGGCTCGGTTACAGCGGAAAAGGTAGTGATCGCGACGAATGCATGGGCGGCCAACCTGCGCGAGTTGTCCCGGTCAATCACCGTAATCTCCAGTGACATGATCGTAAGCGCCCCCGCCGCTCAAGAACTCCAGAGAATCGGATGGCAACCGGATCTTTCCATCACCGATTCCCAAACCATGGTGGATTACTACCGGATCACACGCGATGGGCGTGTTGCCTTCGGTAAAGGCGGCTGGACCATCGCTTACGCGGGAAACATCGGCACGAATTTCGATCGTCAATCGCAACGTGCGCTTGAAGTCACCAGCGATTTTCGCCGCTACTACCCTCAACTTGACCATGTCCCAATTACCCATGATTGGTCCGGCCCGATTGATCGCACTCCCGACAGCCTGCCCGTCCTGGGATTCCTGGGCAAGAACCGGAATATCTGTTACGGCATTGGCTGGAGCGGAAACGGTGTCGGGCCCAGCGTCATCGGAGGCAGAGTTCTGGCCAGCCTCGCCTTGAATCGTAAAGACCGTTGGAGTCAATATCCTCTGGTGTCAAGGTCTGCCACGCGGTTTCCTCCAGAGCCAATACGATTTCTTGGAGCTCATGTTGTGCGCACTGCGGTTGCGCGTAAAGAACGGGCGGAGATGCAGGACCGAAAACCTCCCAGACTTGCAGTCCTGCTTTCGAGGCTGGCTCCCAAGGGTCTGGAAGACAAGTAGCGCGGTCGTAATCCGGGCATCGTCGCATCTTACCGCACGATCGACCAAGCCAGCGCATCCGGTTAAGTGGAATTTTGCCGGTTGGGACGATTTTTCTTGGTGATCATGCCCACGGTCTGATACCACGCGACCACCCAGGGAACGATCAGGGAAAATACCAGCCGCGCGGCCAGAGTTCGAATGGGGGCCTTTCGGACATCAGGCCAGTCCAACCTGAAAGCAAAATAGATTTCGAGCGCGAGCACCGACAGCAACGGAATGGGTGAGTAGACGAGAGCGAGAAGGGCAAAGATCTCCGCGAAGCAGCGAGCCAGGTTGCGCCACAGGCGGGCCGAGCGTCCGCCCAAGACGCCATCGGTTACGGAATAGCTGACCATCTGCCGGAGAGCGGAGCGGAAGGTGTGGCGCGGCTGGTAAGCGGCCTTGGCGCGTTCCGGAAAAGCTGGCGTCACAATTTCGCGCACTTTGGAATCGAATACGGTGTCTTCTCCGAGAAAAATGGTCTCGGGGAATCCGCCGACACGTTGCCAAAGCTCTTTGCGGAAGGCCATGGAACGGGCGGTGCAGGACTTGGTGGCTGCTTCGGGGTTTAACTTGACGCCAAAGAAGGGAGCCGAGGCGATGTCCCAGATGGTGGCGTTGCTTGGATCAATATACGATCCGCCAACCGAATACTGGGTCTCGCCGGCAAAGATGGGGGCGGTGAGGTTGGCCAGCCAGCCGGGATGGTAGGTGCAGCCGGCGTCAGCGCAGGCCACAACATCGGCGGCGGCGGCAGCGATTCCCACATTGCGGCCGCGTGCGATCGGTCCCGGGGAACGCTGCAGGCTGCAGCTTTCATCGCGAATAGGAAGCAGGGTCGGATATTCTAGTCGGGCGGCTTCGAGATGCTCCCAGGTTCCGTCAGTGGAACCGCCGTCGACGATGATGACTTCGGCGGGAGCGAGAGTCTGCCGCATCAGACTCTCGACCAGGGTGTCGATGTCAGCGCACTCGTTGAGGACGGTAGAAGCCACGCTTACGGATGGCATGTTGGGTGGAACTCCATAGTGGTTGTTTTCATTCGGCGAAATAAGTGTACCTGCGAACTATTGATTTCCAAGGCACGCCTCTTCCGTGCCGTTGACGCCGAGCCCGGCTTTTTTGTACTCTGCGCTTACACCGGAAAGGAGGTGGTCGGATGACAAGTTCTGATAGTCACAGTAGTAGTACAAGACCAGGTGAGGTGGCTGAGTCTTAGGGCGGTTGCTCTAAGCGGAGTTCTCGAGGAACCTTTGGTCGGGGGAATCGGGAACATCTCTCGCAAACCATCCGTGAGTATGGGCTGATCCGCCAGACACAGGCTGTGTCCGGCACCGGAGTGAGCGAGGGGCCACGAGAGTGACCACCTCAGTCAATCCCAAACAGTCCACCGGGCAGCCCGCAAGCTGAAAAGCTTGCGGGCTGTTCCTTATTTCAGGTGTCAGGTCTTAGGTCCCAGGAAAGGCAAAACTCTAAGACCTAAGACCTATGACCTGCGACCCTCCCAATGGATGACAAGCACTACCTCGCCCGCATCACCAAGCGCGTCGATTTCGCGCCCGACCTGTGGATGATCCGTATTGACCCGGGGACGGAGTTCAGCTTTGTTCCCGGCCAATACGCGACCCTCGGGGTTGAGCGAGATGCGCGGCGGCGGGAGCGCCCCTACTCGATTGTTTCCTCTCCCTACGAAAAGGAACTGGAATTTTTTTTCGAACTGGTGCCCGAGGGTGAGACCACACCACCGCTCTACGACCTTCAGTGAGGCGATGAAGTTCTGGTGCGCAAGGTTGCCAAGGGGCGCTTCACACTCGACACCGCGCAATCGCAACGCACCAATCATTTGCTGTTGAGTACGGTCACCGGAGTCGCGCCTTTTGTCAGCTATGTGCGCACTCTGTTCCACGACTGGAAAGAAGGCAGGTTTGCGGCCGGCCACAAATTATTTCTGCTGAACGGCGCGAGCCGGTCGTGGGAGTTCGGTTATCGAGAAGAACTGGAAAGCTACTCGAAGCAAGCGCCATGGTTGCGCTGCGTTTTCACGGTGAGCCGTCCGTGGGAGGACGAGAGTTGGAAGGGCGAGGTCGGCCGCGTCGACGAACTGATTCGCAAATACGCCGACCAGTGGGGATGCACCGGGATGAATAGCATCGCATATCTCTGCGGGCATCCCGAGATGGTCGAGCACGGGAAGGGCATCCTGAAGCGGATCAGTTTCATGAAAGAGAACTTAAAGGAAGAAGCGTATTGGGTGCCGGGGAAGTGATTGGTAGAGACGGGGATTGCCCGTCTCCCTTGGACGCCGCAGGAGAGGCGGCAAGCCGCGTTTCTACACCGGGATATTATTCTTGCTCGGCCGGTGCAAAAAGTACCAGGATTTCGAGTTCTTCCTGGATGTCGTAGAACCGATGCTCCAGTTCAGCCTCGACAAAAATGACCGAACCGGGCCGGATCTCGGCGTGGTCGGAACCGATTTGCATGCGGGCCCGTCCTCGGACGACGTAGTACACCTCGTCTTCTCGGTGCGGCGTCTGGGGATCGGTGCCACCTTTCGGCAGAACGTAGACGCCGGCGCTCATGGCGGGGACGCGGAGGAATTCGAGGTAGAGTTTGCTTCTTTCCGCGCGCTGGCGGGTCAGATCGTCGATGTGGAAGAAGTTGGGCATAAAAACAGTTCTCAGTTCCCGGTTCTCAGTTCTCAGTAATACCTGCGGAGACTGCGTCCTTACTGAGAACTTAGAACTGACAACTGATAACTGGCACTTGAGAGCTAGCCGACAGCTCCCCGAAAAAAAATCTCGGTGTATTGCTGCACAATGGCTTCACCGGTCAGCGGGCCGTCGGGCTTATACCACTGGTAGATCCAGTTGATCATGCCGACCAGGGCAAGGGCGGCTGCGCGCGGCGTGACCGGCGACTGCGAATTACGCTTGCGCTGGACGTCAGCGACCAGGTTCTCGACGAAGTGGAGATAATCCTTTTTGCGGCCATTGATCTTGCGGCGGAGGGCTGGCGAGAGGGGATGGTTCTCGTGCAGCATGACCGTAATCTCACGGTCTTCGGGGCTGAGCACAACCTGAATGTGCAGCCGGATCAGCGTGCGCAGGCGCTCTTCGACCCCGTCGATACGACGCACCACATTGATGACCCGTTCCTCGGTGATATCCATGGCGTGCGCCATGATGTTGTAGAGGATTTCGTCCTTGGACTGGAAGTGGTGATAGAGGCCGCCCTTGGAGAGCTTGAGTGCGGCGGCGACATCGTTCATGGACGTGGCATCGTATCCCTGCTGCTGAAAAAGGCGGGCGGCGGCGCGCAGGATTTCCTGTCGGGGTTCTTGCCGATGTTCAACTGTAGTTTCGCGGAGCATCACCAGAGATGGTATCGCGGAATGGGCTCCGGGCTCTACCGGCGAATCTCGCGGCTGGCTTGGGAGGCGGTGAGGGGAAACTATTTTCGGCGGTTCTTGGCCGATTTCGCCGGGGCTTTGGCTCGGCGGGTTGGGCGGACTTCATCGATGAATTGCACTTTCTGCAGCGTGTCGGATGAAGATGGGGTTCCGCTCTCCAGTCGAAGAGTGGGCCGGTTGGATCCGAGCGGAGGGCCGGCGGAAGGCTGCAGGTCAGGGTATTCGCGACGAATGTAGCGGGCGTACGAGGCTAAGCACGCCAGGCCATGCACTCGGGCTAGTTCGAAGGCCTCGAATCGGACTTCTTGCAAAGCGTCTTTCCTGGCGTGAACCAATTCGCTGTAACCCAGCTTGGAGTAACCCAGCATGGCGTGAACCGGTCCAGGGCTGGAACCGCCGTGCAATCGCCGAATGCGGGCCGAGGCACGGTCGACGACGCGCGCGAGTTCGGCGCCAAATTCCGGCGCGCGGTCTTCGACCAGACGTTGCTTCGCTTTTTCCGTGGAAAACCAGGTGGGGTTTCGATCCGCTTCCTGCGGAGGTTCGAGCCGAGTCACTTCGCAAAGGTGGGTGGCCACGGCAAGCACTGGCTCGGAAGATCGGGAAGAAGACCGCGTGTTTTTTTTCGTACTGCGAGTTTCACGCTGGCGACGGAAGTAGTGGGCGAAGGGGATTTCCTCCATCCGGCCATGAACGCCAGCCTCTTCAATAGCCTCAAGGGCGGCGGCTTGGGCGTGCGTGAGGCCAGACTCAACCCCGCCTTTCGGGAAAATCCAGCGTCCGCCGCGGGTCTGAACCAGCAGAAATTCGATGCTGCGTTTGCTCATGCGATAACAAACGGCGGCGACCTGCTGCCGCTCTTTCGGAAGCCGTGACGGTCGCGAGAGCTCTAGGGATGGATCAAAGCCCATGATAGTAGAGTGCGCGATGCGATCCGCCTCTGGCTAGAGCAAACCTTGGTTCGGGCACAGGTTCGGGCGCGGGCAGGAATCCTTCTACATACTTGCGCCATCGGCAGCGCCTTGGAGACAGTATCGTAAAGACCATTGCCAACCCACCGGAGACCGGACTTTTGGACAACCTGTATTGCCTTCGTTGTAGTCGGGAACTCGAAAGCGGACAAAAATCGGTCGCCGTGTATCTGTTCGCGCAGACGGTGGGAGTGAGGCCGCGTCAGAAATCCTCGGCACAGCGCATCTGTTTCTGCCCGCAGTGCTCAGTTTCGCTGGCCATGGGTCCCGCCCCGGAGGGCGCGCTCAACCTCGCCGCCTGGCAAATGATCCGTGACATTGTGGGCGCAGACCCGGCCCTGACCGAGGCCGCATGGGAAAGCCTGCATGGAATTGAAGAAGGCTTGCTCCCGGCAACCGGATTGGCGACCGGAACCGCAGGCGGCGCGCATCCAACGCGCGCTGGAGCCTACTTCGAGTTTTGAACCCCTCACACGAACCGGTAGTGGGCTAGAATGTACTCCGAGGCAATGCGTGGTTGACACCGGGAGGTCAAGCTGTTTAGCATCTCTTAAACCGACCGATCGGTCGGTTTTTGCTTTCAAAGGATGATTCAGTATTTCAGCCTACATCGATAAGGAGTTTTCCAGTGGCCACAGTCTTTTATCAAAACGATGCCAATCCTTCGGCCTTGAAGGGCAAGACCATCGCGGTTTTCGGCTACGGTTCGCAGGGACACGCGCAGGCGCAGAACCTGCGTGACAGTGGATACGACGTGATCATCGGGCTCGATCCCGAGCGCGGCTCGGCCCAGCAAGCCCGCGCCGATGGCATGACCGTTCTGGCCCCAGCCGAGGCCGCCAAGCGCGCCGACTGGCTCCAGATTCTCACCCCCGACGAGACCCAGGCCGACTTCTACGAATCGGCTATCAAGCCGCACCTGCACAAAGGAAAGATTCTCGGCTTCTCGCATGGCTTCTCCATTCACTTCAAGACCATCAAGCCGCCGAAGGATGTGGATGTGGTCATGATCGCGCCCAAGAGCCCGGGCCATTTGCTGCGGCGCGTATATGCGCAGGGCGGCGGCGTGCCTTCGTTGCTGGCTATCCACCAGGATGCCAGCGGACGCGCACACGAATTCGCACTCAGCTACGCGCACGGTATCGGTTCGACGCGGGCCGGCGTGCTGCAGACCACCTTTAAGGAAGAGACCGAGAGCGACTTGTTCGGCGAACAGGCGGTGCTCTGCGGCGGGTTAACTTCGCTGATGCAGAAAGGCTTCGAGACGCTGGTGGCGGCCGGTTACGCTCCGGAGATCGCCTACTTCGAGTGTGTGCACGAGATGAAGCTGATCGTCGACCTGATCTACGAAGGCGGATTGAGCCGCATGCGCTATTCGATTTCAAACACAGCGGAATACGGCGACCTCACCCGCGGCGAAAAGGTTGTGGGAGACGACACGCGCAAGGCGATGAAGAAAGTGCTGAAGCAAATCCAGAACGGCACCTTCGCCAAGGAGTGGATTGCGGAGAACAAGAAGGGCGGTAAGAAGTTTGCCAAGCTGCGCCAGACCGCGAAGCAGCACCCGATTGAAAAAGTAGGTGAGCAGCTGCGAGCGATGATGTCGTGGCTGCCGTCGGACAAGAAGAAAACCGCCGAGCCAGTCAAGCCAGGGCCGAAAGCGGTGAATGCGTAAGGAGGTCAATGGAGAGCCGGGCGTCCCCGCCGGGCCACCCAACCGCCGGACGGGCGAGACGCCCGTCCCTCCACTATCTCAGCGATTCAGTTAAACTGTCCTGTCCGCATCACTCCCATGGACATCGACCTTAAACATCGCAGTCGTAGCATCACGGATGGGCGCGACCAGGCTCCAGCGCGCGCCATGTACAAAGCCATCGGCTTCACTGACGCCGACTTGGCGAAGCCCCTCATCGCAGTCGCCAACACCTGGATCGAGACCATGCCCTGCAACTTTCACCTGCGGCGGCTGTCGGCGAAGGTGAAGGAAGGCATTCGCGCCGCCGGCGGCACTCCCATGGAGTTCAATACCATCGCCATTTCTGACGGCGAGACCATGGGCACTGAGGGCATGAAGGCGTCGCTGGTGAGCCGCGAGGTGATTGCCGACTCCATCGAACTTGTCTGCCGTGGACAGTTGTTTGACGCGGCGGTGTGCATAGTCGGATGCGACAAGACGATCCCCGCGGCCGCCATGGCGTTGGCGCGCATGAACCTGCCCGGCCTGGTGCTTTACGGCGGCACGATTGCCGCCGGCAAGTACAAAGGCAAAGACGTCACCATTCAGGATGTGTTCGAGGCGGTCGGCGCCAACGCGGCCGGCAAGATGAGCGACGGCGATCTGCTGGCGCTCGAAAATGTGGCGTGTCCCGGAGCCGGCGCATGCGGCGGTCAGTACACCGCGAACACTATGAGCACGGTGATGGAACTGATCGGTCTTTCGCCCATGGGATTCAACGGAATTCCGGCGATGGACCCGCGCAAGGACGAAGTCGCGTTCCGCTGTGGCGAAGTGGTGATGAATCTGCTGAAGCAAGGGATTCGTCCCAGCGACATTTTGACCCACGCAGCGTTCGAGAACGCGATCGCGGGCGTGGCTACCACCGGCGGCTCGACCAACGCCGTGCTCCATCTGTTAGCGATCTCGCGCGAGATGGGCCTGCCGCTAGAGATCGACGACTTTCAGCGAGTCAGCGAACGCACGCCGCTGCTAGCCGATCTGAAGCCTGCGGGAAAATATGTGGCGGCGGATGTGGATGCAGCGGGCGGCATTCCGGTAATCGCCAAGCGCTTGCTGGACGGCAAATATGTAAACGGCACGGCGATGACGGTAACTGGCAAGACATTTGCCGAAGAGGCGAACCGAGCGATAGAAACAGTCGGACAGACGGTGATCGCTCCCTTAAGTAAGCCGCTGAAGACCACCGGCGGACTGGTGATCCTGAAAGGCAACCTCGCACCCGGCGGTGGCGTGGTGAAGATGAGCGGCCACGAACGGGCGTCGCAAACCGGTCCGGCGCGCGTTTTTGATTCAGAAGAGGCCGCCATGCAGGCCGTGACCAGCAAGCAGATTAAAGCCGGAGACGTGGTGGTGATCCGCTATGAAGGTCCCAAGGGCGGTCCCGGCATGCGAGAAATGCTAAGCGTGACCGCCGCGATTGTGGGCGAAGGTTTAGGCGAAAGCGTGGCGCTGATTACCGACGGACGCTTCAGCGGCGCTACCCGCGGTCTGATGGTGGGCCACGTAGCGCCCGAAGCGGCGCTGGGCGGTCCAATTGCCGCGATTCGCGAAGGCGACCGCATCACTATCGATACTAAGATCCGAAGGCTGGAACTGGAAATTTCCGACGCCGAGATTGCGCGCCGTCTGGCGGAATGGAAATCCCCGGCGCCACACTACAAAACCGGCGTATTCGCAAAGTACGCGGCGCTGGTAAGGTCGGCTGCCGAGGGCGCCATCACCTCACCCGCACCCGCCCACCCGAGTCACTCCAAACCCTAGACTTGAACGACACGAAATTCGAGCTCGATTCGACCTTCATGTTTGAGAGCCGGCTGGGGCTTTGGCTTGGTAAGGCAAGCGTTGCAGCAAACAATGTGTATCGTTAAGAAGTGACCAGGGGGTACACTCACAGAATGGGGAAGTTGCGATTTCTGGTATCTCTTCACACCCGCGATAACGATTTCCAGGTGGCGCAAGCCCAATCCGCGGAAGATGCCGCGCGCAAACTGGGGAGCGATGTGGAGGTCGTGTTTGCCGATAACGATGCGGTGAATCAGAGCACGCAACTTCTAAAGGCAATCCAGAGCCGGGATGAGTCCCGACCCGATGCGATTGTGGTGGAACCGGTTGGGGCCACGGCCCTGCCTCAGGTGGCCCGGGCCGCCAGCGCCGCCGGAATCGGCTGGGCGGTCGTGAACCGGAGGCCGGAGTACTTGCCGGATCTCCGCACGGCGGCAGCCGCACCCATCTTTGCTGTCAGTTCCGATCACGTCGAGATTGGACGCATTCAAGGGAGACAATTCGCAGCCTTGCTGCCCGGAGGCGGCTATGTTCTGTACATTGAAGGACCTTCGCACAGTTCCGCGGCCCAAGAACGTACGTCGGGGATGATGCAGACGAAGCCGTCGAATATCCAAGTGCGGACGCTGAAGGCACAGTGGACGGAGGAAAGTGCCTGGCGGGCGGTGCGGTCGTGGCTGAAACTGGCCACTTCGCAGAGCGCGTCCATTAAACTGGTTGGCGCGCAGGATGATTCGATGGCCATGGGCGCTCGCAAAGCTTTTCAGGAGATCACCACCGAAGCAGAGCGTTCGCGATGGCTGAGCCTGCCATTTACCGGATGTGATGGCCAGCCGGCGACGGGCCAAGCCTGGGTACGCGAAAAATGGCTCACGGCAACGATTTACATTCCACCGCTTACGGGGCCGGCGATGGAGATTCTCGCAAAAGCCATTCAGGACGGAACCCAACCGCCGGAACATTCCTTGACCACGTCCTACTCGATTCCTCCCCTCGGATCCTTGGTTCCGCGAAAGCCATAGGCATCTCCAGCGGGACCAGGGGTGCCGCTAGCGCTTCTCTGGTTCCGTGATTGGAGCGCCGGCGAGATGTAGTCCCGGCGGAAGTTCCGGTTCTGCCGAGCCGTCGGTTCGCGCGTCAGAGGCCGCGTAGTTCAGGCCGGTCTTTGTGTTGTGATCGATCGCCTGGCCGCGTCCCATGTGGAGTGAGAAATCCCCGCGAACATCGAGTTGATGGCCCAGGTCCGTAAGTTGCTGGCGCACTTCGGCGGGCACGCGATCCTCGATTTCAATGTTGCAGCCGATATTGAAATTGCTGCGTACGGTGAAACGAGCGGTCTCCATGGCAGCTTGAAGATTCATGCCATAATCGACCACATTGGACACGAATTGGGCGTGCGCGAGTGGCTGGTTGGCGCCGCCCATGATGCCAAACCCGATGTGGTCGTCGCCGCGCTCCATGAAGGCCGGAATGATGGTGTGGAACGGGCGCTTGTGACCGGCGAGCGCGTCAGGCTGGGCAGAGTCCAGCACAAACAAGGCTCCGCGATTCTGCAGCGGGAATCCCAGACCTCGTACCGTGATGCCCGAGCCAAAACTTGAGTAGTTACTCTGGATGAGCGAGACGATATTGCCTTCTCTGTCCACGGCCGTGAGGTACGTCGTGTCACTCGGAGGCCGCCCAGCATCCGTACTGCAATTGGCCTTCCGGGGATTGATCAGTTGGGCGCGCTGCTTCGCGTATTCCTTCGAGAGCAAGCCGGCAACCGGCACCTTTGCGAATCGAGGGTCGGCGTTGTACTGCGCCAGATCGGCGTA
>Ga0074046_10002835_pt1 | contig 14761 bp, 15 predicted proteins | sample BogForMeECP23OM3_FD_94441 | JGI IMG/M metagenome (GOLD analysis project Ga0074046, IMG submission 94441) | Bog forest soil microbial communities from Calvert Island, British Columbia, Canada - Bog Forest MetaG ECP23OM3 | ecosystem: Environmental > Terrestrial > Soil > Wetlands ...
AGGCCGTTCAATTAGCAATTGGCAATCAGAATCGGGGCTAAAAGAATAAACGCAATTCAGCGCAAAAGCGTTACAGGATTTCCAGGTAAAGTTTTGTAAAGCTTCCCAAAATGGAACGCCCCTCGCCGAAAAGAGCGGGGCCGCATACGTAGAATTAATGACTTAGCGTAAACGAGCTATTTCTACTCCTTTCGGGAGAGTTAACATGCGGCGGTTTATCAGCACGATACTTCTCGCCTTCCTTGTGCTTGCCAGTACTCAATGGGCGCAGGCCCAGACGTACAAGGTTATTTACAACTTCACAGGCCAGAACGATGGCGGACATCCTGTCGGCAACATGGCAATTGACAGGGGAGGAAATCTGTACGGCACGGGTTACGCTTTCGGCCAGTATGGTTTCGGCACCGTCTATAAGCTAACGAAGAAAAATTCGAGTTGGTTGTTCGCTGTGCTTTATGCCTTCCAGGGGGGAATCGACGGAGCGTATGCCGGAAACGGAGTCACCATTGGCCCAAACGGCACGCTTTACGGGGTCACAACTTTCGGAGGGTTTGGCTGTGGCACCGTCTTCAACCTGAAACCTCCCCCGACGCACCCAGCCACACCCTTCAGCCCCTGGAACGAGAGCGTGCTTTACCGATTTAATGATGACAACTATAACTGCAGAACTGCGTCCACCGTCACCTTCGACAAATCCGGCGATATGTATGGCGTTACCGATTACCATGGCCCAGCTGGTGGCGGCACGGTCTATGAGTTGACACCGTCAGGTTCAGGTTGGCAAGAGACGACCCTCTACGCCTTCAAGAGCGGTGAAGGAGGTCAACCCAATGGTGCCGTGGTTCTCGATAGTGGGGGCAACCTCTATGGCGCTAACGCGTTTGGCGGTCCCAGCGACGCCGGCACGATCTTCCAGTTGACCCCTTCGGGATCGGGCTGGACCATGAACGTGCTCACTGGTTTTCCGTTGAGGAACGACGGCGATCGGCCCTATGGTGGCGTGATCCTCGACCCGTCAGGGAACGTCTACGGCACAACTTCTTTTTATGGCTCAGACGGGGGCGGCACTGTTTTCGTGCTGACACCCGGCGCATGGACTTTCTCGCTGCTCTACAGCTTTGCAGGCAACGGCGGACCAGTCGCATCGCTCACCATGGATCCAGCCGGCAATCTGTACGGCACGACGGGGAACGATGGCGCCTATCAGCAGGGTAACGTTTTCAAGCTAACACCTTCGAACGGTGGCTGGATCTATACCGACCTCCACGATTTTACCGGCGGTATTGATGGGGGCTATCCGGATGGAACTCTGGTCTTGGACGCAAGCGGCAATATCTATGGTACGGCGGACATTGGCGGGACAGGGGTCGGTTGCGACCAGGGTTGCGGGGTCGTCTTTGAGATCACGCCATAGGTTCAGTAGCCCCCTGCTGGTTTCTACCACGCTGTGGAAGCACTCTCGTTGACCACCGGATTCGGCTTCACGTACTCTTGAGGGTACTTCCACGAGCCTTCATGAAGACTGCCGAAATGACCTCCCTCCGGGTCGCCGAGGACATTACCGAACTGGTCGGCGAAACTCCACTCCTTCATCTTCGCAAGATCGTTCCTGCCGATGCGGCCGATGTGTATGCCAAGCTCGAATACCTGAATCCGGGCGGCAGCGTGAAAGACCGCATTGCGCTGGGCATGATCACCAAGGCGGAAAGAGACGGCCGCTTGAAGCCGGGCGCGACGATCTTTGAGGCCACGGCCGGCAACACCGGCGTCGGGCTGGCTCTCATTGGATCGGGCCGCGGATACAAAACGGTGCTGGCGGTGCCCGAGGGCTTCTCGATCGAGAAGGTCACCCTGATGGAAGCGCTGGGCGCTGAGGTGGTTCGCACCCCTCAGGCGGACGGCATGACGGGCGCCATTAACTACATGAAAGAGCGCGCGGCCAAGACTCCCAACTCCTTCGTCGCCGGACAATTCGAGAACCCCGATAATCCCGATTTCCATTACGAAACCACTGCCCGCGAACTCTACGAGCAGATGGGAGAACGAGTGGATGCGGTCGTTATCGGCTCGGGGACGGGCGGAACCTTCACCGGCGTGGCGCGGTATTTCAAAGAGCGCAACCCCAAGGTTCTGGCGATCGTGGTTGAGACTCAGGGTTCGGTGCTGGGCGGCGGACCCAAGGGCGAGCACGAGGTGGAAGGTATAGGCGCGAGCTTCATCCCCGATACGTGCGACCTGTCGCTGGCCGACGAGGTTATCGCCGTCAATGATCATGATGCCTTCGATATGGTGAAAAAGCTGGCTGCGATTGAAGGTGTGCTGGCTGGATCGAGCGCGGGCGCGAACGTCTTCGCCGCAATCGGCATTGCCCGCCGCTTGGGACCGGGCAAGCGCGTGGCGACGTTGATACCGGATTCCGCAGAACGGTATCTGTCGAAAGACATTTTCCACTTCAACGAAAAACATTAGCTCTTACCACAGAGATCACGGAGCCCACGGAGGAAAAGAAGTCAATAATTCTCTGTGCCCTCCGTGAACTCAGTGGTGAACTGGTTTCCTGACTCTGTGCCTCGGTGTTTCTGTGGTGAAATAGTCTCTTATGCCCAAGAAGAACAATGTTGGTTTTGCTACTCGTGCCATTCACGCCGGGAACGAGCCCGATCCATCCACCGGCGCCGTCTCCCCTCCGATTTTTGCGACCTCAACCTACGCCCAGGAAGAACTGGGCGTCACCAAAGGCTACGACTACTCGCGCGCCGCTAATCCCACGCGCACCCGGCTGGAGCAGAACCTGGCGGCGCTGGAAGGCGGCATCGCCGCGCCGGTGTTCTCCAGCGGAATGGCTGCTGTCGCCGCGCTGTGTCAGCTCATGAGATCGGGCGAGCACATTGTCGCCTCGAACAATCTTTACGGCGGTGTGCCGCGGCTGTTCAACCAGCTGCTGGCGAACTTCGGCCTTGAATTCACCTACGTTGACACGACCGATGCGCGCAATGTGGAGCGCGCCATCCGCAAGAACACGCGCTATGTTTACATCGAGACGCCGACCAATCCCCTGATGGGGCTGACCGACATCGCCGCGGTAAGCGCGATCGCGCACAAGCGCGGATGCGAAGTTGTGGTCGACAACACCTTCATGTCACCGTACTTCCAGCAGCCCATCAAGTTTGGCGCCGACATTGTGATGCACTCCACTACGAAGTTCCTCAACGGGCACAGCGACGGCCTGGGTGGCGTGCTTGTATGCACAGCCAAAGACCAAGCCGAAAAGCTGGCGTTCATTCAGAAAGCCGCGGGCGCAATCCTGTCGCCGTTCGAGTGCTGGCTTGTGTTGCGCGGCACCAAGACGCTGGCCGTTCGCATGAAGCGGCACGACGAAAACGGCCGTGTGATGGCCGACTTCCTCAGCCGGCATCGCAAAGTGAAGCAGGTCTTCTATCCGGGACTGAAAAGCCATCCACAGTACGAGCTGGCATGCCGCCAAATGTCCGGCTTTGGCTCCATGATTACCTTCGAGACCGGCTCGCTCGGCAACGCCAAGCGGCTGCTGAAGCGGGTGCGGCTGTGCACTATGGGCGAATCGCTGGGTGGAGTCGAGACGCTCATCTCGCATCCCGCCAGCATGACGCATGCGGCCATCGGAGCGAAAGGGAGGAAAGAAATCGGCCTGACCGATGGTATGGTGCGAATCTCAGTTGGGATTGAAAATGTCGAGGACTTGATCGCGGATCTGGAGCAGGCGATGGGGTAGGATAAGCTTTTCGCCCTCGGGTAGTGGCTGTTTTGCGAATTGCGGACGGAAAGAGGTTCTAAACGTCGTCAATGACGGCAACGCCATTCCGGTTTAATCGTTCCTTCTTGTACGGCACCATCTTTGGCTTGTCGAGGTGAACGTCGTACCTTTGCTGACCGTTACCAGCCATTTCCGCCTTACTAAATCCCTTAAGCTGAGCTTCGGCACGTTTTTCGTAGTCGTTGTCCAGGATAACAACTTTGCTCCCGATGGGGAGTTGCTCTCGCTCGCTATCGGAAATTATGTAAGTTGGACCAACGCCAGACGTGAAGATACCCTCAAAAGAATGGAAGTCATTGCCAGACGCAGCCTTGCTGTGCGGCGCGCTAATCACCAAAGCTTTTTTCATCGCAGCAGCCGCTTGCGACCCCTTTCAGGATGACACGATTATACGTCACTGCGCCGGCGCTTGACTTGGCACTTCCGCCTGCCCCACGAGCTGATAAGTGGTCTTCTTCCCCTTGGCGTCAATCACCGTCACCTTGTTGCCCTTGACTTCGTACTGTACGGTTTCGCCCGGCTGCATCTGGGGCTTGGTTTCCTTATGGCGGGCGATGGAGTAGACCAGGTTCTCGCCCTGCACCTGATACACGATCCAGTTTTTCGTCTTTTTCTTGTCGGGATAAGTGCCGTTGTCCCACTTCACAACCTTGCCGGTCTGGTAGGTGTCGGCCGCCGCGGCAAAGGCGGTCAGCAATAGGGATATCAAGAGCACAAAAGCAGTTTTCTTCACGCAATCTCCTCAGGCTTGGCTCAAGAGGCCCGGGCGTTGATTCTAGCCAAGTGGTTATAAGCCGACTGTAACCAGTCTACATAAAGGCGGCGTGTAACGTGAGCGCCGGTTTATGGACCATTCTCGTTAGCCTCGGCATTATGAACAGAATTGACTTACCGGCGGATGATATTCTGCTGCTAATCCGAGGAGTTAAGAGCGTTCCCCGGCAGAAAACGCCTAGCATGAACGTCCCCATCAATGGTCTGCGGTTGTTGGCAGTGGAAACCTCCCTGCTCGCTGCCATCTTCTTGGTGGTATCCCTGTTATTGCTCTTTCTCCGTCCGTCCCCGAGGGTGCCGAGCTGGATCAAGGGGATACTCGACAATAACGCCAGGGCGGTGTTTGTCGTGATCGCCGTCGCGCTCGTCGGGCGCGCCCTGCTGCTACCCATCCAAGGCGTTCCCGAACCTCGCATCAACGACGAATACAGCTACTTACTGATGGCTGACACCTTTTCGCACCACCGGCTCACCAATCCAACTCCGCCGGAATGGCAGCACTTCGAAACATTTCACGTAAACCTGACGCCGACCTACCATTCAAAATATCCGGTGTCGCAGGGACTAGCGCTGGCCTTCGGCGAGATCGTTTTCCATCAACCGTGGATCGGCGTTTATCTAAGCACGGCGTTGTTGTGCGGCGCAATTTGTTGGACGCTGCAGGCGTTTGTGCCCCCGGTCTGGGCGCTTGTCGGAGGATTGCTGGCCGTGTTTCGCATCGCTCTCTTCAGCTACTGGATGAACTCTTACTGGGGGGGCTCCATGGCGGCGCTTGGCGGTGCGCTTGCTCTGGGTGCGGTCGCGCGGGTATTCGAGCCTGGGCGGACGGAACGCGACCGGTTCTCGCTGGCGTCGCTGTTTGCGGTTTCTTTGCTGATCCTTGCTACGTCGCGACCCTATGAAGGTTTTGCGTTCTCCATTCCGCTGCTGGCGTACTTCGGCTATCAGACAGTGCGGACTGCGCTCCGGAGGGACGCAATTCTTCGTTCAACGGTGCTGCCTGTAACAACGATCGGTTTAGTTGGGGTGGCTCTGATGGGATACTACAACCAGCGGACAACCGGTGATCCGGTGTTACTGCCTCATATCCTGAACGAGCGCACCTATTCTCCCCTGCCTTTGTTTCTATGGCAAAAAGCCAAATCCCCGCTGAGCTTTCGCGACCCGGCGTTTGCAAAGTTCTACAAAGCCACCGAGGAAGAGTACCGATATAGGGAAACAGAATCTATCTCGGGGCTCGCCGGCGTGGAAGGTTCGCGCTTTATGTCCGACTGGTTCTTCTATGTTGGTCCGGCACTATCGTTTCCCCTATTAATCGGGCTGTTCTCGAGCTTGAGGCGGCCGCATTTGCGTATTGTTGTCATGGGGGCGATTTTCACGATGATTGCGCTCGCGCTGTGCATCTATACCATGCCGCACTACGCAGCCCCGGCCACAGTCGTCGTTTACATCTTCGCGGTGGAAGGGCTCCGTTATCTCTGGCAGCAGGGCAAGAATGGCGAACGAGCGTTTGTCGTCGCTGTGTGCCTCACCGTCATAATAGCTTCCTTGACGAGACAGACTGGCAGCACCGCGCTCAATTCGACCTTCGCCTTTCCTGACGCCCGGAAACAGGTAGCCCGGCAACTTGAAGCTAAGCCGGGCAAGCAGCTTGTCCTGGTATCATACGATCTCGACCGCCACTATCCCGGCGATGAACTGGTGCACAATGGCGCGGAGTTCAGCAGCGAGAAGATTCTATGGGCGCGATCGAAAGGGACTGATGACCTGGGATTGTGCCGCTCGTATCCGGACAGGACCTTCTGGAAGTTAACGACTGACGATCAAAATACTTCGCTGAAGTTGCTCGACCTGTGCAAATGAAGGCCAGTAAACCTGGCTTTAATTTCCGCCGGTCTCGAACTTACTTGCTCGAACCAGTATTGATTCGGAGGAAGCTTGACTACTGCAGGCCAGAGCCCAGAGTGACGACTTTTTGCTCAAGATAACCGGTGATCTTGCGCTTCCCTTCCTCGACCTGTACTTTGCGCTGCCAGGTTCCAAAGTTCTGTTTGCGCATGGTGATGGTGTGTTCACCGGGCGAGACCGGGGCAGACGATGGGGTTTTTCCGACCAGCGCGCCATCAACATAAACATCTGCTCCCGACGGACTGGACCAAAACTCGAGTGTGGCCACTGGAACAGGCGCGGCTGCCTTTGGCGCCGGCGCAGTCGCAGGCGAAGGTGAACCCGCAGCGACAACCGATTCCTGGCCTGGGAGAGATTTGACCGGGACATCGCAATTCACGTAATAAACCGGCACAGAGGCCTTCAGTGTGGCTTGGGATGTATTCAACGGGCGAGAGTCGGCAGCAATGTCCGCCAATATGCGATCGAGAAGCTTTTCCTTGGTGTGCAACCAACCCGATACGTCACTTAAGCTGCGTTGCGAGACGACCGTGCCTTGTTCGTTATAGACCCAGGCAAAGAGCACGGTGGAAGTGTCCGCGCGCAGCACATTCAGCGTTGTCGAGCTCGCAGCGGGCTGGTTCGATGTGAAGTGCCACATTTGTCCGTAAATCTCGCTGATCGTGGTGTTCTCGGCAATCGGCCCTGAGTTGACGTACTTCAGGACTGACGGAACCAGCCCGTTAAAGCTTTCCTGCCGGGTTGAGAACACCACCAGATAGTTCTTGGCCCTCGGATCGGGATTTTGAGCGAAGCACAGTCCGGAATCTCGTTTGTGATGTTTCTCGTCGCTGATCCAATGTGCGGCGAAACCCGGAATTGCGGACACTGGCTGTCCGTCCGCAGTGACGGCGAAAGAGATGTTCTTGGTACACCCCGACGTAGCGGGAACCGGCGATTGCCCAAGCGCAAAGGGGCTTACTGCCAAGACCCCGGCTAGGATGAAAAATGTTCTCATCGACGTTGGTTCATTCGATCAAAATGCACGCGCGATTTGCTGTCAGCTTCCGTGAACCAGACGGCGACCGATCATAGTCCTCCGACAGCTTCGATATCCTTTAGTCCCGGATCGAAAGCTGATCGCCGACCGCAGTCGAGGTCTGGGCAATGACTCCGGCAGGCAGTTCCAAGACGAGGTTTGCCTTCCAATGGAGTCCGGTCATCCGATAAGGAGCCATCTCACGCCGTACATGAACCACGCGCCAGTTGCGGTCAACAAAGATCACGTCGATCGGGAACCGCATAGCGACGGTATGTATCGCTTGCGACGGAATAATTAAGAGGCCTGTACCGGGTTCGAGACCGGACTTACCCAGCAGTCCGACCATGCGGCTCCAACTGGTTTCGGCGACGCCGATCCTGTCGCCCAGGACGGTATCTCGGGTCGTGTTTACAACCGCAACCATCTCCATTCAACATTACACTTCTAGCGCTTGGAGTCTAAGCGTTTTGCCGAAGCCATACGTTTACGTCTGCCCATTATGATCGCCAAGAGAATCACAGCGATTACTCCAGCGACGATTCGAATCATCAAGACATCCATTGCTCATAGCCTCCAGTTGTATGCACCAATTAATTTCCAAGGCCCTGCATCAAAATAATAGCAGCTGGGCCTAAAAGCACTACAAAAATCGCGGGGAAAATGAAGAACACCAGAGGAAAAACAAGCTTGATGGTAGTTTTGGCAGCATTCTCTTCCGCCCTCAGCATCCGTTCGGTGCGCAGCGAATCGGCAAACTGTCCCAAAGCCCGGGCGATCGGTGTTCCGAGCTTCTCGGTTTGCACCAGCATGCCCACGAACTGCCGTATGGTATCCAGGTCAACCCGATGTGCCATGCTCCGCCAGGCCTCGGTACGCGGTTTGCCGGCTCGCTGCTCGCGGCTGATGATGAGGAGCTCTTCGCTCAATTCCGGGCAGACAAGTGCCATTTCCTCGGCAACCCTGAGCACAGCCTGATCGAGACCCAAGCCTGCTTCCATACAAATCATCAACAGGTCGGTCGCATCCGGCAAAGCCAGGTTCAGTTTGGTCTTCCGCTTTCCGATTGCATAGAACAGGAAAATGTCCGGAGCGAAAAACGAAGCAGCGCCCAGTATGAGGCCGTAAGTTAGGATGTTCGACGCTCCGGTGAAGGTAGCCAGCAGGATCCCGACCACCGGAGCCAGCGCCTTGGTGCTCAGATAGGTCTCGACGTCCTCTGGACGCCGGAACCCCGCAACACTCAGCCGGTATGCCAGTTCTTCATCATTCGACCGCAGCCAATTGCGCAGGGGAGCCAGCGGAATGGAAATGATGGAGATCAGTCCCTCCAGGCGATGCCCAATGGGGACCCTCGATTCGTTCCCAGGGAGAGCTTCCAATTCGATGAGACGTGCTTCGGTCGGGGAGCGCTCTCCAACAAGGACGAAGATGACGAGGGCGCTTGCAGCGAACAGCGCAACGCCCACGAAAACCGCCAGAAGCAATACGCTCATATCAGTACTTGACCTGCACAATCCGCCGAATCACAAAGAAACCAATCGTCATGCTGATCAGAGTTCCGTAGATCATCTTCCGGCCAACTTCACTTTCGATGAGCGGCGCTCCGTAGCCTGGCCTCAGAATACTTAGAACGATGAAGCAGATGAAGGGTAACGCCAGGAGTATGGCGCCCGTCATCCGTCCCTGGGCCGTGTAGATCCTTACCTTCTGCTTCAACTGAATCCGAGAACGCAGAACGGCTGCTGTTTTGTCCAGCAGCTCGGGGAGGTTCCCTCCGGTTTCCTTTTGTACAAGCATGGCCGATATCAAGAACTGCAGGTCCGGCACCGGGAATCTTGTCGAAAGGTTTTGCAGCGCCTCGCGAAATGGCAGCCCATAGTTCAGTTCATCAGCTGTGCGGCGAAACTCCGAACCCAACGGATCCGTCATTTCGTCGGCAACCGTCACCAAGGCACTCGGCAGTGCGTGCCCGGCGCGCAGCGCCCGGGAGATCAGGTCGATAGCATCGGGTAGCTGTAGATTGAAACGGCGGAAGCGGGCCGAACGTCTATACAGCACCCAGAACAGCGGAAGAAAACCCGCTAACACCCCCGGAATCCACCCAACGAAACTGACCGGTATCGACCAGTTGCCTACGGTAGCACCAACCACAACCAAGCATGCTGAAAAGAAAAAGAAGCGGCCAACTGTCCACGAAAGCTTCGCCTGCTCGAGCATGAGCTGGAGCTTGGGCGCAAACTTAGTGCCACGCAGAAAACGGTCGAGGTTAGGAATGCTGCTGAAGGTTGCCTGTCTCAGGATTCCTTCTTCGCGATCTGCATTGGCGACGTATCGGTCCAGGCCGCTAAGACGCTCGCGGATGCGCTTGTCGTCTTCGGAAGGCTCCGTAAAGAACGCAACTGTGGCGAACACTGCCACCAGCAAAATCAAAAAGATGGTAATCATCGACATAAATTCGATCTGCTAGACCTCGAACGAATGCTCAAAGACACTGGGTAAAAAAACAATGCCGGAGGTTTTCATCCGCTCGGCAAACTTGGGCGATACCCCGGTGGCCTTGAACCGCCCCAACACCCGCCCGCCGGCATCGATGCCGAGCTTTTCAAAGACAAAAATGTCCTGCATGGCAACGATATCTCCAGACATGCCAGTGATCTCGGTCACGTGGGTTACGCGCCGCGTGCCGTCACTCAGACGGGCGATCTGCACCACAATGGCAACCGCGGAGGCGATCTGCTGGCGCAAGGCTTTCTCGGGAAGGTTAAGGTTGGACATCAGCGCCATAGTTTCCAGGCGGGCGACTGCATCGCGCGGACTGTTGGCGTGAATCGTCGTCAGCGATCCATCATGGCCGGTGTTCATGGCCTGCAGCATGTCAAGCGCTTCCTCGCCGCGTACCTCGCCGACGATGATCCGGTCCGGCCGCATACGCAGCGCGTTGATAACCAATTCGCGCTGACGCACAGCTCCGTTCCCTTCCACGTTGGGTGGCCTGCATTCCAGACGAACAACGTGCTCCTGCTGCAGTTGAAGCTCGGCGGAGTCTTCAATGGTTACAACGCGCTCAGTTTCTCCGATATACCCACTCATCACATTTAGCAAAGTCGTCTTGCCGGCACCGGTGCCACCGGAGATAACCATGTTGAGTTTGGCCCGGACCGCTGCCTTCAAGACCTCAAAAATCGGCGCCGTCACCGTGCGATTGGCCAGCAACTGCTCGCTGCCGATGGGGATATTTCCGAATCGGCGTATGGAAAGAATGGAGCCATCGACGGCCAGCGGGGGGATGATGACGTTGACGCGCGACCCGTCGGAAAGGCGCGCATCGCACATGGGGGACGATTCGTCCACCCGGCGCCCAACCTTGGAGACGATCTTATCGATGATGTGGTTGAGGTGGGCTTCGTCCTTGAACACCACGTTCGTCTTCTCCAGGATGCCTCCCCGCTCGACATAAACCTTGCGATGGGTGTTGACCAGAATGTCGTTAATCGTGTTGTCTTGCAGCAAGGGTTCGAGCGGCCCCAGGCCGAAGACTTCGTGCAGCACTTCACGCGACAGGCGTTCCCTCTCCACCGTGCTGAGAGGAGTGTCCAGCTTCACGATAAGTTGCTGAATCACGTCCTGCACTTGAAGGCGGGCCTTGGAATCTTCGAGCGAGGTCAGCTTTTCCAGGTCAATCTGGTTAATAAGTTCGCGGTGGAGCGTGGTCTTCAGATCCTGATAGGCACGCGCCGAGACCCCGATACTTCTTGCCGAAGTCCAGTTACTGCCAACGCGCGTCTCAGGGGCAAAGGTTTTCGTAGCCATTAAAACTTCTCCCTCAACTTACGACCCAAACAGGCTCAACCATCCTCGTGATCCGTTGCTCGGTTTGGCAACAACGGCCTCCCCTCCGATCAAACGATCGGCCCAAAGGTCAAAAGCCAGTGGGATATCAGATTTGTTACTCACATCGAGCGGCACACCCGCATTGATGGCGTTTATGACCAAGCCATAATTATTGGGAATCCTCACTGAAATTTCCCGGTGCAGGGCGGCTTCAATCTCCCTTTCCGTCAGTATGCTTCTTCTGGAATAGCGATTCAGCACGATATCAATGCTGTCCTCCGGGTAGTGCAGGCTTGTCAAGTACTCGATCGCTCGGATCGCGTTACGAATTGCCGGCAGCTCCGCGGTAATTACGATCGCCAGCCTGTCCGACTGCCGAATCGCTGCGCAGGTGTCTTCGTTCAGGCCGGGCGGAGTATCAATGATGACAAACTGATAGTTGTCGGTGAGAAACGCCAGCGTATGCTCGATGGCCTCCGAGGGTGCATTCGGGAAAGCATGGATCGCCTCGGGAGAGTCCAGGACATCCAATCCGCTGGGGTGTTGCGAGAGGAAGCCCTGCAGCAAATCGAGGTCCAAGCGGTCCGTGTTATGCACCAATTCGTAAAAGCTGTACTGATGACGGTTGAGACCTAGGTAGAGAGACGCGTCCCCCAGCGCAGGATGCTCGTCCACCAACAAGCACTTCTGTTCGTGCCGTTGAACCAGGTTAAGAGCCAGGTGCAAGGCCAACGAGGTGACCCCAGTTCCACCTTTGGCTCCCATCAGGGTGACGACGCGGCCTTTCTGGGTTGGTAGCTTGCCGCGCCGCCGAGCCTCGACATGCGATAGCGCGTCTAACACTCGGTCGCGCAGAAATGGTTTCAGAAGGTATTCTGAACAGCCGGAGCGCATGGCGGCTATGATACGGTCAGGATTCGGGTCGCTGGAAGCAGCAAAAATGACGACGCCAGTATCGCAGCCGTCGCGCAGCCGCAGCGCGATCCGGCCGCCTTCTTCCACATCGTCGTCAAAGTCGATTACGCACACGCGATACTGAAAGGGCTCCAGCATCCGCAACACTTCGCGCGCTGTGATATGGCGGTCGACGTTATCCACCACATAGGCCCCGGGTACCTGGGCCGCATAAACGCTCAAACCTTCCCGCGAAGCCGCATCCATGCTTATGCAAAGCATGCCAATGCGCCGCTCGGAACTGCGTGAACCTCTGATCGATACTTTGTCTTCAGTCATACTCATTTTGGTACCTCCGGAGTTACCACTGGAGGCGTGGCTGGATACGGCAGGCCTTTCTTGTCGAAGGAATCCGTATTGAGGTTTTGTACTGGCATGGTCACCTTGGGCTGCGACTCGGGGACAAGTCCGGACACCGGATCCACGATGGTCGGTGTGACCAATACAAGTAGTTCCATGTTGGTCCGACTGATGTTGCGTGACTTGAAGAGCTCTCCCAGGATTGGGATGTCCCCGATTCCCGGGACCTTGCTGAGTTGCACGGTAGTACGCTGATCCAGCAGCCCAGCTATTCCGAAGCTCTGGCCGTCCTTGAGTTCGATCTCGGTTTCAGCCCGCCGCGTCTGAATGGCCGGCAGGGTGAACCCCGCAAGGATCACCGCATTGGTGTAGTCCAGCGAACTCACCTCAGGAGCGACTTTGAGCCGAATCGTGCCGTCATCCAGGATCGTTCCGACGAATTCCAGCTTTACTCCATAAGGCTTGAAAACGATGGTAACCGTGGGGAGAGTCGTACCGCCGGCGCCCTGCACCACTGGGTATGGGAACTCACCGCCTGCCAAGAAATGGGCAGGCTGGCCGCTGAGGGCCATCAAGTTGGGTTCAGCCAGTATTTGCAAGACCTGATTCTGCTGCAGGAGCTTGATAGTCGCTCCCAGGTTAATGTCGGGACGAAAGAGAAAGATATTCAAAAGATCGGACAGATTGAATTGCGAGATGCCGCTTGTACCTGTACCTTGGTTACTGAGAGACTGGGCCCCAAACTGTTGGGTGGATATTGTGCCGATCGTGTTGGTTGCGCCGGTGCTGAACAGATTTACGCCAAATTGAGATATCTTTTCCCGGTCGGCTTCCGCGAAGCGCACTTTCAGCATCACCTGCCTCGGCCGTGGTGGCGCCGCGAGTTGCAGGCCGTTGACCACTTCCTTGGAGAAGTTGGCTGCCATTTTTACCATCTGCTCCATGATCGCGACCGAGGGCACAACCCCCACCAGCATGACTTTGTTTTCCTGCGATTGCACCTCGACACTGGTGTTGGGAAACGACTGGTCCAGGGCATTGCGTAACGAAGTTACATCCAGGTCCGCGAACACATCCAGCAGGCGGTTTTGGCCCGTCTCCTCCCACAGCAACAAACTGCTGCCGCCCGTCTGCTTGGCAGTAACCACCAGTTCTTGCGGCGAGGTCAGGACCGATTCGATAACAGCGGGGTTCCCTGTAAGAACACGTCTCACTCGGGACGGAGTACGGATCACCAGCGAGTGGCCCACCACGACATGTAAAGCCTCGGAGGTCTGGTCACCCGCTGCGCCTGATGTTCCCGGGAGCTGTTTACTCGCAGCGTGCGATATTGGGGGAGTTTGAGCCGCAGGCTCAGAGACCGATGCAGGCGCTTGTGCCACGCCTGGTGCTTGTTGTGCGAAGACCGACTGACCGGCTGCGGCTACCAGCGCAACCAAACCTACCGCCAAGCCCGCCATCCAACCGGCCGGCCATGAAAATCTTTCCCTTTTTCGCCCCTTTATCTCCACACCACGCTCCGCTCCACTACTGTCAGAACTTAACCACACCCTTCTTCGTGCCATCGTAGGTTTCCACCTCGTAAGCGCTTGCCACTTTGGAAGGCGCCGCCTTCTTCACTCCAACTGGGGCCGTCTTCGCGGCATTAATTTTCAGGTCCTTCAACTCCACCGGACGCGGTTGCACTTGGACCTGGTCGGAGCCATTGCGGAGCACGAACTGCACGGTTCCCTGGTTGCTCGCCAGCACGAGCTTTTCCGCGTCATCCGGCGGCAACAACACGGTCACTTGCTTCACATTCTGCGGCTTGCCCGAAGGGTCGGGCTCGGTCTTTTCGCCGGTGCTCAAAACCTCTACGTTCTGTAGCACGGTCGCGGTAACCGAGTCCTTGCCGTTCTCAGGACGAAATGTCACCAGCGCATCCACTCGACAACCCGGGAACAAGAAACCAGAGACGTTGTTGACTTCGTTGGTTTGTATCGCCACCGCCCGCATTCCATCCGGAATTTTGGCGGTCAGTCCAACACTGGCGCCCGCGGCTGCCAGCAGTTGCTCACGAATCGGTTCCTGGGCCGCAATAGGATAGAGAACGACCCTGCCCAGCAGGTTTTCCGGCTTGTTTACAGCACCTGACAAGGGGACAGTAGCCGGCCAATCAGCTAGCGTGAGGTCCTGAAGCG
>Ga0074046_10002837_pt1 | contig 14755 bp, 13 predicted proteins | sample BogForMeECP23OM3_FD_94441 | JGI IMG/M metagenome (GOLD analysis project Ga0074046, IMG submission 94441) | Bog forest soil microbial communities from Calvert Island, British Columbia, Canada - Bog Forest MetaG ECP23OM3 | ecosystem: Environmental > Terrestrial > Soil > Wetlands ...
GGCGAGGTCGACGATCGGGATCAGCCCGCCGTGCTTGATGTCGAGCTGCCCGCGGCGCTCGCCCGAGTGCTCGACCACGAAGTCGCGCAGGAACCCGGTGGGCGGCCGGAACGACAGGGCGAAGCGGGCCAGCATCCGCAGCAGGTAGGGATGGTCCGGGTACGCCCGGCCCTCCCACAACCCGCCGCGGGCCGCGCCTGCGGTACTCCACACCGGGCGGCTGTCGGTGATCACCGACACCAGGATCAGCGCCTTCTCCTGGGTCGGGTCCTCGGACAGGCTCCGCACGGCGCGGTGCCACGAGGCCAGCGACCGGGCGAACAGCGGGTTGGCCGCACTGGCCCCGTGCGCGTCCGGGGACACGCCGCACGCCCGCAGGCCCTCGTCCACCGCCCGGGCGACCCGCCCCAGGTAATCGGCCACGTCGCGCGCTTCCCGGCCGCTGCTGTCGTCCTCCCAGGCCAGCGCGCTGTCCACGTCAGAGGACGGCACCGCCTCACGCCGCGCCAGGCTGCCGAGCGCGAACCAGGTGAACGGCACCGGCGGGTCACCGGCGTCCCGGACGGCCAGCTCGACCAGCCGCCGGGTCAGCGCGTCGAGCACGACCGAACGGACCGCCGCCACGTGTTCGGCCGCCACCCGCGCGTCGTGCAGCGCGATGATCGTCGGGGTCAGCCCGGCCGCCACGGCCGCCAGGTCGGCCGGACTCTCCGCCAGCGCGATGGCCCGGCGCAGCAGGAGCGGCTTGTGCCCCTCGGCGGCGACCAGGTCGCCGTCGTCGACCACGCCCAGGACCTCGCCGGCCGGGGACAGCACCGGGATGTGATGAATGTTCCGCTCGAGCATGTCGAGCAGGACGTCGCCGCCCAGCCGGTCGGCGGTCACGGTATAGGCGGGCTCGGTCATGATCGCGGAGACCGGCGCGTCCGGGCTGAGGGCCGCCGCGATCACCCGCGACCGTAGGTCCCGGTCGGTCACGATGCCGAACGAGCGGCCGTGGGGCACTAGGACCGCGCTCGCGCCTTGGTCGGTCATCCGCTCGGCCGCCTCGCGGATCGGCTCGCTGCCCTCGCACACCAGCGGCGGCGTCCTGATCAGCGTCGCGACGCGGCTCTGCACCGGGTCTGAGCGAGGATCCGGCGCCGCCGTGGTGACGGCCCGGTCCACGATCGACCGGGCGATGAAGCGCAGCACGTCGGGGCGGGCCAGCAGCGGGCGCATCACGTCCGCGGGGATTCGGTAGCAGACCGTGTCCTCGGCGGCCCGGGCCTCGAAGCCGGTCGGCAGCCCGGAGATCATCGACGCGTGCCCGAACAGTTCACCCGGGCCAAGCAGGTCGAGGACCTGCCCGTCGTGGAGGACCTCGACCGAGCCGCTGCGGACCATCCAGACGTACTCGACCGGGCCGGCGCCCTGCGAGAAGATCGTCTTTCCCCGCGGGATGACCTCGGTCTCGGTCACCGCGGCGACGCGAGCCAGGTCGTCGGCCTCCACCGCGTCGAACGGCGGCCGGGACCCGAGGAAGCCGGCGATGTCCGCCACCGGGTCAGGCCGGCTCGCCGGCGACACCGACCGCCGCGACTACCGGACTGGCCCGGTGCTCGGCCAGCACCGACGCCTGGCTGCCGCGCAGCTTCACCAGGTAGTAGACGACGCCCACGAGGCCTAGCACGCCGGTGAAGGTGAACGCGCCCCACTGGAAGTACCAGTGGTCGGCGCCGTAGACCGCCGGGCGCGGCCAGGCCAGGTTGACCATGACCCCGATCTGGAAGATGACGGCCAGCAGGTTCACCGGCAGCCCCCAGCGGCCCAGCTTGAAGTAGGGGCCGTGCTCGGGCGACGGCCACTTCCCGCGCAGCCGCGCGATCAGCAGCGGCCCGGTGACGCACATGTAGGCGATGTAGAACATGATGATCGCGACCGAGGTGAGCACGAAGAACGCCCGCTGGTTGCCGACGTTCATGACCAGCAGCAAGATCGTGACCACGCCGATGACGAGCGAGGGGACCAGCGGCGTCTTGGACTTGCCGTGCACCTTCGCGATGGCCGAGGCGAACGGCAGCCTGCCGTCGCGGCCCATCGTGAAGATCATCCGGATCCCGCCGGCGTGCACGGCCAGGCTGCACACGGTGATCGCGATCAGCGAGTCGATCAGGAACACGTTGCCGATCGGGCCGCCGAGCGTGGCCTTGACCAGGTAAGGCAGCCCGGAGGTACCGAGTTGCGAGGCGTGAATGTTCGGTGTGGCCATCTCGCCGAACAAGATGACCAGGAAGCCCGCCAGCCCGGCCGCGGCCAGCGCGCGGAGGATCGCGGGCGGGGCGTTCTTCCGCGGGTCGTGGGTCTCCTCGGCCAGCGACCCGGCCGTATCGAACCCGTACATCACGTACGCGCTCATCAGCCCGGCCACCAGGAAGGCGCCGAAGTAGCCCCACGGATAGCCCCGGCCGAGGTTGAAGGTGTCGAGGATGACGCCCGGGCCGCGGCGGATGTGCGCGGCCAGCAGGATGATCAGCAGCGTGACGCCGATCAGCTCCGCGGCGACGCCGAAGTTGTTGATCCGCGCCATGACCTTGACCCCGACCATGTTGATGATGGTGGTGAAGACCACTAGGGCCGCGGCCAGCAGCAGCGCGTTCTTGGCGCCGCCCGGCGTCGCTACCTGGCCGATGTCCGATCTGCCGCCGATGATCTCGAACACCGACGAGATTTGCGGCGCGACGACCTGGTAGGCGACCGCCACCGCGGCCAGCGTGACGATCGAGCCCACGGTCAGGATCCAGCCGCCGAAGAAGGCGGTGAACGGCTTGGCGATCTGCTTGGACCACTGGTAGACCGAGCCCGCCAGCGGGTACTGCCCGGCCAGTTCGGCGAAGCACAGCGCGACCAGGAACTGGCCGACGAACACGGCGGGCCAGGTCCAGATGAACGCCGGGCCGCCCGAAAGGAAGCCGAAGAAGAACAGCTCGAACACCCCGGTCATGATCGAGATGTAGCTGAACCCCGCGGCGAACGAGGAGAACAGGCCGAGCGACCGGTCGAGCTCCTGCTTGTAGCCGAACTTGGCCAGTTCGTCGGTGTCCGTGCTCGGCATGGCCATGGCTCGTCTCCTCGGTCGAGGGCCCGGGACGATATCCCGGATTACCTCATTGTGAACCGAACATCGGCGCAGGTGAAGGGCGCCAGCTCGCCGGTCCCGGTCCTTGATTAGCACGGCCCGCCGGTCGTTCGCGTATACATGAACCAATGGGTGAGCAGCGTCGGCCGACCTTGGCCAGCCGGAGTTCCGATCTGCTCAGCCTCGGCAGCTTCGTGGTCCTCGGGCTGCCCGACGGGATGCTCGGCACCGCGTGGCCGTCGATGCGCGTCACCTTCGGCGCGCCGGTCGGTGCCCTCGGCCTGATCCTGCTTCTCGCCACGGCCGGGTCCGTGCTGGTCACCGCCTTCGTCGGCCCGCTGATCCGGCGCCTGGGTGTACCCACCCTGCTCGCCGTGGCCGGGTTGGTCGCGACACTGGGCTACACGGGGTTCGCGCTGGCCCCCGGGCTGTGGCTGGTACTCACCGTGGCCGTGCTGCTGGGCGTGGCGGCCGGCATGATGGACGCCGGGCTGAACACGGCGGTGGCCCTGACCGGCCGGGCCCGGCTGCTGAACCTGCTGCACGGCGCCTATGGCGTCGGCACCGCGATCGGCCCGCTGATCGTCACCGCCGCCATCCTCACCGGCTCCTGGCGGCCGGCCTACCTGGTCCAGCTCAGCCTCGACCTGGTCCTGGCCGTCCTGTGGCTGCGCCAGCGACAGCGTGACCGCGCTCAATCCGGCGCCACCGTCCACCCGCCGACAGCGGCCGCGGGCGAGCCGCACCCGGCCGCGACGTGGTCCCGGCGCCGCTACAGCGGGGTGGTGGTCGCGGGCATGAGCGTCTTCTTCGTCTACACCGGCCTGGAAGTCGGCGCCGGGCAGTGGGAGGCAAGTTACTGCCGTGGCCACCTGAACCTGTCACCGGGGGCGACTGGCCTGGCCGTGTTCGGTTACTGGGGTGCGCTGACCGCCGTCCGGATCGGCCTGGCCGTGCTGCCCCGCCCGATACCGCCGCAGTCCGTGGTCCGCTGGGGCAACGTCCTGGCCGTGCTCGCCGCGGCCGCGGTCTGGTGGCAGCCGGACACCGCGGTGGCGGTGACCGGTTTCGTGGTGCTCGGCGGCGCGCTGGCCGGCGTCTTTCCGGCCCTGATCTCGCTCACCCCGGTCCGGCTCGGCGAGCAGCGAGCCCACAACGTCATCTCCTGGCAGGTCGGCGCGGCCGCCGCCGGGGGAGCGGGCATCTCGGCGGTCATCGGCCTGCTCATCGGCGTCACCAGCCTGGCCATCCTCGGCCCCGCGATAACCGTCCTCGCGCTAATCCTCGTCGCCGCCGAGCTGATCCTGTACCGGCTCTCCCCGCCCGGACGCTCCGCCGTGGCCGCCGCGCAGAGGCCCCGCTAGCTGCGGGTGAGGCAGCTGTCCGAGGCCAGCCGGAGGAAGGTCGCGGCGCGCCTGAAGGTCTCGCCCACGGGCTGGCTCGCCAGCCAGGCCTGGTACTCGCGGTAGCGCGTCATCTCCCACTCCTGCCCGCGGGCCGGAAGCGAGTCCAGCCCGGGCTCGGGCAGCGACCGCCACGTCCAGGCCGCGATGGCGCCAGCGCTGGGCCCTACGGGCTGGATGAAGTCGGCGTGATCCAGGTAGTAGCCCATCTGGTTCCGCACGAACCGCACTCCCCCGAACGTTCCCTCGATCTCCCGGCGTCCCGCCGCGTCGTGGCCCGCCAGGACCTCGTCGTAGGCGTCCGGGTGGTAGCGCACCAGCGTGGCGTCGACCATAGTGACCCACCACACGGCCTCGCTGATCGCCGCGAACGCGTGCGGCTGATCCCAGCCCCTCGCCCGCAGCAGCCGGTCGATCGTGTCCCGCATCGCGGTGATGGTCCAGTCGAGCGCGCCCCCCTCGCCCGGGGAACTGCTGGCGTGCAGCCGGTTCCACGCCACCCGGCAGCGAGCGGAGCAGAAGCGTGCGTGTTCACGCCGCGGCGTAAACGAGGCACCGCACTGCTCACACTTCCTGGTGTCGATCACTACGCTTCATGTTACGCGTAACGAACGCCCTGACCTGCGCAGCGTGCGGTAAGACCGAATGAACATTCGGTGACTCGACGGCGTCTCCCCGGCCCCGGCCGGGCAGGTTCAGGCCGCCGTGGACGAGGCATACCGGATGTACCGGACGGAGACCAGCGGGGAGACTTCGCAGACGTACCCGGCGCTGGCCCGGGTGCCCGGGGACCTTTTCGGCATCTGCGTGGCTGGCATCAGCGGCAGCCTGTACCGGGCCGGGGACACCGGGCACGAGTTCACGATCATGAGCGTGGCCAAGCCGTTCGTCTTCGCCCTGGTGTGCGACGTGCTCGGGGACGAGCACGTCAGGCAGGAAGTCGGGGTCGCCGGCCGTGACCTGGCGCTCAGCGATGAGGTCTACGCCTCTGCGTCGGCGACCAACCACCGGAATCGCGCGATCGCGAACTACCTGGCCAGCCGCGGCCGGATCTACTGCGATCCGGGCGAAGCCGTCGACCTGTACACCAGGCAGAGCTGCCTGCTGACCAGCGCCGAGGACCTCGCGGTGATGAGCGCCACTCTGGCCGACGGAGGGATCAATCCCGTAACCGGGCTGCGAGTCGTCACGTCGGCCGTCTGCCAGCATGCGCTCGCCGTCATGGCCACCGCCGGGATGTACGAAACCTCGGGCGACTGGCTTTTTGACGTCGGGGTGCCCGGGAAGAGCGGGATCGGAGGCGGGATCGCGGCCGTCTCGCCAGGCAAGGGCGGCCTGGGGACATTCTCCCCGCTCCTGGACCGCGCGGGGAACAGCGTCCGGGGACAGTTGGCGGCACGACACCTTTCCAGGACGCTCGGAATGAGCCTGTTCGCGTCCAAGGAACAGCGTCCTTCCCGGTCCGCCGCGGACGGTCATGGTGCCCGGGCCCAAGGACCGGATGCGCGGTATTCTCGGCCAGGCGTTCGGCGTACCCCCGGACGCGATCGACCTGACCTATCCCTCAACATCGGAGCAGGAGAGGTAGCCATGGCCCGCAGGACCAGCCCCCCGTTCCGCGCCGATCACGTCGGCAGCCTGCTGCGCCCGCAGCGGCTGCTGCAGGCGCGCGACGATTTCGCCGCCGGCCGGATCACCGCGGCCGACCTGCGGTCGGTGGAGGACCAGGAGATCCCGAAGGCCGTCCGGATGCAGGAAGAGGTCGGCCTGCAGTCGGCCACCGACGGCGAGTTCCGCCGGGCTTCCTGGCACATGGACTTCATCTACGCCCTCGGCGGGATATCCAAGGCACCGGGCAACATGGCGGTGAAGTTCCGGAACGCGGCCGGAGAGATCGAGTTCACCCCGGCGTCGATCCGGGTCGACGGGAAGATCCGCATCGACGACACGATCTTCGCCGACGCCTTCACCTTCCTGCAGGCCCACGTCACCATGGCCGTGCCCAAGCTGACCATCCCGTCGCCGAACATGGTCCACTACCGCGGCGGCCCCGCCTCCGTCGACCCGGCGGTGTACCCCGACCTGGAGGAGTTCTGGTCGGACCTGGCCGCCGCGTATGCCGATGAGGTCCAGCGCCTCGGCGAGCTGGGCTGCACTTACCTGCAGTTCGACGACACCTCCCTGGCCTACCTGAACGACCCGGCCCAGCGCGCCGAGATCGCCGGGCGCGGTGAGGACGCCGAGCACCTGCACCTGCGCTACATCCGCCAGATCAACGCCGCGGTGCAGGACAAGCCCGCCGGGATGGCGATCACCACGCACATGTGCCGGGGCAACTTCCGGTCCTCCTGGGTCGCCTCCGGCGGGTACGACTTCGTGGCCGAGGCGCTGTTCTCCGAGCTCGGCGTGGACGGGTTCTTCCTGGAGTACGACGACGAGCGCTCCGGCGGCTTCGAGCCGCTGCGGTTCGTCCCGAAGGGCAAGATGGTGGTCCTGGGCCTGGTCACCACCAAGCGCCCGGAGCTGGAATCCCGAGATGACCTCAAGCGCCGCATCGAGGAGGCGGCCAAGTACGTGCCGCTGGACCAGATCTGCCTGTCCGGCCAGTGCGGCTTTTCCTCCACCGTGGAGGGCAACGCGCTGACCTATGACCAGCAGGTCGCCAAGCTCCGCCTCATCGTCGAAACCGCCCACGACATCTGGGGCGACTAACCAAGCCTAAAGGGCCGAACGGACCTGGTCCCCGCCCACCCGTCCGCTCGTGCCCCGCCTGCCAAAATCACCCCGCCCGCCACGAGCCTGGCCGCCGGGCGGCGAGCGTGGCACCCGCGGTCACCACCGCCAGCAGCCCGACCGCGAGGCCCAGGGCGGCCGTGGCGCTGGCGGGCCACCGCGTTCTGGATCCCCATGGCCAGCGCGAGCAGGGCGGCGTCGCCGTCCCGGCCCGCCGTGGCCAGGCCGGCCGCCGCGGCCAGGCTGGCCGTCAGGGCCAGGGCCCCGGCCACCAGCACCAGTTCGGCCGCCGCGCCGCCGCGCAGCAGCAGGCCGCGGTCATGGCCCAGCCGGCTGGTCAGCGAGCCGCCGAGCAACGCCCCGGCGAGGAACCCGGCCAGCGCGGCCAGCGAGGCGCTGAGCGCGAACCCGGGCGCTCCCACCAGCGCGAACGCAGTGAACACGACGTTACCGGTCATGTTGGTCACAAACACCCGGCCCAGCTCCAGGATGCTGACCGCGTCCACCACGCCGGTCACGACGGTCAGCACGAGCAGCAGCGGCGGGAGCGGCCCCTGGGCCTTCCCGCCAGTGGTGGTGGCCTTCCTGCCGGTGCTGGTCATGGCGTCCCGGCCCCGGTGCCGAAGAAGGCGATGGTCGGTGTGCTTGTCATGTCATCTCTCCGATGTGGGGTGGGCCGGGTATCCATCTAGCACCAACCGGTCGCGCTGCCCCAGTAATGTCAGCTCTCTGAGAGATATCAGAGCTGCTGATTATCTGTTTTTCTGCTAACCGAAGTGGCCGCGCGAGGCGTTGTTTCTGCCGATAAATGTCCTAGCCGGATACTAGAATCAAACTAGTTAGTGAACAGCTTGACCCCGGCCTGACTGGCCTAGGAAAGGAGCCCGTCCGCCCGTCCGCGAGCATCCCGTGAGGAGGTGACGACAACGATGAGCGGTGCTGCTCCGTCGCCGGCCAGCGCGGCCGAGGCGCTGGCGATGCTGAGGTCCGCGATGAGCTACCTGGCCGCGTCGGACGCGACCGCGATGGCGGCCGAGACACAGGCGCAGTGCCTGCTGGGGCTGGAGCAGTTGGACGCGATCGAGACGGCGGCGCGCGCGGCGATCCTGGCGGCGTTCACCGCCGGCCAGGGATATGCCGCGGACGCGATCCGGCTCGCCGGGCCGAGTCTGCCGCTCGACGTAGGAGTCAGCAAAGACATCCCGGCCGTGATCCGCCACGCCGTCATCCTGCGGGACCAGCATTGCCGGTGGGTCGAGGCCTACGAGCGCGCAGCCAGCCAGGGCCGGGTCGCTGACCTGCGCCTGCTGCACCGGCCCATCGACCACCGCCGCTGGGGCGAGAGCTCGTGGCTGAACTACTGGCAGGGCCGCGACGAAGGATTGTGGGCCGCCGCGGCCGGCGATACTGGCCATAAGGGCCCCGGCACCAACAGCACCAATCACCGGCAGCGGGTCCTGGGGGATTCATGAGCCTGCGCGAGCGGCTGGCCTCGGGCAGCTTCGCGGTCACCGCGGAGATCAGCCCGCCCCGCGGGGCGAGCACCGGCCCGATCACGGAGAAGGCCGTGCTGCTGCGGGACTGGGTCGATGCCGTCAACGTCACCGACAACCAGGGCTCGAACGTGCGGCTGGCCAGCTGGGCGGGCAGCCTGGCCGCGATGGCCGCCGGGCTCGAGCCGGTCGTGCAGATGACCTGCCGTGACCGCAACCGCATCGCGCTGCAGTCCGACCTACTCGGAGCGTCAGCGCTCGGCATCCGCAACGTCCTGGTGATGACCGGCGATCACCCGAAGTTCGGCGACCACCCCGAGGCTAAGCCGGTGTTCGACCTGGACAGCGTTCAGTTGCTGTCGGCACTGCGCGCCATGCGCGACGACCACGTCCTGCTGTCCGGGCGCACCGTGGATCCCGCGCCCGACTGCTTCCTCGGCGCGGTGGAGAACCCGTTCGCGCCGCCGACCGGGTTCCGGGCCGAACGGCTCGGCAAGAAGGTTGCGGCCGGCGCCCAGTTCGTGCAGACCCAGTTCGTCTTCGACACCCAGGCGTTCGCCCGGTGGATGGCGCAAGTCCGTGACCTCGGGCTGCATGAGCGGTGCTACATCCTGGCCGGCGTCGGCGCGGTCAGGTCCCGGCGGGCGCTGGACTTCTTGCGGGACAAGGTGCCCGGGGTGGAGGTGCCCGACGACGTGTACCGCAGGCTGCGCGGGATCCCGGCGGACCAGACCGCCGCTGAGGGCGCGCGGCTCGCGGCCGAGACCATCCAGCAGTTGAGCATGATCGACGGCGTGGCCGGGGTGCACCTGCTGGTGGCCGGGAACGAGGAGGCGGTCCCCGGCATCCTCGACGGTGCCGGCGTCCAGGTGGACCGTGATGGACGTTGACCTGCGCCCGACGAAGAAGCTGCGGGAATCCGCCGCGGCCCGGTCGGTGCTCGGCCCGATCATGGAGGCGGTCTGCGCCTCGCCCGCCGACCTGGCCAGGCTCCGTGTGGTCTGCGACTGGATCCAGTACAAGTAGAACTTCCGCGAGGCGGTGGTCAGCAGGCCGGTCGCGGACACGGACACCGAGATCGCCTTCGACCTGCGCCGCTGCGGCGATATAGACCTGGCCGCGCACGTCAAGCAGGCGCTGGCGGACCAGCCCGGGCTGGCCCTGGAGCCGTGGGTGCCCGGACGGGACAGCTGCATCTGGCGGTTCAACGCGCTGTACTGGCAGGCGCTGTCCGGCTGGGAGCAGGCCACCGGCCGCGAGTACGAGCAGTCGCTGCCCGGCGGCGAGAGCGACGCGCGGAACACCGAGGCCGCCCGGGAGCTCATCCTGGAGCTCTTCCGGATCTGGGATGAGCTCGCCGCGCGCCGCGCGTTGCCCGAGGAGCTCTACATCCTGGAACTCGGCGTCGGGAACGGCAACCAGGCCCGCACCTGGCTGGACGAGTTCGTCCAGCTCGACCGCAGGCACGGGCGCGAGTACTACCACCGGCTCCGCTACCTGATGGGCGACTATTCTCCGCACGTGCTCGACCGGGCCCGGCAGGCCGTGGCCCACCACAGCGAGCGGGTCAGCGCGCTGGTGGTGGAGGCCACCCGGCCGGCCATCACGCTGGGGTTCCTGGCCGGCAAGGCCTTCCTGGTCTACATCTCCAACGTGTACGACAACCTGCCGACCGACGAGCTGGCCTGCATCCACGGGCGCACCTACCGGGTCGAGACGCAGGCCTTCCTGACCGAGGACGACGCCGCCCTGATCGCGGGCCGGTTCGGCACCGAGCGGGACCGGCTGGTGCCGCTCATCGACCGGCTGCTGCGGATCGGGCCCGAGCTGCTCAGCGAATCGTCCTCCGACCAGTTCGCCGACCCCGGTCAGGCGGTCGCGTTCTGGCAGGCGGCGTGGGAGGCGCTCCGGCTGCGGGAACGCTACGTCCCGCTGGAAGGCCTGGACAGCTACCAGATCAGCCCTTCGCTGACCGGCGAGATCCTGCGGCCGCTGATCGAAGGGCACGGTGACGTCCGGATGCACGTCAGCAACGGCGCGCTCGGCAGCTTCACCGGGACGCTGCCCTTGCTCCACCCGTTCGGCCGAATCCAATGTCACGACCTGTTCCTGACCAGCGGCGAGCAGTACCGCACCGGGTTCTACGGCCCGGGTAAGTACGACGGCTCCGTGGTCAACTGGGTGAACGGGCCGCTGCTGCAGCTGGTGGCGAGCCGCCGGGGCTTCAGCGTCGAGTTCACGCCGTTCCGCCAGCGGCCAGGCTCCAACATCACCACGCTGACCGCGCAGGCGAGGGACTGATCGCCATGGTGCCAACGAAGAACACCGTCCTGCTGCCGACCACCGTGGTGGGCTCCTATTCCGTGCCGGAATGGCTGGAGCGGCTGAAGACCGAGTACTACCAGCGCCGGATCAGCGCGGCGCACCTCGCCGAAATCCACGAGGTGGCCATCAAGGCGGCGGTCAAGGACCAGGAGCTGGCCGGCATCGACATCGTGTCCGACGGCGAGCTGCGCCGGGACAACGACGTGGACTACTTCCTGGCCAGGATTCCCGGCGTGCAGATCCCGCAGCGCGCCAAGACCGACTACTTCGACTACTACGATGCCGAGGTCACCCGGCCGCTGCCCGAACTGCCCGGGGCCAGTCCCGGGCTCGGCCTGGCCGACGATTTCCGGTTCACCCGCCAGCTCACCGACAAGCCGGTCAAGTTCTCCTTCACCGGCCCGTTCTCCCTGTCCCGCCGGATCCGCGACGGCGCCTACGAAGAGCCCGGCGACCTGGTCCGCGCGCTGGCCCGCAGGCTCAACGCCGAGGCGCGGGAACTGGCCGAGGCCGGCGCCGACCTGCTGCAGATCGACGAGCCGTTCCTGGCCGGGTACCCGGAGCAGGTCGAGCTTGCGGTCGAGGCGGTCAACATCGTGACCGAGGACGTGCCGGTCACCTGGGCCTTGCACGTGTGTTACGGCAACCGGTACGCCCGCCCGCCCTGGGAAGGGCACTATGACTTCCTGTTCCCCGCGGTGAAGGCCGCGCGAGTGGATCAGATCGTCCTCGAATTCGCCCGCAAGGGCCTGGATGACCTGCGGCTGATCCAGCAGCACGGATGGGACAAGTGGCTCGGCCTGGGCGTGATCGACGTCAAGAGCTCCGAGGTGGAGCCGGCTGAGCTCGTCGCATCCCGGATCAGGCGCGCGCTCGACTACGTGCCGGCCGACCGCCTGATGATCAACCCCGACTGCGGGCTGCGGCACCTCGCGCCCGAGGTGGCCCGGCAGAAGCTGCGCGCCATGGTGGCCGGCGTCGCGCTCGTCCGAACCGAACTACAGGGAGGCGAAACCTCATGAGCAGCGCCGGCGACGGATTCCTGTTCACTTCGGAATCCGTGACCGAGGGCCATCCGGCTATGACACCGGCGACTTCGGCTTCGACGGCAACGCGGTCGGCGTGATCACCGCGCTGGACCGCCAGTCGCCCGACATCGCCTGCGGGGTGACCGAGCCGCGCCGTCAGGCAGAGCGTCCAGGGTGGCCTGCCACTCGGGAACTGCCTGCGCCGCCAGCGCGGCGTTGTAGCGGGCGACCTGCGGTCCGATCGGCTCACCGGACGCCGCCCGTTCCCTGATGGCGGCCACGATCCGCTCGTCCTGAGAGGTTCTGGGCCGGTCGCCGCCCGGGCGCGTCGATGGCCGCCACCGCGAAGCCGCAGGCCCCATCGGCGGGTGACCAGAGCACGCCGGGGATGTCGCCGAGGGTGAACAGACGTTCCGGGCCGCCGTCCCGAGCTCGTCTCCGAGGTGAAGCGCATAGGTTCGTTGCCTTCCGGGATGCCTGCGGGCGCTCCCGCGGCCACCTATGTCAGCGGCACCGCACCGCCTCGAGCCGGGGAGCATCCGAGCCTGATAGAGCAGTGATGGGTCTCACTTCCTCGGATCGGTCACTTGCCCATTGACGCTACCCAGACATCCGTCGCGGCCAGACCGCGCGCCCCGCCCTGGCCGCGGGCTCCGCCCCGGCCAGCAGGAACGATGCCACCTCGGCGACGAAGCCGTCCGGGTCCTCCCAGAAGAGCAGATGGCCCAGCTCGGGGAAGGTCACGAGCCGGGCCCCCGGGATACGGTTCGCGAGCAACTTGCCGTTGCGCGGGTCGACGATGGTGTCCGCGTCGCCGTGCAGGACCAGCGTGCGGGCACCGATGCGCGCCTTCCTCAGCCCGCCGGTGTACCGCGCTCCGGCAGCCGCCTGGGCCGGCAGGACTCCGGCGTCCGCTGGCCGGGAGCCCTGAAGCTCGAGGAGGCGGTCCACGAGTTCTGGATGCTGCCGAACGGTCCGCGCCGACAGGGCGTTTTCCGTGTGGCGGCGCCGCGCCGCCTCGGCCGTCATCCGGGTGGTTGCCGCCATCAGCCGCATCGCGGCGGCCGGCATCGGGTAGGCGAAGGGCCAGCCCGGAGTCGTGCACACCAGCACGAGACGGTCAACTCGTTCCGGGTGCCTGATCGCCAGCTCCTGGGCCACCATGCCGCCCAGGCTCGCCCCCATCACGTGAGCCTTGCCGATGCCGGCGGCGTCGAGCACGGCGACGATATCGTCGGCCATGTCGGCTACGGTGAACGAGTCGGTCGGCCGGTCGCTGTGCCCGACGCCGCGGTTGTCCACCAGCACCAGCCGGAAGTGCCGCCGCAGTTTCCCCAGCACGGGTTCCCAGCCGAGACGGTCCAAGCCCATCCCCTGGATCAGGACCAGCCACGGCCGCCGCCGGTGCAAGGTCCCGCGCAGTTCGTAGGCGATCCGCAACGTGCCGCTGCGGGCGTACCGGGTCCGGTTCACCCCGCGAAACATCCGGTGCATATAGCAAGCACATGCTAAGTATATCAATCGAACGGGCCCGCTCCCGGGTGTCGCGCATCAGCGGCTGGTCTCTGGCCGGATGAACGAAGTGAACCGGGCTGCTGCCAGTAGAGTTTCCGCAAGCAGGAAGGAGAAAGCCATGCGGCTTCCATTCAAGCCAGGGCACCTGCCGCAGCGCATCGCGGCGGGCGCGTTCATCCTCAACTCCGGCATTGGCAAACTGTCCGCGGACGAGGAGACCGCCGCCCAGCTCCACGGGTTCGCGGTCGGCGCTTACCCGTTCCTGGCGAAGCTCAAGCCCCAGGACTTCGTCCGGCTCCTGGGGGTATGCGAGGTCGCGCTCGGCTCTGCGCTGGTACTGCCCTTCGTCCCGTCCGCCGTCGCGGGCGCGGGGCTGACGGCGTTCTCCGGCGGCCTGCTCGGCCTGTACGCCAGGACGCCCGGCATGCGCAAGGAAAACAGCCCCTTCCCGACGCAGCAGGGGATCGCGCTGGCCAAGGACGTGTGGATGATGGGCATCGGGCTCGGCCTGGTCATCGACGACCTCACCGATCGCCCCGACAAGGACGACTAGGGCCCATCTTCGCTAGTGCCCGCGGCCGAACGCCGTGGCGGGACCGGTATGCGGTCGAGGTCGCGGGCCAGCACTACCTCACCGCCGAACGCCGACGCGGCCTCGGCGGCTAGCCGCTTGTCGTCTCCGGCCTCGTAGCGCTGCGAGAAATGGGTGAGCACGAGCAGCCGCGTCCGGGACTGCGCCGCGATCTGGCCGGCCTGCCCGGCATTCGCTGCAGCACGCCCGGCAGGCCAAGGCAGTGATCTCCGTGGAAGTGGGTGATGCAGATGCGGGTGACCTGGCTGGCCGTGACCCCGGCGAACAGCATCTGCCGCTGGGTTCCCTCACCGGGGTCGAACAGCAGCCCGTCGGAGTCCCAGCGCAGGAAGTAGCCATTGTGATTGCGGCTGCGGGTGGGCGCCTGGCTGGCCGTGCCGAGCACCACGAGCTCACGCTGGGACACGGCCTCCCACCCTACGTGGACCGTCTGGGCAGGTAGAGGTCGGTGATCGTGCCCTCGAACGCTTCCGCGGCCAGGGCGACGGTCTCCGACAGCGTGGGGTGCGGGTGGATGGTCAAGCCGATGTCGGCCGCGTCGGCGCCCA
>Ga0074046_10002838_pt1 | contig 14752 bp, 12 predicted proteins | sample BogForMeECP23OM3_FD_94441 | JGI IMG/M metagenome (GOLD analysis project Ga0074046, IMG submission 94441) | Bog forest soil microbial communities from Calvert Island, British Columbia, Canada - Bog Forest MetaG ECP23OM3 | ecosystem: Environmental > Terrestrial > Soil > Wetlands ...
CATCGCTATTCCGTCACTAGGCATCCTAAACCCGATACCACTAGCGGTTGTGATCGGAATCTACGTGGTCTTGGCAGTTTACTATTACATAAACAAGCTCTGGAAGAAGAAGATTGGAATAGAGGTGGATCTGGCTTTCCGAGAAATCCCCCCCGAATAGGCGGAACTGCCCTACAATCACCTCTGAGCTACAGAGCGCTTTAACGTCTCTGAGGAGGAGCCATAATTCTGTCGTGGCAAACAGGCCGAGTTCTCAATAATATTGCGTCCTGGAATCTCATGTCTTTCCTAGTTTATGTTCGTAAATTGCGTAATCTGATTTGGAGAAACAAACGAACACCACTCTCTCGAGAGCAGTAGGGAGACTGATGCTCTCTTGTACTGTGCGTAAGGCAATCTGTGCGGCGGCTTCGATTGGAAATCCGTAGGCGCCTGTGCTTATTGACGGGAAGGCGATTGATCTTACGTCATATTGTGCTGCAAGCCTGAGTGAGTTAGAATAGCAGTTTCGGAGGAGCGTATGTTCGTCTCTTGTTCCGCCTCGCCAGATTGGTCCTACTGTGTGGATTACGAACTTTGCAGGTAAATTGTAACCTCGGGTTATTCGCGCTTCACCGGTTGGACAGCCTACTATCTTCCTGCATTCTTCCAGCAACTTTGGGCCTGCGGCTCGATGTATCGCTCCGTCAACTCCGCCGCCCCCGAGAAGAGAGGTATTAGCCGCGTTTACAATCGCGTCAACTCTTTGTTTAGTGATATCACCAAGAGCTAACTCGAAGCTTACCGTTCTCCTCACCTAATCTGTTCAGTCTTTGATTAATCCGCGAGACTTCAACATAGTCGTTATCCGTGGTGTCGAGAACGCAAAGAGAAGTATAGTGCCTAGGATTCCGGTGGCGACCAGGCTGCCGAGGAACACACCCGAAAGTCCAATCTGGAGTGGCATTCCGAACAGGAAACTCAGATATGTTCCAACGATCGAGGTTACTACAAGAATTTCCAAGCCGACACCGATAAGTTTGAAGATTCTGCTGGGTTTTAAGCGAGAAATCTTCCAAGCCAATAAAGTAGCGATGAAATTGGCTATGGCACCACCTATAATGTCCACCGGCCCGAGCCCGCCGAAGAAATTAGCGACGAAAGCTCCTAACGCTAGTCCTATTATTGCTGGCCAACCGAAAATGATTGCGAGCGGCAGTAGCGCGTCTGCCAAGCGAACCTGGAAGATTTGAAAACTAATCGGTGCGAGAAATACGACTCCGACAGCATACAGGGCAGCGAAGGCTGCGGTTAATGTAATATAGACTGGATTCTTGCTTCTCAATTTTCCTCCCTACTCCGGGGTTTCTTTTGCGCAACGGGTGGGAGGCCCCACTCACGCGCAACAAAATCGCAATGAGTACGTGTAATTTAAAGTTGGTTCGCATCGGAACACGAAAAATTAGGATAGAAGCAGAATTTCGAGAAATTCTGCTAGGTTAGTCTCCTGATATTCGTAGAAGCTTCTTACTCCCCTCAGACAGCTTGTTGCGGGTTGTCTCATTCCCCAGCACAGACGCTAAGACTGCACCAGCTGCGAAGGAAAACACTGCTACTGCGAAGCTTCTTTTCGATTCTCCACTCATATGTCCTCAACCTCCTCTCCATTTGTGTTTGGCAAGAATTCAAGATACAACATACCCTGCGCGCGGTATATTAGTGTACCGATAGTGAAACACTAATATACCAAATTGAAAGTATGGTGGATCCATGGTCGTCGCATCTTGGACATCGCCGACGGTTGAGATTTCCGTCCAGGGCTCGACCGAAACTGACACCGAGGTGAGTCTATGGTAAAGTGTCTGAAATGTGGAGGAGAAGTATTTGGACCAGCCAAGGAATGGGACATGCATCCCAAGGACGGTCGCGGTCCTGCTCTTCATATCAAACATTTCTCCTGCCCACAATGTGGCAAAAAGTTCCGTTTAGCAACCAAGCTTGTCGGCGCATAAGCGAGTAACCGACAAGCTACCCTCTTCTTTTCCATGCGGTTCATTAAATTCTAGATTGGTGGGTCCGTTTGCCGTTGTCGTTCACGTGGAAGCTTGGTCCATTTCAGGAATAAGTCGGACGGCGGATCGTCTTCGTAGAGACGAGAGCGAACGGATTCGAGCATTTGAGCTGTTGTTCCTGCATATTCCGCGGCATTCGTGACTCGATTTCCCGCCTTAACGGCTGCTTCGAAGACAGGTTTCATGTCGTTAAACCAATTTTCAGAGCGTAGTACGTGGTGTTCGAAGATCATCTCGGGAACGTAGCTCGCAATTTTTGAAGCGTTGCCGATCGCTTTCTGAATATCCAATTTATCGACTTTTGTTCCGCCAAGATACGTTGGAGGGCCTCCGATTATAAGGCGGTCTGGCCGTTCAATCAGAATATCATTCATGGTGTCCGTAGACATCGGTCCCTGCACGTCGGAGGCGTGCATGAACTTCTCATCTCTCAGCTCGATAGTCGTCATTATAACCCAGCCCAATCCAGAACGTTCTTCGCCATGGAGTACTGGCTTGGATAGCTTAATCTTGGTTGCACCGTACTCGAAAATTCTTCCATCCCCGACTTCAAATTGGCCACCTATTTTCTTGACGAACTTTTGGAACATCCAACCTCTTCGGCGCTGGCTGAAGTTGATTGCATTCCGAGCGTCTTTGGCTATCACAATTTTGTTTCGGTAGATCTGTTCAGATTCTTCTGCGCTGCTGCCTAACCACACGGTCTCCTTGTAATTGGGCGTGTGGTGATCGTTGTGGTAATGAGAGACGATGATAACGTCCGAATCCGCGGCGAATTCTCTAATCTTACTGCGGCAGAGGTTTCTAGCAAGATATTCCTTGGGGTGTGGGAATTTACTAAATCGCGGCCCCAAAGCAACTCCAGCGTCAATCAGGACTCTGATGTCAGGAGTCTTCACGTACGTGCACATTGAGCGCACGCCGAAGCTCTCAAAACCTACTGGAATCACTTGGATTGATGGCATTTGATTTCGGAAAGAACATGGATACACAAATTAGCCTGTCTATTCTGAGGTAGACTTGCGGGCGATGACTGGTCTGGCCCATTCGACTCATTATGAGATGGATCTTGAGTGCGAGAGCCCGCAGTCACACATATTTTCCCTAGCAGTCACTTTGGTGTTGATATACTTCTCTCGCGATCGACGATTTTTCGTCAGAGTTTGGCATAAAGCATAATCTCAGCAAGCAAGTCCTCGTACTCTAGAAGTGGGCTGGTTTGAAGCCTCCTCGTGAGCTTAAGGAGATTTTTGATCAAGATACGGGCTCGATCTATTTTGATCCCACGGACATGACTCGGCTTATGATACTCGCGGACAACTGGATCGGGACGATGCGAAATCGCATCCTGTGACCAACTTCTCTTCACTGTCTAACTTTTCTTGAATTATGCTTACCTTGTCGTCGCGCGTACCTGGGCGATAAGAGGATTGATTCGGTAGATCAATCGATCGGCGATTGAAGTAGTGATTGAGCTAGTTGAGTTAAGCCAGGTAATATCGATAGTGACTGGAGAGGATTGAGATATGTTGTACGTGACGGTGGTTAGCGTTTGGTGAATTGGACTCCAAAGCCATATTCCGGACCGGCCTTCGTATTGTGAAGTTTCGTTGACGTACGTCGGTGAACTGTCCGCGAGCATGGTGGAGTTGAAGTTGCGTGACGCGTTCAGGGTATATCGTAACTGAAATTGGCTATCTGAAATTGAACGCCATCTTATGTCGATGAGTCTGTTGATTGCGTTGCTTGGTTGAAGGTAGATCAGCGCGATATGGTAGTCTGTTGCGGCCAGCATGGAATCAACCCATTCGCGCCATCCCCATACTCCCCAGGGCGTTGTTTCAGTGTTCGTTTCTTTGCGGCCACTCCATTCAACGTACGCGATGGCTGAAGGGGTTAGGGCACTGTTTGTCCAGAGATAGCTGACTTCGCGTAGAGTGAATGTGGAATTTGAGAATCCAATGCTGTAGGGATGGGTGAACGCGTCAAGCAAGAGACCGTTTTTGTAGGTGGCCACGTCGGCATCTATAACATTGGAACTTGTGTTAAGCCAGCATGCGACGCGCTCAGGTTCGATGATCTGGATTGATTCTTTCTGACTTTTTGTGTCATAGTTGACTATGCCATAGCTGGGCATTAGGGTTGTGAGGAAAAGATGATTCGTAAGGAGATTTATTCTCGCATGGAGCGTCGTGTTGTAGCCATTATAGCTCATGTATTCGGACATTGCTGAGATAGCTATCGCTTGAAAGTCAATGTAGCTGTTGCCATAGCGGGTGGTGCCGTTTGCGCTTTCGAATTGGCGTTCCCGGATCATTCCGAAGTTCTGGTCTGTTGGCGTGGTGTCTTGCATTTGGAGTAATTCATTCATGACCGTGGTCGCGTGTGTGGCGAAACTGTTTTGATCTGCTTTCGCCCCAATTTTTGCGAGCAGGAGTTCTGCTCTCATCATGAATCCTATTGATTGGGCGTAGGTACCGTTTCTTGCAGGCAGAGGGCCCGTAGCAGTGAAAGTGTTATACCAATAGTTTTCGATTCTCTTTGCGAGCGTGTAATCGTTCAAATTGCTGCTGGCTTGGTAGAGTTTGGCGAGGCCGTAGACTATGACGCCATATTCGTAGGTGCTTGAAAGATCTGTGTTATTCAAGTTTCGACTCATGAGTTCTTGGTAGACGGGCGCAAGATTCAACCAGTCATGTGTGGCTAGGAAGTAGTACTTCACTTCAAAGCTAGCTGTTGATCCAGGAGTCATGTTCGCTGAGAGTTGGTAGTATTGTCGGAGATAGTGAAGCGTGTCGGCGATTCTTGGATTTGGAAGTGGCGATCCGTATAGCTGGTTGTCGACTGCGACGAGTCCAGTCTTGTTGCTTCCCCAATCCACGATTATGGCGAACGAGTTCGTAGTTCCGTCGAATTTGTCGTGAATATGAACCATGTACCACGTTTGGTTCCATCTTGCGATGGGAGTGTTGGAACCGCCAAGTAGATGTTGAGGTGTCGCGCCGTCGATGGCTCTCTGGTCTGGATAACCGGGTGCCCAAAACCATCCGTAGCCGATGTGGGGGCCGCCTGGAGAAACGGTTGGTCCGATGAGGTCAAGTTGGTCTAAGGGTACTATGAATTTTGGTGGTCCGCACAGGAATTTTTTTGCAATCAACGTGTATTTGACAAGTAGATATGGTCTGTTGGGTTGTAGAAAATAGTCGATGTTAAGGATGAAATCAGGATAGCTCCAGGTCTGTCTAAGATCAACAGTTTCACCGGTTACTATGATCTGAACGCTAGTTAATTGTTGGACCGCTGAAAGATCATGGTCAGTGCCGTTGTAGTTTAGCACGTGGCCTTGTATGTATGCGACCGTCTTACCCTGAGGGTCATATACAATCCTATTTGTCAGATCTCTGGATATTGTAAGATCGCCTCGCATGTCGAAGATATTGTTCCCGACAAGAAAATTGCGTATGTCACCGTTCGACACGAATGGTGTGAGTGGATAGAGGGTTCGTCGCAGAACGTAACCAGTATTCGTCATTGTTACACTGGAGATATAGTTACGGATGGCTACTCCCCATTCATCTGCAGTTTGATTCACGTACACTCCTGAATAGTCGAGAGTTAGGAGATTCAGTATCTTTGCTTGATCATCAGTCCAAAAATTGTAAGGTTCAGTTTTTGGCGACGTCATGAAAGCACCAATTCTACTATTCCATAAGGTTGAGATCAAATAGTCGAAAGCAGAGCGATTCAAAGCGGCACTTTCAATTGAGCCATTTATCGATGCGTAACTGGTTTGGATTTGGGAGAACAGCCCAGTTAAGGAAAGCGCGAGCAGGAGTGTAGAGATGGCGACGGTTTTATGAATCATGTCGATTCATTCGCTAATTCTGACTCGAATAATATACCGCCTTGTTACCAGTTGATAAGAGTAGCCAGCAACACCGTGTTTTCGAGGTTGCTTCATTTCATTATTATAGGTTATCGATTTTGACATATCTCAGTGGCTAACAATGCGTACCGACAATTCAATTTAACTTCCCGTTAGACACTGTTATACCCGGTTAGCCTTGTCCTTTACCGATCTCACTCTACGACTCCAGAATCTTACCAGGGACGAGATGAGAGGTTTAATCCTTGAAGACAATAAGCGAATCCTAAGTTTCAGTGTCTCAACCTTCCAGGCATTGGTTAGCAGGCTCGTAGATGTAGCCGGCAGTCGGGTTGCCCAACTGATATTGTATGAGTTGGGTGATGAGATGGGGTGGACGGCTGCGCGTCACGTTAAGAAGAAAATGACGCCGAATAATCTGGTTGACGCTTTCGACGCAGCGCTCCGCATGCGTGGCTGGGGCAGATGCTTATCTCTGGAGGAGAAGGAATCGAACATTTTTGTTTCAACTCATTCCGATTGCCCGTTATGTCACAGACGAAAGGCTGCAGAACCTTTTTGCGATTTAATGCGTGGGGTTGTCGCTGGATGGATGGAAGGTGTCCTTAACAAGAAGGCGGCGGGATCGGTGGAAAGAAGATGCTCGGCAGTTGACGGAAAGTTTTGCGTGTTTGAAGTAAGTTTCAACGATTAAGGCCTACTAAGGCGCAGTACGCGGTTTATAGGTTGATGCCCCGTCTATGGGGTGGCCTTATTTATGGCGCGCTTCAGGACGGGTAAGATACCTTCCGACATTCTAGTTCGGAACGTGCTCCGATATAGAGGACGTCAAGATTCAGACGTAATTTTGGGGTCGTCACTCGGCGAAGACGCGGCGCTTGTTAAACTCGGTAGACGAATCTTAGTTCTGAAAACTGATCCAGTAACGGCGACAACATCAGATGCAGGTTGGCTTGCGGTCCACATCAACGCCAATGATATTGCGTGTCGTGGTGCTAAGCCCAAATGGTTTCTGTGCGACTTGCTCCTGCCAGAGGGCACTAACATTAAGCTAATTGATTCGATAATGCGCCAAATCGATTCTGCAGCGAAAAGGGTTGGCGTAGCGATCGTCGGCGGGCACACGGAAGTAACTCCGAATCTGAAACGACCAATAGTTGTTGGCTACATGGTTGGATTGCTAAGGTTTGGGCAGAAGTACGTCACGTCCGCAAATGCTCGTCCGGGTGATGATATCATCATGACAAAATCCGCTGGGATCGAGGGCACATCCTTACTCGCCCTCGATTTCGGTCGGAGACTCAAAATCAAGGGTGTTGGAAAGTATCTCGAGCACGCAAAAAGGCTGAGACACTCCATCAGCGTAGTAGAAGATGCCATGATTGCGGTGCAATCCGGCGGAATCCATGCAATGCATGATCCTACCGAAGGCGGATTACTGCAAGGCGTCTGGGAGATAGCGGAAGCATCCAAGATTGGTTTCACGCTTAACGAATCAAGAATTGTAATCGACCCCGCGACTCAGAAGATATGTTCCGCTTTGAAGGTTAACCCGTTGAGACTTTTGAGCTCAGGATCTCTACTGATAGCCGCAGATAATCGAAAGAGCAACCTGATATTACGAAAACTTAGGGCACACCGAATTGAAGCACACATTATCGGCAGGTTTACGGAACGGAGCGAGGGTCGAATATTAGTTAAACCAGATGGATCCTCAGTTGAGATCGGCCCCTCGGAACGTGACGAATTATACCGAGTCATCGAATCCTATGATGGTTGACCGTAGTAGCAACGCTATTGCAATTGAGTTAAGCTAAAAGAAACATTTGATTTCGCGAGTCTGGTGTAGAGAATGGACAGCGCCCGGCAGGTGGTATGCGATCACCTGACGAAGATTTATGGCAAGAGCAAGACCAAGGCATTAGACTCTGTGAATTTCTCGTTACCCTCGCGCGGCATCTTCGTGCTCATAGGTAGAAATGGTTCAGGAAAGACAACGCTTGTGCGAATTCTAGCGACTGAACTCGAACCTACGTCAGGTATGGCTACGATAAACGGGATAGACGTTGTAAGAGAATTTCGCAGACTTAGAGAAACGATTGCGATCGTCCCGCAGGAAGCCAGACCGATTCCCTGGATGACACCAATGCAAACCGTGCTTTCCTATCTTCTTTGGCGAGGATTCAACTATGGTGAGGCAAAGCGAAGAGGATTCAGCGCCCTCGAGAAAGTTGGGCTTAGTGACCGATCGAATGTCCTGAACCGTTCTCTTTCTGGAGGCATGAGAAGAAAAGTCATGATCGCTACGGTTCTCGCGTCGGAGGCTGAGGTAATCTTCCTTGACGAACCAACGACAGGACTGGATCCGATTTCAAGAAGAGAATTTTGGGCAACTCTCAGAGAGATCGGAAAGGAACGTTTCACGTTTCTTACGACGCACTATCTGGAAGAGGCGGAAGAATTGGCGGACAATATTGGAATGCTTGATCGCGGCAGCCTGGTTCGCATCGGAACCTTGGAAGAGCTACGAAGAAGCGTCAACTTCAACTACAGTTTGAGACTCCTCTCAAGATCAGCGCCTATTCCGAAGGTGGACAAGGGCGAACTGATTACCGGAACCGACGGCAATCTCCGAATCTTAACTACCGAGGAAGAGGCGTTCAAGATTTCGAGAGAGTTAACTGGAAACGGATTCAAGTTCACAATCAACCCGATTTCACTCGATGACATATTCTTCTACTTTGCAAGCCGAACAGAAGTCAAATGAAATGTCGAACGCAAATTCAGCACGAAGGAGGAATATGGGTAGCCAAATCCTCGCCGCGATACTTGTCAATTCAATTTATGAAATGAAGAATTATCCGATTGTTTTGATCAACACGGTGCTCTCGCCTCTCTCCTTTCTGCTTGTGATCGTATTCGTGAGTCATGGCACACTCATTGGAGAGGCGATATCGGGTGGGTTGATCATGACCATGTTCTCTGCCGGTGTATCGTTACAGGGAGATCTCTCACACTTGAAGAATGATTTCAAGCTCCAAGACATGGTTGTCAGTTCCCCAACGACTTGGCAGACTTACATGTTCGGTATGGCAATTTCGGAGATCGTCTATTCTTTCCCCGCCTTCATTGTTCTAGGTCTGCTTGCACACTATTTCATGGACCTCAGTGCCATCGGAACCCTAGCGCTTGCAGGAATTCTTTTTTTGATGTTCCTCACGTCAATCTCTATCGGTTTCACTCTTGCGACTTTCTCCACTGACATAGTCCAGAGCTTCGCCTTTTCGCGGCTCATTTCAACGCTATTTTCTACCATACCGCCGGTTTACTATCCGGTCACTTACATTCCGCTTCCGTACAGGTATCTGGCGTATCTCTCTCCAACCACATATGCAGCTGAGTTGGCTCAAAATGCCGCTGGATACATACCTCTCTCATCCTTCACAATTGCTCTCGACTGGATTGTTCTGATTACATTGACTGTGGCATTGTTCATAGTGGCCCGAAGCAAATCACGATGGAGAGAAATCTAGGCATCAACTAGGCATCGATACTTGTCTAAGATGGAGAGCGGATCGGACTCTAGAGTGAAAACGAGTATTTTCACTTGGCTCTCTTGTTTTTATCGTGTCAATCCATAAAAGCACCTAATATTGAGGTAGCCTAACTTGTCAGGACCAGGGGCCCTCGTTCAAGTGTCAGACATAGTAAAGGAGACGTTAGCCGGTCCTACCGTCTTCAAAGATGAAGCTCCACTCTCCTTAGAATACATGCCTCGAAGGCTTCTTCATCGAGATGCACAAATGCGTTTCCTTACGCAACTCTTCAGGTTTTCAGTGGAAAATCCGTTCTCGACAAGCCAACGCGTATTGATTACAGGTGACGTTGGAACCGGAAAAACTGTGCTCAGCCAACGGTTTGGAGCGGATCTGGTCAAGGCAGCGAAAAATCGAAAAATTAACCTCCAATACTTACATGTGAACTGCCGCGAAGCAAAAGGCAGTCTTTTCATGATAATCAAGCGGGTGTTGACACAGTTCGAACCTGAATTTCCTAAACGCGGATTTGCACCGGAAGAACTCTTGCACACTCTGATGGATGTCCTCGACGACAAAAACATGCATCTAATACTTGCACTCGACGAACTTGAAAACTTGATCAGGACCGAAGGAACGAATCCAATTTACAACCTCACACGTATACAAGAGGAACGGGTTGGAAAACCCATACGGCTTTCGCTCATCTGTATTCTTCGCGAACAGGAGTATCTTCAAAAACTTGACAAGAGTACTATTGATACACTTCAACGTAACATTGTCAAACTCGATAAGTACAGTTCACTTCAATTGATTGAAATACTCAGAGATCGAGCTGAATTAGCGTTCAAAGAAAATGCGGTCTCAGACGAGGCGCTTCAACTCGTCGCAGGTATAGGCGAACAGAGTGGTGACGCACGCTATTCAATTGAGCTTCTTTGGCGTGCGGGTAAATATGCTGACTCTGAAAACGTTAAACATGTTTCAACTGAACACGTGAGAAAGGCGGCAGGCAGCGTTTACCCAACGTTACGTGGCGAGTACATCAGTGCTCTTTCACCACATGAGAAATACATGTTGCTAGCGTTGGCTAGAGTGTTAGGGGAGTCACAGGAAGCTTACGCCAGCATAGGCTCAGTAGAACGCGAATACAAAGCGGTTTGTGAGGAGTATGATGATGAACCACGAAAGCATACTCAGATTTGGAAATATGCTCGCGGTTTAAGTGCAATAGGGGTAATAGCCGCTTCAAAATCAGGAGAAGGCGTACGCGGAAAAACAACTCTACTTGGACTACAAAACATACCTGCTTCTACAATGCGTGAACAGTTAGAAGCCGCGTTAACTTCTGAAAAGAAGAAACGAGCATAGATACAACGGTTTACGTGCCCCGGCGACCCTAACGTAACAGCTATCTTCTGTCTCTAAGTCTACTAGGTGAGGTCAACACACGTGCGTCGCTTTTCAATGGTTGACATATCGGCTAAAGAGGTCATCATCAGGGAGGCGCGAGCGGAGGGAGAGATCAAACTTAAGCCAAGCACGATCGCCCGCCTAAGATCCAGCCGGATTGAGAAGGGGGATGCCATCGCGGCAGCTGAAATTGCTGCGATAATGGCGACGAAGAACACACCACGAATACTGCCTTTTTGCCACACCATTCCTATTAGTACTGTTAGTACTAATCATTGGTTTAGCAAAGACAGCGTCAGAGTGGAATCGTATGTGAAAGGTCAAGCCAAGACCGGGGTTGAGATGGAAGCACTGACTGCCGCGGCAACTTTCCTGCTAACTATTTGGGATATGACAAAGCAATACGAAAAGGACGCAAATGGACAATATCCAACCACAGCGATAACCTACCTTAGGATAAAGGAGAAGGTGAAGAGGAAAAATTGAGCAAGGTTTCCGAACTTCATAAGACGATTTCACCCAAATCTGTTGGAATCTACATCGTAACATGCAGTACGTCGAAATTTAATCAACTCAAAGCAAGAGAGAGTGTGGATGATGCATCGGGCGACTTGATCGAGCAACTCATAAAAAGAGCGGGACATCGAGTCGCAGGACGAGAGCTCATTTCGGATTCCATAACGATGATCCGTCGAACAACGAAACGTGCTATGGCATCGAATGATGTTGACGCTCTAATAATTACAGGCGGTACAGGCCTCTCCCCACGTGACGTGACTGTTGCGGGTGTAGAACGTTTTATCGACAAGGAGATTCCTGGGTTCGGAGAGTTATTTAGGAAAATTAGTTTCGACAAAATAGGCTCTCCCGCTATGCTCAGTCGTGCTATGGCGGGCTCGTGTGCTGGAAAGCTAATCTTCTGTCTGCCGGGTTCACCTGACGGTGTCCAAACCGCTCTGGAACAATTGATAATTCCGGAGCTCGGTCATATGATTAAGGTTTGTCGCGAGCAGTAGGCTTCTTTCGCGACGGACGTTTTGTTGGGGCAACAGGTTTCGCCGCCTCATTTTTTGCCACATATTTTTCGTAGACTTGATGATCTGCCATCGTTTCATCACACAAACAAAACTTGAGGGCGGCTAGGGTGTGTGTGTGGCAGTCGTTCTTGAAATCGCATTGATCACAGAGTATCCGATTTGAATCAACATAGCATTCTTTGGTGATTTCTCCATCAAAACCAGTTTTCGCAGGTTCTTCGGATCGTTCAAATTTAATCGGCTTTGCGATTATTTCGGACAGGCTTTGTTCGACTGTATCTAAATTGTCAAGTCGGCGGACAGAAAAATTGCCTGCAGCTCGATCATATTTTAATCCTATCCGCATTAGCTGGATGAATTTGTCTTTCCCCATGTATGGAAGATTGAAACCGTTTGGATTCAGTGTCTGTTGAGGTCCGGTTGCGATTGGCGTCGTCTTCGATTCTGAGACGATAAATTGGATATCTCGTTCCTCTAAATCCAGGGACTGAGCGATCGATCTACCCGCCGGCTCGTTGATTTTGAATATGGCGACCAAACTTGGGAGTATCATGTGAAGTGTCTTCCGTTTGGAGAGGTGGCATGTTTTCGCGATGGAAGCGCATACGTGGTCGATAGACCAAAGTCGATATTGGTATCGTTCGATAGTTTTCTGGGAAACGTGTGGGGTGATCTGTACTGCGTGATCAACATCGTTATCGACGGGTAGGAGTCCAGCGGTAGCCAGCTCATTCAGTGCGATGGGTAGTAAACTCCATTCCGGGACCGTGTCACGTCTGGGCAGGTTGAATGGAGGAGGAGCTAGCGACCGGGATCTGTTTGCTCCGATTCTTCCATATGCAATGTCGGCGCGAGATAGGGCGTCATATGCATCTCGAAGCTTCTCGTTTGACGTGTAAACGTACGGGAGAAGGTCATGTATTCGAAGCATCAGCTCGTCACGATATAGAGGCAACTCGGTCTCGTTCAACACTTTTCGTGAGTCTGTGAATCGGTTACTCGTGAAGAGTTTGTTCAACGTTTCTTGCTCGTCAAGCTGCTGAGTACGGGCTGATTGATGTCGCGCTCCTGCTGCGGCTAATTGCGCATCGTTTATGGCGGATCTTAGGTCTCCGTGAGCATTACGTGCCAGTTCATCCAGGAGTTCCAGGTTGCTTTTGATTCCTTCCTGCTCGAAGACATGTCGGAGTAGTGTAACTAGGAGTCGCGGGCGTATGGGAAAGAGCTCGATGACTTGGCAGGCTTTCTTGAGGTCTTCAAATTTTTCGTTCTCAAGATTGTTTGCGGTTAGGACTATCGGTACGGTAAGCACGTCGATGATCTTGAGTATGGCGCCGAGTCCTCCGCGGTCTTCACGTCCGAAAACTCCGTCAACTTCATCGACGAGAATCATGTTTCCGTGCAATCGTTCGACCGTAAAGGAGTCGAGCGTCACGGAGGTACTCGCTGGGGTAAGCATATTCAATATTGTTTTCTCGGTTCTTACGTCGCTCGCATTCATCTCGACTACGCGAAAATGATTGTCGTTTGCAGAGGCTCGAACGAGCGAAGTCTTTCCTACTCCCGGTGGTCCCACCAGCAGGACGGCTTTCTTTGGCTTACGTTTTGTCTTCCATGCCCGCAGCCAAATGTTGAATTCTGAGATTGCCTCTTCATTGCCGATTAGCGTGGAAGTTGTGGTTGGTCGATACTTCTCAGCCCAAGCCATGCTGAGTTGCATGTTGCCTACTTGTCTCCCAGTAGGCTGAGTTGAGCGAGCATTGCGCTGAGTTGGATATCCTCGTTCGCTCCTTGAGTCAACCTGAAATCATATTCGCCAAGGATCCTAACGGCCTGAGCCTGCTTACCTGCTTCTAGCGTGGTCATGCGGTTCACTGCACGATTTGCGGCTCGGATAATCTCCCTCCCGCTCATGCCACGTTTACCCATCAACTGGTACATGACGTCTCGAGATTTGATGAATTCTCCTTGAATTGCTAGTGTCAGCATTTCCTGTATAGCTTGAGCTTCCTCTTGAGGCAATAGTTTGTCCAATTCTGCTGAGGTTAGCTTGCCTTTTGAGCCGGTAGCTGCGACCTGAAGATAATTCACGGCTTTGCGTAGGTCGCCGTCTGATAGGTCGTATATTCTGGTTATCGTCTCCAAATCCACATCCACCTTCTCCGCCGTACAGATTCGCTTTAGATACTCGATAGCTTCTGGTGCTTCCAATTGTCTAAACCTGAATATTGAACAGCGGCTTTGGATCGGCTCAATTATCCCGCTCTGATAATTGCAGATCAAGATGAAACGGCAGGTTCTGGACGAAGTTTCCATAATTCGTCTAAGAGCTGTTTGTGCATCTCTGGTCATCTCGTCGCATTCATCAAGCATAACCAGACCGAACTGCACGCCGGACGGAGCAGTTTGGATTATTTGCGAGAACCCTTTAATCCTATCCCGCACAACACCAATACCGCGTTCGTCTGACGCATTCAACTCCAAAACCAGTCGCCTAAAGTTCTCACCCATGAGTTCACGGCCTATGCAAAGCGCCGTGGTACTCTTCCCTGTACCAGGAGGACCGGAAAAAAGCAGATGCGGCATGGTTGCCGGCGTCTTCAGTAGCGCTTTGATTCCTCCGACTGTTTCCTTCTGATTCACAACTTCGTCAAGCCTTTTTGGTCGATACTTCTCAATCCACATTAAGTCAGGTTCAATCATTACGAAATCCTCATAGTAATGAAAGTAATTTCCAGTGCAGCTCTTGTCTGCTTCGCTATTCAAAAGCATTTCAGGTCCAATTTGAACACGAAATAACACTAGTTCAATTTCACTCATCTCTCTCCA
>Ga0074046_10002839_pt1 | contig 14751 bp, 13 predicted proteins | sample BogForMeECP23OM3_FD_94441 | JGI IMG/M metagenome (GOLD analysis project Ga0074046, IMG submission 94441) | Bog forest soil microbial communities from Calvert Island, British Columbia, Canada - Bog Forest MetaG ECP23OM3 | ecosystem: Environmental > Terrestrial > Soil > Wetlands ...
CGCCAGTTACGGTCGCGGTGACACCAGAAGGAAGCCGCCGTTATCAACCCTATGACTGCCGGAACGCGGCAAGCCTCCCCACCCCCGCGAATTGCCGCATCCCGGCCTTCCGTGCATACAACACCGTCGGTACTAACCTTTCAACATTGATCCCATGTTCGCAGGCTACGCCGTTCCGCCGGATTGCCGATTACCGGCAACTCGAAACGCTCGCTGCGAGGCATGGTCTAGAACAACGCCGGGAAGAACAGCAGCCAGGCACCGTTACCGACCCCACCCACGTTCCCGTAGAGAAGATCGATGGAATGCGGTCCGGTTGTTCCTGTGAAGGTGACCGACTCCAGGAGGGGTACATTGACGCCAGTACCAAAGCCGGAGACGGGGATGCCATCGATCATCAAACTGACCCCGTCATCGTGAAAGATTGTGATTTCCTGGCCGTTCGTCAAATTCACCGTGCCGGTGAACTCGATGATGACGCCGTAGTCAGTGCCTCCCATCGCCGTTGTCGGTCCGGCTGCCGCGCCACCCAAATAGGTGTTCGGAAGCTTGGAATACACGAGCTTAAAGACGGGGGTAGGGCACCCGCCCAAGAACCTCGTGATGGTGAAGCAATGAGTTGCAGGGTTAGTGGTATTTATGAACTGACCGATGTAGGTGATGCCATTGGTTGAGAAGGTGGCGTCAGGAGTAGAGGTCGGTGCTGGGAATACTACATCCCCAGCCTGCGTTGGACTTACCACCCAGACCTTCCCTTGGATTCTTCCGGTGGCGGAAGCCGGACGAACTATGGCAACCGAGATGGCAGCCATCGCTAACACCAGAAACACCTTGCGTAGATCGAGTCGAACGTCACGATTTTTCATTGGTTTTTCTCCGTTGGTTTTAGATTTTTGTACTCTTTTGCATGCATCCCCACTTGCTGGCCCGCCGAACTACCCTCTGTCTGGAGTAGCGGGAAAGGTGCGCTAAAAGGGTAAGGAGCGAACAATAAAATTCGGAATCCTTGATTGCAGCCCGGTTCCGTCTGGCACGCCCAAACGGAATGTGATAGCCTCCGCTGCACTGGGACCCTCCTGCCCCTGCGAGGACTGGGAATGTCAACCCCTCCAGCCCACGAAGTGACGCAACTGCTCCGTGCCTGGAGCGGCGGGGATCAGCAGGCGCTGGAGCGATTGACGCCATTGGTGTACGAAGAACTGCACCGTCGTGCTCGGCACTATGTCTCCCGCGAGCGCCCCGGCCATACCATCCAGACCACTGCCCTTATTAATGAGGTCTATTTGCGGCTAGTGGATTTCCGTGGAGTGACCTGGCAGGACCGGGCGCATTTTCTTGCTGTCTGCGCCCGCATGATGCGCCGCATTCTGACCGACTTCGCCCGCTCGCGGCACTACCAGAAGCGCGGCGGCGAGGCGCAACAAGTGACCTTCGATGAGCGGCTTTATGTATCCGGCAAGCCCTCGGCCGACCTGGGCGCCCTGGACGACGCATTGACCGGCCTGGCCGGCGTCGACCAGAGGAAAAGTCGAGTCGTGGAACTCCGCTTTTTTGGCGGACTCAGCGTGGAGGAGACAGCCGAGGTGCTGAAGGTTTCCGAGGAAACAGTGAAGCGTGATTGGCGACTGGCGAAGCTCTGGTTGCTGCGAGAGATGTCGGGCGGGGAGGCGCTTGATGCAACCTGATCGCTGGAAGGAAATCGAGCGCCTCTGCGACCAGGCGCTCGATTGCGAGGAAGAACAGCGCACGGCATTTCTGCAATCGGCCTGCGCTGGGGATGAGGCTTTGCCGCACGAGGTCCAATCTCTGCTCGCCCATCAGAAGCAGGCCGACCGCTTTATGGAAACTCCCGCTCTCGAACAGGCCGCCAGGGCTTTGGCGGAGGGCGAGCGTGAATCGCAGTCCGGTGTAACGCACCGCCTGATCGGCCGCATGATTTCTCACTACCGCGTCGTCGAAAGACTCGGTTATGGCGGCATGGGTGAAGTTTACCGAGCTGTCCGCGACGACGATCAGTATCAAAAGCTGGTTGCCCTCAAGCTGGTCAAAGCCGATTTCGACACCCAGTTCGTGCTCGAGCGCTTCAAGAATGAAAGGCAGATTCTCGCCGGCCTGGAGCACCCGAACGTAGCCAGGCTCATCGACGGCGGCACTACCGAAGACGGCCTTCCTTACTTTGTCATGGAACTGGTCGAAGGCCAGCCCGTCGACCAATACTGTGAGTCGCATCGGCTCCCGACGGTGGAGCGGCTGGAACTCTTCCGTAGCGTTTGCTCCGCGGTTCACTACGCGCACCAGCACTTGGTCGTGCATCGCGACATCAAGCCGAGCAACATCCTGGTCACCAATGAAGGCGTGCCCAAGTTACTCGATTTCGGGATCGCCAAGACCATGGATGCCGAGAACTTTCCCCGGGCCATTGAGCCGACGCTCACCGCGATGCGCGTCATGACTCTGGAATACGCCAGCCCGGAGCAGTTCCGAGGAGAAGCGATCACCACCGCCAGCGATGTTTACTCGCTCGGCGTCTTGCTCTACTGCATTCTCACTGGCCATACCGTTTGACCACGCGCTCGCCGCATGAGATTGCCCGGGCCGTCTGCGAGATCGAGCCCGAGAAGCCGAGCACGGCCGTCCTCCGCGTGGAGGAGGTTCCCGACTTTCACGGCGAACGCAGGAAGCTCACGCCGGAGCTCGTCAGCAATACGCGGGAAGGCACGCCGGAACGGCTCAGCCGCCGTTTGGCAGGCGACCTCGATCAGATTGTGTTGCAGGCGATTCGCAAGGAAAAAGACCGGCGCTATTCCTCGGTCGAGCAGTTCTCCGCAGACATCGGCCGCTATCTCGAAGGCCGGACCGTGCTGGCGCGAAGAAGAACTCTCCGCTATCGTTCCACAAAGTTTGTGCAGCGGCACAAGGTTGGAGCGCTCGCGGCTGCGCTCGCGGTCCTGACGCTGATCGCGGGCATGGCGACAATCGTGCGCGAATCGCGGATGGAACGGGTACAGCGCGCGCGGGCTGAGAGGCGATTCAACGACGTACGGGATCTGGCGAATTCCCTGATGTTCGACATCAACGATTCGATCGCGAATCTACCCGGGGCAACGGCGGCGAGAACGTTGCTCGTCACCAAAGCATTGAAATACTTAGATAGTCTTGCCGCCGAAGCCAACGGAGATCCTTCGCTGCAGCGTGAGCTGGCAACCGCGTACCAGAGGGTCGGAGATATCCAGGGTCTGTTGAATACGCAGCAAAATCTGGGGCATTCCTCGGATGCGCTGCAGAGTTATCGCAAGGCATTGACCATTCGCGCGTCCTTGGCTGCCGCCGACCCCGCCAATCCTGCCGACAAGCGCGATCTTGCCTTCGTCTATCAGAGGATCGGCCAAGCGTGCGCCTTGCTGAACGATTTTGCAGGAGCCAGGGAGAACGATCAGAAGGCGTTTGCGATCTACGAAGCGTTGCATACCGCCAGCCCCGATGACACCCAGGCGAGTCTCAATCTTGCGTCCTCATACGCTGTTCTGGGGCGCTTGGTGAGTTTGAACGGCGAATGGGCCAATGCGGCCGAGAACGACTTGAAAGCCGTCGCAATTTTTGAGCAGGTCAGCTCCGCCAAACCACACGACTCAACGGTCCTCTTCCCCTGGCGAGCGCCTACCGCGAAGCCTGTTATGACGTCGGCAAGGCTGGAGACCGGACCAAGGCGCTGGAGTTATGCCGGAAGGTAGTGGGCATCAACGAGGCATTGGTGGCTGCCAATCCCAACGAGGTGCGAGCTCATCTCGATCTGGCTTCAGCCTGCGGAAATCTCGGGATGACCCTGGCCGACGGAGGGGACATGGTGGGAGCCATCCAGAATTGGCGCAATTCGCTGGCCAACGCTGAGCCGGTAGCAGCGGCCGATCCCAAGAATGCAAGAGCCCAGGTGGTCCTGGCACTGGCCGAGAACCAGCTGGGGCTGCTGTTGGCGAAAGCCGGGCAGACCAGCGACCTGAACTACGAACTCAAGGCTCTGGAGATTCGCAAGAAACTATTCGAGGACGACCCCAAGAACAAAGGCAGACAAGAGGCCGTGGCCGTTTCCTATGCGACGCTCGGAGACACGGAAGAGATACTAGCGTCGAGATCCCATATGTCCGCGAGCAAACAGGCGCGCCATTGGCGCGAAGCCCGCTCCTGGTATCAGCAAGCTCTGCAGAGCTACGTCTCTCTTCGCTCCCAAGCGGCCCTGCGTGGAGGAGAAGCCGGAGAGCCCGACCGAATGGCGCAAGAGATCGCTAAGTGTGACGCCATGCTACGAAAGACGCAGAGTTCGGTGGCCTCGACGACCCACTGAGCAGTCCGGCCCATTCGCAGCGGACATCGAGCCGGACAAGAAACCGATTCTGGACCTTGCCGGTCAGGTTGGCCATGGCTTTCAGGGCCTGCTCGAACGTTCGCACTAGGGCATCTAAGTAAGCTGTGTCTCGACTGCTGCGTCACTCCGCACAGTCTCACATGGAGTCGATGCGCGAGGCACAGGGCAGGTTCCTGGAGCAGCTTTTGGGCGACAGGATTCACCTACTAACGGAGAAGGTTCAGTGAGAAATCGCGGGTCGAATCTCCGAATCGTGGGTTGGGAATTTCGCCTTAAAGCCGCTCACTGCTTTAAAATGTGGTGGCCAGGGACGGAGTTGAACCGCCGACGCCAGCCTTTTCAGAGTGTGTATAACGAGTGTTTTTAGGAACTTACAAGGACCCGTGGGACTGCCAAGTACCTGTAAGTAGCTGCATGACACGTTGAGTGCGGACTGGAACTGCGGACCAGCAATCGGGCTCTTGCATAAGAAAAAGTTTTGGCAGGAGTGGTTGATCGTCCGGTTTCTTCCGCAGGACTAAGGATTGCGGATTCAGGTCACAGTAATTGACTTGCGAATTTAGAAATTAGGGAACGAACCAGTGGCTTGGTTGGGATCGAAGACGTGGAGATGGACCTCAGAGAGTGGCGTTCTGCAGCACGGGCCGCGCAATGCCCGCAAACAAAGCGGCAATGTTCTCCAAATCACCGGTTCCGAACGGCGTAGCTTCCTTGACAGCTACGAGTGTAGGGATGCAACCAAGAACCAAACTCCACACCCATACGCGCTTTGTGGACATTGATCTGGGGCGAGAGTCGGCGCCGGATGAAACGACGGTGTTTAGATTCCGCACTCACAGGAGTCGCAGCAGTTGGGAGCGCGTATCTTCGAGCGGGTGCAGGAACGCTTACAAGAGCGGGGAGTGCGCATCGGTACGGCAGTTGCCAGTGGCCACAGCGTCTCTGGTTTCGCTATAAGGCCAGGTTCGTCGATACATCGCCGCCCGCTCCAAGAACTGCCAGATGGACCCAGAAATGTATTTACCTATATGTGACTAGCTGTACCACTGGAAACACTGTGGATAGTTGGTGACCACCGCAAAGTGCCCGTGCGCGTTTGGTGCCGTTCTAAGGGCTCCGCTACGATCCTGTAGGCCCGCCCAACCGGAACTGGAGAAGAGCACCCTCCGGATTGGAAACGACTGGACTGGGACAGGCCAGCCAATGATCCAGATTGACGCCCAGCAACATTTCCAAATTGCGCACGTCGGGAGCGTATTCTATCGCCAGCCGTTGTCGAAACCCAGCCTCGATGGCGGAGCGGGACTCATAGACATAGTTAAGTCGCCTCGCAATATCTCTAATTCCCCGCCACAGGGCCGGAGACACATATCCGATAGGTTGGAGTAATTTGTATGGATACATCAACCAATTCTGCAATGCCGGAAAGCGCACACGCTTGTTTTCATTGATGATTTCGAAGTTACTCCTTTTGTAGGAGCGCAGTCGCAAGAATGAGAGAACGTTCTCGTATGCAATGCCGGGCGCCTTGGCGAAATCGTCGTACAGGATGACGTGGACCCGCTCCTTGCCGAAGGCATCGAAATATCGTTGTATCTGCTCCGAAAATCTCGTGATCTCGCGATAGTGCGGACGCAGAACAGGCTCGCCTCGAAAAGGGCCTGCCCGCCAATATCGCGTTTCCTGAGAATCAATCGCCAACTCGAAGCGGGTAATGTGCTCGGTCCCATTGAACAGTTTCTGACTGTGCATCGAATGAATGACATCAATTGGACTCCGAACCATAACTATGATTTGAGCGGACGGATTGAAATCGAGAATCTCTTTCGGGGCACTTCGAGACGCCAAGTACGTCGTCGATGCTTCCCCGATTCGGCGCTTTCCGGTGGCGCGACTAAAATTGCTTAAATACTGCGTAAGCGTTGCTGAATTTCTCTGGTGGCCTACAACATCGCCGGCAAAGAAATTAGGCTCTTTGTCCTTCGACATGCCTATGTCTGGGTGACCGGACAGATACGAATAGAGCGCCGTGGTGCCGCACTTTGGTGCTCCCACGATGAAGAAGTTGGGTTTGTTTATCTTGAGCATACGTTCTTTCCTGGACCTAGCTGCGTTTGCATCCGACTCTGTCTGCCCTAGAATTGTCGAGGGTAACTCCCCCAGTATCACTTGGACGGGGGTGGCGCCGGCGCCAGTCCGACTACAGACTACGGACTGACGACACCCCCATCTGGCATCGATATTTTCCGAACTGACGCCTCAGAAGTGACCATGCGAACTCGGGCTACCGGTGTTGACGATGGTCGATCCGCTTAATCGCTTGCACACTGGCGAGATTCTCCAAAGGACTGCGCATGCGTTCGTCGACTGGCAACCGCGCTCGATATTTGAGCAGCAGGCCGACGAGCTTGCGGGCGTGCCAATATCGCGGAACATACGAGGCCGGATTCGAGATGCAGCGGAAGAGCCAGCCCAGATACGCCTTGTCGGCCCAAACCGGGATCCTAACCTGGGTGCCACTCAGGAATGCGATCGCCGCGCCAATGCAGTGAATGGCCGGACGATAGTCGAGATTCACCTTCAGGTAAAGTCCAAGCCGCTCCTGTGTTCCTCCTCCAACCGCGACGATGACGTGCCGTGGGCAGCGCTTCCGCAGATGATCCAGCAAAATCTCATCCGCGATTGGATCGCCATACATCGGTGCAATGTAGGTGTCCTCCGCAGAGACCGGAACACCCTCTTGCTGCAACCACCCCACATTTCTTGCCGCACTGGCTTGGTCAGCCATGACCCAGAAGGTCGCCTGGGGCTGGCGCAGATCCGGAGATCGCAACAGCTCACGCAAGTACGCCAACCCAGAAAGTTTCCGGATCGGCTTTGGCTGCAGAAGGTTCCATACCATCACCATCAATCCGCTATCGGCAATGGCAAGATCGGCATGGGTCAGAGCATCGCGATATCCGGCGCTCGTAGTCAAAGCGGTTAAGGCAGGCGCAGCGGGGACTACCAGCAGGCCGCCATCGTGCATCCGTTGTACTGCTTCGCGCGCATTCCCGGAGAAGAACTGCACACCTAAAATGGATTGGAACGAGCTGCCTTCCCGGGGCTCGGCTGAAGGTGTTTTTGGAGTTTTTGTGGCAGTTGTGGAATTCATAACGAGAACTAAGAAAGCGAGTGTCGTACGATGGTTTGTTTCTTGGGAGTAGCGTTCGGGCGCTTCAAATTCGCGCCTTCTTGCCGCCTCATCCAGTCGACCGTGATCTGAACGCCCTGTTCCAGCGTATAGGGCAGGTCGCCGGCGACTTGCCTTGTGGGATTGAGGTCAAAGACAGCGTTCGTAAGCAAATTGTTCAGTCGAAATGAACTTAAAGGAGGGTTCCTCATACCGGCCGATTTCAGGAAATCTCCTACTCTTGCACCCAAGCGCATGGCCGCAATCGGCACCCGTCTGATCTGCCGTGAGCCGAATCGATCCGCTATGGTTTGTGCCCAATAGAGCGGATCTGTCGGTTCATAGTCAGCCACGTAGAATACCTTCCCGTGCACCATGTCGTTTTCCGCTACCTCCAGCAAACGACTGATCTGGACCACTGTGTTCAGCACAAAACCGTAGGAACGCCGAATCTCATAGCCGGTTGGATGAACATAGAATCCCTTCCTGACCGTATCGAAGAAGCCCCGGTAGGGAACATTAAACCAAGGCCCCCAAATTGAGGTTGGACGAACCAGAGTCCAGCAGAACTTATCGCCCGCCTGCTGCCGGACGAGTTGCTCTCCGACCTGTTTGCTGTGGCCGTAGGCAGTATGTGGGCAGTAATCATCGTCGTGCCGCGGAACATAGCCCAACTTACATACATACATGCTCGAGGCAAAAATCGCGCGCTTAAGTTTGGGCGCCTCCTTGGAGGCGGCTACTATGTTCGATACACCCTGGATGTTAGCGTCGTAGTCTCCGTCGGTGGTTCCGTCCAAGTCGGTGCGGGCTGCCAGATGAATAATGTATTCCGGGTCGAAATCCCGTACCGTCTCAATGAGCACATGTCGGTCCAGAATGTCTGCCTGGACGAAGGAACCAGGCGCGGCGGGATCTTTCGGAGGGCGAAGGTCGATATTCAAGACTTCGTGGCCGCCCGCAAAGCAGTGTTGTATCAGGTTGGTGCCAATGAATCCCGAACCACCCGTAACGATAATCCTGTTCATCGCCTCACCTCGTCACAAGCATTTTGTATGGATTTCAGTGCTGCGATTGCCCTGCGGCACTTCTCAGAGGAGACATTCAGCCGGTTCGGTTCGTCTTGGAAAAAGACGGCATCGACCTGAAGCTGTCGGCCAGTGTGTTCGTCGACCGTGCCCGCCGATAAAAGCCACAGAGAAAAACCAGCGGTTCCGAGGGCGCTCGCTACTCGCCCGAAAGAGTCCTGCCCGCTATAACAGGGGACCAAAGCAAGCTCAACGTGCAGGCCGATCAGCCTGGGCAACAATTCGCGCGCCCCTTCGAGGACCTGCGATTCGCAACCCTGCACGTCCACCTTGAGGAACGGTACATCTCCCTCCCGAAGGTACTCGCCGGCAATCTTGTCGAATCGCCTCATCAAAACTCGTTCTGTGCCGACATACGCAGAATCGGGTGCCGCCGCCAGATGAGCATCGAGCATGCCTAAAACGGAGCTGGAAACACTGTCACCCGCGATATGGATATCGACCAGGGCATCGGAATTTCCAATCGCCACGGGGGGAGGAACAATCCAATTGCAGTCGGCTTTTGCAGTCTTCAGCAAACGAGCATGCGCGTTCGACAGAGGTTCGAAGGACACGATCCGCCCGGCGTAACCGGCCAGCCGCAGTTCCTTGCCAAACTGCCCCACATTCGCGCCAACATCGAAGACGACATTGACCTTGTGCCACGCCAGCATTTTCGCCAGATGGCCGATGTCCGAAGGACGAGGATAGAGCTTCTTGAGTCTTAGGTAGGGCGCGGACCCTTCGATCCTGAGTCGGCGAGCGCCCCGGCGAACAACATCTCTAAACATCGACATTGGTATTGCACCTCGGATGAGTTTGTGGCCGGCGAATCGGCGGCGAGATGGGACGCACCCTAACTTCTAATAGTTCCGCGGCGAACGCCGGGCGCCTCGGACGCCGTCATTTGCGATGGGAGCGAAAGCTGGCGAAAGTTCGTCCCGCAGCCTTCCCCGAGAGGCGGCGATTCGTCCAAGAATGTCGGCGAAACCGCTCGCCGTACGGTTGACCTCGAAACACACCTCGAAGCACGCCTTCGCCTGCCTGCGCATGTGCTTTTGCTGTTCGGTCGACATACCCAGCCATCCCGTGAACAGGTTCTTGGTCCCGTCCAACGTATCGGAGGCCACGATTCCGGCCTCGGAGGCGGCGATTTCCCGCCAGATGTTGACCTTGTCGGAAATGAGCACGGGCAGGCCACAGGCCAGAGCTTCGGCTACAACGATTCCGAAATTTTCCGAGTGCGAGGGCAGCACAAATACTTCAGCCGCCCGGTAGGCGCCCCACTTGACCGCTCCGGAGAGCATTCCAGTCCAGGTAATTTGATCGGCAATCCCCAACCGGACGGCGTGGCGATGCAGTTCCGCCTTCCAGCCAACTTGATCGGGACCGGCCATGACCAGGTGCCACGCAAGATCTTCTGCGAATCGGTCCGCAAAGGCTTGGAGCAGAAGGTCGCAGCCTTTCTTTGGATGAATGCGGCTCAGAAACAGCGCCAGTCTCTTGCCGCGGAGATGGGGAAAATGGTCAAGAAATTCCCGCTGTTGGTCCGACGCATCCCCTTCAGGGGACGCAATGCCCAGGCCCGCGATCGCCTCGTTGCAGCGATACAAACAGAACGATTCGCGGGCCAGACGACGCTCCTCTTCGCAGGTAAACAGAACCACGCTCGCATCGCGCAGCACGCGGTACTCGGCCCATGGCCAGTACAGCCACTTCTTCAGGTGTTTCAGCGGGTATTGCCGTTTGAACCAGGGGTCCAGCATGCCATGGGTAAACACCATGTACGGAGTATGCCCGCCTCGGAGTGCACGCCATGTTCCGAAGCTGTTGTAGGTCCAAAGGCCATTGACGATCACTACATCGTAGTTGCTGGCATTCTCTCGCAGCCACGGCACCCAGCGTTTGGAATATCCGTATTTTCCGCCGGCGCTGCCCAGCGGATGGACCGGAACACCGAGGCCGCGCAAGAAGGGCTCCTCCGGGGAGTCCAGTGACGCAATCTCGGTTGTACACCCGTGTTCCCGCAGCACCGCTTCGAACTGCTTAATGACTTCGATCGGTCCGCCGTTCGACGGATGCATGGAGCAAATCGTTTGGAGAATCTTCATGTTGGATCGGAAGGCCGCAAAAGGTCAGCCTGACAATTAGTTTTCGGTTGCTCTCGCTTCGACTGCCACCGGACTGCGGAGCGAACGCCATCCTCGATTTGCGCCCTGCTTGAGGGAAGACATGTCCTGTTCCGTCAACACTCTGAATAAGAAAAGCAGAAGGACAAAAGCCCCGAGAAAGAGCGCCCCCAGAACCCACGCCGGCGAGGTGCGTCCGCTCATGCCGAGGAAGCAGGCCGCGATCGATACGGCGACCAGTTTGCCGGCTGTACGCAGACTCTGATTCAGGCCGAGCATTAGCGGGGCAATGGCCGCCAAGGTGCCCGCCAGCATGATCGCTTCCCCGGTCAAGAATGCCGCACCTGCTCCGACGGCTCCGGCGCGCGGTATGAAAAGGACATCCACCGCGGTTTGGCAGCCGACGACTGCGAGCAGCACGTAAAACATGAATCTTTGCCGCCCCGCCGCGGTTAGGGTGATGTTGTTGATTTGGCTCCAGAACATGAGCGGGAATGCCAGCAAAAGAATTCTGGCGGGCGCAACGGTTCCCGTGAACCTGGCTCCGAACAGCAGCCGTGTGCCGTAGCCCGTGTACAGCACGCCAATGCCCGTCCCCAACACTGCCAGCATGAGCCCCAGTCTGACGAACGTTGCGTAGGTTCCTTGAAACCGGGCCTCCTGTTTATCCTGGCCGCTCACCATGGAACAGAAGATCGGGAAAGCGGCGGTGATCACGTCCACCGGGAGCACCCGAAGCATTTCGAAGGCCCGGAAACTCGCGGCGTAAATACCCAGCTGCTCGGCTGAGGACAGGGCCTTGGTAAGAAAAAGATCGACCCGGCAGTGCACGCCGAGCAGCAGTGCGACACCCATCATGGGAAGGGACTCGCGGAACAAGTATCCGAGTTTATCCAGTTGGGGACGGAAACTGCCGATGCGCCAGCGCCGGAAGAACCAGAGGTAGGCCGCTAGCGCCTTCATGCCCATCGAGAGCGTCAAAAGGCCGAGGATCGCCACCATCGACCCACGCCGGACCACAATGGCGATGAATCCAGCCAGAAAGAATATTCTTTCGGCGGTGATCAGCGTGGCTTCGAACGACATCTTCTGTTCGGCTCGGAAAAACGCTACCGGGACCACGAACAAGATTTGAAATGCGGATGCCATGCCCGCGAGGAGGAGCCCTCTCGAGAGGGTCCAATCGCTGCGCCAATGCACGGCTAGAGACCCTGTGGCCACTGCAGCCGTCAGTGCGAAGCAACCATGAAGGAAAATGCAGGCCCAGAGGTTCTGCCTCCAATCGCCGATATTCCGCGTTTGCTCGCGCACCAGTATGGAATCGGCGCTGCCGCAGAACGCCAGCTCCATGAACGAGGTGGCGGCTAGGATGAACACCAATTTGCCGAAGTTCACGACCCCGAAATGGCGGGCCGCAACCCCCAAAAACGTCAAGTTGACGACGGCCGATAAGACCCTCGACCAAAGAATGAAACTAAGATTTTTAGAAAAGCGCCGAGCGAGGCTCAAGGAAGAACTCGATTTCTTTGCCAGTATTTTTTCGGATACAGACCGAGGGACCGCTTGCCCCGTGCTTTACGATTCGAATGGGGTAGCTTCGTAAACTCCCCGCGCCCAAACTCAGCCCCACCCTCAGTTGTTGCTTTCCAGGAAACGTAAATACGACTCCGCTCGCGCGCGCCAGCTATGCTGCCGCGCCATTTCCAGGTCCGGACACGACTCAGTTTGGCCGGCAGCAAGACAGGCTTCGAGAACCCGGACGAAGTCCTGAACATCTCCGTTTTTGAAATACCACGCCCGGTCGGCCAAAGCTTCCCGGACCTCGCCTACAGCATTGGTGACGATGGGCGCCATGGCCGCGGTAAAGTAGTAGACCTTGCCGGGGCAGCGGGCCCAGTTCCACCAGTTGTCCCGGATGGGGAAGACCTGCGCATCCGCCGCGGACAGGTACTTGGGCACGAGTTCGTCGGGCACGAAGCCACACCACTCGATTGAGTCTTCGAGGCGCAGTTCCTTAGTACGCTCCCGGAGAGACGGGAGAAGCGGACCGGCGCCTATAAAAACGAAAACGACGTCCTTGCGTCGGCTCACGATCTGGACCGCTGCCTCGAACACCATGTCGGCATCGTAGTTAGCCTGGAGAGCGCCGAAGTAGACGACCACCTTACGACCGCCCCACTGCCTCTTGATCTCCTCCCACCCCAACCGCTGTTCCAGGAACAGGTCGAGGTCTACGGCATTGGGCAGATAAAACGCGGAGTCCCGGCGCGGCGCCCCAAAGTGCTTTTGAAGAAAACGGCTCGCAACCACCAGACGATCGGCATAGTGAACCGACGCATTCTCGCCCAACCGATAGAACAGCCGCTTCGCATGGCCAAACATCGCGATTCGGGAGAGGTGTTCGTCCAAATCAACGATCAGCTCGCATTTGTACCGCATCCGATAGGCGGCCGAGGGCGGCAGGCAAGGCTTGATGACCTCGACGCAATGGACGAAGCGCGGGCGCAGCGAGCGCAGCACATCGTACTTCGAGCGCATCTCTCTCCACCCTCCGGCTGCGGTGAAATGAACCGGGACACCATCGTAATGTCCTTCCGGAAACCACTTGCGGTTCTCCGGAAGGTCGGGAAGCAGGATGTGGGCGTCAACGCCCAGGCAGTGGAGGTTACGCGCCAGCCCGACGACGCGATAGTTTGTGCCGAAGGCTTGGGTTCCGGCGCTGACAAAGGCGATTCTCATTCCCGGCATCTTATTCCTAGCATCTTAGGCTCTGGCGGACGCGCTGGACTTGGGCGCGTGATGTTTGCGGGCGGCCTCGAAGGTCTCGCGCAGTCCTTCGCGCAAAGAGATGCGAGGCCGGAAATCGGGGATCAGGCTCTGTTGCAAGGTAAGATCCAAGCCCTTGCGCGCCGGGCCTTCTGGCTTGGTGGTATCGAAGATAATCTTGCCCTTGTATCCGGCGATTGCGGTCAGCTCGGAGACGAGGTCCGCGATCCTGGTCTCCTCCGTCCATCCGATGTTGACCGGCACAGCGTTCGCCGCCCTCTCCAGCATGAGCTTCATCAGCATCGCGACGTCGGAGCCATAAATGAAGCTTCGCGTCTGATGGCCGCTGCCCCAGATCAAAAGCGGTTCCTCACCGGCCAGCAAGCGCCGGATGAGCGCCGGGATCACGTGTGGCTCCTCGTGGTCCCAGTGGTAGCGCGGCCCATAGGCGTTGACTAGGCGGACGATGGCGACTTCGAGACCATACTCCCGCGCGTAGTAGGCGCCCTGTAGCTCCGCGACACGCTTGGCCCAACCGTAACCTGCATTGGGCGCCTCGGGAAGGTTGCGCTCAGCGGCCCCTTCCGGCGTGGGCACGGGCGAGCCGTCGGGATACACGCAGGAGCTGCTCGTGACCAGGAAACGCCGTACGCCCGCCTGCCGGGCCGCTTCCAGCATGTTCAGCGAGATCATCAGGCTGTCGTACAACATCTCGCCATGATGGCGGCTGCTGTAGCCGATCCCGACCGTTCTCGCCGCCAGATCGAACACCGTGTCCATGCCGCGGACGGCCTGCCGACACGCGGCTCGGTCCTGCAGGTCGAGCTGGAGAAACTCAAACTGGCCGGCGCAACTCCGCAGGTTGTCCAGGGACCCGCTCATCAGGCTGTCGGCCACGCGCACCTGGGCCTCGTCCCGCAATAGCTGCTCGACCAAATACGACCCGATCAACCCGCAACCGCCGGTGACCAATACTTTGCGTGAATGCCAAAACTCCGACAAGCGATCCTCCTTGGGCACACAATGTTTCGTTACACAATGTTCGTTACACAATCTTCGATACACAATCTTGGATCGACAATCTCGGATCCACGATCCTCTGGCGGCTCGCTCTGCTAGGTTGGAGCCACGCCGTTCTACTCAAGAAGGTTTGCCGCCGAGCACCAGCGTTGCCGGTGAATCCTGCGCTTGAGGGACGGCTTTCGAGAGAATCGCACCGGCGATCACTACCATGGCCATGAACACGGCATTGGCGTA
>Ga0074046_10002840_pt1 | contig 14751 bp, 14 predicted proteins | sample BogForMeECP23OM3_FD_94441 | JGI IMG/M metagenome (GOLD analysis project Ga0074046, IMG submission 94441) | Bog forest soil microbial communities from Calvert Island, British Columbia, Canada - Bog Forest MetaG ECP23OM3 | ecosystem: Environmental > Terrestrial > Soil > Wetlands ...
GATGAGCCGGCTGTTCAGGGACACCGGGATTATCATCGATCCTCACACTGCGGTTGGCCTTGCCGCCGCCCAGCGGGAGCAGGCTCGCACGGGCGGCCCCATGGTTGTGCTCAGCACAGCGCATCCTGCGAAGTTCCCGGATGCTGTCAAGCGAGCGATCGGACGCGAGCCCGAAGTGCCCGCAGCCCTTCTACGATGCTTGGAGGGCCGGGAACGTTTCGAGCTCCTGCCCAATTCAGCGGCGGCTGTGGCGGCCTATATCGACGCGCGCGCACCAAGCGCGAGTCCCTCCTCACCCCAGCCCTCTCCCAGCAAGCTCGCCTTGGCGAGCTTGCCGCCTTTGCTTCCGCATCCGCAAGCGGATGGGGAGAGGGAGGCTCAGGCGCCCTCTGTCCCCATCGCGCTCGCTTGCGAGAGCGATGACGTTGAGACGCAGGCACGCCAAGGCGTGCCTGCGGGGGGAGAGACAGAGTGAGCAAGGGGGTCTTAGGCTCTTTCGGCGATGTGCAAATCAGACTCTAGCTTTCTTCAAGGTTCATACAATGACAGTGCAAACCAGTCAGCTCAGCAACGGCATGCGGATCGTAACGCACCGCATGGCGGGGCTCGAAACCGCAACCGTCGGCGTCTTCGTCAATGCGGGAGCGCGCGCTGAATTGGACAGCGAGCATGGGGTCGCTCATTTCCTCGAACATATGGCGTTCAAAGGCACGCCTTCGCGCACGCCCATGCAAATCGCGGAGGAAATCGAAAATGCGGGCGGCGCATTGAATGCGGTCACCTCCTCGGAGGCGACGAACTATTATGCCCGCGTCCTCAAAAGCGACGTCGAATTGGGCTTGAAGCTGATCGGCGACATTCTCCTGAACCCGGCCTTCTCCGACGACGAGATGGACCGCGAGCGCGAGGTGATCCTGCAGGAGATCGCCGCCACACAGGATAGCCCGGACGACATCGTCTTCGATCTCGCTCTGGCCGAAGCCTATCCCAACCAGCCGCTGGGACGCTCGATCCTCGGCACCTCGCGCACGATTTCGCGTCACGCGGCGGCCGATCTCAAACGCTTCCGCAACGAGAACTACGCGGCGTCGCGGATGATCTTGAGCGCGGCCGGCGCGGTCGATCACACCGCACTGCACCGCCTCGCGGACGAACTCTTCGGCGCCATGCCCACCGAGGCTTCCCGCCCGATCAAACGGGCCAAGTTCGAAGGCGGCCATGCCGTATCCGATAAGCGGTTCGAGCAATGTCACGTGATCTATGCCTTCGAGGGCTTTCCGAACGATCACGAGTCCTCGTTTGCGGGGCGGATATTTGCGGGGATTGCAGGCGGCGGCATGGCGTCGCGGCTGTTTCAGGAGGTCCGCGAGAAGCGCGGCCTTTGCTACGACATTCACGCCTTCGACTGGGGTTATTCCGATAGCGGCATCATCGGTCTTCACGCGGCGACGAGCCCGCAGCAATTGCCGGAGCTGGCAACCCTGGCGCTCGGCATTTTCGCCGGTCTTGCGGAGGATGGCCCGACCGCGCAAGAGCTTGCGCGTGCCAAGGCCCAGCTCAAGGCAGGGCTCTTCATGAGCCTCGAAAGCTGCGAGGCAAGAGCCGGCCAGCTCGCTTGGGATCTCATGGTATTCGGGCGGCCGCTGACCAATGAGGAGCTGGTCGAAAAGATCGAAGGGGTCACTTGCGGGGATGTTCAAGCCGTGGGCCGCCGCTTCCGGGCAGAGCCGGAAATGGTTTCCGCTGCCGTCGGCGCGAGGGGAGCGTCCTTAGCGGTATCCGACGCCGCCGAGGCGTTCCTCGCCGGCACTCTCTTAGCGGCTTGATTTTTGCCATGCTCGGCGGCGCGCGAATGTTCTTTTCGGAAAGCAAATCCTATGTCGAGGGCGATGGCGTTTTTCTGCGCGAGCCCCAAATGGCCGATTTTAAAGCTTGGGCTGCGCTTCGGGGCGAAAGCCGGCAGTTCCTCGAGCCCTGGGAGCCGCGCTGGACGCGCGACGAACTCGAAAAGGACACCTACCGGCGCCGCATCCGCTATTATTATAACGATGCGCGCCAAGATCTCGGTTATGCCTTTTTTCTGTTTAGAACCTCTGATAAAGCCTTAATCGGCGGTATAACGTTGAGCAATATCCGCCGGGGCGTAAGTCAGAGCTGCTCCTTAGGATATTGGATCGGTGCACCCTATGCCCGGCAAGGCTATATGACCAGAGGTGTCCGGGCAGCAACTTGGTTCGTTTTCGATGTCTTGCGTCTTCACCGGTTGGAAGCAGCCTGTTTGCCTGAGAACAAGGCGTCGGCGGCGCTTCTGACCCGGACAGGCTTCCAATATGAGGGCTTAGCCCGGCGGTATCTGAAAATTAATGGAACATGGCAAGATCACTGGCTTTTTGCGCTACTCAATGACGATCCCCTACCGTGACTTTCGCTGCGAGACAGGAGTTTGCCTGACGCGTTCAGGGCGCTGGATCGCGGCGGCCCGTGCCGGCTGCGAGAGGAGTTCCCTTCACCTCGTTCTTGCGTTTGCCGCTGCGCTTTTTCTCTGGCTGGCGCCCCTTAGCTCCGCTGCGCTAGCAGTCGAGCCCATTGTCATCGGTCACAGCGACGAAAAGATCGACATAACGCTTCTTGGCGAATTTTACGAACGCCGGGGCGACAAACTCAGCGTCGAAACGGCGCCGAGCGCGGACGGGATCGTGGGACGGATGACCGTATCGGCCAAGACGCCCGGCACCAATCCGAGCTGGGTTGTCTTTGCATTGAGCAATCCCACCGACAAGCCAATTACGCGCTGGCTGACCGCGCAGCGATACGACATCGTAGGCTCCCGCGTTCTCAAGCCGGATCTCGACGCGCCGCGCATCACCAATGTCACGCCATCCCTCGGCTTCCGCCCGGAGCGCAATGAGGATTACGACCATCTCGATATTTACAGGCTATCGATCGAGCCCGGCACGACGGTCACCTTCATCGTCGAGCTCGCCTCGGCGTCGGTGCCGAGGCTGTTTCTCAATTCACCCGCGAGTTTCGGCAAGCGTCAAAGAGACATAAACCTATTTCACGGTATCCTCCTAGGGATCACCGGGCTGCTTGCCATCTTCCTCACGGCAATCTTCGCGGCCAATCACAAAGCGATCTTTCCTGCCGCCGCTCTCGTCGCCTGGTCGGCCCTCGCCTATCTGTGCGTCGACTTCGGCTTTTGGCATAAGCTTTTTCAGCTGACATCGGAGGACAACGGAACCTACAGGGCGGCTGCGGAGGCAGCCTTCGCCGCAAGCCTTGTGGTTTTCATCTACACGTTCCTCAATCTCAGGCTTTGGCATAATTGGATCAGCTTAGCGTTTTTCGGCTGGGTTGCCGCACAAATGGGCTTGATCGTTTTCGCCCTGGTGGATGCCCAGGTGACCGCGAGCTTAGCCCGGCTCTCCTTCATACCCATCGCGATCGCCGGAAGCGCGCTGATCAGCTTTCTTGCCCTTCGCGGCCAGGAGCGGGCGCTGTCGCTCGTGCCGTCCTGGATGCTGTTCATGGTGTGGCTGTTCGCGTCCGCCGTTACCGTCACCGGCAAGGTTTCCGGCGACATCGTGGTTTCGGCTCTTTCGGCGGGGCTCGTGCTGTTTCTCGCGCTGATCGGCTTCACCGTGACGCAATACGCATTCCAGACCGCCGATCCCGGAGCGATCGGCGAGGATGCGGGCCAATTCAAACTGCGCGTCATGGCGCTCGAGGCGTCAGGCGCCAGCGTTTGGGAATGGGACGGGCGCCGCAACGAGATCAACACGGGTCCCGAGGTTGAGACCGCGCTCGGCGTTGCTCCTGGTTCGCTGCGATGCTCCGTGGACAATTGGCTGCAACACCTTCACGCCTCGGATCGCGAGCGGATGCGCTTAACCTTATGGACGATCCGCGAGCGTCAAGGCGGCGACATCAATCTCGAATTTCGCATGAAGAGGCCCGATGGCGGCTATCTTTGGTACGAATTGCGGGCGGCGGTAACCCAGCAGCGAACCACGCGCGCTCTTCGCGGCGTCGGCCTCATGCGCAACGTCACGGCGCAAAAGCGCGCGCAGGAGCGGCTTCTTCACAACGCGATCCGCGATGGCCTAACCGGGCTGCCGAACAGGGAGCTGTTCATCGATAGGCTGCAGACCGCACTGGCGCGTGCGAAAGACGAGAACATCAAGCCGACGGTCTTTTTCATCGATCTCGACGCCCTCAAAAATCAAGCGCGTTCCCCCGATTTCGCCACGAACGACGGCGTGCTCCTGACGATCGCCCGAAGGCTCACCCGCCATATCTCACCGCAGGACACGCTTGCCCGGGTCAGCGCGCTACAATTTGCGATCCTGATTTCCGAGGATACCGAGCCGCGCCACATCGCCATGCTTGCGGAGCGGGTCAGACGCTCGCTCCGGACCCCCATGAAGGCCGGAGGGCGGGACCTTGTGCTCACCGGCAGCATCGGCATCGCCATGTACGACGGAACCCAGGAGAACGCCGAAGATCTCCTACGCGAGGGCGAAAGTGCGATGTATCGTGCCAAACGCGCCGGCGCTGACAGAATCGAGCTGTTCAAACCCGAAATGCGTGGCGCTGCCGATGAGCGGTCCATCGTTCAGGCCGACCTCAAACATGCCATCGAGCGGCGCCAAATCCGCGTGCTTTACCAGCCCATCATCCGGATCGGCGATGAACGCCTCGCCGGCATGGAGGCTTTCGTCCTATGGGATCACCCGGCGCTCGGACGGCTGAGCCTGCCCGAGTTCGAGGCAGCGGCGGAGGCCGCAGGGCTATCGGGAGAGCTTTGGGCCTATATCTTCGAGCGCTGCATCCGGCAGGGCGCGCGATGGCATCGCATTTTGCAGCGCGACGATCCGATTTACGTCAGCATCAATATGTCGAGCCAGCAGCTTTTCCACCACGACCTTGTTCAGAATCTCCGGCTGATCATTGGGCGTGAGACTCTACCGAAAGGGGCGCTCCGGCTCGAAATCGCCGAAAGCCTGGTCAATTCGAACCCCGAGCAAGCGATCGAGATCCTCGACTGGCTTAAGAGCTTGAACGTAAGCGTCGCGCTCGATGAGTTCGGCGTCAGCTTTTCCTCCTTGTCCTATTGGCACCGCCTCTCGATCGACGCCATCAAGATCGACCGTTCGCTTGTGACTTTGAGCGATAAGGAAAGGTCGAGCGCGATGGTGCTCAAAGCCGTGCTGACGATCGCTCACGAGCTTGGCAAGGACGTCGTTGCGGTAGGCGTGGATACCGAGGAAGACCTGGCCTATGTCCGGGCCGTTGGTTGCGATTTCGGGCAAGGCTTTTTCTACAGCGAGCTTTTGACCGAACGCGAGGTCGTAAACCTTCTGAACGCCATTGCGCGTTCGGCGCGCCGCGACGACAGGGAACAGGAAAAAGAAGCAAAGCGCGCCGAGCGCAGAGCCGGGAAGGAAAAGGAGCAGGAGGAGAAAGAGCGGGAGAAGGAGCGGGAAAAGGCGCTCGCTCTCGACGAAGCCGAGGCGAAGGAAACAGCCCCGTCAGCGCCCGCGGAGAGAAGGCCGGGAAGCAACGGCAAGCGGCGGCCCCGCTTCGGCCTTGGAAGCAAGCCGAGGCCGGATGCGAGCGGAGCCCCATTGGAGCGGACGCCCGCCGAGGTTCCTCCGCCGATGCGCGCAGCGCCTGGCCAAAGGCCGCCGCAACCGGCCGCAGCGGAGCCGCTACGCTCCTCGTTTCCTTTCAGCCGCCGGGAAAAGTCGTAGCGTCTATCCTATTTGAGCGGAAATAGCTTCAAGACCCCCTCACTCTGTCTCTCTCCCCGCAGGCACGCCAAGGCGTGCCTGCATCTCAACGTTATCGCGCTCGCAAGCGAGCGCGATGGGAGAGAGGACGCTGCCGCAACCGCCGGAGACTCTCCCCTCGCGGAGAGGGCCGCAGCTTCCCCCTCTCCCCTTGGGGAGAAGGCTGGGGTGAGGGGGGACTTCCCGGCGATTCAACATGGCAAGCCGCCTAGCGGCTGGGCCCGCCTGCGAAGGATGCCGCGAGCCAATCCGCAATGGGCACGGCCGCGTCGCGCCAATTCCCGTCGAGCATGACGGCATGGGCGCCGTTCTTCACGATCACCGGGCGCACGCCGTAATAAATGGCAGTCATCCGGACACAGCCCGGCGGGACAAACCAATCCCGCTCGCCACCTATGACGAAAACCTTCGGCATCGACCAGGGCAGCGGCGCAAAGGGCGTCCACCCGAAGGCCTGCCGGCCCGCGGTCTCCGCTATGCCGTCCAGCCGCTCGAGTAGCATCCGCCGAAGCTCGGGCGCGGGCGCGTGAGCGAATAGTCCGTTCTCGATCACCTCGAGGTTTGCCGCCTGCAGTCCGCGGGCGATGGCCTTGCGCAGTTCGTTTGCGAGCGGCGGATTATGGGCGAGAAGAATTGCGGTTGCCCGCAGCAGGCCATGCGGGGGGACAGCACAAAACAGTACAATGCCGGCTGCCTTGCCACCGCGCTTCACGTAGTTCTGCACGACGGCGCCGCCTAGCGAATGGCCCACCACCACAACGGGCTCCCCGATTTGCTGCACCGCCCAATCCACGTCATCCGCGAAATCGCCAAGGGCGAAATGGCGGACGTTCTCGCGCCCTGCGCTTTTGCCGTGCCCGCGCAAGGAGAGCGCGTAACTATCGTAGCCAAGTTGGGCGAAGAAAGGCAGGAAACTCTGCTCCCAAACCCAGGCGCCGGTGCAAATACCGTGAACGAAGAGGAGCTTGACGGGCTTCGCCTTGCCCTCCGCCGCGGCGTGGATGAGTTCGAGAGTCATGCAGAAGCCGGATTCCAAAGCTGGAAAGAGCTAAGCATAGCAAACTTTGCCTGGATTAAACCTTGAAATGCTCGAAACCCTTACTGCAAAGCTCGAGCTCAAGTCCGCCGGCGGCCCTGAACTTCGGAGCGCCCGCGCCGGCGCTTACGGTTCCAATGCGCGTGACCGGCACGCCGCCTTTGCGGCTTGCAGCTTCGAAGCCGCTCGCGCGCTCTGGCGGGACGGCTGCCAAAATCTCGTAATCGTCGCCGCCGGTCAAAATTGTTTGCATGGCGTCTGCGCCCGCTGCTGCCAGCGTTCGTGCCGCGTCCGAAAGCGGGATCGCGGATACCACGATCTCCGCCGAGACCCGCGAGACCTCGCACATCCGGGACAGATCGAGGGCGAGGCCATCGGAAATATCCATCGCCGCCGATGCTTCGCTCGCAAGAGCGGCGGCCAGACCAAGCCGCGGCTCCGGATAGAGATAGCGCGAACGCAGGAACTCACGCTCTTCCGCAGACAGAAGCGATCCGAAGCTTTCTCCATGCAGGCGCAACTTAAGGCCGAGCGCGGCATCGCCGATTGTGCCGCTGACATAGAGAAGGTCGCCTGGCTTGGCGCCGCCGCGCGGAACGAGCCCGCGAGGGCAAGCCTCCCCGAACGCGGTGATGGACATCCACCAGGCGCCGCGTGCGGAAACGGTATCGCCGCCGATCAACGCGATGCCGAACTTTGAATGCGCCCGCGCAAGGCCTGCGGTAAAGCGCTGCGCCCATTCACCTGTTGGCGCTTCGGCAAGCGCAAGCGTCAAAGTATAGGCCAGCGGGCGCGCAGCTTTCGCGGCGAGGTCGGAGACATTGACCGCAAGCGCCTTATAGGCGGCATCGCCAGGATCGTCGTCCTCGAAAAAGTGCACGCCAGCCGTAAGCCCATCGGACGTAATGACAAGCCCGCTCGCAGGAAGCGCTGTCAAAAGCGCCGCATCGTCTTTCAAGCCGAAAGCGCCCGGATGAACCGCAAGCGGTGCCAGATATTCTGAGATCAGGGCGATTTCGCCAAGGCGCATAGGTTTATACCGGATGCGCATACGCGCTTAAGGCTTGTTCAGCTGTCGGATACGGCCATGCGCGATGCTGGGATTTCCCGCTTTCGAGCGTGTGAAGAAATCGATTTCGGTCCCCATTGTCATGGCCGGGCTTGACCCGGCTATCCAGACTGTCTTTGAAATGTCTCGCTTTTTTCGTGGATGGCCCGGTCAAGCCGGGCCATGACACCAGAGTTTGCCGCGAATTCTCGATTTTTTCACACGTTCTTTCGCGGGACTGACACCGCATGGATCGCCCCAGTAGCTCTTTGCATTAGACCTGCCTTTTGGCCGCCTTCCGCCCGAACTCGTCCTGCCGCTGCTTGCGCGCCACGCGGTCGAGAACGCCATTCACGACGGCCGGTTCCTCGCCGCCGAAGAAATCGCGGGCGATCTCGACATATTCGTTGACGATCGCGCGCGCCGGCACATCGGGCTTTTCCAGAATTTCGTAAACCCCGGAGCGCAGAATGGCGCGCAAAATGCTGTCGATGCGCGACAGGCGCCAGCCTTCCGCCAAGTGTGCGGCGATCTCGGCGTCGATCCGCGCTTGGCTGTGAGCGACGCCGGAAGCGATGTCGCGGAAGAAGCTTCTATCCGCGCCGGCATAAATTTCGATGGTCTCGAAACGGTGCGAGACAAATTCGTCGAGAACCTCGCTCAGGTCGCGCTGGGTGAGGTCCATCTGATAGAGTGCCTGCACCGCGGCAAGCCGGGCGCGCGTCCGCGCGGGCAGCGCACGCGTGCCGCTCCCCGTACCAGGTTCGCCATCGTTCTCAATATCCATCATCGCGCTTTCGGATATCAACCCGGCATAATCGATACTACGCACGAACTCAGCGGGGTCGCTTTGCAAAATCGCGCTTCACGCGAAGAACTTCAAGACAAGCCTCAACCGCATCGCGCCCCTTGTTCTTGCCGTTCACGGCCGCGCGCGCAATTGCCTGCTCCTCGTTTTCGACAGTCAAGATGCCATTCCCCAAAGGAATGCTGTGAGTCGTGGCAAGCGCCATGAGGGCGCGCGCGGACTCTCCTGCGACAATCTCGTAGTGGGACGTTTCCCCGCGTATGACGCAGCCGAGCGCAACAAAGCCGTGGAAGGGGGGGACCGTCGTTTCGCTGAACATTCCGGCCTCGATTGCCAACGACAGCACTTGTGGAATCTCAAGCGCTCCTGGAACCATCATGACCTCCCAGGTGGCGCCCTGCTCGCGCAAGGTCATCTCGGCTCCGATAATCAGCTGATCGGAGATGTGGTGATAGAAGCGGCCCTCTACGACGAGGATGTGGATGGGATTTTTCATTGGTCGTCTATGGGGCGGCGGGACACGAGGTTCAGGCCGTAGCCTTCCAGGCCCACGATTTTGGGAGTTGGCGAGTTCGAAAGCAAAACCATGTTTTTAATGCCGAGGTCGAGCAGGATTTGCGCGCCGATGCCGTAATCGATCAACCGTTTCTCGCTCGGCTCGCCATCGGAGGCGTGCGGCATGGCCTCGGCCAGACGCGCCCGGATAACGCCCTCGCGGACATCGCGGATGACAACGATGACGCCGCGCCCCTCCTTGCCGATCCGGCGCATGGCGCGCTCGACGAGGGAGCGGCGGCGGCCATTGCGCCCCATCCCGAACAAGTCTTCGAGAATGTTGACGGCGTGCATGCGGACAAGCACCGGGTCCGGCGTGGCGACATCGCCCTTTATGAGTGCGAGGTGCTCCGTGTTATCCACCGAATTGACGTAGACCCTAAGTTTGAACGGGCCGCCATGCGGCGTGTCGATCTCCCTCTCCTCGACAACGTGCACGAAACTTTCATGGCGGCGGCGGTAAGCGATCAAGTCGGCGATGGTGCCGATTTTGAGCCCATGCCATTGTGCGAAGGCCAAAAGATCGGGCATGCGGGCCATCGTGCCGTCGTCGTTCATGATTTCGCAGATGACGCCGGCGGGCAAAAGCCCGGCAAGGCGCGCGAGATCGACGGCCGCCTCCGTATGGCCGGCACGGACAAGCACGCCGCCATCCCTCGCCACCAGCGGAAACACGTGGCCTGGGCTGACGATATCGCGCCAATCCTTCTTGGGATCGATCGCCGCCGCTATGGTCTTCGAGCGGTCGTAGGCCGAAATACCTGTCGATATGCCTTCCCTGGCCTCAATAGAGACGGTAAACGCCGTCGAGTGGCGCGATTGGTTGGAGCGGGCCATGGCCTGAAGGTGCAGAGTCTCGGCGCGCTCCGGCGTGATGGCAAGGCAGATGAGCCCGCGGCCGAAACGGGCCATGAAATTGATGGCGTCCGGCGTCGCCATTTGCGCCGGGATGACAAGATCGCCTTCGTTCTCGCGGTCTTCGGCATCCACGAGAATGAACATCCGGCCTTGCCGCGCATCCTCGAGAATGTCCTCGGTGGGCGATAATTGCCGGTGAATTTCGGACTGATCGATAACGCGTAGATTTTCGCTTTGCATGGGTATCAGCCTATTGCCCTGCTCCGGCCGTTACACCCCTCATCCTGTCGTTCTCCCCGCAAGCACGCCTTGGCGAGCTTGCATCTCGACGTTATCGCGTTTGCAAGCAAACGCGATGGGAGAAGGACCGGTGTTGCGCGGTACGGCTTCAATTTGTGCATGCGGAGCGCGCAACAACGCCCCCTCTCCCATGGGGAGAGGGCCGGGGTGAGGGGTGATGCGCCGGAGATTTTGCGGTTCGCTCTCAAATGCCATTGCCTTTGCTATTGTCCCAAAAGCCTTGCCACATAGCGCGCGATCAAGTCTACTTCCATGTTCACGTTGCCGCCCGGCTTGGCCCCGCCCCAAGTGGTAACCTCAAGCGTGGTTGGGATAAGGTTGATGGTGAAGACCGGGCCGGAAACTTCGTTGACGGTCAGCGATACGCCGTCGAGCGCCACAGAACCCTTGGGCGCGATATATTTGGCGAGCGCTTCGGGGGCGCGCAGCTCGAAAACCTTCGAAAACCCGGATGGCGTAACGCTCAAGATCGTGGCGACGCCATCGACATGGCCCGTGACGATATGCCCGCCCATCTCATCGCCCGCGCGAAGCGAGCGTTCGAGATTGATCTGCCGGCCTTCCCGCCAGCTGCCAAGGGTCGTCTTGCTGAGCGTCTCGTTCGACACGTCGAGCTTGAATTGCGCCCCGCCCGGAGCCGGTTCCACGGCCGTCGCGGTGAGGCAGCAGCCATCGCAACAGATCGACGCGCCAAGCGCGATGGACGCGGGCTCCCAGGGACAGGCAATCGTGAAGCGGCCGTTTGCGGCTGCGGTGACAATTCCTTTAGCTTGTACAAGACCGGTGAACATCGAAATCAAGCCTGCCAGTGAGCGGTGCTGCGGTAGACGTGGACGGTATCGGTGCCAGCCTTCCGGCACGCCGCCAATATATAGGAAGCCGAAGAGGATATCAGCTCCAAACCTTGACCTGCAAAGGCCGGGAGGGTTGAGCCCGGATCGAGGCGTATTTCGCCCTGCATGATGATTACCTCATCGGCGAGGCCGGCGTCCAGGAACGCGCGCGCGGTGGTTGGGCCGCCCTCGACGAGAAGGCGTGTAATGCCTTCCGCGGCAAGGCGCATGAGCACGAGGCGAAGGCTGAGGCTCCCGGCGGACGAAGCCCCGACATCGAAAACCTTGACGCCGGGCCGGCCTATGAGAGCGCCGCATTTGGAGGAATCGCCGCATACGATCCACACGGCGGGGCCGCCGGTTTGAAACAGGCGCGCGGTCATGGGAACATCGCAGCGCGGCGCGACCACAATCCGCACCGGCGAACGCCCTTCAAGGCCAGGCAGCCGGCATGTCAGCTCCGGGTCGTCGGCTTCGATGGTCTTTCTGCCAACGAGGATGGCATCGGCTCGCGCGCGCAGGAGGTGGGCTTGCGCGCGCGCCGTCTCGCCCGTGACCCAAACGGGCTTGCCCTTGCCGAGGGGGACGCGCCCGTTTGCATCCACCGCCAGCTTGATCTGCACGAACGGCCGCCGCTCGGTGACGCGGAGCGCATGGCCGAGATTGATCCAATCCGCCTTTTTGGCGAAATCTCCCCGCAAGACCTTGACGCCGTGGCTCTCCAGCCAGGCGAGGCCGCGCCCGGCCACCCGCATATCCGGATCGAGCGAGCCGTAGACCACCGTGGCGACCCCCGCATCGGCGACGGAGTGCGCGCAGGGCGGCGTTGCGCCAAAATGGCTGCACGGTTCAAGTGTCGTGAACAGGACCGAGCCACGCGCCCTTTCGCCCGCCTGCTGGAGCGCCTGCACCTCCGCGTGCGGGCGGCCGCCCGGCGCTGTGACGGCGCTCGCCACGATCTCGCCTGTGCCAGCGTCCGCGATAACCGCGCCCACAGAGGGGTTCGGGGAGGTGGCGCCAAGATTTCGCTCAGCCAGAAAAAGCGCGCGGGCCATCAACGAGGCCATGCGTGCGGCCGCAAATGGCATGCCTGCGCCTTGGGCGGCACTGAAAGAATGTCCGGGCATGTCCGTCATACAGTCTCCGCTGTCATCCCTTTTCTGCGCAGAGGCGTTCCGGCGCCGGATCTGGTATCACTCATTTTTCGCTGGCGCGCGAGCGAAGGAATCGCCCAGCTCGCCGAGCACGCGCTGGAAGTCCTTGGCTTCGCGGAAATCGCGATAGACGCTCGCATAGCGGATGTAAGCGACGCCGTCGATAGCCTTCAGCCCTTCCATGACTAGGCCGCCAACGTCCTGCGAGCTAATCTCGGCTTCGTTCCGGTTTTCTAACGCGCGCACGATGGAGCTGACAAGCTGCTCGATGCGCTCCTCGCTAACCTGCCTTTTTCGGAGCGCAACTCCGATCGACCGGGTGAGCTTGTCCCTGTCGAACGGAACGCGCCGGCCGTCTCGCTTCACAATCGTAAGCTCGCGAAGCTGGACCCGCTCGAAGGTCGTGAATCGCGAGCCGCATTCCGGGCACGACCGGCGGCGGCGGATCGCGGCATGATCCTCTGAAGGCCGGCTGTCGCGCACTTGCGTATCAAGCGCGCCGCAATGTGGGCACCGCATCTTTCGTCAGCTCGATTTCTGCGGCTCCGCTCTGCCGCTTCGTCTACGCCCTACTGCTTGTATAGATCGGGAATCTATTGCAAAGGGCAAGGGCCTCAGCCTTTACAGCTTCCTCGGCGTCCCGCGCTTTGTTATCGCCCTGTTTCAGCCCATCGAGGACTGCGACGATCATGCTGCCGATGGCGGAGAATTCGGCGGACCCAAATCCGCGCGTTGTCCCCGCTGGCGAGCCGACGCGAATGCCCGACGTGATCGTTGGCTTCTCGGGGTCGAAGGGTACGCCATTCTTGTTGACGGTGATGTGAGCGCGCCCGAGCGCCGCCTCGGTGGCCTTTCCGGTCAAGCCCTTCGGCCGCAGGTCGACGAGAAGCAAATGCGTGTCGGTGCCGCCGGATACGAGGTCGGCGCCGCCGGCTTTCAGGGTTTCGCCCAGGGTTTTGGCATTGTCCACCACAGCTTGCGCGTAGGTCTTAAACTCGGGGCGCAAGGCCTCGCCGAAAGCAACCGCCTTCGCCGCGATGATATGCATCAAGGGGCCGCCCTGAAGGCCCGGGAAGATCGCGGAGTTGATTTTCTTTGCAAGATCGCCGTCATTCGTGACGATCAGCGCGCCGCGCGGGCCGCGCAAGGTCTTGTGCGTGGTCGTCGTTGCGATATGCGCGTGAGGGAAGGGGCTTGGATGCGCGCCGCCCGCCACGAGCCCGGCGAAATGAGCCATATCCACAAGGAGAAGCGCGCCAACGCTGTCGGCGATCTCGCGGAAGCGCTTGAAATCGATGATGCGCGCGTAGGCCGAGCCGCCGGCGATGATGAGACGCGGCTTGTGCTCGCGTGCCAGCCGCTCCACCTGGTCGTAGTCGATATAACCGGTATCGCGGCGCACGCCATAATGCACGGCATTGAACCATTTGCCGGAAAGATTGGGCGCCGCGCCATGGGTCAGGTGGCCGCCCATATCGATGCCCATGCCGAGAATGGTGTCGCCCGGCTTCAGCACGGCGAGAAAGACGCCTTGGTTAGCCTGGCTGCCGGAATGGGGCTGCACATTCGCAAATTCGCAAGCGAACAGGCGCTTCGCGCGGTCGATGGCCAGCTCCTCCGCGACATCGACGACGTGGCAGCCGCCGTAATAGCGCCTTCCTGGATAGCCCTCGGCGTATTTGTTGGTGAGGATGGACCCAGCCGCTTCGAGCACGGCGCGCGACACATAGTTCTCGGACGCGATCAGCTCGATCTCGTCCTGCTGGCGGGTGAGCTCACTGGCTAAAACGCCGGCAATCTCCGGATCCGCCTGATCGAGCGGGGCTGAGAAAAACTTGCCTTGGACGGAATGCGGATCGTGCTGTGAGTGAAACTTCGCGGTTACGGGGGACATCAGGCCTCTGTTCGATCGAATAGGAATTTGCGCGCAGTATAAAAACTTCGCGCAAGATTGCAATCGAAGGCGCCGCAGCTGCGCGGCTTTGGTTTGCACGCGCCGGTTTGCTTCACACGGCCGGCGTCGATAGGCTGGCGTGGTTTATGTCCGGCTCCTCATCCGGCTGCGCCGCAAGCCAAGTCTGATAGGGTTCGGACGCAGCCACAAGAGCCCACTCCTCTTCGGAGCAGAGATCGGCGAGAATCTCGATTGCGATGCGATCTTGCTCGCTGCGCGGTAAGTCCACAAGCCGCAATATGGCCTGATCGAGCAACTCCGAGCGGTTTCGCCCCATGCGCCGTCCTTCCCTGGCATGTGCTGTTAACAGTGCGCGGCTTGCTGCCGCAGGTTGTTTCACAATCGTGAAACACGAAGTTTAAAGCCGGCGCGCCCAAATTGCCAATTTTGATTGCTTTCATAGGAAGGTTTAC
>Ga0074046_10002841_pt1 | contig 14750 bp, 12 predicted proteins | sample BogForMeECP23OM3_FD_94441 | JGI IMG/M metagenome (GOLD analysis project Ga0074046, IMG submission 94441) | Bog forest soil microbial communities from Calvert Island, British Columbia, Canada - Bog Forest MetaG ECP23OM3 | ecosystem: Environmental > Terrestrial > Soil > Wetlands ...
GACACGGTTTCGACGGAAGCTGTCGCGTCTCGAAGGCATGCCGGGGCCCACCCGCCCGTAACAGGATGGAAACTAGAACTGCCAATAACAACTTGGCACTTGCTGCTTAATTAATTAAGCGCACGCTTCCCCGGGCTTTGCTCACGGGCCCGGCAAGAAGCGTCATACAGTGAGCTGGCTTGAGCCTTTCGGTCCGTAAGGCTTGGGCGAGAACCATCGGACTAGCCGGCTGCGTTTCTTGCTCATTCTGAGCGCGGAAGGCGAAACCCAGCGAATTGAGCTAAGCATGTAGGCTTCGTGGCGTAGCGCTTTTCGGACGGGGGTTCGACTCCCCCCGCCTCCACCATTCAATCAACCGTAGTGCGGCTCAGGCAGTGGTGTAGTTGTTGGCTGCAAATTCTCGTGCGTTGTACACAAGTTGCGTAGATCAGGGGATCGTGGAGCAAGCAAATGAAAATCATGCTGCGAATTGTTTTGAGTGTGGCGGTGCTGTTGATGGCGGTGTGGGTGTATGCGGCGTCGGATGCAGGCCGGCCGAAAATTTATGGGATTGCCTATGTGAAGGTGAAGGTGACGGACGTTGAGAAGTCCAAGGCATTTTATGGGGAAGTTTTGGGGTTGCGCGCGGGCGGGGAAAGTTGCAAGGGCGTAGCAAATCCTTGTTTCAGCATAAATGGATCGCAGCACGTGGAGTTGGTGAAGACGGATGTGGGGGATAGAGGTTCGTTTCTGCCGGAGATTGGATTGGCGACAAACAGTCTGGAGCAAATGGCGGGTTACTTGACGGCGAAAGGGATTCCGGCTTCGAAGATTCAGCGGCGGCCCGATAGCATGAAATATCTGGAAGTGCTGGACCCGGAGCACCACAAGATCGTGTTCGTGGAAGGTAAACCAAGTGCCGCCGAGGCTCTGCCGCCGGGCGCGATCAGCAACCGGATAATTCACGCCGGGTTTGTGGTGAAGGATGGCAAGGCCGAGAGCCGCTTCTATGAAGACACCCTCGGCTTCAAGGTGTACTGGCATGGCGGATTCAAGGACGACGAAACGAATTGGTACATGGTCCAGGTTCCGGATGGAGACAACTGGTTAGAATACATGCTGATGATTCCGGAGACAGCGGACCACAAAGAGTTGGGCATACAGAATCATTTTTCGCTGGGAGTACGGGATATACAGGCGACCGCGAAAGAGCTGGAAGCTAAAGGAGTGAAGCTGCCGGGGAAGCCTATCCTCGGGCGGGACGGGAAGTGGCAATTGACTTTGCTGGACCCGGACGAGACGCGAGCGGAGGTGATGGAGTTCACGCCGGCGGAGAAGCCGTGCTGTTCGGAATTCACGGGCATCCAGCCGAAGCCCTAAGACCTCATTCAGTGTGGGAGCACATCGGTGATTGGCTTTCCCGCCTTGGGGACGGCCGCCGCATAATCTTCCCCCAAAAAGGCCGCTAGAGTGGAGGCAATCTGATCTTGCGTGACAGGCGCAACGTTGGTGCGCTCGCCGAGAGCAGGTGTGTCTGGACCAAGAAAAGCCATCCAGATGTACTTGGAATCGGGGATTTTCTGCCCATGGTCGCGCCATTTATGGGAGGCTTTCCCCCGGCCATGGTCGGGGGAAAAAATAAGAGTGGTAGTGCCGCGGTACTCAGGCATGGATTGCACGAGTTCCCAAAGAGCCCGCAAGTAGGAATCGACGCGGTGAGCAGAATCCAGGTACTCCGCGTATTTTCCCTCGTGCGCCCAGTTGTCTGTCTCCCCAAGCGATAGGTATAAGACGCGCGGCTTTTTTGCCTTCAGATACTCCACACTGGTATAGAAGGGGATGACGTCAAATGGCTCATCGTCCCACACACGCGGCGTTTCCGCCTTGAGGCGATTCAAGAGTTCGAGTTTGGGCGTGTCAGGAATTGCAGTGAAGGGATCGTAGCCGGCATTGACGGTGAGTTTGGAGCGTTCGGGATTGAATACTGCTGCAATCACATCCCAGGCGCCGAAGGCTGCCACCTCGCCTTGGAAAGAAGGGCGATTTTTCAACCATTCCAGAACCGTCACGTTGGGATTGGGAACTTTGTCGTTGCTGTTGATCCGTGGGTCCACAAAGCCACACAGAGTTTCGTTGTAGCCCGGATAGGAGAACCATAAGCCATTTGTGACGTACGCGTCCGAGCCTTTCCCGCGATTGCCGAAGATTTGGCCCTGCTTCGCCATCACTCCCCAGACAAAGGGCAGGAGAGCCTCGCGGCGCGCCTCGGGCGTCTCTCTCCAGTAGGCTTTCTTCAGCGAGCTTTCATCGCTAACCTTGCCGTTCTTCTTGTTCATCAGGGATTTCTCCGCGCCAGAGAACACTTCCTGCCATCGCAAGCCATCCGTCATGACAAAGATGATGTGTTGAGTTTTGTGATCGGCGGGAGTCTGGGCGCAAAGCGGTGTGGCGGCGCAGATGATTGCTCCAAGAATCGTCAAAACAATCCGGGAATAAAAGTTCAAAGAGATGTACCTCAAGTCTTTCTCAACTTGGAAGCCATGACTCACTTTAAGGAAGACAAAGACAATCAGCGAGCGAGTTGTTCTTCTTAAGGTGAAGCGGAATTGTCCACTGATTCGGTCACAGATGTCCAGACACCACGATCGAGATTAGCCTCGCCACCGTCTCGTCCCCACATGATGATCATTTTGCGTTGGCTACAGACATCAGGGATTTAGGTCCAATCAAAAATCATTTCGGCACTTAGGTCTAAAGTTGGCCTGGGATGTACTGAATCCGGTGCAGTGGAGACTCGAGGAGAGCTAAAGGATCTAGGCTCTAGAAAGGTGCCCAGGCCAAGCCTGAATAGTATTCAAAGAGGGTGGTCGAATTGGCACATGAAGCCTGGGGCGAGACGGTTTCAAGCTCAGTATGTTTCAAATTGGCGCATCTCGGTTTATATTCTCTAGATATATATAAAGTTAGTTGACATCTGCTTGGCCTGCCACTAGACTCCTGTTGCCAGTTTAGGTGAAGTGCCCTCCGCGCCTGCCCCCCTTCGCGCTTGGTGTCTGGCCCTCTCGAAAGGATGAATTGCACTGAGGGTGTCTATGGGACAGACAGACGACCGCAAATTATCACCGCAAGTTAGCGTCTACCTTTTGACCGAAAACCGGTTGCTGCGCGACACCCTGGCCCGGCTCCTGAAAAAGCGCTCGGAAATTAACGTTGTCGGGGTAAGCCGCTCTTCGGAAACGGTCCAGGACGAGATACTTTCCTCGCATTGCGATGTTGTCTTGACGGATTGCTTTGACAACACGGCCCGCTCGACCTTTTTGCGCGACGTCCTCGGCCAAGACTCTGGAGTCAAGCTGCTTCTTTTCGGCATGAACGATGACCCGGACGTTTTTTGCAGCGCGGTCTTCCTGGGAATCTGCGGTTACCTGCTCAAGGACGCTTCTGCCGCGGAGATCGTCGCGGCGGTGCACGCCGCTGTCCGCGGCGAAGCCACTTGTCCCCCGAACCTCTGCATGACATTGATTCAACATCTGAGCGAGAAGAGACAGGGAAAACTCGAAACATCGCATCCGCCGAACGGCGATCGGAAGACCCTCACTCCGCGGCAACTCCAGCTCCTGAGGCTTGTGGCCGACGGCAAGACAAATAAGGAAATCGCAGCAGACCTGAATTTGTCTCCATTCACGGTGAAGAATCATATACGCCGAGTAATGCGACAGGTGGAAGCGGCAAGCCGTCATGACGCCGTCAGCCTGGTTCGTGCAACTGGCCAGCTCACCATGCCATAGGCCGTAGTCTTTCGGCGATTCATCCACCCAATATTGAGGTGATTGCGTGCCACGTTGAAAAGCGCGGCACGACTCTGGAAATCCTCGAACGTCTCGGTTCCGATGTAAGGGTGGTCAGCTCTGAAGCGGAATCGGTCCTGCCAGCGGGCAAGAAAACCCTGGCAACACTGTCCCAACGGCCAATTGCGCGGCAATCACGAACGGTTATGCTAGTTGAGCCGGCAGAAAACGGAGTCGGGCCGGCCCGGCCGTTGGCGCAATTTGGACAGGTAGTCCTCTTCTCGATCTGAAATGGACCACGGGCGCCGGCGGGGATTCCATGCCATGAGCTTATTGCACAAAGCAGGTTTCACTGCTCTCGCCCTGATTTTTCACCTGCTGTCGCCACATACGACGGCCGCTGCTTCCGACAAGCCGGGCGCGGGCACCCCGCTCGCCGCGGCCATTTGCCCCATCGTTTACCCTGTTGATCAATCGCCTTCCGAAAGAGGCTATCACTACATTTTTTATGGCAACGCTTTCTTCATTAACAAAGAGGGTTATCTCATCACCGCGGCGCATGTATTGAGCCAACTGCGCGATGCGCAACCCTATATTCTCCTGCAGCTGCCGATGGCGCCGCCCCGATTGGTGAAAGTCACGGTGGTGATCGTGGACCAGGACCACGACGTGGCGGTGCTGCGGGCCACGCCGAATCCCTTTGAAGGAAGATTTGCCGTAAATTTCCTGCGACTGGCGGTGCGCAGGCCCGAACAGGCCCACGAAGTGCTTGCCGATGCCTTGCGTCCTTCGCGGCTTAAAAACCCTTACACATTTGATGCGCTGCTGGAGGACCGCCCTGCAGGACAGGTCATCGAATACCGGTTTACTCAGCTCGACAAGGGGCGGCCGGACACGGAAATCTTTCTCTTCAACCACGACGTGCTTCTCGGTGATAGCGGAGCGCCGGTAGTCTCCGGCGAATCGCAAGAGGTGGTGGGCCTGGTCGAAGGGCGCTGGCTGCATGGCGGCACCATGGCCATGGTGAACGCCAGGCAAAGACAGAGCGCCGGTTTGGGGGCGGTAGTGCCGATCCACTACGCCATCGCCTTGCTGCAACAAATGGGCATCGCTTGGCAGGGAGTTCCAGAGACTTCACCACCCGTGGAGCCGGATGCACCACCCAGCAAACAATTTTCCGCGCCCGTGCCACTTTCCCTGGTTGCCGCGCCCTATCCCACCGAAGTTTTCTCCGGAGGCGAGGTTGCACTCGATGCTCTTGTCGAGAGCAGCGGGAGACTGGGAGACATCCAAATACTGGGTGGGGAAAATCCATTTCTGCAGAAGGCTCTCGCCGCGGTCCAAACCTGGACTTTTCTGCCGGCCCGCGCCGCCGATAATGTGGTGGAGACGAGGATTGGGATCATCTTTCAATTTCCAGGCTCGTTGACGTCTGTACGCGCGCCGCAGGAACACCAACACGCGGGAGGCTTGGCAGATGCGCCGGAGAGTGGAGCTCGTCCCATTGATACCCCTGAACCGCAGGGCTCGCAGATGAAGCTGGCCGAGGGCAGCGTGATTTTGCGTGAACTAGTCGATTCGCGCGGTCAGGTTGATGCTGTCGAAGTCGTGCGCGGCCAGGAATCGCTCACCGCGGCAACCGTCGCTGCCGCCCACCAGTGGCATTTTGTTCCTGGCAGACGAGGCGGCGTGGACAGCAATTCCGAGGTCGTTGTCGTCGTGACGTTTCGTCGCTCGGCCACCGCAGTCCCAGTGCCAACATCGAAGCTCTCTTACTGAAACAAGCGTCGCCGCCCCTTCATGGATTCGTAACAATCCATTCTTCTCTCTGTAATAAATGCCTGCGACTGTATATATGTTGATAATCGCTTCTCTAACATCTCCGGTAAAGGAAGTGGAGTAGCGCCACGCACCGCGGAGGTGGACTTCCTGCCTTCTCGCCGACAAGTTTCAAGCAGGTGCCCCATGCCAATCGCTTTGGAAACGATACATGTGCGTCAGATTCGCTCCCTACGCATTCTGGCAATTCTGATTCCCCTTTTTTTGTGCATCAGCTTCGCGGGCTGCAAGAAGCAGGAGCCTGCAACACAGGAACGCGCATCGAGTGAAAAGGCACGCAAGGGTTCCCTGGAACTGGTGTTTCCTTACGGTTCCGAGAAAGAAAAGTGGATCACCGACGTCACCCGCGACTTTAATCAGCGCAACGTCAAAACGCAGAGCGGCAAGACCATCTACGTCCGCGCGCTGCCCGTGGGGTCGATTTCCAGTAGTAACGCGGGAGTGCAGCGCTCGTCCGTCGTTTCAGGGTAGAAGACACGGGCCTTCCCAGAGACTTGCTCGAAGGAGTGCACCCGGAAGGGGCTTTTGCGCAACAAGTGGCCGAAGTCCGTGGCCGGTTTGTGGTCGTGGTAAAGGTGAGAAGCGTAGGCACAAACCAATTAGCAATTGTCGCAGCGGAAGTGCCGTTCGTCGATGTTCCAACGCACGTGTTATTAAAGGATAGCTTCTTAAGCGCCACACTCGCTGCATTCGCGGGGAATACTAGAGCGAGGCTAATCTGTCGCGGTGTTGTTTCTCGCGAGTGCCGGCGCGATATTTGCTGTAAATCGCCAGCCCAAGGTCTGATATTCTCCAACCATGGAGAACCGTTCAATTAGCGATGTAGGTGGAACACCCGGGGGGCTGGGTTATTTTGTGATCGGTTTCATTATCACCTGCTTGGGAGGATACTTCCTGGCCAACCAGGTCAGCGTTGTCGGTTCCTACTGGAGTTTCTACGGTGCAAACACTTTCGGCCTGACGCTGGTACCGATGCTGCTCGGGGTGGGAATCCTTTTTTGGAATGGTCGAAACCTGGTCGGATGGCTTCTGACCGTTGCTGGCGCACTTTTCATCCTGGCGGGCGTGATTGCCAACATGCACATCTTTTTTAGGCCGACGAGCCTTTTCAATACTCTATTGATGCTGATCCTGTTCGTGGGGGGACTAGGGCTGATCGCGCGGGCTCTAAGGCCGGATTCACGATAGGGCCAGATCGTGGCGAGTTCTGCGAGCGGCGGTAGTGCCGGGACGTATTATCCGAAACGACGTCGTCTATAGCGACTGAAATCTTTCCTTCACTTCGCGGACAAACTCCAGAAACACGGCGGAGTTCGTGATGCCGGGATGCCAACACAGGTCCCGCTCGATCAAGTCATAGGTCTCCTGAATGCGCGCGCCGGGGATGACATTCCCGTTGGTATCGCGATCGCGACCCATCAGCCACAAGTGGTCCGCCACCGTGGCCGCAGCCGTTACATCGTGGGTCACGACGATAATGGTGTTCAACTCGTCCAGGCAGGCAATCTCATTGATTAACTCGCAGACCTTGGCTTCCATCATCAGGTCGAGCCCTGAGAATGGTTCGTCCATCAGCAGAAAGTGTTCGCTGCACAAAAGCTGCTGTGCGATAGCGATTCTTTGCCGCTGGCCGCCCGAAATCTGCGCCGGGTAGAGTTGCGCTTGATCCACCATGTCCAGCCGCTGCAAATACTTGGTTACTATTTCATGCGCGGCTTCATGACTCTTTTCCATTTGCTTCGCGGCCAGCATGAGGTTGCTGAAAATCGTGCGGTTTTCGAAAAGCGGATAATTCTGCGCGACCACGCCCACCATCCCGGCCTTGACGGGAGTCAGCGTGGAATTGACCAGCACTTGTCCGGAAGTGGGTTGATTAAGCCCCGCGATGATACGAAAAAGTTGCGTCTTGCCGATGCCTGAGGGGCCGAGAAAACCAACCACCTGGCCTTGCGTGTGGCCCTCCCGCACGATGTCGCGGATTTCGGCATTCACATCGCGAAGGATTACCTTGTCCTCATAGGAGAGGCTGACGTGGTCGACCTTGAGAAGCGTATCGCTATAGGTGCAACGCTCGGGCACGGGTAGTCCTCACATATCCATTCGCTTCTATCTTTTTTCAAGCTGCAAGTCCGCGTAAGGAAACAGGAATTTTTTGGCCAACCCCAGCGCGTAATCCTGAACCAAGCCGATCAGCAGGATGGCGATTTGAATTGCAAAAACTGCCTCGAGCCGAAAGTGCTTATTCTGGTTGAGAAGCAAGGCGCCTATTCCACCTTCGGATCGGGAGATACCCTCGACCATGGTGAGCATCATCCAGCCCATGGCCGCGTTCTGGCGCATCGCGTCGAAAGCAACATCTGCCCTGCCGAGCACGATCACTTCCCAAACTACGCGCCACTCACCCATCCGCAGAGTACGGGCCAGATCAAACTTCTCCTTGGGCACTTGTGCGACCACGTCAATCATGCTGGTCACAAAGAACACCCCGACACCGAAGACCAGGAGACTGACTTTCAGGCGATGGCCGCTGGCAAAAATGATGGTGAAGAAAAATGTAAGGCCAACCATCCCCAGGAAACGGCCCTTGGAAACTGCCTGTGCGATAGGCTGGAAGAAAGGAACGACGGTCAGGTAAGCAAGCCCGAGCGAGATGACCGTAGCCCAAGCCATGGCCTGCACGTTTAACAAGAAGCTGACGATCAGTTCCTGGCCAAGGCCTTCGTGATTCCAAAGATCGATGAAGGCGCGCCATACATCCAGAGGTTTTGGCAGGAATACGTAAGTTGACGTCGCCCAGACCATCAACAACACGGCAATCTGGAACACTATGATGAACCGGAACGCCGACTTTGAGATCACCCGGTTTGGAGAAAATGCACCGAGAACCTCCTGCCAAAGCCTCCCGCGACCGCCGGCCGCATGGAAGCGCGTTGCGACCGACGCCGGGCTCTCCCCAATCGTTTCGGTTGCCGGCTTGATGGGATTCACCTGCGCTACCTATTCTTTGCCTGAAAGGATGATTTCCACGCGCCGGTTCTTCGCCCTGCCATCGGCTGTGGCGTTGGACGCCAGCGGCTTGGAGTCGCCATAAGCATGGATACGGAAGCGGCTGTCGGGGAAGTTAGCAGGGGCCTTGCGCTGCAGCCAATCCCTGACCGCCTGGGCGCGACGTTCCGCCAAATCCATGTTCCCCTCGCGAGTCCCGGTATTGTCGGTATGTCCATTCAAAGTGACGAACAAAGCACCCGCGATCGCCAGGTCATCCTTGATCTCATACATCTTGCGTTCGCCATCGGCAGTGAACGATGCCTTGCCTGTGTCGAACTCGATGCTCCAATCGCGCTTCGAAACGACGGTGCCGGTATCGCCGCTCGAACTGAAGCTGGCAACATCGGCTTCCGCGCCAGTCTGTGAGAGCATGGAAGACGCTCCGAGAACGTAGGAGGTATCGAGAATTTCTTTCACGTCGGGAATCTTGTTCGCATCCTTGAAGAGATCGGGATATTGCTGCGTGGCAATATTCCCGAACACCGTGTAGGTTGAGCGGAAATTGTTGTTGGCGCCCGGCTGCAATCCAAACAGCAGCAGATTATCGTTCAGATTGTTAACCGCAGAACCGCCAAGCTCTACCATATTCCCGGTTTTGTCCTGTTCACGGGTTCCTTGGTAGTACCTCAGCCAATAGTCTCCGTTCTGCTCGTTGTACACCTTCGCGCTGATCGCCGCAGCGCGCTTCAGTGCTTCCGGAAAAGCCTTCAGTTGATCTGCGGCTTCGAAACTAGCTGCCAGCATTCCCTGGACTTCGTTGCGATGGTCTTGATTGAACTTTTTTATGCCGATGATCACGTCCGGCATCTGCGACCGATATTGCTTTGAGGACACGATCGAGACCAACCCGCCGCGTCCGTGCGCCACGTTGACATCGCCCGGCGTCCAGGTGACCACGCCGTTCACACACGCGTTCTTGGATTCGCCGGTCAGCCGCCCATCGTGCACCACCTTGCGGTCTTCACACGTATTGGCGTTATAGATTTCCGCCGCCTTGATGTAATCGGGTGCGTTGACCCAATTGAGCGCCTCCGGGTCCCAGGTCTTTTCGTCCGGATTGTTCTTGATCTGGTTGTCCGCGGCCCACTTCATGGCGATATTCCAATCGCCGTCGCGAAGTACTCCGGCCACAAGACCACCCTTGGCGGCCAGCGGATCGGCCTTCCACTCCGGTGGGCCCATCAATTTGTCTTCGCCGCGCGAATAGCCGGTCGAGCCGATTACCTGCGCGATGTATTCGCCCGCGCCATTGTCCAGTTTCTTCAGTTGCGGATTGACCGCCGCGAAAAACTGGCCCGAGCCATCGCCCATGATCAGCACGTAGTTGGCGCCGGAGGAACATTGACTTGCGCCATCATGAAGTTCCTTGGCGCAGGCGATTAGGTCGCTCTGCATTTGGCCGGTGTCGTCCTGGCGGATCAACTTCACATTTGCGGTGTGCTTTTCCATCAGGCTGTTGTGCGTGGTCTCCACGCCGCCATTCGCGTAGATGAAATTCATCTGTGCGTTCCACGCCCACAGCTCCACGCGGATCAGCGGCGCCTTCACGGATGCCGGAGAAGCGTCCGGGTAAGGCGCAGGTTCGACATTGGCCACGACAGCTTCTTTCAAGTCCGGTAGATTGGCCTTTGTCGGGATGATGGATTTCGCGATGCCTGGGGCCGGAATCCAGCCGCGGCTTACTGCTGTGCGGAAACCAAAGAATAGAATCGCGCCCACAAGGAGGAGCAGAATGATTTTTGCTCCCGGTTTCAAGTGGTGCCCCGTTGGCGGTGTAGAGATCTTATCGTTAAACATTTGAACTTCCCTCCAACCTGATCGTTACTTAATTAGATCGCTGTAATCGTCTTTCTTGACCACCGGAACAGCAGACGCCTGATCCGGCACGCCCGCCGGCATCGGTGTCACGGCTGCCGGCAAAAGCTTTTGCTGAAATTCGCTCAGCTGCTTGATGGCCTCATCGTTGACTGCCCCGGTTTCCAAATCCATATTGGTCATCAGTTTGTTGGCAAGGCGATTGAAATCTTCCATTTCGCCAAGCATCTGGCCGGCGTCGTCCGCCAGATATTCCAATGTCTGGTCATAAATCTGGTTCGCCACCGGGTCGCCTCGAAAGATCTTTTTCGCCGCCTGGAACACGGAATAAGCCTTTTTCAGCGCCTTGCGCCGCATCTCTTCTTCACTGACGCGGTTCTCCTTGTCGGTGACCTGAAACTCGGCTGTGGCCCTCCAGCGAATCAGCTGTTCATAAAGAATCTTCAGCTTGTCGCGCAAATCGGTGAGCGACTTGTCAATGTTGAGCAGGCTCGCCGCATGCCGCTGGTTGGTAACCTTGGCAGACATGTATTGTTGCTGATCCAACGACGTTAGCCCGCCAGCCGCCATCTTCTTGTCGGCCTGGTTGGCCAGGGCCAGACTGTGCTCCGCTTCCTTCTGGTTGGCATCAATTTGGTTCTGTAGCGTGCGGATCGAGCCGTTCAGGTTCCCGAGTTGCTCGTCCATGATCGCGAGATTCTTCTTCATCTCCGCAATGTAGTTTTTTAGGATGCCGATAGGGTCCAACTCGATGAACAGTCCCGTCAGATATCGCATGGCGCTCTGGAAGACAAGCTTGCCCAGCGTCCACACGCGCCGGTCCGAGACGACGAAGATCAGCAGCAGGATCGCCCCAATCAGGATCGCCAGGTGCAATGTGTCCGTAGCCGCGGCGATCAGAAACGGAAGAATCTGCACGAATCCATAGGCCGCCGCAATACCCGCGAGGACCAGCACGACTTTCCCGACCGTGCCTTCCGGCCGCTGCCAAAAATTCTTCAAGCCCTGGATTACAGGGGAACCCGGATTGGTTGCCATGGCATCTCCCTACTCCAAAATGGTTTCAAATTCCTTGCGTTGCTGCTGAATCTCCACCCGCCGCCGTTCCAACGCCGCCGTAAAATTGTTCTTCGCTTCCTGCAACTTCGCTCTCGATACTTCCGCCTGCGATTGCATGGACTTCACTTGCTGCTGCAGGTCGACAATCTCTTTCTGCTTCTGCTGGATGGCCTCATTAATGTCGTTAACCTGGCCGAGTTTGGCGTCTACTTCCGTCTTCCCCACTTCATCAGTTTGCTTGCTGAACGTGCTGGCCGAAGAGTCCAGAAGATTCAGCAGGGTGTCAAAGCCCCTGAGTATGGCGTCTTTCGTCAAGCCGCCCTGCGATTGCGCGGTGGCCAACGCGGCCTTGTAGCGCAGCGATTTGTCCGAGATCACCGAGGCCAGCGGCGCCGCGTACTGCTCAATCTTCGCCAACTCCGGAACGGCAGAGAGATCTGTCTGCTTGGCGAGCCGGGCGTAGAACTGATTGTCGCGCCCCGTCATGGGAACGTACGTCGGCGCCGGCGCCGGTTGTGGCGTTCGTCCAGCCATTGATGCGGGCGCGGATTTCACAGGCTGCTGCGCCTGCGGCTCCTCTTCGAATATCGCTTTCTTAATTAGATCCATGAATGGCATGTATCACTCTCACTTCTTCGCTACGGCGCCATGGGCCTCAAGTTTACGTTTCTATTTGAAACCGAGGCCAGAAAACACACTACAAGGCGCAGGAAGACCGCGCTTTCAACACCATATCCGTCGGCGGAGCTGCCGACGTTGTATCCTAGGGGCTTGCAAAACACTCGTTTTTGATCTGGATACGTGATCCCATCGTAGACCCTAGGTACGCACCGTTTCAATAAGGAAATTGTCACAGCACAGCTCCTAATGAACAGGCGCCCAACATTGCATCGTTACGGACTTGCGGAACGCCTTCGCTGAAACATCTGCTCACCCCTCTTCACTCTCCGGATTGTGACTTCCCACGATCGCCGCAGAAGCGCTCGCCGTCAAGATCTATCGCCTCTTTCGCACCAGCGGCCAGCCGCTGGATCAGGTCCTGCTCTCCTCGTTGCGCGAGTACCAGAATCCGGTCGCCGCTGACGTAATGGACTTCCAGATTCGCCTCGCTGTCGGGGAAGCCTCCGATCTCGAGTTTGTCCCCACCTCTTTCGCCCGGCGGCGAAGCCCGTTTCGTAGTGGACCACCAAGCCGAAACTATTTCAGTGGTGAACTTAGTTGTCGCAAAGTGGCGCGCAACGGGGCATAATGCCGAGTTGTCCAACGGAGGCGCGCATGACCGAGAAAAAGGAAGTGCCGGAGAAGAACGAAATGACGCGGCGCAGTTTTATTGAGAAGGCGGCCGTGAGCAGTGCAGCATTCACGATTTTGCCCAGGCACGTGCTGGGACGCGGGTTTACCCCGCCAAGCGACATGTTGAATATCGCGTGCGTCGGCGTGGGCGGCATGGGCCGCAGCAATTTGATCAATCTGGCCAGCCAGAACATCGTGGCGCTCTGCGATGTGGACTGGGGCTACACGGACAAGAACCTTTCGCGGCTGGATACGGACGCTTCCAACCTCAAGGGCCATATCGACCACCCGGGCGATACCGGCGCCGCAATGTCCCAGGCGGAAGCGGAAAAAGCCAAGGGGCGCCTCGAGGCGATTCTGCACCTGAAGAACGACCTGATTCCCAAAGCGAAGCGTTATTCCGACTATCGCAAGATGCTGGAACAGCAGAAGGACATTGACGCTATCGTCGTGGCCACGCCGGACCACATGCACACGCCGATTGCCCTGGCCGCGATGGATCTGAACAAGCACGTGTACGTGCAGAAACCGCTGTGCTGGTCGGTGGATGAAGCGCGCCGATTGGCGAAGCGCGCGAAGGAAACCAAGCTGGCCACGCAGATGGGCAACCAGGGCCACTCGTTGGATGCGGCGCGCACTGCAGTGGAGCATGTCTGGGCCGGTACGATTGGCGAAGTTCGCGAAGTCCATGTGTGGACGGATCGCCCCGTAGGCTTTTGGCCGCAAGGCGTGCCGCGCCCGAAGGCAGCCACGAAGGAAGCGCTCGATGCGCTGCCGTGGAACAAGGGGGGAGTGGACGACCGGCTCGCGGCGGCGATGGGCAACTATCCCATTCCGGACACGCTATCGTGGGATTTATTCCTCGGTGTGGGGCCGACCGTGCCGTATCACCCGATCTATCACCCGTTCAACTGGCGCGGCTGGGTGGATTGGGGCTGCGGCGCGATTGGCGACATGGGCGCGCATCTGCTCGACGTGACCATGTGGAGCCTGAAGCTGGGCCTGCCAACCAGCATCGAGACAGTGTCCTCGCCTTTCAACGGCGCTTCCTACCCGACCGCCACGATGACCTTCTATGAGTTCGCGGCGCGCGAATCGATGCCGCCGGTGAAACTCACCTGGTATGACGGCGGCCTGATGCCGCGCAAGCCGGAAGAAATCGGCGAAGAAGACCTGAAGAAAGAGGGCGGCGCACTGCTGATCGGAAGCAAGGGCAAGCTGATGCACGACACCTACGGCGCGAATCCGCGGCTGTTGCCGAAGTCGCTGCAGGATTCCGCGGGCAAGCCTCCACAGAAGCTGCTGCGAATCGAGAAGGAAGAACATGAGATGAACTGGGTGAACGCGGCCAAGGGAAAGACGGAAGCGTCCTGCCCGTTCGAATATGCCGCGAAGCTCACGGAGACGATGTTGCTGGGCGTGGTTTCGCTGCGCAGCGGGAAGAAGCTCGAGTACGACGCCGCGAACATGCGCATCACCAACGTGGCGCAAGCCAACGACTACCTGAAGCGGGAGTACCGCAAGGGCTGGTAGTCCGTTAAATCGAAAAATACGGCCCGGGGCGGGCCGGCCGATGTGTGCCGGTTCCGATCGGATGTCTGTCCGCGTGAATTTGCTCAATTCAGGGCGCGAGGGTTGCGCTCGAAGAATCCCCGGGATAGCGGGCCAGCGGCTCGGTTTCAACGCCCGCCTTGACGATCCAGATGGTGCGATCCTTGAAGTAGTTGAGCAATTTCGCGCTCTGTTCCGGGCCGAGATCGCGCGCCCAAACTACTTTTGAGCCATCTATGTCCGCGCCATTGTAGACCCACTCGTCGTGAACGCTGTGCAGTCCCTGATAGTTGACGATCACCAGGTGTTTTCCGGGAGCCTTCTCAAGCTGCTGCTGGATTTCCGCGCGCCGCTGCAATCCGCCCCCGCCCCAACCCA